>Ga0102924_1002425_pt1 | contig 20354 bp, 19 predicted proteins | sample PaiPotPPM11metaG_FD_80116 | JGI IMG/M metagenome (GOLD analysis project Ga0102924, IMG submission 80116) | Iron sulfur acid spring bacterial and archeal communities from Banff, Canada, to study Microbial Dark Matter (Phase II) - Paint Pots PPM... ...
CGCAGGTTGTTGTCCCACTGTTTGGCAAATCGCTCGTGCTGGCCGTGCAAGCCGACGAGGTAAACGTAATGGTCGCGTTCAATGGTGCGGCTCCACTGCTCTACGCCTAGATAATCGTTGCGGTAGTAGAAGGGGTTTAGGTGCGCCCCTCCTGCGAGTCCAAGCTCGAAACACATCTCCGGGTCGCGCATGAGATCGCCGTTCTGTTCGCCATAGTGACAAACGGAGATTGCTGGCAATCCACACGGGCCGGATTCATCGGTTGCCTCGATCACCAATGCCATGTAAGGCAGGTTCTCGATCTTGAGGTAAAGGCCGTGGTGCCACCCTCCGGCCTTCTTGAGAATTGCGAGGATGCTTTTCATTACGCCACCTTCGCCAGTTCTGCATCGGGCATCGCCGCTTGCTCGGCGGTCGGTGGTCGCAATGCGGCAAGGATGACGGCTGAGGTTTGCTGGATGACTTCCAAGCTCTCGGCCAAGAGTGAGGCGTTGCCGTGGTACAGGTGGATGTAGTCGGCGGATGCCGTACCTGGCTCCAAACCAACTGCCTTCCCGATCACGAAGGCGATAGCCTCGGCCTCCGTCTCCCGCACTACCTTTGTGGTTGTTGTGCGCCGCTCGGCCTTGTGCAACATCTCGTGGGCGAGTTCATGGACAAGGGTTGAAAATTCCTCGGCTTCGGACTGTCCGGGAAGAATCGCGATTCTGCCTCCGTAGCTCATGCCAAGCGCGGGAGCTATCTTCTCGGTAATGACAAGCTCGATGCTCTGCTCCTTGATGAACGAAACGAGACGGTCGCGGTTCTCTCCGACGGTGCCGCTCATCTCCCGCATGGTGGGAAGCTCCGCACCTTCGGTCTGCGACACATCGAAGACGTAGGCATTACGAAAGCCAACCAGAACGCGGGTATTTTGCTGGGTGATGTCCTTCTCGGCTTCCTCGTCCTTCTTGCGCTTGATGCCGATGATGGGAGCGAGAATGCGGATGCCGCGCTCTCCCTTCTTCACCTTGCGTCCAAGCTGGTTCCATGCGTACAGGCCAGCTACTCGGGTGGCGATGGGCTTCTGCCTTGCGATCTCCAAGATGTTTCCAAACGAGTAGTTATGGAAACGGCTCATCGCGTCGAGGTAGGCCGTGAGTGCATCGCTGTGTCCCGCCTCTAGCTGCTCGATAAGGCTCTTCACGTTGGCTGCGATGATCTCTTTGGCTGTTTGCCGTTGCTGCGGTTGTTTGGGGCTCTCGGTTATCGGGGAGAGGGGGGCTATGGTGGCGGTGACGATTGCGGTAGTCATGGTTGCTTCCTCCTGTTGGGCTGTTGCACTGGCTGTTGCCGTTGAATTGGCAGCGGCGTGTACATACATGCCGAACGCCTCCTGGCGAAGGCGGGGGGTAGCAACTGCAAGCCGAGGGGTATCCCCGCCCTTGCAACGAGAGCGTTAGCGGAAGTGGAAAGGGCGTAGCGCAGCGGAGGTCTGCACAAGCGAAGCGCGGAAGATTGGGGAGTGGCTTGCGGGCGCGAGGGGCGGAGCTCCCCTTAGCGGCGTTTGTCATTGTTTTTGCTTGTGCTTTCCGGCAAATCAGGGTCGGCGTTGCGGGCAGGAACAGGCCCGCAGAGGTGGGGGGCGAAGGACTTGCAAGGCCGAAGCCAAGGGAGGAGACTTCCGCCCTATATCCCGCTCTTCAAAGCCTTTTCTGAACTTATCTTGAGGCATCAACAAGAGGTAAAATGGGTTTAGTGTGGATTGTTGAGATGGAGGGCCCCTATGCAAATCCTCGTTCCGTTCAAGCCGTTCGCTATCGTTATCGGAGTTCTTGCAATTCTTATCATCGTTGGCTATGTCGCCTCATGCCTCTCCCAGGGACAAAACCCACTGAGCCTGAATGACTACAAGGCGCAGCACGCCAAACATACGCAAAGCGCCGGTCAGAAACCTTCCAAGGCGCCACAGTAAGTGGTTTTGTCTCCATTGCTCTGATTCACTCCTCACCAAATATCACTTTGCCACGTTCCCTATCGAATCCGACTACTGCCGTGACAGTTGAGAAGTCACCAGTGAAGCTGAAGGACCGCGATCCGGTCGCCACCGGCCGGAGAGATGCTGCGTTCAATCGGTCAGCGGGATTCAACTACTTCCTAACCGATCGCTTCGAAGCGGGGATTGCCCTGCGCGGCACTGAAGTCAAGAGCATTCGGGAGGGCAAAGCGCAGTTGAAGGACGCATACGGTCTGCTCAAAGACGGCGAATGTTTCCTGCTGAACGCGCACATTGGCCCGTTCTCTCACGGCAATAGCGAGAATCACGAGTCATTGCGAACGCGAAAGCTGCTGCTTCACAAGCGCGAGATTGAAAAGCTGCAAGCTCTGACTCGGCAGAAAGGCTATACGCTGATTCCTGTAAGGCTTTACTTCAAGAACGGGCGGGTGAAGTGCGAAATCGCATTGGCGAAGGGCAAACAGGATTGGGACAAGCGAGCGACCGAGCGAAAGCGTGAAGCCGACAGCGAAGCCAAGGCAGCCGTAGCACGCTCACAGCGACGGTAATGCAAGTGACCTCATAACAGGCGTGCCTCGCCAAAGTGCCGGAACTTCATTCCGACTCAGCCGCCGGCGCATTTTGAAGATAGAACTCATGGAGCTTGGCCTGGAGCAGCTTCTTGTCGGGTAATTGCGTCTGGTATTCGGAAATCATGGCTGGCGACAGACTTCGGCTGAGCGCGTACTCGACCACCTCATCATTTTTGCTAGCGCAGAGCAGCACTCCGATAGAGGGGTGTTCGTGAGCCTTGCGAACATTGCGGTCGAGCGCTTCGAGGTAGAAATTGAGCTTGCCCAGGTACTCCGGCTCGAACTCGCCCACCTTCAATTCGATGGCTACGAGGCAATTGAGGCCGCGGTGGAAGAAGAGCAGGTCCAACGCAAAGTCCCTCCCTCCAACCTGCAACGGGTACTCCGAGCCAGCAAAACAGAAGTCGCGGCCCAACTCAATGAGAAAGTCTTTCAGCTTGTTCAATAGACCGCGATGCAGGTCGGCTTCGGCGTGAACTGCTGGAAGGCCCAGAAACTCGACAGCATAGGCGTCTTTGAAGATGCTGAGGGCTTCAGGGTGCATTTGTCTCACCAGTGGTGAGACTTGCGGCGGACTGAGCACGACGCGCTCGAACAAAGCGGTCTTGAACTGGCGCTCCAATTCGCGCTTGCTCCATCTTTCGCGGATAGCGAGTTGGATGTAGAACTCGCGCTCCTCAGCGCGTTTGCTCTGTCCGAGGATGACGAGGTGATGCGACCACGGCAATTGTCTCACCAGTGGTGAGACAATTGGCACCTCCCGATATGCTTCGTAGAATTGCCTCATTCGGAACAGGTTAGGGCGACTGAACCCGCGAGTTCCCGGTTGAGTTCTGGCAAGGTATCGCGCAAGCTCGTCCACCGTGCCATCGCCCCACTCGGCGGCTTCAATCTTGCGGCTAATGGTCTCACCCACCTGCCAGTAAAGGTCGATCAAAGCCGTGTTCACGGCTTGCATGGCATTGTGGCGCGAAGCGTCAATTAGCTGGACAATCTCAGAAAACGCCGCATCGTCGACTGGGGTAACGGAAACTTCATTCGATTTGCTCATCTCTTCAGCCCCACAAATAGACTCATATAGAAAATCCTATCCCACACATCCAAGGCAGGCATTACCGCTTACAGGCTGAAGCCCTGGTCATTGTTGCTGTTGATGGATCGGGTCTGAGCGGCCTCAGCGAGAGATTGAGACGGAGCATGACCGGCGTGTTCAAGTGCCGTATCTCGGGATATTGGCTGTGCCTGACGGTCGTAAAATTGACCCTCGGGAGCGATGTGCAACCAGCCGCCGTGATCCTTGTGTTGGTACGTCTGGATGTCCCCGGTTTCGCGCTTCCAATCGTATCCAGTTGATTCTTCGCGCAATGCAACTCGAATCGGATCGTAATGTCGATGGTCAACCTCGGCGGCGGTCTGGACTCGGTCTGATGCTGGGAAATGCGCTTCACTCTGCATCTGACGGCGTTGCTCATCTAGCGACTGTTCTTTAGCGTTGTTCATGACAGGCTCCTGTGTTTGGCTTTGGTTTTGCGTTGTGGTATCAGACCGGGGTATCTGCCGGTCCAATGCTGAACTCTTGGAAACGTCGGCGCTAAGGCGTTCCCCTAAATTTGCACTGTCATTGGTATAGACATGGGCGTCTTGCGAAGCCCTTGACAGCGAGACATACGCGAAGCGTGTGTTGATGAGTTCAGGATGAGTGGTGGTATCCATGTTGACAAGGACTCGTTCTGAAGTGAGTCCTTGGGAACTATGCGAGGTGACGGCATAGCCGTGGTCGAAATGGCGCATCTGGCTCGGATCGAAGCTGACAAGGCGCTCGCGGCTGCCGTCCATGCGAACGGTAATCAGATTCGGGTCGATGCGTTCAATGGAACCTAAGTCCCTGTTAGCGACGCCTAGTTCTCGATTGGTTGAGGTGAATTGGATGCGGTCGCCCTGTGAAAACTCAGCCGTCATTTCGCGGTACGCGGTGATGCCTTGGAGTCTCCTCGGGTCGTAAGTAATTTGGTGCCCGTCCTGCCTCTCGACAGTCAGTTGATTGTCTTTTGGGTCAGTGGACACAACTCTGGCATAACTACCCTTGTCGAGGCCCTGCTCCTTGCTGCCACGACTGTAGTAGAGAACGTCTTGACTCTCATAGTTTGCAGCCCAGCCACGATCGGCTCCTGTCATATCGGATCTGTGTGTAAGCACTGTCATTGGATGATCTGGTCTGGCGACTATGCCGGAATCTTTCAACTCGATCCTGATGGCATTGTTGAGTTCACGACGGCTTGCATTGTCCGGCGAGACGACGAGCGTATTGTCAGGCTTAGAGGCATAGTCCTTTGCAATCGCTTCCAGCCGTGAAGCGCTTTCGGGAATCTCGGTGATCCGGTTCTGCTGCTGCAGGAGATCCATCCCAACCTTTGTGTCGTTGCGGGCAAGATGTTCGATGACTCGAAGCAACTCGGGGTCTTTCTGTCGGATGATCGTGTCGAGTTGCGCCGTTCGCATCCCTGCCTGCTGCATCTGCTCAAACGGCTTGCCAGCCTCTACGCCCTGATGCTGCCGCGTATCTCCGACCAGGAGAACGCGGTCCTGCGGGCCGATCTTCTCCATGAAGGCCTGCATCTGGCGGGTGCTGGCGAGACTGGACTCATCGAGCATATAGAGGTGCCGACAGTTCGGGTCGCCTGCACTCTGCTGTTGCCGATCACGAACTAGAAAGCCCTGCAACGTGTCTGCGGTAATGCCCGCATCCCGCAGTTGCGCAGCAGCACGGCTGGTTGGCGCAAAGCCTTCGACCGCGTACCCGTTACGCTCAGCGCCCTCACGGATGGCCTCCAAGGTGGTCGTCTTTCCACTGCCGGCGAGTCCTTGCAATCCGTACACTCGATCACGATTCGTCAGGACTTCCTCGATGACTTGACGTTGTGCCGAATTGAGAAAGTCGCGGGAACTCGCATGAGCTGTTGCATCTTTGCCTTGCATCACTGGCTCGACCGCATCTTGTCCTCTTCGCATATGGCTGACGGTCGCAAGTTCTTCCGAAATGGCCTCGCGGGTCGTGAATTGACGACCCGTGTCGTGCTTCTGGCCGGGTACGACCTGAAACTCTCCGTCGGTCTGCCGCTGGTCAAACACCTCGCGGACCTGGTTGTAGGTGAGATCACCCATACCCCGCCGCAAGGCATCGCGCATGAGGTCTCGTTCGTCCGTCACAGCCTCGCGCTCGAAGTTACGGCTCTTGGCGAAGGTAACGGCCTCCTGGGTGCGCTCGGACACGTTCGGAACGCGCTCCGGCCCATTCGATATGCCGCGTTCTCTCGCGTCTGCGACCACATGATCCGCCTGGTTGCCGAACTCGGCCGCTATCTGCCGATGCGCCGCCAGTACCTCGCCGGGAGTGTGGATTTGCTTCTTGTCGCGCGTGTTGTGTGCAGCGATTTGGGCGGCCTCCGGCCCGCTAAAGCCGCTGCGGGCGATGGCTTCCTCGATCTGTTGGCGGCGCGGACTCGAAGCGTCAAGATAGTCCTGGCTGTAGCCCTTGACCTCGGGAGCGCCACTCTTGCCCGCGTGAATCTCGTAGCCGAGATTGCGGAGGCGATACGTCAGCTCCGTTTGATAGATGGCAGTTGCAAACTGCTGTGAATCAAAGAAGCCGCGCTCCTGCAAGGCGCGTGTCGATCCATCGCTACGCTCGGTCATATTGAAGATCACCGCGTGGGTATGAAGCTGGGGTGCGGCGTAGCCGTCCACCGGACGTGCGGTGTCATGTTCAAACTTGGCGACAATGAACTTGCCAGTAGTCTCGGCGGCTTGGTTCCCGCCGACTCTGGCCTGGGTGTACCGCTCCAATTCTGTAAGCGCCGTGGTTACGGCTTGCCGGTGCGCTTCACGCACGCGGTCATCCCCACCGACCAGCGCGGTAAGCGAGACGGACTTTGGTGCAGAAAAGGTGGCGTCCCAACCGGCCCGATGTTCCGCCGGCTTGACGGTAGTTCCGTCAGCCGTGGTGTACTCCTGGGCCTTCCGATGACGGACGAGCTGATCGCCGGTAAGAGGATTTTGGCCTTCACTCAGACGAGCGAAGTGTTTGGCGTCGACCCCACCTCTCAAGCCATACTTGTCTGCGAGGTTTCCTTGCCACTCCCCCACAATCGTGTCACCCTGCTTCCAATAGTTTTGCTCCGCCGAGACGAACTCCTTCACGTGATACGTCTGAGCCTGGCCGGAGTTGAGGGGTTTGGAGATGGTTAGCATACGTCACCGTTACTGGTGGAACGGAACGGGCTGATCCTCGGAGTGCAAGTCTTCGTACTCATCCGATTCCTCTCTTTCCAGTGCGTCATCCTCCTCCGCAGACACGGCGGCGGTAGCTGATTCCGGGGCGTCCGGTGCCGCCTCAAGGTCAACTGTGGGCGTGGAAGTCGCTTTGCTCTTCGGCTGTAGCGTCCTCGGGTCGAAGGGCAGTTCGTCGTCCTCGATCTGGCGCGAGATGAAGCCGGGAGTGGTCTGCGGAACGTCCATGTAGTCGAAGCTGAATCGGGCGACGTTGTTCCCCAGCTTGAGAAAGGCATGTCGATTTTCGAGTCCAGACACCTCCGAGTCCATCACTAGCGGGTCGGTCTGGCGGTCAAGGCTGAAGTTCTTGCCGGACCGTGAGCCATCGAAGTGCGTCTCCTTCATGCGCTCAATCTCGACCTTGCCTATGGCGTTCGACACCCACTCGGCGGCCTTCGGCTCGGTCGTCTTGAGGAATATCTTGGTCGCCGGTTGCGAGAGCATGACCTCGGCTAGATGGCCGTAGATAACCTCCAACTGCGCCTTACCCTGAAAGCCCAGCACGAGCGGGTTCTTGCTCTTTCGGTTCTCCGTGATGGCGGTGTGGAGTTGGGGAAGACGCTGGAGACTGGCTAGCTCGTCCAAGACGAACCACACCGGATTCTGATTGGGCTGCGGCGCACTAAGCAAGCGCATAACGAGCAGGTCGATCCAGAGACTATGAAGAGGGCGAAGAGCCTCGCGCTCGGTGGCACTTGATGTAATGAATATCCACCCTTTCCGAGTGTCCGCCCACTCCGTTGCACTCCATGTTCGGTCATGCGCCTGCTCCTTTGTCGGCAACAACCGCAAGCTGTCCGCAACGAGTCCCAGCGACGCAAGAACGCCGTTGCGCTGCTGTTGGGCGCCCTTAGCAATCATGGATTCCATCTCAGTCCCCTGCACTCTCTGGTCGATCTCGGCGGGGTTCGAGAGCCAGGTGATGAGCTGCTGGGGACTTGGCCCCTTGGTTAGGAGATGAGCAAAGATTTTCTGTGGCGTCTCCGTGAAAAACTCACCCTTCTTGTCGTTGGTCGGCTGATACAGCGAGGCTGCAATGGCCTTCGCCTCCGCCTTGCGGCGTAGTTCTTCGGACGGCCCCCAGTAGGGGCAGCGGTCATCCAACGGGTTCAATACGATGTCTCCCCGGTCCTTGTCGTAGAACCTCTGAATGAACTCGCAGGCAGGGTCATAGACGATGGCCGAATGGCCTCGGCTTTGAATCTGACGGAGAATTTGCATGATGAGCGTGGTCTTTCCTGCGCCGGTATCGCCCATCAATTCGATGTGCTGCGCTTCGGCCTGGAGAGGTATCCGCATCATCTCCTTGGCCTCGGTCGTTTTGAACCCGATGCCGTCGCCCTGCACCGTCTTATTGAAGTCCTTCGGAGTGAGCATGACCGGCCCTTTCAGCCTCCTCCCATACTTGATTTGCTTACGGCGGGTGATGTCTTTCCGAATGGAGAACGGTAACTGGACGATCAACGACAGGAGACCAAAGAGCAGCGGAGCGTAGTAAATGTCGCGGAGCCGGTCGCCCATGAACACGGCGCTCTTCAGGTACTCGTGGAGGGGCGCGTTGATGAAGATTTGCTCCGGCCCGCGATACAGGGCACGGAGTCCCTGTGCGGTCGCTGCGCTAGAGAGGGCAAGCGGAATGTGCTTGCCCCCGAGGGACGGAGTGGTTCCGGCCTGCACATCGGCATCGGTCGCCAGTCGGCCAGCTTTGGTCCCGTCACCGACGTAGAGAAGCTGATATTTATCCTTTTTCTTGAAGGCTCCTCCCGCCGCAGTCTTGGCGTAAATCGGCGTGTAGAACTGCTGAAGCGGCGTCTGGCTGTAATTGAATCTGAGGTAGACGAAGAGCCCTGTCAGAATGAGCGCAAACACCACCGCGCCATAGCTGTAGATCGGCTTGTGCGGGGGGAAGATGATTGTTTCGTTGCGGCCCCATTGTGTTGCCATCACACACGCTCCATTTCCTGTTGCATCTCTGCGGCGACGATTCGCTTCCTCTTTTTCACCTCATTAAGGACGCCCTCGAACATCTCCGGGGTGAGCTTCTGCCCCGTTGCGAGAGGCTTAAGGAGGTTCGTTACCATGAGCCGAACGGCGACGATCTCGGTGAGTTCGGCGCTGGGGGCAATGCCCTCCAAGTCCGTCGTCAGTTCGGCGAGGATGAGCTGACGGATGAGTTCGCCGGGAGTCGTTCGCCTTTCTCGGCAATGCCGCTCCAATGCGGCCATCTCATCCCGGTTCAACTTGGTTCCGGCTGTCTTCACCCGGTAACTCGCTCGTTCCGTTATCTTCTCGTCGTCAAGCAGTGACATGATGAATCTCCCTAAAAGCCGAGCGCCCCAGAGCAACCCGGAGCGCTTCAAGGCGCTGTGCAGCCTGTAAGTAGTGCCGCTTCAACCGCTGCGCCAGAGCGCCTTATCGCGCTCCAGCACGACCCTCGGAGGGATGGAGTGTCAACATTCTTCCGGTGCGTAGCACCGTTTCCATCCTGCCAAGATATTCGAGGGGCTACCACTACTTTTGAGCCGGAGTAGCAGCCTTAGTGGGTTCGGGAGTTGTAGGGGGAGTCGAGCGCCGCCCCCGCTTGGCTCTTTCCGCAGCCTCCATTGGTCTGCGGATACGAAGCGGATGCTCAGGCTTCTTCCCATCCGCTGACTGAGTGAAGGTTTGGAAGTCCTTATCTTTAGTGAACACGTACTCCAATGCCTTTGAGACGACCTCGTCCGAAGGCGCGTTGATGAAGAGTGCGTACTGGTCAGTGCGATGAGCGATTGACTCGTCGAGAGCGATGGTGGCGGTGACTTTATTGACGGTTTGGATTTCAAGTAATGCCATGTTCTTTCTCCTTTTATTGATGAATTGAGGCGCCTGTGTAGATGGGTCTATCGAACTTTGCCCACTCGGCAGGCAAAACTAGCTGTGCGGAGTCACCGCTTTCAGACCGGTTGAATTTCGTGGTGAACTCGAAGACTTTAGCGGTTCGGTCGTAACCCAGAACTTCAACCACTTCACTGACCTTGCGGCCGGTAGCGTAACGCTGCACTTGCACGACGTACTGCACAGAGTCCGCAATCTCTGCGGCGATGTCATCGCGGTTGGCTTGCTGATGCGACCGCATAGCAAGCTCACCAAAGCGGCGAAGCGCTTTGACAGCGGAACTTGCGTGTATAGTCGCCATCGAACCGGCGTGGCCGGTATTGAACGAGTCGAGGAGTGTGCGGGCTTCGTCTCCGCGTACTTCTCCGAGAATGATGCGATCCGGTCTCCACCGGAGAGATGCCTTTAGAAGGTCGTTGAAACTCACCTGCCCACTATGGGCATCCGCCTGACACTCGGCGGGCAATAAGTTCGGTTTCGCAATCCGAAGCTCGGACGTGTCCTCGATCACAACTATCCGCTCCCGCTCCGGGATGAAATCAGTCAAAGCATTCAGAAGTGTCGTCTTCCCACTGCCCGTTCCACCGCTAATAAGGACGGTCTTGCCGTCCGAAATTAGCCCACTCAAGAAATCGGCGAGCGACTGGTTCAATGCGCCTTCCTGAATGAGGAGAGGTAGGGTGTACCGCACCCTGGCGAACTTCCGGATAGTGACAGACGGAAACGGGCGAACTACGGGTGGGATGACGGCGGCAAGACGGCTGCCATCCGGGAGTTGAGCGTTGAGGAGCGGCTTCTCTGCTCCCAGCTTGCGACCGAGTTTATTGGCGATTACATCCAAGCTCGTCAATAACTGCCGGGTCTCGAACTTCACTTCGGGTGCGGCGTGTAGAACGCCGCGCCGCTCGTACCACCAGATGCCATCAGGATTGCCCATGATCTCGCTGACGGTGTCGTCCAACAGCAGCGACTCAATGGGGCGAAGGAACGGGAGTATCAACTCGAAGCTCATGGCTACCTCGAAGGGTTGAGGCAGCCCACGTAGTGTGAGCTGCCGTGTTGAAGGACAAACGTGGCTTATGCGGCCACGTCTTCGGTTGGGGACTCTTCATTCTCTTCGTACTCTGTGTCTTCCGCGCTCGACTGCTCGGCGCGGTCAAGTTTGAGAATGGACTTGACCTTGATCTCCCACACCCGCTGCTTGGTGTCGGTCTTCTTGCTGACGTACTCACGGCTCCGCAACTCGCCGTCCACCTCGATATGCGCGCCCTTCTTGAGGCTGCCGGCGAAGTTGGCAAGTTTTCCGAAGACGACGCAATTGTGCCATTCAGTCTGCGAGATGTACTCGCCGCTTTGCTTGTCCTTGTAGGAGCTCTTGGTGGCGAGTGAGATGGTGGTGAAGCTACGGTTGTCGTTGGTGTGGATGGTTGCGTCATTGCCGAGGAATCCGATGAGGTTGACTGTGTTCTTGTACATGGCTACGTCTCCGTGTGTTTCGATCTCCCGATCTGTTCGGGGCACCATTAAGCGAAGGGGCCCGGCTCCCAAGTGCCGAAGGTCTGCTTTCACGGAGGGGCCCGCAAGAAACTTGCGCGGCGTCCTATGCCGCGGTTCTCAAGTTTGTTCTGGGACAGCCGTGACCCCACTGGGACGCGGAACGCGAAGCAGAAGACCGAGTGCCGCCGGGCGCCGGATGAGATCCGAAGCGGTGCCTGAACAGAAGCGGGAAAATGCGCGGCAAGGCGGCTCTGTACAAAGTCAATCCTCATCTTCGACTCGGCTGCTACCGTCCACACAGACCGCAGCTTCACCCTCTGCCACCACTGCCCAAGGACCGGAGCGGCAGCCTCGTTCGGTGGCATGTGTCTGTGGCTTTGCCACTGCCTCAGCCCTGCGCACAAGGACAGAGAGGGCGTACCAACCGGATTGGCAGCAAGAATCAACATCGGAGGCTCCGTGTGGGGTGAGTCTGTCCGCTAGTTGAACGCCTGGTCGACGCGGAAGCGAATGATGGTCAACCCGAGAGGATCAACGGTAGTCTTCTCGTTCAATACCTGGGGGTTGAAAACGTAAGTGACGGTCGCTGTCCAACGCTCTCTTTTGAGCACGGTTTGGTCTGCCGGATTTGTGAACACCTTTTCGAACTCGATGCGAGCCGAGTAGGGCGACTGGCGGAGGTCATCAAGGATAACGTTCTTTACTTCCACATCCACATACGGCAGAGTGGAATCCTTGGCGTAGGTGGAGATGAGGCTGCTCTTCCGCTCCTCGTCCACAACGGCTCGCTGAACATCCCCGTTGAGGAAGTAAAGCGCCTGCGTCTGGTCGCGTTCGATGGTGTACCGGTTGCGTCCAAAGTAGAGGTTCGCCCAACGGGTGAGGTAATACTTGTTCTCGGCTTCTTGCGGTCGGTAGTCGAAGTTGCGGTAGTCGATAGCCTCGGCATGGCCGACATCGTTGATGCGAATGATGAATGGCTTCGCCGCCGCGAGTGCTTTCTGGCTCTTGAAAATGAGTATGCCGAGCATCGCGCAGAGCGCGGCGAGGCAAAGCAACGCAAGTTTCAGGTAGGTATTGGTTACGAGTGGATCTCCATACTGTTCGAGGTAGCGTTGGGCGGCGCGCGTGATCTCGGGAGAGGCTTCGGTCTGGGTGGCGTCTGTCATGTCCATTCTCCTATCCGAGTGCCATGATGGCGGTTGTAATCATGCCCATACCACCGTCGTGTCCACTGCTCGAACCAGAGAAAATGGACGCGGTGATCGCAGGGATTTTGAGCAGGATGAAGATGTTGACGATGATGAGTAACAAGAGGAGTGGAAAGTTCTTGACCATCGTCACGGGGTCGGTCGCGTTGACGAAGTTAAGGTAGTATCCCGTCAGGATGTGACTCAGCACGCTCAGGCAGGCCGCCGCGACCACCTTATAGAAGCAGAAACTTATGTACGCTTTGACCCATCCCCAGAAAAGAAACTCCAGCTTGTCAAAGACAAGGAATGGAATGAATACTGGCCCCAAAAGTCCGACCACGGTGCTCGCGACCGCCCCGTAGCCAATAATGGCTGCTATGAGTGCCGTCAGCAGTCCCAAGAGTACCTGTGTGATGGCATACACGAGCACAAGGTATGGCTGCTGAAAACTCGCCACCATACCGGGGCCGGCGTTCTGCTGCGCCAGGGATAATTCATTCATCATCTGGTCGCTACTGTCGGTTCCAATAAGTTGCACAAGGTTCTGGGCTCCGCCATTGATGAAGCCTTTGATCGAATATCCAACTCCCGGAATTGCGGAGTCGTAGTACTTGACCATCGTGTACGCGAACGTAATCAACAGGAAGAAGCTGAGGAAACGAGCCATACTGAAACCTGAACCGCCCTGTGCCGATGCGAGTGCCTCCTGTACTCCGAACCAGACGAGCATTATGGTGGCGAGTGCGATGCACATACGCAAGCCCATTGCGGTAATGGAGGGTGCGGCCGTTGCCGACAACTGGTCGCACCCTTGAGTGATGTAATTCAGTAAACCCATACGGCAACCCCCGCGTGTGTCGAAACGGTTAATACCTCATTGCGGATGACGCCCCGGTGTAAGCCGGAGCAACGGATGTCTGGAAGTTCGACTGGTAGTTGACTGCGTTCTGGAAGCTGGTCTTGAGGGCGTCCTGTTGCTGTTTGGCAGCCATCATCTGTTGCAGCGATTGCGTGGTGTTGATCTGGTTGGTTTCCTGCTGCGTGCGAAGCATAAGTAGGAGTGCCTGGTTGATTCTCTGGAGCGTCGCAAGTTCGGTCTGCTGGGTGGGATCAATCGAGTGGCTGGCTGCTTCCAAGGCAGAGATGTCGGTCGCCCGCTGTTGCGCGTTCGACCGGATCGTACCGAGGGTTTGCAGGGTTGTTGCGTTCACTGAGTCGTTCAAGTCGCTAGTGGCTCCCTGCGCGGCGATCTGCTGTTGGGATTGGGTGGTGAGGCTTCCGTATCCGGGAAGTTGAGAACCTGTGCGCGGTACGGTGACTTGTTGGGTCGCCAGAGTCGCGCCGCTGCCGGTGTTGGCAGCGTTCGTCCATGCCTGTGTGTTGTTGTAGGTGTTAGCGGAGGAAGTGAGTGCGGCCTCCCATGTGTACGGCGAGATGAAGGGTTCGTAGAGAATCCCTGGTGCCGTCATCATCTGGCGGCTGAAGTTGTACATCTTGATCGCGTTCTCCATGTTCTGCACGGTCGTAGCGTTGAGCTGCGCTCCCTGCACAAGCTGCTGAACGGCATGGCCTGATTGCGTCGGGTCGAGGACGATCCCTGAGCCGAACTGCGCGTTTGCAGTCGGAGCAAGGGATGCTGTTGCGAGTGCTGCAAGCAAGACAAGGCTTTTCATGGCCGGTCTCCTTTACTTCTTCGGTTGCTGTTGCGTTTGGGGTTTGCTCGGTGGCTTCTGAGCCGCCTTGTTGGGGTCGTAACTCAGGGCCGCACCGGCACCGGTAAGTGCGGGGGCGATGTTTTGTTGAAAGTTCTTCTCGAAATCAGCACGGTCGCGTTCAACCTGGCGGCAGGCCTTGGAATCGCTGCCAGTCTCAAAGCATCGGGTGAGAGCCTGACAGGTCGTTGCCGAATCACCGGGCAGGCATTTCTTATCGGTGCAGCCGGTCAGTGCAAGCGCAACCAGCGCGATCAATGCGCAGAAATTCCTTTTCATTCACTCCTCCTAGAAGCTCTGGGGTATGGTGTGGTTGGTGTACGCCGGAAGGAGCATATCCTGGGTGAAATAGACCTTGACCCGATGCCCTTCCCGAATCGTGATCGTGGGCGGAATCTGGATAAATCGGTCAAGGATGCTGGTTGCTGACTGCGAGACGCTGGCGGCGGTGCCACTCGTGAATGCTTGTTGACCACTGGTTGAAATGGTGCCGCCGCCCTGTGTGATCTCGCCGGCTCCGGCGATCACACCCAGCGCAATCGACGTTCCGAAGATTTCAAGGTAGTGGTTGTTGACCTTGTCCTTCAGACCCTCTTCTCCGATTTGGTCGAGACCGTGGAACTGGTCAAGGTCCACAGAGAAGCCGTCAGGCATGATGAGACGGTGAAAGACAACGGCCATCCGGCGTTGCTGGCCGAAGCCCGCGGAGCCGATCTTCTTCGCCTCTCCGAGCACGATCGTTCCGTCCGGGATAAGCACATGCTGGTGGTCGTGCGAATAGAGCGGATTGGAAACGAGCACCTTCACAGGACCGGGGGCGTCCCCGTCCAACCGGTTCATGAGAACGGTGTCGAGGGTTGTTCCCTCGAAGGTCACATACGGCTGTCCAACGGCAGTATCGAGGTTGACTTCGACGGGCCGTTTGGCTGGAGCGGCTGCCTCGCCGCTGGCCTGTGATGGTTGTTCTCCGATCTGACGGGTGGGTGTAAGGCTGGAGTTCTGCCCTCCCGCAAGCGCCGCTGCGTAGGGATTTCCGGATGCTGTTTGCGGGCTGCTCTGGCTGGACGTTCGTTGTACTGATCGCTGCTCCTCCTCGATGCTCCGGCTGTAAGCGAGGTTGGAAGAGAAACGGGAGGTGAATGCCATCTCCCGCTCTTTGCTGGCGAGTTGCTGTTGCTGCTGCTGTTCTGGCGAGAGCTGGGGTTGGGCGTTCTGTTGCTGAGTCTGGGGGTAAGCCTGCGGCGGCATCGGCTGGCCGTTCGGCCCGTAAAGCGTTGCTGCCTGCTGCTGCGCCGGCGTCTGGTTGGCAGCCATTGCCGCCGCCATTTGCGCGTCCTGTTGCTCCTTCTGCTTCTCGGCGGCGAGCTGGTTCTGGAGTTCGGCCACATTGGTAGCCGTATTGTCCTGCACATACGGCTGCGGTGGGGTTCCCTTGGCCGGGGTGTTTGTCGGCTTCTTCTTCGAGCTAATGAGGCTCGCGCCAATCAGCAGCAAGATTGCACCCAGATAAACGCACACCTTGATGTTCTTGCGAATAACGCCTTGTGGCTCGCTGGCCCGCTGCGTGAGCTGCGGATCGTCCTTCGCGGTTTGCGTTGTCTTGTCAGTCATGGCCTACCCCTTCCGTGAGAAATCCATGTGTTTCTTTCCGAGTTCGACGTACCCTTTGTCCACTATCTTCGGGATGATGTAGGTGCCGTCACGCAGGTCGTAATTGATGAGGTCGGGCTTGCCGTCCTTCATCTCGTACACACTGAACTTCTCCTGGGCATTCGTCTTGATGTAGGTGAACTTGTCGTCGTGATAGATCGACTGGATGTTGAACGGCTCTTCGCTCTTGAAGGTGTAGTCGAACTTCAACTGCATCGGGTAGGCACTCTTGTACTCATCCACGGCTTGCGTGACGTGACTCTGGAGAGCGGCAAGCTGTTCCTTGGTGTGGTCAACCTGTGCCGCCGGGACATATTGGGCCGGTCCCGTCGATGCCGTAATGGAAGATCGGTCGGCAGGCTGGATGATGACCTTAAGGTCTGGATCGCCACCCTGCGAGGAGATGTCTTGCAAGGTGAAGCTGTAGATGTTGCCTTTATCGGTGATGAGGTTGAGATTCGAGCTGATCCCCGGCTTGGCTGGGTGAACGAAGCAGAAGCTCCCGACCACATCGACAATCCAGAAGTCCTTGTCGCCTGTGGCGGCCTCCATGATCTTCTCGGTGGAGGGCACGACGATTAGGGTCGTGTACTTCACCTTTGCGCGGATAGGAACGATGTCCTGAGAGTGGTACTGCACCGTGCGAGCTTGCTCGGCGGGGGCAGTCTGAGCAAAGGCCGCAGTCGAAGACAAGGCCGATGCGAGAACGAGGGCGAGAAATGGGATCTTCATGCGACAGCTCCTTCGCGGTTGGGGGTGGTTGCGGTGGACGCCACAGGCTTCTTCTGTGCGGCGTGTTGTTTAAGGGGAAAGGGATGATCTTCCGCGAGGCGGCGAACGCCCTCGGCGATGCCGTAGCGGGCGAAGTAGTCGCGCTTGAGCTGGTTGTCCTTGGCGTTGTTCGTCGCAATCCAGTAAGAGACGGAATCGACATTGAGCCGGACCTTTTTCGAGGTCTTGGCCTTGCGGACGAGCATCTGGCCGCGCGTGAGGTCGGAGATGATGCCGAGTTCGGTATCGTTGAGGTGGAACGCTTCGCGGTACACCTCGCGATTCATCTCTGGGTTTGCGAGGAATATTTTGGTCGGGCAGCTCTCGGCGACAATCTGGAGCATCCCGGATTCCTCAAGCTCCTTGATGGACTGGGTAGCGAGAATCATCGCCGCGTTGTGCTTACGCCACGTCTTCTGTGCGGAGACGATGTAGCTGCGAATCGTCTCGTTCTTGATGAAGAGCCAAGCCTCGTCCAAGAGAAAGAGCTTGAACGTCGCAAGCCGTTCGGGGTTGGCAATCTCGAGCGACGCCCGATGCAGGACGTAGAACAGCAGCGGCTCCAACACGTCCGGCGCATCGCCCCATCCGCCAAAGTTGAAGGTTTGGAAGTTGGAGAACGAGAGAGTGTCGTCCTGGTTGTCGAAGAGAAATCCGTACTGGCCGTCCTGCGTCCAACGGTGCAGCCGCTCCTTCAATTCACCGATAATCTCCGCGAAGGTGGAGAGTGTGCGCTGTCCGGGTTCGACGACGTACATATTCTCGATGGCTGACCACAGTTTGCGTTCTTCTTTGAAGTCGAGCCGATACCGCTGGCCGGTGCCCTCGATTAACACTCGAAAGAATGAAAAGAGAAACTGCAGATTCTCTTTGGTCGGCTCAAGGGAGAACGGGTTGATGCGGAAATCCCGCGATTCCTGGCCGACGTTCAGGTAACTCCCACCAAAGATCTCAGTCAGCGAGCGGAACGATCCGCCGATGTCGAAGATGTACGTCAGTGGTCTGTACTTCTGCGCGTTCGTCAGTAAGAAGTTACAGAGGAAACTTTTTCCTGAGCCGGTCATCCCGAGGATGAGCGAATGAGCGACTTCGCCGTTATGAAGGTTCAGGAAGTATGGCGTTGCATTGTCGGTTTCGAGGACGGCCAGATATTCGGTGCCAAGATGAGGATTCGTCTTCTCCCCCTGGAGGATCGTAAAGAGGAAGGACAGGTCGGCGTAGTTGCTCAGGAGCATATACATCTTGCGGAGGTTCTGGGCATAGTTGCCCGGTACGACGGCAAAGAGCGCATTGAGCTGGTTGTAGGTTTCTGTGAAGAGCGCGCCGTCCGCATTGGTGAAGACGCTGGCAAAGTCTCCAACCTCCTGCTCGACGATGCCTTTGTTCTTGGAATACAGAACGATGGTGAGTGATAGGTCTCCTAGCACCTGGCCGTCTCCAAGTGCGCGGAGGCAGTCCCCAAGAGCCTCGATGTCAGCTTGCTTCCCTTCGTCGATCAATACATCGCGTTGGTTGACCTTGCTCTCGTCCTTCATCGAAGAGACGAAGCCCGACTTGGAGACATTGGCGTGACGGCGGCGCTTCACCACTTCCTTTCGAGCAGCATCGGCAGCAAGGGGCGTCCATTCGGTTACGGCATAGAAGTTGGCCTCGATCTTGAGGAGTTTGTCGAGAACGAGGGGCCGTGTCTGGGTGATGGCTTCTCGCATAGTGAGCAAGCGGACATAGTGGTCTCCGATTCGCAGGTGGTCGCGTTCCGCTGCGATGTCAGAGTTGCTGACCTGGAAGTCGAGATACTGGGATGTCTTGGGTCTTCCGGCAACGCGCCAGTCATCGAAGTTGAGGAGCCGGCGAAAGAGGGTGAACTGGCCCTCCTGCTCCAGCATCGCGACCTCAACCAAGTCGCTGAGTTGCTGCCGGAACGCCTGGACTCGCTGTTGAAGCCGAAACTTGTCTTGCTGAATCTGAGAGCGGAGCAACACCTTCATGTTGTTGTTCGTAAATTGCGCGCGCAATTCGCGGATCGCTCCGGATGGGTCGCTAGGAAAGCGGCCGAGTGCGGCGCCGATGCCTGTCTTCGATCTCGCGCCTTCAAGAACCACGGCGTAAAAGATTTCGATGTCGTACAGGCAGTCACGCTTGGACTCAAAGAACTCGCGCCGCTGGTCGATGGCCGCGTCGATGAGCGGGTCGCCGTATCGTGCAAACGGAATCTCAGGCCGATTGGTCTTGAAGAGGTACTGATAGAGGTGAAAGCCGGGACCGAAGGCTTTGAGTGCGGTTTCGAGCCGCTTGACCGCGAACTCCTGTCCCGTCTGGTCAAGGCTCTCGAAATCTACACCGCACACCTTGAGAACCATGCCGAGATCCCCACTCTTTGTAAGGAAGGTCGTCTCATCCCAGAAGCCGTAGAGGCTAATGTTCGAGTTGAGCGAACCTGCCTCTTTCCACGGCTTGATGATCTTGTCGAGTCGGAGCATCAGCGTATCTCCACCTTTGGGACTTCCTGTTTCGCTGCGTCGTAGCGAGTCTTGAAGCGTTCGGACTTGCCCATGATCTTGAGGAAAGCTGGATCGGTCGTCGTCACCCAACGTCCGAAGATGTAACCGCCAATGAAGACGGCGACTCCGGCCATCAGCGAGTTGAGGAGGTTGAAAACTCCCACGGCTCCGACGCAGACGAAATAGAACACTGTTCGTTCAACGCCGAGGTAGGTGAGGGGCTTATGCAGGGCCTTGTAGACCCGGTTGCGTCGTCTTGTCGTAGCGTCCTGCATAAGCCTCACAAATGCTTGGTTGATGGGTTGGGCGGGGAGTTCGCCGTTTGCTATACACCCCAGAGCCATGTGAGGACGTTCGCGGCTAGCACCGCGATCCCGCTACCCGCTGCAACTCCGGCGAGAGTCTTCTTCGCGCCGGGTTCGCCGTGGGCAAACGCATAGCCTCCCAGCACAATTGCGATAAGGCTTGCGACCTTCGCAATCGTTCCGGTAAACAGGTTTTGCATCGCGGTCAAACCGCTGTCGAACGGTGAGCTACCTGACTGGGCATGTGCGGACAGCGGAAGCAGAATGAGAACTACTGCAACCGTGAGTGCCTGGCACAGTATTCTGCTTGCGTTCCGAACGTTCTTGGTTGGGATTACGACTCTGATTCGTCTGTTCATTGGCACCTCCAGCGACTTGAGTTCATCGCGATGTGCCAGAACTTAGGCTTGCCGGAGAGGGCAAGTCCAATGACTTTCAGATGTGACGTTATGACACCCACTCATAAGGGCCGCGAAGCCGTACGCCACAGACAGTCCGGCTGAGTGTTGGCATAGTCGAATTCGACCAGTGCGACTGCTAATCTGGTGTACGCTGCTAGGGAGGGTTGAGACTGCTTTCAGGAGTCGGCATCCACCGACCCGGTGGTCGTGTAAGCGTTTGAATTGAAGAGTGATAAACGTTCAATCGTACGCGTATCGTACACAAGGTCGAATGCGACTAAGGCGGCGGCGGAAACTCCGCTCATTCGGCCTGAAAAAAATAATCCCGTGTACGGTAGATGTACGGTAAACCCGGCAGAGTGTCCTTTTTATCCCTTTCTTCCTTTTTTAGAATCAGCAACTTACAGATTCTAAAGGGTGTGGAAAAGAACGACTCCCGCCGCCTTCACCATTTATAACTCCTTTCTTATTATCAACACTGCAGTAAAACCTGAATGCTACGGGGTGTAAATTCCCCCGGCACGCAGCGGTGTGCTCGCTGCCCAGCGATCCC
>Ga0102924_1002426_pt1 | contig 20351 bp, 20 predicted proteins | sample PaiPotPPM11metaG_FD_80116 | JGI IMG/M metagenome (GOLD analysis project Ga0102924, IMG submission 80116) | Iron sulfur acid spring bacterial and archeal communities from Banff, Canada, to study Microbial Dark Matter (Phase II) - Paint Pots PPM... ...
AACAGGAAAAACAAAGGAGACATTCATGCCCACATGGCGCAACAAGCCGGCGAACCGGAACGATCTCAACAAGCGCTATACGCCGTACCAGCAGCAAGTGCGCCGCAATGCCGCGCGCGCGGCGGTGCAGCGGCTCTATTGCGATGTGCTGGCGCTGTGGAAGGGCTGCCCGAAGAAGATATGCAAGCGGCAGCGGAGCTGCATGGGCGAGCCGGCCGCTTGCCTCAAGCGCGCCTGGGGCAGCATTCCGCGACATCGGCACAACGAACTGCGCGACGCGGTGATCGCCGGCGGCCCGCGGCGGATAAAGCCCGAGACGCATGTCGAATGGGCGTTCCGGCGCTATCCGTCATCGAGCCTGACGTGAGCGCAGGCCCTTGCATACGTCCTTGCATAAAACGTCCATGCCTAAAACGTCCATGCCTAAAAAAGGACGACCCGCCCGGTGGGGACGAGACCGGGCGGGTCTGAAATATCGGCGCTGGCGTCGGGGGAGAAGCGCGCCGATGGCAGCTCAAGTTTGCCACCACACATTGGTCGCGGCAGACCCCGGAATGGTTCGATCAAGGAGAGACTTTTTCGAGGGGCGGCGCCACGGTAACAAATTACCACCGACCACAAGTCGGCCCGAGGCGCGGCGCGAATGCCTGGAATTCCTGAGGGAATTAAGCGCGCAACCCGGCCTACTGGCCGGGCTCGGCGGTCTCGACGACGCGGTCTTGCCGCATCCGGGCGACGATGCGCGCGAGTTCCTCTTTGGCGAGCGACGTCATCGCGATCCTGACGCGATAGAGCCCGCCGGGGGTCGGACCGTCGACCAAGGCCGCCTGGTAGTTCTGCAAGAAATTCGTGATCTCGCCGGCGCTCGCTTGGCGCGCGAAACGCACCATCGCGAAGGTGCCGTTCTTATGCGCGGCGCCCTGCCCTTCGGCCTGCACCACAGCTTGAGGTTTGGTGAAAATGTCGACGATCGCGACCGCCTGCAGTGCGATGGCGAGCATGGCGAACGAGGCGGCCACCGCCATGGTGCGCGGCGACAAATTGGCGAAAAATCCGGTGATCCAACCGGCCACGGCGCCGGGCGCCCGCTTGCGCGCGGCCGTCGTCTCGGCGTCGATCGCGGCCATCAGCCGGTCCGCCGCGCGCGGCGTCGGCGCGCCCAGCGTTTCGTTGAGGTGAATAGTCTCGACGAGTTCTTCGCGCACAAGATCCACATGCCGCGCAAGCTCCGGCTCTTTGCGCAACGCCTCTTCGACGCGCTGGCGGTCGCGGCGGCGCAACGTGCCGGCCGCATACCAGGGCAACAGAACCTCGATATCCGTAGGTTCGTTTTGGCGCGGGTCGCGCGCCTGTTCGCCAAGCGTCGTGTCACTATGCGTCATGTCACTATGCGTCATGTCACTATGCGTCATGGCCAACCTCGATCTATTCCTGCCATTCTGCAGAGCTCTCCCAGCTTCTTGCGCGCGTAAAACATGCGCGTCTTCACCGTATTCTCTGGAATGCCGACGATCCGGGCGACCTCTTCCACGGATTTCTCGTGGTAGTAGACGAGATCGATAATCTCCCGGTGTTCAGGCGAAAGTCCCGCAAGGCACTTGCGCAATTTCTCGCCCTTGTCCTGCTTTGTGACGGCACGCTCAGGATCATCCGCAGCATCCTCGATCGCTTCCGCCGTCTCCGCGTCGAGCCCGTCATCGCGCCGCTTGCGCAATACCGACAACGCCTTGAATCGCGCGATGGCGATGAGCCAAGTCGATACGGCGCTCCGGCCTTCGAAACGGTTGGCCTGCCGCCACACGTCCAGGAATACATCGCCAATGACGTCTTCCGCCGCCATTTCGTCGCGCAACAGACGCAGCACAAAGCGGTAGATGCGCACATGGTGCCGCGCGAAAAGCACCTGCATCGCAAGCCGGTCCCCACGTGCGATCCGCCCGATCAGTGCTTCGTCTGCCGGTGCCTGCATCGCCTTAAGGTCGACTCATGGGTTTGGTCGCGGTTTGTGACACGGAGGTTCAATTGCCTGTGAGGATTTATGAGGTTACGGCATAGCGCCTGAAAATTTATAAATTCTTTTGTGCTCTCAGTAACTTAGACCATAGATCATGTATCGGCCAGAGCTCCGGGAAGCCAAATTGCCCCTGTTTGGACCCATGATGCAAGCTCCCGGTAAGCTTCCGGTAAGCTTGGTTAGGCTCTGGACGCATGCGTTGGCGCATGCGTCGGCGCAGGCTTTTGGCCGTAAGCTTTTTCGGGCGCAAGCCTTAATCTACTACCGGCGCGCGCCTGGCTGCGCGTCTCCCAGAGGCTTTTCCTCGAGCAGGATGATCGCCACGAAGGCCACGCTCAGGGTGGCGGCGGCAGCCAGGAAAACCGTTGCGAAGGTCTCGACCGACGCCGCGCCCAAAAGACTGTGGCTGAAACTATGACTGAGCGAACCCGGTGGCGCCCCGACCGGCGCTTTCGCCAGGACGATCGCACCGAATATGGCGATGAGGATCGTGGCAATGAGCGTGCGCGCGAAATTCATGGTGCCGAGGGCGGCGCCGAGATCGTGACTTGGCACGGTGTTTTGCAGCGCCACTTGCGTCAACGGCGCAGTCGGGCCCCAACCGACGCCGATCAAGAATAATATGATCTCGAATTTTCGCGTCGTCATGGTGCCGGCCGAGAATGCGAGCGCGACGACGGCGCCAATACCGACGAGGAGACAGCACAGCGGCAATATCTTGTAGCGCTGTACACGGCCGAGAAGCTGACTCGACAATCCCGCGCTGGCATTGAGCGTCACCATCAGGATCATCAGGCTCAGCCCGGACGACGTCGGCGACCAGCCGAGCGCGCTTTGCAGATACATCGGCAGAAAGACCGTGAGACTCACCATCGCGCCCCAGCCGAACGAATGCGCCGCAATGGTAAGCCGCGCCGCCGGATCGGACAGGACGCCGATTGGGATAAGCGGCTCGGCGGCGGTGCGAAGCCGCACAATAAATCCGGTGCCGAGCGCGAGCGCGCAGCCGAGGAGCGCCAGGACCGGCAAAGACAGCCACGGATAACGCGCGCCGCCCAGATTGAGACCCAGCATGAAAGTCGAACTCGCCGCCATCACCAGAAGTGCGCCCGCGATGTCGAGCCGGTGTGGTCGCTCAAGACGCGGTAATCGCCGTAGCACCGTCAATGTGATCGCGAGCGCCAGCACGCAGAGCGGAAAATTCCACAGAAAGATCACCGGCCAAGACAAATGCTCGGAGATCCATCCGCCGAGCGCCGGCCCGCTGGCGCCCGCGGTGGTGAAAGCGATGGAGAAATACATGTAGTATTTGCCGCGGTCTTTCGGCGCCGCGATATCGCCCAAGACCATGTTTGCGGTGACGGTCAGCCCGCCGGCGCCGCAACCTTGCACGACGCGGCCGCAAATCAGCATCAGCATGTTTGGCGACGCAGCGCTGATCAGCGAGCCGATCATGTAGACAGCGAGCCCGATCAGCATCGCAGCGCGGCGGCCATGAATGTCGGCGAACTTGCCGTAGAGCGGCGTGAGCGCGGTGGAAGCGATCAGGTACGCCGTGATCAGCCAGGGCAGATTGTGCACCTCGCCGAGACTGCGGCCGATGGTCGGCAGCGCGCTCGCCAGGATCGATTGATCGATCGAGCCGAGGAACACCGGCAGCATCATGCAGATGACGATCAGCCGTTTTTCCCGATGCGTCAGCGGCTCCGGATCGGGACCGAAGACCGGGCCGGAATCGGACCGCGGGACTTGGCGAGGCGCCGAGGACGAAAAATCGGCAACCAATTCACGGTCGGGACTCGCCTCCTCGCGTACGCCTGCGGCCCTGTCATTGCGCTCTTCGTCCATGAAGCGTGAAATGCTACGCCCAGCGCGCAGCGTCCTCCCGGTAGAACCTTTGCTGAGCCAATAACTCCGAATAGGGCCGGTGTCATTGACTCACTTCGCATCGCTGAATTGCAATGTGCATCAGGCTATAAATTCCAAGGAGCATTCGCTATTATGCCGCCCGCCGACGCGCCGTAAGCGTGCCGTGGTAACCGGAACGTGCTTCCGAACGGCTGATCTCCAAACCGCCACCTAACCAACGACGCGGCACCGCCGCGTTGCGCGCCACACATGCAGGCAACGCCAAGGAACCCATTATGAGACTCAGCGCACGCAATCAAATCACGGGCAAAATCGTGGAAGTGAAGAAGGGCGCCACGACCGCGCACGTCCGCCTTGAAATAGCTCCCGGTCAAATCGTTACGGCTTCAATCACCAATGAGGCGGTCGACGATCTCGGACTTAAGGCGGGCGCGAAAGCCATCGCCGTCATCAAGGCGTCCGACGTCATGATCGCGATCGATTAAGCCCAAGAAGATTGGGATAACAAGGACAGCATGGTGAAATCCGTAATCATCGGACTCGTCGCCTGCGCGATTGCCGGACCCTGCCTCGCCCAGGAACCCGTCGGCTGCGATAAATTCAAATGGCCGCTCGACAAGGAGCGCGCCACGCTCACCGGCACGGACCTGCCCAAAGTCGCATCGGGCGATCGCGTGACGTGGCGGTTTCCTTGGGCCACGACGGTCGCGCTCGTGCCGTTCGCCGACGCCAAGCTCCCCACCGCGCCGGAGCGCGCGCCGAAATCGCCGACATCATTTGCCGGCTACGTTCAGGTTCCCGCGCCGCCGCGGGCCGGCACGTACAAGATCACATTGTCATCCGAGGGCTGGATCGACGTCGTGCAGGACGGTCACGCCGTGAAGGCGACGGCGTTCTCCGGCGCAACCGGTTGCGAAGGTGTCCGCAAGAGCGTGAAGTTCAACTTGGCGGCGCAACCGCTCACGCTTGAGCTCAGCGGCGTGCCGGCGGACTCGATCAAGATCGCCGTTAGCGCCGAATGAATTAACGTCTTTTGACATGGTCGTCAGCCGGCGCCTTGAGGAACTTTCGCGGGAGGATGGCGTTTGCCATTTCGGGGTGGAGCGCCCATGTTTGGCAATCCGGCCTGCCGACAGAGGCTCGCGCGTCGAGATTGTGGATGAGCATCGAAGAAGTGGCTGCAATGCGGACTCGGGGCGTTGTTTCATTCGAGCGCACAACTACCCATAACACCGCCGGTACGCTCGCGTCTGCGGCCTGCGCCGAACAAGCGGCGCAGCAGCTCGCCGCAATCGTCGAATCCTCCGACGACGCGATCATCAGCAAGAGTCTCGACGGCATTATCATGACCTGGAACCGCGGTGCCGAGCGCATCTTCGGCTATAAAGCCGAAGAGGTCGCCGGCAAGCCGGTGACCATTCTGATTCCGCCGGATCGGATGGACGAGGAGCCCGGCATCCTGGCGCGTATCCGCCGCGGCGAGCGGATCGATCATTACGAGACCGTCCGCCGCCGCAAGGACGGCACGCTCCTTAACGTCTCTCTCACCGTGTCGCCGATCAGAGACCGGTCCGGCCGGATCGTGGGTGCGTCCAAGATTGCGCGCGACGTCACCGAGCGTAAAAAAGCCGAAGCGGAACTGCAGGAGAGCGGGCGGCGGCTCCAGGAATTGCTCGGCGCCATACCGGCCGCCATCTACACTACGGACGCCAGTGGCAAAATCACTTTTTTCAACGAAGAGGCCGTCGCGCTTGCGGGCCGCACGCCGACGATCGGCAGCGACGAATGGTGCGTGACGTGGAAGCTCTACCGGCCGGACGGGACGCCGCTCCCGCACGATGAGTGCCCAATGGCGGTTGCCCTCAAGGAGGGGCGCCCGATCCGAAATGCCGAAGCCATCGCCGAACGCCCGGACGGCACGCGCGTCCCCTTCATTCCCTATCCAACGCCCTTGCGCGATGCGAGCGGCAAGATCGTCGGCGCCATCAACATGCTGGTCGACATCAGCGAGCGCAAACAGGCCGAAACGCAACAGCAGATCCTGCTCAAGGAACTCAACCATCGCGTCAAGAACAATATGCAGACGCTGCAATCGCTGCTGCACATGGCGACACGACAAACAGAAAATCCTGAAGCCCGCGAGGTTCTCGCCGAAGCCGCCAGCCGGGTCACGGCTATGGCGGCTGCGCAACGGGTGTTCTACGGCACCGCCAACGCGACCCGCTTCAATATCGATGAGCTGCTCAACGCGGTCTGCGAGGCAACCCAGCAGACGCTACCGCCCAATATCCGAATCATCTGCGAGCCCGCGTCCGGCGAGCTTACGAACGAGGCCGCGATGCCGCTCGCGTTGATATTGAACGAATTGCTGACCAACGCGGCCAAATACGGCCTCAATGGCCGCGAACACGGCACCATTCGCGTCGCTATGAGGAACGAGGCGGGTTCCTATGTTTTGCATGTCGAGGACGACGGGCCCGGATTTGATTTGCAATCGGTGCGCAATCGGTCCTCCGGGCTGCGACTGATACAGGGACTGGCCGGCCAGCTACGCGGCCATTTCGAGGTGACGCGGACTCCGGCCACGCGTTGCACGCTTCGTTTCTCATAAGGCCAATCTCTGCATATCTGGCAACTCGCGCAACAAAGAGCGCTGAGGCGCGACAGCCGGCGCGGCGATGCTACTGCTTCAACGTATTGGCGACCTTAAAGCTCGCCTCGGTCTGCGCCTTGATTTGGTCGAGCGTCACCTCGGGCGCCAGTTCGATCAGGGTGAGCCCGCCGCCTGAGCGGTCGAGCGTGAACACGCCGAGATCGGTGATCACCATGTCGACGACAGCGGCGCCGGTCAGCGGCAGCGTGCATTTGCTCAAGAGCTTGGATTCACCCTTGGCGGAATGCTCCATGAGCACGACGACCTTCTTGACGCCGCCGACAAGATCCATGGCGCCGCCCATGCCCTTCACCACCTTGCCCGGAATCATCCAATTGGCGAGGTCGCCGTTCTCCGCCACCTGCATGGCGCCGAGGACGGCGATGTTGATGTGGCCGCCGCGGATCATGCCGAACGAATCCGCCGAGTTGAAATAGCTCGTGGTCGGCAGTTCGGTCACGGTCTGCTTGCCGGCATTGATCAGATCGGGATCTTCCTCGCCTTCGTAGGGGAACGGACCGGTGCCGAGCATGCCGTTCTCGGATTGCAACTGCACGCTGATCCCGTCCGGGATGTAGTTCGACACCAGCGTCGGGATGCCGATGCCGAGATTGACGTAGAAGCCGTCTTCCAGTTCCTTCGCGGCGCGCGCCGCCATCTGCTCGCGTGTCCAGGGCATAGCTCGTTTCTCCTAAGCTCGCTTGCGCACGGTGCGCTGCTCGATACGCTTGTTTGCGTTCGGCACATGAACCAAACGCTGGACGAAGATTCCCGGCGTGATGATGTGGTCGGGGTCGATCTCGCCGGGTTTCACCAGGTATTCGATTTCGGCCACGGTGATCTTGCCGGCAGTCGCCATCGGCGGATTAAAATTCCGCGCGGTCTTGCGATAAACGAGGTTGCCCTCGGTATCGCCCCTATAAGCGTGCACGATCGAAAGATCGGCAACGATGCCGCGCTCCATGATGTAGCGCTCACCGTCGAACACCTGCTCGGGCTTGCCTTCCGCGATCTTGGTGCCGACGCCGGTCTTGGTGAAGAACGCCGGGATGCCGGCGCCACCGGCGCGAATGCGCTCTGCCAGCGTGCCCTGCGGATTGAACTCGATCTCAAGTTCGCCCGCGAGATATTGCTGCATGAAGGTTTTGTTCTCCCCGACATAGGAGGAGATCATTTTCTTGACCTGGCGGGTATCGAGCAGCACGCCCAGTCCGGCGCCGTCAATCCCCGCATTATTGGAGACGAAGGTCAGGTTCTTCACACCGGAGTCGCGGATCGCAAGGATCAAGGAGTCCGGGATGCCGCACAGGCCGAAACCGCCGGCCATGATGGTCATGCCATCCTTCAGCAACCCGGCCAACGCGGTACGCGCGTCGGCATAGACCTTGTTCATGCCCCCTCCATTTCACCCGGCGATTGTCGCACGCTCACAATGGCTCATACGCATAACGAGACAGGCGGAAACGTCAACCGCTCGTCGGCGGATATGAGTATGTCGTCACGATTGGAAGCTGGATCTGCGGGTGCGGATAGTAATTCCACATCACATACATCGCGGCGAACAGAACGGCTGTCAGCAGCGCGCCGCCGATGCGGCTCCCAAATGTGAAGAGATTGCCGATGAAGGCCGCAACGAATACGAACCCTGCCATTATAGCGACGTAGAGCCAATTCACGGCTGACCAGTCGATAGGCATCGTTTGCTCCTGAGTGACCGCTTGTCCGATTCAATAACGCGTAGCGGGAGTCTAGCCGAGGCCGCCGCTCCACGCGACACCCAGTGTCGAAGGCGCAGGGACGCGGGTAAATACGCCGGTCTGGCGCGGTTTTTGGACGGGGGCCGCCCGGCGAGCTTGCGTTCAGACCGTGGCGGCTGCAACTCCACCGCACTAGCCGACGCTCCGCCCAAGAAGATATAAGGCTTGCGCAACCTGCCCGTGGCACGTGGCAACCGCATCGCGCCAGTAGCCCCGCCTTCCGCCAATTGGCTTACAAGATCAATCAGCCTCCATGACCAACCTGCTCATTCTCCTCACTTTGCCCGAAAACGTCCGCAATCAATATCGCGACCGGCTCAAAGCGCGCTTCCCGGAGCTTTCGATCGACATCGCCGACCATCACTCCAAGGTCGGGCCCCATATCGCCAAGGCCGACGCGCTCTTGACTTTTGCGCCCATGCTTTCCCCCAAGGTGCTGCAAGACGCCACGCGGCTGAAATGGGTGCAAGCTTTGGGCACCGGTGTCGACAACCTCACCGACCAGGACGCGCTCCGCAAAGACGTCATCGTCACCAACATTCACGGCATCCACGGCCCGCCGGTATCGGAGGCGGCGCTCGGCACCATGCTGGCGCTCGCGCGCGATCTGCCCCGCGCCGTCCGTCTCCAAGACGAGAAGAAGTGGTTTCGCTTCCCGGCGCAGCTCCTGCACACCAAGACCGTCGGGATATTCGGTGTCGGCGTCATCGCCGAGGCGCTGGCGCCGAAATGCAAGGCCTTCGGCATGCGCGTCGTCGGCATCAGTTCCGCGCCGCGCCCGGCCCCGGGATTTGACGCCATGCATTCCCGCGACGAATTGCTAAAAGTCGTCGGCGACTTCGACTTTTTCGTCCTGCTGACGCCGCTCACCGAAAAGACCCGCAACAGCATCAACGCGGATATGTTTACCGCGATGAAGCCGACGAGTTTTCTGATCAATCTCGCGCGCGGCGGGGTAGTCGACGAGCCGGCGCTAGTCGAGGCGCTCAAGAGCAAACGCATTGCCGGCGCCGCCCTCGATGTTTTCTCGCAGGAGCCGTTGCCGTCCGATCACCCGTTCTGGTCGATGCACAACGTGATCATCACGACGCACCAGGGCGGTTTCTGCGACGTCTATGTCGATTTCGCCTTGCCGGTTATTGAAAAGAACATGGAGCAGTTTCTCAAAGGCGACACCGGCGGCATGATCAACGTGATAGCGCATTAGAAAAAGACGCACCGAGAGGACAAAATGGAAAAGCTTCCCGAACGCCTGCAAACGCCGATCTCGACGGCCGAACTCGAACGCCGCTGGGCCGCCGTGCGCGCCGCCATGGAGCGCGAAAAGATCGACGCGCTCTTGATGCAGAACAACAACGATTACATGGGCGGCTACGTCAAATATTTCACCGATCTGCCGGCGACCAACGGCTATCCCCTCACCGTCGTGTTTCCGCGCGATGACCTGATGACGATGGTGAGCCAAGGCCCGTTCGGCGGCGCCAGCAATCCGGCGGCAAGCGGCGACGGCACGCGCCGCGGCGTCAAGCAATGGCTGACCACGCCGAGCTTTGTATCGTGCAATTACACCGCGAACTACGATGCGGAATTGGCGGCGAAGGGGCTTGAGCCTTATGCCGGCGGCACCATCGGCCTGGTCTGCACGGCGGGGATGTCATTTGCGCTTGTGGACTATCTGCAAAAGGGACGCTTCTCCAACACGCGCTTCGTCGACGCCACGGATGTCGTCGACAATATTAGAGTCATCAAAAGCGCCGAGGAGCAGGACCTCATCCGCCGCACAGCCGCCATGCAGGACGGCGCGATGCGGGCGGCCTTCGCCGCCGTCGAGCCCGGCCTGCGCGACCGCGACATCGCGGCCATCGCGCAGTGCTATAGCCAGCGTCACGGCAGCGAGAACGGAATTTATCTGTGCGCCTCGATGCCGACCGACCAGCCGGCGCAGTTCAGCCAGCGCCATTATCAGAACCGCGTCATTCAGAAAGGCGACACGCTCGCGCTATTGGTCGAGGATTCAGGTCCCGGCGGCATGTATACCGAGCTCGGCCGTTCCTGCGTCGTCGGCAAGGCGTCGGACGAGATCAAGGAGGAGTTCGCCTTCGCGCTCGAAGCCCGCAAATTCAATCTCGGCCTGCTCAAGCCCGGCGCGGCATGTAAGGACATTTTCGCCGCCTACAACGATTTCATGCGCAAGAACGGCCGGCCGGAAGAGAAGCGGCTGCACTGCCACGGCCAGGGCTACGATCTGGTCGAGCGGCCGCTCATTCGCAGCGATGAGCCGATGAAGATCGAAGAGGACATGAACATCGTGGTGCATCCGACCTATATCCGCGGCCACGTGCTGTCCTGGGTCTGCGATAATTATCTGATCGGCGCGAACGGACCCGGCGAACGGCTGCACCGTTTTCCTGAAGCGATCACGGAGCTCTGATACGCTTTCTCCCCCCTACCTCCCCCGCATGCGGGGGAGATAGGGCTTTGCGGCGAGCGGCCGGGTTGACTGGACGGCGCAAGCAATGCAGCACTGACGGCAGTTAAGGAAACGATCTCAAGGATATCCAAGAATGAAGTTGCGATTATTCGCCGCTTTGGCCGCGGCTATATTTGCCTGTGCACTTCCCGCACGCGCGGATGATTTTCCCTCGCGTTCGATGACCATGGTCATCCCGTTCGCCGCCGGCGGCCCGACCGATATCCTCGGCCGCGTCATCGCCGGCCGCATGAGCGAGATTTTGGGCCAGACCGTCGTGGTCGAGAACGTCGGCGGCGCCGGCGGCATGACCGGCTCGGCGCGCGTCGCCAATGCGACGCCTGACGGTTATCAGTTTGTGCTCGGCACCGTCGGCACTCACGCCCAGGGCCAGACGCTCTATAAGAAACCGCTCTACAATTCGGTGACCGATTTCACGCCGGTCATTCTGATCGCCAATGTTCCGATCGTGCTGGAAACGCGCAAAGATCTGCCGGTCAATAATTTCAAGGAATTCGTCGCCTATGCCAAGGAGAACCAGGCCAAGATGCAGTTCGCCTCAGCCGGCGCTGGTTCGGCGACGCATCTCGGCTGCGTGCTTCTGAATTATGTCATCGGCGTCAACGTCACGCACGTGCCCTATCGCGGCACGGGGCCGGCATTGCAGGATCTCGAGGGCGGACGGGTCGATTATATGTGTGATATCATCACGACGGCGAAGCCGCCGATCGACAACGGTGCGGTCAAGGGATTGGCGATTTTCGACACCAAGCGTTCGCCGGCGCTGCCCGATATGCCGACTGCGGCCGAGCAAGGCACGCCCAATCTGGTCGCCTATACGTGGAACGCTATCTTCCTGCCGAAAGGCACGCCGGAGCCGATCGTCAAGAAACTTCACGACGCAGCGCTTGCAGCGATGCACACACCCGCGGTGCACGACAGATTGACCGGGCTCGGCGCCGAAATCGTCTCCGATCAGGACGCGACGCCGCAACATCTCGGCGATCTGGTCAAAAGCGAGATCGCCAAATGGGCGGTGCCGATTAAAGCGAGCGGCGTCACCGTCGAATAGCGTCGTCCGCCGAGCCGGTTCCCAATCCACACCCGTTCCACGTCAGCCGCCAATTGCCTGTCACATCGAGTCTTTGGTTCTGCGCAAGAGATCGGCTGACGCGCTCGGCTCGATCGGGAATGCGTCAGCGCCGCGAGCCCAAACGATTTTAGCAAGCTGGCGACCAGCAAGATCGAGCGTCTTGTTCGGCGCAAGACCACTCAAGCCTCCCAAAATAGCAAGGCCGCATACCAGAACAAACAGGAGAAAAAAGTCCAAGATCTTCGGCATCGACCGAACCTCCTACCTGCGATGCAGACTCGAAGCATATCGAGCCGGCGCCGGCGGCGCGTTTAAGTGATGTTAAAAAATATTTCGGCGGCAGGCGTTGGGGCGCGGCGTTCTGGCACGATCTATTGCTGAGATTGTTGCTGAGCTTGCGTTGTCGAAGGTGCGCCCGGAGGCACCGCGCCCTTGTCGGTCCATTCCGGCGGCAGCCCGATGGCATCGCCGACCAAACCGGCTACTCCGGGACCGCGGCCGAAGGCGTCGCACGCAGTTTCTTTCGGCGCCGCGCCGAACATCGTTTTAATCGTGTTGGCCGATGGCAGGTGTGGCAACTGCTTGAAGGGGCTCGCGCCCGTGACCAGGAGCCTGCTGAAATCGTCGCCGAAAGCTTTCGCCAGGTCGTAGGCGTCGCCCTCGATGGAAACCTTCGGTTTGCTCGTGAATGCGTCGGCGCCGCGCGCCCAAACCATCGCGGCAGCCTGGTGCCCGTTGTGATCGAGCGCTTCAGCCTCAACTGCGAGGCCGCCCATGCCTACGGGTATGCGCGGTGTCGGTATCGGAATCAGGTTGTTCGGCAGGTATACGCCCTCGGCGACCGACGCGCCGATCGCCATCGCCCGTGAGGCGGCCGCGACTCTCGCGTCGGTCAGGCCGATATAGGTAACGGCGGCATGCACGCTCAGGTCGGCAGCCTCGCCTGGCGCGGCCACATGAAACCGGTCGCTCAGCCCGACGCACACCGATCGATCGACGACGGCGGCAAGGAGATTTCGCTGCGCATCGGACAGCGCGACCTTGGCTGCAGCGTCGGAGAAAGTCGTCGGGATAATCCGCACCGTCGAGGCCGCCAGGACATCATCTTTGTTGACGGCGACCCGCACATGCGTGAGAAGGCCGTCGCTCGGCGCAAGATCGGCATAGGACGACAGCATCCCGGCCGGCTCAGTCGGCACAGCAGCGCAGCCGCCGACCGAGACAAGCATCGCCAAGCTTAAAGCTCTGACCTGCCACATCAGACTGGCAGACCAACCGAGAGATGCATGCGGCAACTCCACAACGAACCCGCGGCAAGCTACTCGATCGGCGAAATTGCTGGATTAAGTAATGTGAAGAGATGTTGCGATGAAGGGATGATTGCGGCGCGATCGCGTTTACTCGGCGGCGCAGGTCGCCGCGGCCAGAACAATCCGAACCATCAGACCGGTGGGCGCGTGGGCGAGCAGCTCGATCTCGCCGTCATGGTCGCGGACGATGTCGCGGGCAATCGAAAGTCCGAGGCCGAATCCGACGCTGCCGCTCGGATTGGACGGGCGCGCAGTATCGCCTTTGAAGAACGGCTCGAAAACCTTGTCCCGGATCGCCGGATCAATTCCGGGTCCATCGTCGCAAATTTCGATGCGGACATCGCGACCATTGTCGGCATGCAGGCGCACGATCACCGACGCAGCGTTCTTGACGGCGTTGTCCGCGATATTGGTGACGGCGCGAGCTAAAGCGCCGCGGCGGCAGGCAAAGGCGAAGCGCTTGGGCCCCTCATAGGCCACCGCATGACCCATATCGGTGAATTCGGCACACACCGTCTGCAACAAGCTCGGAAGATCGATCCGCTGAACCGGCTCCGCGCGAACGCCTTCGCGCAAATAGATCAAGGTCTCGGCCAGCATATCGTTCACCGTCGCGATGTCGCGCAGCATGGATGTCAGCGTATCGGCATCGGTGAGGCGCTCCGCGCGCAGCCGCAGTCGCGTCAGCGGCGTGCGCAGATCGTGACTCATGGCGGCGAGCATGCGGGTGCGGTCGGACACCAGCGCGCGAATGCGCTTGCGCATGTCATTCATCGCTTGCGCTACCTGCACGATCTCTCGCGGGCCTTTCTCCGGCAGCAACTCGTCCGCCGCCGTCGAACGCCCAAAAGCGCGCGCGGCGGAAGCGACGTATGACAGCGGCGAGGTAATCCAACGCACCGCGTAAACCGACGCAAGGATAATGAAAAGCGAGATGACGATCAGCGCCACGGTCGCCCCGCCGATCAATTTGAAAATTGGCGCGTTAATCGGAAGGTCGAAGATCAGCGCGTTGACATCATCCAGCGGCACGACAATCGCGCCTTTTGCTCCGCCGGGCGCGGCGACATCCTCGATTAGAAAAATGTTCATGCGCGGCTTCCGCGCCGGACGGATGGCCCCGCGAAGCTCCAATCGATAGCTGATCAGCCTGTCGATCAGCGACATGCCAGGAGCATCCGATCTCAGGGGCACGACTTGGGTGAGCTCGACCGGGCGGACGGCGATGCCGGATCGATTGCCCGCGGCGAGGAGGTCGGCGACCTCTGCCGGCGATCTGGCCGCTCTCACCAGCTGCATGATCGTAATCACGTTGCCCGCAAATTGACCGGGTCTCGGCATCTCGATGAACAGCGCGACGACGCTGCCGGTGAGCGTATGGCTAAGCAAAATCGCGGCCGTGACCAGAAGCGCAATCTGCGCGACGATGGAACGCGGCAGCAACCGGCGCAAAAAGCCCATCAGACAGGGTCCACATGCGGCGTGAAGATGTAGCCGCCGAGCCGCACCGTTTTAATCAAGGTCGCGCTTCCAGGATCGGGCTCGATCTTCTGGCGAATGCGGCTGATGTGAACGTCGATACTGCGCTCGATCGGCCCGGCAAGGCCGCCATGCGTCAATTCCAGCAATTGTTCGCGCGAAAGCACCCGCCCCGGCCTGAGACAGAAGGCGAGAAGAAGATCGAATTCGGCGCTGGTCAGCGCCACCTCGACGCCATCCGCGTCGCGCAGCCGCCGAGCGGCAGGATCAATCACCCAGCCAGCAAAACGGAGCGGCTGCAGTCGATTGGCTGCACCAGTTTCGCTCGAGCTGCGGCGCAGCACGGCGCGAATGCGCGCCATGAGTTCGCGCGAATTGAACGGCTTGGTCACATAATCGTCGGCGCCGATTTCAAGCCCGATAATCCGATCGACATCCTCGCCGAGCGCCGTGAGCATGATGATCGGCACGGCCGATACCGACCGCAGCCGCCGGCAGATGCTAAAGCCATCTTCCCCCGACAACATGACGTCGAGCAACACCAGGTCGACCTCGGCGCGCCCGAGCACGCGGTCCATTTCCGTCGCTGAAGTGGCCGAGCACGCCGCGAAGCCATTTTCTGCCAGCACCGTCATCAGCATGCGCGAGATTTCCGCGTCATCCTCGACCAGCAGGACATGCGTGCGCTGCTCCAAGGAAGCGGCGCGGACGATAGACATTGGCAACTCAACGAGCGGATCACCCATATCATTTCCGTATCCCAACCCAGGTGCTGAAGTCAGCCGACGAAATGTGTTTTTTTATTTCTATCGGGCAGTTCGAGCCCGGCGCTTTGAAAAAGCCTCAAATCGCCAAAGAATCCTCAATTGCGTCACCGTGAGGTCACTCCGGCATTGCCCGATGCGTCCGGGGCGTCATCTCGCCTGAGTAACGGAGGACGCAATGCTGCGTATTCGCATCGTCTCTACGGCGGCGGCTACGGCCATCGCGCTTGTTGTCGCGGCAAGCGGCGCTGCCGCGCAGAGCGCGAGCACCGATCAACCGGGCAAGCCGCTGTCGCTGCTCCAGCTCATCAAACAAACTTCGGCGACGACGCCGGCCGCGCACGCCAGCAGCGCCAACCCGGCCGCCAAGAAAACAAACGTCAAAAAATTCGCGAGCAAAAAGCATAACAAGGTTCCGGCGGCGCAAGACGCAGATTCTTCGAAGGATGCGGCGCAGAGCACCGCGTCCGCGACTGCCTGGCTGGCGGCGAGCGTCACGCCGGCAAATTCCGCTCCGGCATCGCCGCCCGCGGGTGTGGCGCCGGCATGGCCCAGTGAGTCCGCGCCGCCAGACAATGCGCCATCAAACAACGAGCAAGCTGTGCCGAACTCGGTCCAGGTCGGCGGCCAGACGGTGCAAGTGGCCTCGGCCGACCAGGTCAATAAGATCGATCTTGCCGCCGACAGTGCACCGCCCGCGGAGTCGACAGCGCCGCCGAGCGACCGCGCCGATATCATGGCGGCGGCCAATGCGATGGCGACGGCGATGCCGGCATCGCCAGCCGCGCTTGTTGCGCCGGCGCCTGTGGACGCAAGCCAAACCGCGACTGACCAAAACGCAAGTACCCAAAACCTAAGTACCCAAAACGCAACTAACCAAAATGCAAATACCGTCGGCAGCGCCTCATGGATCGCGCAAGTGCTCGCCGCTCTCGGCGGCGCGATTGCCGCAGGCTCGGTCGCCTGGTTTTTGATCGGGTCCGGTCCGCAGCGAATGTACGGATAACGCGCCGATCCGGCGTTCGTAAAAGTTGCGCACGTTACTAAAATTTTAACTGCAAGATGCGAAATCAGAGTGGCGTCGCTCATTGCAGATGCGCGTTTAGTCGCGACGGACGCAACTCATAATTGCAATATCGATCTGGCTCGCGTGTCGCGTGACACGCGGCCGACGAGGTGCGCGCCAGCTATCAAACAGCAGTCGATCGAAGACTTTTGAAATCGCAGTGCAAGAATCCATTTTAGCGGAGGAATGCAAATGCTTCGGCTCTCGAACATCCGCATCGCCGGCCGGCTCGCGATCGCGATCCTAGTCCCTCTTGGCGTTTGCGCTTTTCTCGCCGGCTACGATTTGTTGCAAACGTGGCACGTGCGATCCGAAATGGCCAAGCTCAATCAAATGACGCAGGCGGTCGCCGGCGTGAGCCGCTTTGTTCACCAGTTGCAGCGCGAGCGCGGCGCATCGGCGCTGTTCATCGGCAGCAAAGGCGCGCAAATGGCCAATGAACTGGCCACCGAGCGCGCGCACACGGACGAGACTCGCGCGACCGCGACAACGTTCCTCTCGGAGCTTGGCGCGACGACGAACTCGGAGGAGATCAAGGACGCGATCGGCAAATCCAACGCGGCGGTTGCCCAACTCGATGGCAAGCGCCGGGAAATCGACGGCCTGACCGTCAGCGTGCAAGACTCCATCGGCTATTACACGGCAATGATTGCCAAGCTCCTCGTCGTCACCGGCGAGATCGCCAAGGTCAGCGGCAACGGCGAAATAGCGGTGGCGATTTCAGGCTACGTCAATTTCATGCAGGGCGAAGAAAGCGCCGGTCTGGAGCGCGCCGTCAGCGCGGCAGGCATTTCACAAGGCAAGTTTGATTTGGCCGGTTTTGTCCGACTGCTCGGATTGCGGGCCGCGCAAGAAACCTATTTCAACACATTTCTTGACTCGGCGACACCGGCGCAGCGGGACTTCTTCCAAACCACAATGTCCGGCAATGCCGCCAAGACGGTCGCCGACATGCGCGACATCATCACGGCCGGCGGCTTGTCGGGCACCATGCCGGGCATCGACGGCAAGTCATGGTTCGAAGCCGCCACGGCGCGCATCGATCTTCTGAAAAAAGTAGAGGACCGCATCGCAGCCGACTTGGTCGCATTGACCACGACCATCCAGGCCGATGCCACATCGGAATTTATGAAATTGGCCGGCGTCATCGCCGTTGCCCTGCTCTTCAGCTTGGTGCTGGCCTTTGTCGTCGGACGCAGCGTCACTCAGCCGCTCAAAGCTTTGTTGGTGTCGATGAAAGAGCTCGAGAGCGGCAATAAATCCGTCGAGATTCCCTATACCGATCGCGGCGACGAGATCGGGGAAAATGCGCGCGCGCTCGAGACATTCAAAGAGAATCTCCTGCGCATGGAGAAAATGGAGGCGGAGCAAAAGGAGACGGAATCCCGCACCGCGGCCGAACGCGAAGCGGCGATGCAAAAGATGGCCGGTGAATTCGAAGCGGCCGTGGGCGGCATCGTCAAGGCCGCGGTTGCCGGCGATTTCCTGCAGCGCGTCGATCTCGACGGCAAAACCGGACTGGTGCTCAATATCGGCACCGCTCTCAATTCGCTGTGCGAAAACGTCGCCGCGGCGTTGGACGATCTTAGCAAGATGCTCAACGGGCTCGCCGAGGGCGATCTGACGCAACGCATCACGGCGCCCTATCAAGGCAACTTCGCCGTCCTGAAGGACAACGCCAATAAAACGGCGGAACGGATCAGCACGACGATCGGCGAGATCAAGGAGTTCGCGCGCGAGATCGCCAACGCCTCCGCCGCAATCTCGACCAGCACGACGGATTTGTCGCAGCGCACGGAAGAACAGGCCGCCGGCCTGGAACAGACATCCGCCTCGATGGAGGAAATCTCCGCCACTGTGAAGAAAAACGCGGAGAACGCCCAGCAGGCGAGCCACGCCGCGGCCAGCACCCGCGAAGTCGCCGACCGCGGCGGCAATGTTGTCGCCAACGCGATCGAGGCCATGGCAAAGATCGATGAATCGTCGCGGAAGATCGCCGACATTATCGGCGTGATCGACGAGATCGCCAGGCAGACCAATCTGCTGGCGCTCAACGCCGCGGTCGAAGCCGCGCGCGCGGGCGACGCCGGGCGCGGCTTCGCGGTGGTGGCGTCCGAGGTCCGCAGTCTGGCGCAGCGCTCGTCGCAGGCGGCCAAGGACATCAAGGATCTGATCACCAGCAGCAATGCTCAGGTCAAGAGCGGCGTTGACCTCGTCAACCGCGCCGGCACGGCGCTCAACGAGATCGTCGCCTCGATCAACAGCGTCGCCGAGGTGATCTCCGAAATCGCCAGCGCCAGCGCCGAGCAATCGGGCGGCATCGAGCAGGTCAATAAGGCGCTCACCCAGATGGACGAGGTCACCCAGCAGAACTCCGCACTGGTGGAGGAAAACGCGGCGACGGCGCGGACGTTGCAGGGTCAGGCCAATTCGATGGACGAACGCGTCGCGTTCTTCAGGCTCGACGCGGCCGATCACGGTATCGACGCGCAGCCGGAGAACGAGACCGGACAAGGCTCCATCGTCGCAATGCGTCGCCGGGCTTGATCGCGTCGAGACGACAATCGACCGTGGTCAAAAACGGCCCGGCATTGGCGCGGCTGTCATTCCGCGGCGCCGCGGAATGACATCTTGGCAACGCTTTCACTCTTTGCCTTGAGCGTATTGAACAGGTCGAAAGCCTCTTTCGGCTTCATATTCTTGTGCACGACGGCGCCGACCGCCGCGATCATGGCTTGCGGCGCTTCGGATTGGAAAATGTTGCGGCCCATGTCGACGCCGGACGCGCCTTGCTGTACGGCGTTGTAGGCCATGGTCAGCGCGTCGAGCTCGGGCAGCTTCTTGCCACCGGCCATCACGATCGGCACCGGGCACGAGGCAGTGACGGTCTCGAACCCTTCGTCGACATAATAGGTCTTCACATATTGCGCGCCGAGCTCGGCGATGATGCGGCAGGCGAGCCGGAAATATTTGGCGTTGCGCACCATGGCCTTGCCGACGGCGGTGATGCCCATCACCGGCACGCCCGCACGCAACCCGGCATCGACGAGCTTCGTCATATTGTGCACCGAGCGCGTCTCGTGCTCGCCGCCGATAAAGACTTGGATGCCGACGCCGGCGGCGTTCAAACGCACCGCGTCGTCCATATCCATGGCGATCTGCTCGTCGGACAATTCTTCGCGCAAAATGCTCGGCCCGCCAGAGGCGCGCAGCACCATCGGTTTCTGACACTCGGCGGGAATGACGCTGCGCAAAATGCCGCGCGTGCAAAACAGCGCGTCGCAGGACGGCAACAGCGGCACGATGGAAAGGTCGATGCGCTCGAGGCCCGACGTCGGGCCCTGGAAATAGCCGTGGTCGACCGCGAGCATCACGGTGCGGCCGGACGCCGGGCTGAACACCCGCGCCATGCGGTTCTTCATGCCCCAGTCGAGCTGATGGGTGCCTTTGAGATAAAAGCCCGGCGTCTGCTGCGGCTGATCGAGGGAATAGCGTTCCCCGTCCTTGTCGGCTTCCGGCATTAGTACCCCACCTGATGTGATCGATGCCGGTAGCGTGGGGCTTGTCCCCAAGCTCCCTGCCAATAGGGATTGCGCTCACAAAAACCGCGATTGCCGGCCAGCACATTGGGCGTGCACTCGGCGACCGACTGGTATTCGCACTCCCATATGATGTCGCCGGCGCCCTGATTAACGACCGCGCACCACGGCGCGTTGCCGTAGGTCGATGCGTGGCTTGTCGAGACGCCCAGGCCTAAGAGGCTGTTTGATAAAGGGTTGAAGGTTACGGCTGGGCGTGATTCAAGCTGTGGATGTGGAACGCAGCGACGCGCGGCCGAATGGTTGCCATTGAGAAGAAGACGAAGCGATATCCGAG
>Ga0102924_1002428_pt1 | contig 20341 bp, 17 predicted proteins | sample PaiPotPPM11metaG_FD_80116 | JGI IMG/M metagenome (GOLD analysis project Ga0102924, IMG submission 80116) | Iron sulfur acid spring bacterial and archeal communities from Banff, Canada, to study Microbial Dark Matter (Phase II) - Paint Pots PPM... ...
AGTTACGACCTTGACCCAGCGCTCAGGATCGGTGGTCCAGAAGTTGTGATCCACTCCGGGTGCCAGCTCGAACGACCCCGCGGGCACGAGTGCCGCGAGCTGACGCAACGGCCAGTCAGGGCGAATATCGTTAGCTGCCGCGATGAACCGCATCCGAACCGGCGAGTCCGCGAGTGACCGGAACAGCCCTGGCTCGTGAATCCATTCCAGGAACGACTCGCTGAGGGCGGCATTAACCTCCGGATTCCAGTCGATGCGAATCGTTTCCTCAGTGTGCCGCTGAGCTTCGTAGATCTGCGACCAGCTTCTGTCCTTGTGCAGGCCATGACCAGCGATCCCCACGACCGCCGCGACCCGGCCGGGATGATCGAGCGCATACCTGACGGCGAGGTCAGAGCCCCATGAGTGGCCCAGCACAACCCAGCGGGCCACCCCGGCCGCGCGGCGGACGTCCTCAAGATCCGCCACCGCCCTCGCCATGTCGTGCGGGCCCCCGCCAGAGCGGCCAACGCCGCGCGGATCGGGAAACCAGGACCGGACACCGGCGGGCGCGATTCCCTCGTCCGCGAGATAGTGCACGCATCCAGGGCCACCGGACAAGACGACCACCTCAGGGCCCTCACCGGTACAACTGACGTGCAGGGGCACTCCGTCCGCCGCCGTAACAATCAGCTCATCCACGTCCACAATCATGTCCGAGCGTTGGGCGACTGGGGAGGTCTTCCGTGCTCCCCGGCGGCAGCTACTGCGGTGTCGGACGGTCCGGTTAGCGTGTGCTCATGGTGGCGGAGCCGGGCTGGTGTGGCGTGTGCGGTTTGCCGGTGCCGGCCGGGGAGAGATTGTGCCGCTGGCCGTGGGGCGGCTGGTCTGGCGATGGGCAGGATAGCGGCGCCCCGGGGAGGTCGCACAGCCTGGCGTTCCTGACGGAGCTGGTGGAGGCGCAGCGCTGGCGCTGCCCGTGGTGCGCGGATTACCTGCCCGACTCTCCGCGCGGCACTGCGATTGATCACATCATCCCGCGGGTGTACGGCGGGCCGCATCGACGCTGGAATCTGCAGCTCCTGCACCAGGAGTGCAACTCGGCCAAGGGCCACAAGATCACCGCTGAGGCCCTGGAGCTGGCTGGTGCGCACGGCGTGACGGTCAGCATGGACATCGGGCAGTATCGCGCGGGGGTCCGGCGCCGGGCGGCCGTGTATGCCGTACGGGCAACTCGCCAGCGAGACAGCGCGGCCCGCGACCGGGCGCTGGCCGCGGCGAGAGACCTCACCGTGTTCTTCCCCGAGGCAAAGATTCGTGCCGTGATCAGGGCAGCGGCTGAGGGCAGCCCGCGCGCCGGATAGCCTGCCCGGCAATGTACCGCCCGGCAGCCACGAGACCGGTGTCGCTGGTGGTCGCCGACCGGTCTAGAATCTCATTCTGTGGAGCCGGTCATAGACACCACGAAGCCGCACTCAGCCCGGGTGTATGACTACTATCTCGGCGGCAAGGATCATTTCGCCGTCGACCGCCAGACCGGGCAGAAAGCAATGGAAAGCTGGCCCGCGGTGCGCACGGCGGTGCAGGAGAACCGGGCCTTCCTTGGCCGCGCTGTCCAGTATCTGGTCGGCGAGGCGGGCATCCGCCAGTTCCTGGACATCGGCGCCGGCCTGCCCAGCGCGAACAACGTGCACGAGGTCGCGCAGGAGGCGGCGCCGGAGTCGCGCGTCGTATACGTGGACAACGACCCGGTTGTGCTCGCCCACGCCCGCGCGCTGCTGACCAGCAGCCCGCAGGGCCGCACCGCCTACATCGACGCGGACCTGCGCGACCCGGAGAAGATCCTGGCCAGCCCCCGCCTGACCGAGACACTCGACCTGAGCCAGCCCGTCGCGCTCATGCTCGTCGCAGTGCTCCATTTCCTCGTCGACGCGGACAACCCGGCCGCCATTGTCGCCACCCTGCTCGGCGCGCTGCCGTCGGGCAGCTATCTGGTCGCCTCCCACGTCACGCCCGAGCATGACCCCGACGGAGTCCACGGCCTGGAGCGCACCTACCGGCAGGGCGGCATCCCCGCCCAGGCCCGCAGCGCCGCCGATTTCGCGGCGCTGGCCTTCGCCGGGCTGGAGATGGTCGATCCGGGCCTGGTGCTGGTCTCGGACTGGCGCCGCCGCCCGTTCGGGCGCCGGCCGCTGCCCGAGCAGGTCAACTGGTACGGCGGCATCGGCCGCAAGTAACCGGGTTACGGACCATCCGGTCGGCGCATCAGGGCGTCGAGCGTCGGCCACGGCGGACCCAGTCGCAGCGCGCTGAGGAGGTCGCGAGCTGCTCGTTGCCGGTCCGGGAACTCGTCGCCCAGATCCCAGCGCCAGGCGGCGACCATGGCAAGAACCAGGCCTCGGCACTCAGCCAGCAGGTCCTCATCAGCGGCGGCGTAGCGCCCGCTCACATCCTCGGGGACATGGGCGAGATCGAACTCGACCGGTCCGCGGCAGCACGTCTCGAAATCGATGAACAACAGCCCGGACTTCGTCCTGAGCACGTTGCCCGGGTGCGGCTCGCCGTGCAGTAGCTGCTCGGCACCGCCGCGGTCGACGACCGCCCGTCTGCGGCTCCGCAGCGCGGTGATGAGAAGCTCCCGGTCCGCATAGGCGAGATCCGGGGTGAGGTCGCTGCTCGCCACCAGGCGCTGAGCCTCTTCCACCCGATCGGTGAAATGCGGCGTCCTGACATCGAGCTGGCGCATGCCGGCATGCAGTCGCGCGAGCGCATTCGCGTAGGCGGCGGGCGGGATCCGGCCGGACATCGCGGGCTGGTAGTAGGTCCACAGCGTGACGACGAAGCCATCACGCCCATAGACGCGCGGCTCTGCCCGGGGGTCCAGAGCAGCCACCGGGCTCTGGTTTTCGGCGAGCTGCCGGGCCAGCCCGATCTCGAACTGTGCGACCTGATGCGCTTGTGGCGCGATGCGGGCGACGATGTCACAAGGCAGCAGGCGCGCGGTGACCTTGTTCGAATTGTGCAGAACGATCACGTCATCGACGGCCAGGCCAAGCGCTGAGGCGATCGACGTAGCCGCAGCCAGCGCGCGCTGAATCTCAGGAGGCCGCATCCAGCAGATCCTCTCATCGCCACGGCCCTCCGGGACTCGCCAGGCTCAGCAGGCGGAGAGTGATCTAGCGTGGACCCATGTCCGCCCAGCCGCTCGCGCGGCACCTGCTGAAAGCCCGTGACCTGGCCGACACCAGGTACGCCGAGCGGCTCACGGTCGCCGACATGGCCGCGGCGGCGGGATTGTCGCCGGCGCACTTCAGCCGGGAGTTCAAGCGCGCGTTCGGCGAGTCGCCGCATCAGTATCTGCTGACCCGGCGGCTGGAGCGCGCCGCCGCCCTGCTGCGGGTGACCGACTGGTCGGTGGCCGACATCTGCTTCGCGGTCGGGGCGGGCAGCGTGGGATCGTTCACGGCCAGCTTCAGCCGGGTCTTCGGCCGGCCGCCAACGGCCTACCGCCAGTCGTGGCCGCCAGCGGCGCGGCTGGTGCGGATCCCCCACTGCGTGGCCATCGCCTATGCCCGGCCGCAGAACCGCATGTTTCGAGAAGACCGGAGCCCGGCCAGTTCATAGGGTTCTTCGGGTAACACCACCGTGACCAGGAGGAACCTGATGATGAAGATCGGCAACGCGCAGTTCTGGGTCCACGACCAGGACGAGTCCCTGCGCTTCTACACCGAGAAGCTGGGCTGGGAGGTCCGGGCCGACGTAACGATGGAGGGGTGGAACTTCCGCTGGCTGGCGGTCGGGCCGGCGGGCCAGGAGGACGTCGGGCTGGTGCTGATGCCGGTGCCGGGCCCGCCGATGCTCGACCCGGACAGCAGCGCCTCGCTGGCCGAGCTGGTGGCCAAGGGCGCGGGCGGCACCCTGTTCCTGGAGACCGATGACTGCCAGGCCAGCTACGACGAGCTGTCGGCCCGCGGCGTCACCTTCAACGACCCGCCGACGCCCCGTGAGTATGGCATCGACACGTCGTTCCGTGACCCGTCGGGCAACAACATCCGCCTGACCCAGGTGCTGGAGTTCGACCGGGCCCGCGCGACGACGCCTTAGCCGCGTCAGCGGGCCACGGACGAGTACGGGACGGTCGAGCCGGGCACGGGGACGGCGAACCGCTCGGCCCAGTGGCTGAGTGTCACCTCCTTGGTCTGGCCGGCTCCGGTGAGGGTCTCGGTGACGGGCAGCACGGTGCGGCCGGCGGTGAGCACCAGCCGGGCGCTGATCGTGGTCGCGGCGTCGCTGGCCCTGGCCTTCCAGGTCAGGACGTAGACCTGCTGGCCGGAGACGGTGTCGGTGCGCATCCGCACGGAGCTGGTGGCCGAGGGCAGGATGCTGGCCGGCAGCGAGGACATGGTGTCCTCGGCGGCCAGGTCCTGGTACTCGGAGGACCCGGACTTGATCTCCACCCAGCGGGACCTGACCCTGGCCGCGTTCGTGGCCTTCAGGCCCATGTAGGCGGTCAGCCCGGCCTGGTCGCCGGTGAAATAGGCGGCGCGGCGGGTGACGCGGATGGCGGCCCGGCCGGCCCGGCCGGTGATGGACTCGACGCCGGCGCTCGTGCCGATGTCGGCGGCAATCCGCTGGGTCGCGGTTCCGGCCCCGCCGGCGGCGCTGGTGATCAGGATGTGCACGCTCTTCTGGCCGAGGATGGAGTCGTCGGCGGCGATGATCACCGAGGAGAGCAGGGCGCTCTTGCGCTGCGCGGCGGACAGCGGCGGCACGGGCAGCTTCCAGCTGCTGAGCACCTCGTCCAGGCTGACGCGCGGGCTGGCCGACCCGCTGATGTGGGTGACGGCGTACCAGTACAGCTCGCCGGCCAGGGAGACCGCAGCCGGCACCGACGCCTGCCTGCCGTAGCTGTACAGGAAGAAGATCAGCGGCGCGCAGGCGATGATCTGGCTGTTCTCGGCGGCCGCCCCCGAGGTGCACTCCCGCAGCACGGTGTCGCGGGACTTCACGGTGTACGTCACGTCCTGCGCGGAGAACGTGGCGATGCCGGGATGGCCGCGGTACAGGGCATCGAGATCACGCTGGACCTGGCTTAGCGAGACCTGCTGCCGGGTGTCGAAGACGTTGCCCGCCGGGGCCGCGGACCCCGCGGAGCACGACGCCACGGCCAGCACCGCGCCCGCGACGGCCAGCAGTCTCAGCGGGGCGACGGCCCGCGGCCGCCGCGGGGGGCGAGCCCCCGCGGCGGCCGGGCGACGCCGACGACTGGGCATCGACGCCACCAGCATCAGGCCTTCCTGGCGATCACGTGGCCCTGCACGGTGTTCGCGCCGCACAGCCCCAGCTTCCAGGGCGGGGACCACGGACCGCGGCCGACGACGAGATTGCCGCCGACGGTCGTGCCGCAGACCACGTTGGCGCCCGAGCTGAGCGGATCGTCGGCCGCGCGGACGCCCGCGGCGATCACGCTGCCGCTGATCGTGGAGTTGTCGATGCGCAGGCCGGTCCCGCTGGCCACCACGTTGCCGGCCACCGAGGTGTCGACCATGTCGCACCAGGCGCCCGGCGGCACCAGCACGCTGCCCTGCACCATGGCCGCGCTGAGCTGGATGTCATCGCAGGTGATGTCGCTCGACGACGGGATGGTCACCCGGGCCTGGAGCGGCAGGCTGGACAGCGCGTCGGCGTCGCCGGCGTAAACCGTCCTGGTGCCGGAAGCGGTGAGCCACTTCTGCCGCGCCGAGGACCAGTACTCCAGGGACCGCAGCGGGACATTCATGCCGACCTCGGTGGACTGCCCCGGCTGCAGGGTCACTCGGGTGAACTGGGCCAGCTGGCGCACCGCGAACTGGATGCCCGCGGGCGGGTTGTCCGGCTCGCCCAGGTAGACCTGCGGCACGGTGCTGCCGGCCAGCTGCCCGGTGTTGGTCACCCGCAGGGAGACGTCCAGGCCGCCGTCGGCGCCCCGCCGTACCTGCAGGCCCGAGTAGGCGAAGCGGGTGTAGGACAGGCCGTAGCCGAACGGGAACAGCGGGGTGATGCCCTCCTTGTCGAAGAAGCGGTACCCGTTGTAGATGCCCTCCGTCTCGTCCGTGGTGCCGCCCGTCCCGCCGTTGAGCCGTTCCAGGTGCGGTCCGGTGGTGTCGCCGGCGTACAGCGGCACCGTCTCGTTGTAGCCCCAGATGGTGTCGGTGGCGCTGGCGGGCCAGGTGATGTCGGTGTGGCCGCTGGGGTCGGCTAGGCCGAGGAGCAGCCGCGCTGTCGAGGTGCCGCCCTCCTCGCCGGAGAACCACATCTCCAGGACCGACCTGACGTCGCTGATCCACGGCATCAGCACCGGGTTGGTGGTGTTGAGCACGACCACGGTGTTCGGGTTGGCCGCGGCCACCGCCTCGACCAGCTGAGTGTTGGCCGCGCTCAGCTGCTCGGGAGCCGAGATCGTGGCCGGACTCGAGCCGTAGGGGTTGGGGATGGAGGTGGAGGCGCCGTTGTCGTTCAGGAACACGACCGCCATGCTCTTGCCCTTGGCCGCCGCCGCGGCGTCCGCGATGTCGCCGTTGGCCCGTGAGTAGGCGAAGCGGAAGCTGGCCGGGCCGCCGGTGGCGTTGTCGAAGGTGATCGTGACCTGGTGGTAGGTGCCGCCGGTCAGGGTCTGCGCGGGGGCCACCACGTTGGTCAGCCCGCCCTGGGTGTAGCCGGCGTCGGTGGGCGTGCCGGGCAGGGCCGCGCTGTGCGCGCCGGTCACGCCGTTGCCGTACACGTCCTCGGCCGTGCCCAGCGTCTGGGCCGTGCCATCCAGGCTGAACGTGACGTCGGAGGCCGGCACGTTCGGGCTGAACTGGAACCGGAACTTGTACGAGTCGCTGGCCGGCACGTACACGTACCCGGTCCAGGTGTAGTTCCCGGCTGCCAGCTGGCCGCTGCCGGAGACCGTGGTGAAGTCGAGCGAGGAATCGGTCGCCGGCGATCCGGGACCGGTGGTGCGGTCCAGGTGCCCGGTGACCGACGTGCTCGAGTCGGACAGCGCCGACGAGGGCACCGGCTCGCCCGACGGCGAGTTGGCCGGAACGTAGGTGAACGCGCCGGGGTCGCCGCTGAACTGCCTGAGCTGTTCCAGCGGGCTGATCGCGTCGCGGTCGGCGAACCCGACGGATGCCTCGCCGGTGGGGTCGGCGATGGTGTACTCGGCGCCTGGGCCGGTCACCAGGACGCCGCCAGCCAGATCTGAGCGGGTGACCGGCAGGGCGCTGTTATCGTTCTTGAGCAGCGTCGCGCCCTCTTCGGACATCAGCTCGGCGACCGCCGCGTCGCCGTTCTTGGTCCCGAGGTCGGCCGTCGGCGTGGCCCCGTGCGCGGGGCCGGCGGGCAGCAGGGCGTTGCCGCTGCGGTCGCCGTTGATGCCTCCGGGGTTGGTGCAGCTGGCCGAGACCGGGGTCTGGTCACAGCCGAGCATGCCGAACCGCTGCTCCTGGTACAGCATCATGGCCAGGGACTGGTTGAACACCGACAGCGGGACCGAGCCGTTGGCCACGGCCTGCACCAGCGTGCAGCCGGTGACCGGGCAGCCGGAACCGGGCACGCCGGCCACGTGGACCGCGTTCGGTGCCGAGCAGGACTCGGCGTTGCCTGAGGCGTCGGCGCAGGTGTCGCCGGTCGGGTCGAACGCTGACGGCGGCCCGAAGAAGCCGCCGCCCGAGCTGGTGCTCAGGCTGTTGCTGTCGCTGAAGTAGCCGCTGGCGGTGGGCTGCTCCTGGTCCTCGCCCTGGAAGATGGCCGAGGTGCTGTGGGTGGCCGGGTAGTCGGAGCCGACCATGGCCACCGAGCCCCACAGGTCACGCAGCGCGTAGGTCAGCGTGAGCGGCTGCTCGCAGGAGTAGTGCGACTCGTTCAGCGGCCAGGTCTGCGGGTTCTGGCCGGAGCTGGCGTAGGGGCTGACCGGCGCGGTGCCGCTCAGCGAGGAGACCGTCGACGGCAGGGTGGACGAGGTGTCCTGCCAGATCTGATAGGAGCACATCGTGGCGGCCGCGCCGGCTTGCGTGAAGCCCGCCTCGTACGGCGCCAGGTAGATCTGGTGCAGGGCCTGGTCGGAGATCTGCGTGCTGGTGCTCTGGTTCTGGCCGTTGTAGACCGCGAAGTGCTTCATCTGGGACAGCGCGCCGGCGCCCTGGATGCCGTTGATCTGCGTGGCGACCATCTGGCCGCTCAGGTAGGGGTCCTCGCCGGTGGTGGTGAGGTTGCGGCCCCAGTTGGGCAGCCGGTCGATGTCGGTCTGCGGGCCGAACAGCCCGGTGACCATCAGCTCACGGGCCTCGGTACCCTCGGTCTGGCCCCAGACGTTGCCGAGCTGGCGGTCGAAGGAGGAGGCCAGGTTCATCAGCGTGGTGGGCCCGGTGGTCGCCTCGGCGTTCGGGCCGGAGAAGGTGTTGACGCCCTGGGCGTCGGTCCAGCAGGGCGCCATGATGCTAGGTGAGGTGCCGGCGGGCGCGGCCGTGGGGCCGACGTTATTGCAGGTCGTGTTGGTGCCGCCGTGGAACAAGATGCTGGCGTTGGCCAGCTGCGCCTCGGTCGGCGGGTTGCCCGGCTCGAGCTGCGCGATCAGGTTCAGCACCGCGGGCGTGTACGGGGCGTCGGCGGCGACCGACGGGGAGCTGACGGTCTTCGGCAGCTGCACGGGCAGCTGGTACGGGACGTCCGCCGGCGTGCTGGGCCGGACGAGGTCGCTGGGTGAGGTAGCCCGGGCCCGGGCTTGAAGGGACGGGGCCTGACGGGACGGGGCCTGACGGGACGGGCCCGCGACGGCGACGCCGCTGGCGCCCGCGGGCGCCGCGCCACCCAGCAGGGACAGGGCGGCCACGATCGTGGCGACGCCGGTGATCAGCGAGGCAGGCCCGGCGGCCGGCCTTCTCTTGCGGTGCGGGCGATGTCTGGTGCGCAAGGCAGGTGTCATCTCCTCCAGGAGCGGGTCGTGAGGAGAACGTAAATTTGCGTCTGTTAACGAATGAGAAATAATCCGCCGTCGCCTGTTAACGATTCATGAATGGCCTGCGTCCTAGCCCCGGCCTCCACCGGGCCGCCCGCACCCGCGGCGCCCGCCACGCCTGCCGCGGCGCACGCCGTGTCCAGCACCCCGGCCAGGTCCGGCGCGGTGACGTCGCCGAAGGTCCCGGCCGCCGGCCCCAGCCGGTGCAGGCCGCCCAGCAGCCCGGCCGTGAACGCGTCCCCGGCCGGGTCGCAGCCGGCGCTCACCGGATAGGCCGGGCGGTGCAGCACCGAGCCAGGACCGCGGAACGCCATCGCGCCCGCCCGGCCCGAGGTGACCACCACCAGGCCGGGCCCCGCGCCCAGCCACTGCTCCGCCACCGCCTGCGGCGCGCGGCCCGGGTACAGCCAGGCCAGGTCCTCGGTGCTGGCCCGGACCACGTCCGCGGCCCGGATCGCCCGGTCCAGCAGCACCCGCCCGCGGCCCGGCGTGCCCATCACCTCCGGGCGCACGCTGAGGTCGGTGGACACCAGCGTTCCCCGGCGGCGCAGCCGGGCCGCCGTCTTGAGCACCCGGCCCGCGCTGGACCCGTCGCACCACGTCAGCGAGCCGATGTGCAGCACGCTGGTGGCCGGCGGGATGCCCGCCAGGTCGGCCGCGCTCCACGGCGCGCTGGCCGCGCCGCCCAGGTACAGCCGGGCCCGCTCGCCGGGATCCGCGCGGCCGGGCAGCACCGCGATGGTGGTCGGCTCGTCGGCCTCGGGCGCCGCGCTCAGGTTGACGCCGTTGCGGGCCGCGTGGCGGCGCAGCAGCTGCCCGAACGCGTCCCCCGACAGCCGGGCCATCAGTGCCGCCGGGTAGCCCAGCCGGGCCGCCGCGATCGCGATGTTGAGCCCGCTCCCGCCGGGCAGCGCACGGACCGTCGTCTCGTCGGAGGTCGGCGCCAGGCGGACCACCGCCTCGCCGAGCACTGTGATCACTGCCGCTCCGTCCCAGCTGCCGCACGGCCACGCGGGCCCGCTCGCAGTGGCTCTCCGCCCTGGCAGGCCGGGAGTCAGATAAAGCCGGGATTCGGCATAATTGCCGATGGCCCAAACGGCAACCCCTGGCAAATCTGAGGGATTATCCGCACACCCGTCAAGCACTGGCAAAATTAGGCCAGATTCCGGTTTAATTGCCGACGTGCGCGATCCAGGCCGGTCCCTGCTGCGCCCGAGCGACCGCCAGCTCGTGGCCACCCTGCAGCGGCACGGCCAGCTGCCACGGGACCGCCTGGCCCGGCTGTCCGGTCTCCCCCGCAGCACCGTCACCGATTCCCTGAGCCGGCTGCGCCGCCAGGGCATCGTGACCGAGCAGGCCATGCCGCGCCCCGCCGGCCAGGTCGGCCGCCCCGCCAAGCTGCTCACCCTGGCCGCCCCGGCCGGCCTGGTCGGCGTCATCGCACTCACCCACCAGACCCTCCAGGCCGCCGTGGCCAGCATGGACGGCACCCTGCACGCGCGGCGCGGCATCGACCCCTACGACGGCGGCACCAGGCCCGGCTTCGCCGCCGCCGCGGTCGCCCTGCTTGACCAGGCCCTGAGCGACATCCACCACACCCGCAACGACCTGATCCGCGCCGTCGCCGGCCTGCCGATGCCGGTCAGCGGCCAGTCCGGCGGCCCGGCCGGCGGAGTGCAGCTAGAGCTCAGCGACGAGCTCGGCATGCCCGTGCGGGTCGAGAACGACGCCAACCTCGGCGCGCTCGGCGAGGGCGCCTTCGGCGCGGCCGCGGGCATGGAGAACTTCATCTACATCAAGATCGCCCACGGCCTCGGCGCCGGGCTGGTGCTCGAGCGGCACCTGTACCGGGGCACCAGCGGCCTGGCCGGCGAGCTCGCGCACATCCACGTCGAAGGCGACGGCCACCTGTGCCCGTGCGGCGGGCGCGGATGCCTGATGACGACATTTAACACACCTCGGCTGATCGACTGGATCCGCACCGTGCACCCGGGCGTGGGCACCATGGCCGACGTGCTGGCCCTGGCCGCCGACCACGACACCGGCGTCGGCCGCATTCTGGGTGACCTCGGCCGCACCCTCGGCTGCTCGCTGGCCGACTTCTGCGTGTACATGGCGCCGGAGGGCATCGTCCTGGACGGGATCCTGGAGAACGCGGCCGGGCCGGTGATCGAGGGCATCCGGCAGATGCTCGCCCAGCTCACGCCGCCCGCCCTCGCCGCCCGGGTGCGGATCACCGGCGGCCTGCTCGGTCACAAGGCCGAACTGCGCGGGGGCGCGGTCCTGGCCCGCCAGCATCACCTCACCGGCGGCTGAGCGTCCGCGCCGGCGGGGTACCGTGCCACTGTGATGCCCGACCGGCTGCCGCTTCCTGCCCTGCCCACCCTGCCCGGCGAGCGCGTCCTGCTGCGCGCCTGGCGCGACTCCGACGTGGAGGACCGGCTGCGCGAGCCGATCGACCCCGAGGAAGAAGACGGCTACGGCTCGGGGTGGCGGCGCGACTGGGACGGCCGGCGCTACCACACCCGCGAGTACCTGACCGCCACCGCGCCGCCGCCCGAGCCGGGGGCATACACGTGGGCCGTCGAGCACGCGGGCCGGTGCATCGGCAGCACCGGGCTGCGGGTGGACGACGGCCAGCACCGCGCGTCCTACACGGTGGGCCTGTTCGTGGCCGGCCTGCGCGGGCAGGGACTCGGCCGCGAGATCACCCGGCTGGTGCTGGCCTGGGCGTTCGGCGAACTGGGCGTGCACCGCGTCGAGCTTGAGGTGCTGGCCTTCAACAACCGGGCCATCCGCTGCTACCTGGCCTGCGGTTTCCGCCAGGAGGGCGTCCGCCGCGAGGCCGAGCTCTACCCGGACGGCTTCCAGGACCTCATCCTGATGAGCGTCCTGAAGTCCGAGTACGCATGATCACGGTCACTTCTCAGTCATTATCTCTGACCAGTGACCGTGATCATTCGGGCGCACGCTGGCGGCCAGCTCGGCGGCGGCCTCGCGGACGAAGGCCGGGAAGCCGGCCTGCCCCGGCTGGTCGGCCCAGCGCTCGAACGCGGTCTGGAAGATGGCCGCGCCGACCTGGCCCAGCATCCTCGACCCGGACTCCGTGGCGCCGCGGTCCTGGAGCGCGGCGGCCAGGGCGGCGGCCACGGCGGCGAACTTGGTCCGCTCCCGTTCCTGCAGCTCGGGCCGGGTCCTGATGACGGCGCGCCGCTGGGCGACGTGCTGGACCCGGCCAGTCAGCACCTGGCCGCGGTCCATGAGCGCGGCCAGCAGGGCCTCGAAGGGCGTCAGCGCGCCGTCGGCCCGCCGGACGGCGTCGGCCAGCGCGGACGGGAGCTGCTCAGAGCCGGCGAACAGCACGTCACGCTTGTCGGCGAAGTAGCGCGAGAACGTGCGCCGGGTCAGCCCGGCCCGCTCGGTGATCTGCGCGACGGTGACGTTCTCGTACCCGCGCTCGACGAACAGCTCCAGCGCGGCATCACGGAGCCGGTCCCTGGCTCGGGGATCCCACCGCGGCATGACCACGATCTTAGCCATGATGACTCACTGAGTCATCATGGCTTATACTGATGTCTCAGTGAGTCATCATCAGGAAACGGGAGGCTGGGCTGTGACTCTCACCAACCAGCGGGTGGTCATCATCGGCGGCAGCTCGGGCATGGGGCTGGCCACCGCACGGGCCGCCGCGGCGGCCGGCGCGGCGGTCACGATCGCCTCAAGCGACCAGGGCCGGCTGGACACCGCGCTGGCCGCGCTGGCCGGCTTGCCGGGCAGCCGCGCCGGGGTGGTGGCCGACACCCGCAGCGAGGCCAGCCTGGCCGCCCTGTTCGCCCAGGTCGGCGAGCTGGACCACCTGGCCTTCACCGCGGGCGACGCGGCGGCTCCGCGGCCGTTCATCGACCTGTCGCTGGAGGAGGCCCGGCAGGGGTTCGAGGTCCGCTTCTGGGGCGCGGTCGCGGCGGTCAGGCAGGCCGCGCCGCGAATCAGGCCAGGCGGCTCGATCGTGCTGACGTCGGGGACGGTCGGCGTCCGCCCCGTGCCCGGTGCCGCGCTGGCGGCCGGCGGCGCCGCCGCGATCGAGGGCCTGACCCGCGGGCTGGCCGTCGAGCTGGCCCCGGTCCGCGTCAACGCGGTCCGGCCGGGGGCGATCCGCACGCCGATGTGGGACGGGGTACCCGAGCCGCAGCGGGAGGCGGTGTTCACCAGGTTGGCCGGGGGGACGCTGACCGGCACGGTCGGCGATGCGGACCAGATCGCCGCGACGCACCTGTACCTGATGGAGAACCGCTTCGTCACCGGCACCGTGCTCACCGTCGACGGCGGCGCCATCCTGACCGGAGGCTAGCTGTCGAGCCGCGCGACCAGCCGGGCGGGCGCGACGGCCCGGTAGGCGTCCTGGCACAGCTCGGCCACCTCGGCCCAGTCCGGGTCGCCGTCCAGCCGGACGCCGATCCAGCCCCGGCCGCCCACGTACGCCGGGCGGAAGAACCGTTCCGGCTCGGCCGCGGTCAGCTCCTGCTGCGCTCCCGGCAGGCCCGCGATCCACAGGTGCGGGAACTCATCGGCGTGATGACCGTCGGCCCACAGGGTGACGAACGACTTCTTGTCCCGGACGAACCAGGTCGGCGCGCCGTGGCTGAGCCGCTCGGTCACCTCGGGCAGCGCCAGGCAGATCGCCCGCAGCCGCCCGGCCAGGTCAGCCGTCATCACCTGCCCCGTGAAAATCCGCTCGCTCGGCCCAGATGCCGAACCCTACCCTCGGATGGTGCACGCCCACCAGCTCACCACCCCGTAAACGCCGCGCAGCCCGCCCGTGACCGGAGCGGGCTGCGCAGGGCAAACTCAGTGCCTCAGCGACCTCAGTGGTCCAGCTTCCGCAGGGCGGCGATGAACACCTGGCCCCGCGGCGTGCCGATGCCGGTCATGTTGTCGTAACCCTTCTGCGTGACCTGACCCAGGTAGCCCTGCAGGTTCGGGTTCTGGTCATCGAACGTGATCAGCCCGGTGGCGCCGCAGAAGCTCGGCGTGCAGGCCTCGCCGCGGTACAGCCCCGGCGTGCGGGAGGTTGACGGCAGGACGTCGCGGAACGCCGACGACCCGGCCAGCTTGTAGAGCACCGGGTCGGTGAACCCGAACGCATGCCGCTGCCCCTGCTGCGCGTCGGCCACCATCCCGGCCACCAGCGGCGAGGCCATGCTCGTCCCGCCGACCGCGCCGAGCTCGAACTTCGGCGGCTTGTTCTTGCGCGGCACCAGGATCCCGGTCGCGAACCCGGTGTACAGGTCGGCGTCGGCCGAGATGTCCGGCTCGGACCGGGACGAGCCGCGGTTGCCGGGCGCCGCGGCCATGGACCTGGGCACCACGCCGCGCTGGTAGGCCGGCTCGGCCCACAGCAGGCTCGGGCCGCCGCTGGTCGCGCCGTTCTCGAACGCCTGCCCCCACTTGTGGTGGTTCTCTCCGGCCAGGCCGGTGGACCAGCCTGTCTCGAACAGCCGCCCGTTGTGCTGGCCCACCCCGAGCGAGGTGCCGCCGACCAGGATCGTGAACGGGTCGTCCGGGGTCTCGACCCCGGACGCGTCGCCGGAGGCGAAGTACATCCCGACGCCCTGAGCCGCCGCGCGGACCAGGTAGGCGTGCATGATGTTGGTCAGGATCGCGGCCTGGAGGTCGTCGCCAGGGCCCCAGGAGTTGGAGCTGATGTTGGTCAGCGGGTGGTGGTGGCTGGCCACGGTGCCGTCGATGTTCACGATGTCGGCGTCGAACAGGCCCTGCACGCCGAAGTCGCCGTTGTTGCAGCTGTCACCGCCGATCACCAGCTGGTTCGCGCCCGGCGCCATGTCGAACGAGGTCTCGACGTCGAGCTGCTCCTCGACGACGAACGGGTCACCGCAGGAGTTGTCGCCCAGCGACAGCTCGGCGTAGTGCTCCGGGTCCGGCGCCTGGAAGTGCTCGGCCTTGGCGTAGTCCTGCAGCGTCTGGAACATCTGCGGGGCCAGGCCCAGCTCGATCAGCGAGACCGTCTGCCCGCGGCCGTTGTTGCCGGTGCTCATCCCGTAGGCGGCCCGCAGCGGCTGGGGCCCGTAGCCGCAGATCTGGGTCGGCAGCGACGTCCGCCCGAACGCCTTGGGCAGCCCGGAGATGAAGTGCTGCCCGTAGTACTGCGAGCACGGCACCTTGGGCTTGGCCGACGCCCCGGTGAAGCTGCCCGGCGAGCGCATCATCGGCTGCCGGGGCGCCGCGTTGTCCAGGCCGGTCACGCCGAGCACGTAGCGGGCCAGCGACCGCGGAACGGACACCGCCCGGTTGTTGGCCCGCAGCTGGTACCGCCCGGCGTTCACGCTGGCCGAGGACCGGTAGTTGTCCAGCTGGATCCGGAACGCGGAGTTGACGGCCGAGACCGCCGCCGTGGCCCGCACGTAGTTACGCCCCGCGTCGGCGTGCACGCTGGTGAAGCCCTTGCGGCGCAGCCACGACTCCACCGCGCCGGCCGCGGCGCGGCCGGCCCCGAACCGGGCCGTATAGGCGCTCGGGCTCAGGTAATGATGAAACAGGACGCTGCCGGGCGTGCTTACCGCCGTCGCGTACCGCTGGGCCGCGGCCAGGTGGCCGGGCCGCATCCAGACCTGGATCGTCAGCCGCGACGATCCGGCCACGGCGCCGGTCATCTTGCTGTGGCTGGTGAACGGCACGTTGCTGCCCGCCAGCCGCAGGTAACCCGTGCTCGGCGCAGCCCCGGCCGAGCTGGTCAGGCCGGCCACCGTCATGGCGGCCACGGTCGCCGCCGCCGCCCCGAGGCTGACAAGCCTTCGTCTTCTGGACACAGAGTCTCCTCGCCCTCGTACCGCCCGATGGCCCGGGTCCTGGCTCTGCGGACCCCGGGCACTCCCTCAGTGATACTCCGGCGAACCGGCACGCAACCGTTTATAACCGTCACAATTCAGGAAAGCCGCCGTTAAACCTTTCGTCCGTGGACGTGTCCAGATGTTTAGCGCCGATCCGTGCTTATGCCGAAACGCGGCCGGCGAGAGGCTAATGACCGCTGGTCAGCGACGCCGCAACGCCCACCGGCGATAGCCGAAGCTGGCCGCGCCGGCCACGATGGCCAGGCCGCCGGCGAACAGCAGCAGCGAGTCCTGGAACCCCGCCGTCCCGCCGCCGCCGGTCGCCGGGGCGGCCGCCGGGGTCGAGTGATGGTGGTGTGCTGGCGGGGCCGACGTCGTGTGGCTGGCCGACGGGCTGGCCGAGGGGCTCTTGGCCGTCTTGCTCGGCACCGGGCTGCTGCTGGCCGACCCGCTGGCGCTGGCCGAGTGGCTCGTGCTGGCCGAATCACTCCCGCTGGCTGAGCCGCTCCCGCTGCCCGTGCTGCTGCTGCCCGAGCCGCTCGGGCCGGGCGAGAACGTCGGCGTCGACGGCGAGGATCCCGAGCAGCCGGCGATGGCGGCGGAGCCGAGGATGGCCAGGGTGGCGAAGCTAACGGCGGCCAGCCTCACCCGGAGCCCGCCCGCCACGCTAGGTCTGCCCATGGTTAAGAGGTCTCCTCACCGGCGCCGGGAGTTTTACCAGCGCAGACGGACAATGGCCTATTCATCACTGAAACATTAGGCTACGCGAGTAGATCACCTTCGGGAAGACGAAGGCACACGAAGGGAACGGCGGCATTGGGGGATGCGGACTGGCGGCGGATAGCCGGCCTCCGCGTGGTCGTCTCCTGGCCGCAGCAGGCGCCCGAGATCCCGCCCGCGGTGGCCGGCAGCCCGCGGGCCCGGATCGCCGGCCTGCTGGGCGTGCTGCTCATGCTGGGCGGGCTGATGGCCGTGGGCGTCGCGCTGCTGTCGCAGGTGCACGCGCCGCAGCCGTCCGCCTCGGCCGCGGGCACCACCGGGGACTTCAGCCGCGGGCCCTGGCTGCGGCGCTCGCCGCCGGTGTCGGTGCGGATCCCGGCCATCGGCGTGGACTCCTCGCTGCTGCATCTCGGCGTCAACGCCGACGGCACCATGCGGGTCCCGTCCCTCACCACCGCGGCCGGCCGGGCGGCCTGGTACAAGTACTCGGCCACCCCCGGCCAGATCGGGGTGTCGGTCATCGAGGGTCACGTGGACAGCTACCAGGGCCCGGCCGTGTTCTTCCGGCTCGGGGCGCTGCGCCCCGGCGACCGCGTTGACGTGCGGCTGGCCGACGGGGTGACCGCCATTTTCCGGGTCACCGGCGTGCGGGAGTACCCCAAAGCGCATTATCCGGCCCGGACTATTTACGGATCGACCCACCGCGCCGCGCTGCGGCTCATAACCTGCGGCGGCTCATTCAACTTCGTCACCCGCCATTACCTCAGCTCGACGGTGGTATTCGCCTCGCTGATGGCCTCCCGGCACCACCGCTGACCGCCCCGCTGAAACCAGGCCCCCGGCCAGACCGGCCCGCAGGCGGGCATAGACGACAGACAGTATTGCAGCCCTCACCACCGGAGGTATCGTCATTGAGAAAGACCATGGGCAGAAGGGCGAGCCACTGAACGGATTCCGAGGCCAGCGCGGGGGCGGGCGGACGGGTGGGTCGGCGCTGGCCCCGCGGAACTGGCGGGTGGCCACCCGGCTCATTCTGCTGGTGGCCGTCCCGGCCATTCTCGGCCTGACCTTCGCCGGCCTGCGGGCATCCAGCTCGCTCAGCAGCTCCCAGGCCTACGCTCAGGTCAGCCGCAACGCCGAGCTCGCTCAGCAGGTCACCGGTTTAGCGCAAGCGCTGGAGGCCGAGCAGGCCGCCGCGGCCTCGTTCGTCGCCCGGGGCCGCCCGGCCGCGAGCCTGCCCGCCTTGCATAAGCAGTACGCCGCCACCAGCGCCTGGGCGCGGCGGGTGCGCCGCCAGGCCGCGCTGGTCGACCGCGCGCAGCCGCCCGCCCGGACCCGTGCCAGCACGGCCAAGGCCCTGGCCAGCCTGGACGCGCTGCCCGCGCTGCGCCGGGAGACCGCTGCCGGGCCGGCCGCGCCACTGGCCGTGACGAGCGGGTACGCGACGGCGATAGCGGCCTTGTTTCCCGTCGTTGATGACATCGGCGACCTGAGCGACAACGCGGTACTGATCACCAGCGTGCGCGCGCTCGGCTCGCTGGCCCGGCTGACCAGCCAGGTCGCGCAGCAGCATGCCATCCTGGGCTCGGCGCTGGCCGCGGGCCGGCTCGAGCCCGCCGCGCTCACCGCGCTGGTCGTGGCCCAGGCCCAGGAGGGCACCGAGGTGACCGCGTTCCAGGGCGCGGCCACCACCGAGGAGGGCTGGGCGCTGACCCGCACGCTGGCCGGGCCGCAGGCCCGCCAGGCGGCGGCGGTCGAGCAGCGCGCCACCACGGCCGGTCCCGGTCCGCTGGCGCCGGGACCGCGGGCCAGCGGGCAGTGGCAGGCCGGCATGTCCTACACGCTGGGCTGGCTGCGGCAGGCCGGGCAGCAGCTCACGCACTACATCACGGTCGACGCCAGGAACCGGCAGCGCGGCGCGGCCACCTCCGCGCTGCTGGCCGGCGGCGCCGGGCTGGCCGGGCTGCTCCTCACCGTGCTGCTCGCCCTGCTCATCGTCAGGTCCGTCGTCCGGCCGCTGCGCCGGCTCGAGGCGGCCGCGCTGGAGGCCGCCGACCACCGGCTGCCGGCCGAGATCCGGGCCCTGACCGCGGGCGCCGAGGCCGGGCCGCCGGCGCTGGCCGCGCCGCTCGACGTGGACGCGGGCGGCGAGATCGGCGAGGTGGCGCGGGCCTTCGGCCGGCTGCACGCCGAGGCGGTGCGGATGGCCGGCGAGGAGGCCCGGCTGCGCGACAGCGTCGGCATGGTGGTGGCCAGCTTCTTCCGGCGCAGCCATCACCTCTACGACCGGCTCCTGCGGCTGGTCGACGGCATGGAGCTGGCCGAGGAGGACCCCGAGCGGCTGGCCCGGCTGTTCGAGATGGACAACCTGGCCACCCGGATGCGGCGCTACTCCGACACCGCGCTGGTGCTGGCCGGGCACGAGACCCCGCGCCGCTGGACCGACCCCGTCCCGCTGGTCGACGTGCTGCGGGCCGCCGCGTCGGAGATCGAGCACTACGACCAGATCTCCATCGACGTCCAGTCCGACGTGCAGGTGGACGACGAGGCCGCGGTCGACATCGTGCACCTGCTGGCCGAGCTGCTGGAGAACGCCACCGAGTTCACCCCCGACGCGACCCCGGTCAGCGTGTCCGGGTTCCTGGAGCCCGACGGCGAGGCGCTGATCGACATCACCGACACCGGCCCTGGCCTGCCCGACGACTTCCTGGGCTGGCTCAACTGGCAGCTGGCCCACCCGCAGCCGGCCGACGCCACCGTGGCCCAGCGGACCGGCTTGTTCGCGGTGGCGCACCTGGCCGCGCGGCACGGCATCAGCGTGGTGCTGAGCCGCCCGGCCGGCGGCGGCACCACCGCCGAGGTCCGCCTGCCACCCGAGATGGTCGCCACCGGCTCGCTGCCCTGGAACGGCGCCAGCAAGCTGGAGGCGACAACCGGACGCGGCAACGGTGCCTCGGCCGTGGCGGCCGATCCGCACCACTCGGCGCCGCAGCTCCCGGCCGGACCGCCCGCCGCCGGGGACGGTGACGCTGACGTACCCGGCCTTCCGGGGCCCGGCGAGACCCTGCCCGGCGAGGCTCTGCCCGAGGAGGCCCTGTCCGAGGTGGCCCTGCCCGGCGAAGCTCTGCCCGACGGCCTCGTGCTGACCCTGAGCGCGCCCGTGCTCTCCCCCGCCCAGCCCGACTCCGCCGGTAACCCGGCCAGCGGCCCGCTGCCCATCTTCGACTCCATCAGGTCCGGGCTGCCCCGGCGCGTCCCGCAGCCCGGGCCGCCGCCCGGCACCGCCGACCGGGACGCGCCGCCGACCGCCTCGCCCGAGTCGGCCAGGGCCGGTCACCACCGTCTGGCTAGCTTCCAGCAGGGCTCGCGCCGGGCCCGGGTCACGGCCCAGCTCGAACGCGACGCCGAGCAGACCGCCGACGGCGACTGATCCGGCCTCGTGGATCCGGCCGACCCGCAGGACCCCGCCGAGCTTCTTCTCTCCGACCTGGCCGAGCGCGTGCCCGAGGTGCGCCACGCCCTGGTGGTGTCGGCCGACGGCGTAGCGCTGGCCGCTTCGGGGCCGGCGCTGGCCGGGCACCTGGAGCGGCTGGCCGCCATCACCGCCAGCCTGATCAGCCTGGCGGCCGGCGCGGCCGCGGTCTCCGGCTACGGCCCGGTCACCCAGGCCGTCGTGGTCATGGAGCAGGGCACGTTCGTGATCATGGCCGTCGACGAGGGGGCCAGCCTGGCCGTGCTCACCACCGCCGACGCTGACCTCGACCAGGTCGCCTACGAGATGACCATGCTGGTCGAGCGCTCCGCCACCACCCTCACC
>Ga0102924_1002429_pt1 | contig 20332 bp, 18 predicted proteins | sample PaiPotPPM11metaG_FD_80116 | JGI IMG/M metagenome (GOLD analysis project Ga0102924, IMG submission 80116) | Iron sulfur acid spring bacterial and archeal communities from Banff, Canada, to study Microbial Dark Matter (Phase II) - Paint Pots PPM... ...
CCCCAAGCTGTCGAGCACCGACACCCGTGAGATCGTCTACTCGATCCTCACCGGCGACCAGCGCCAGCGCCTGGAGACCGACTGGCAGCTGGACTTCGCCTACTCGGTGCCCGGACATGCGCGCTTCCGTGTCAACGCCTACTACCAGCGCGGCGCGATCGGCGCGGCCTTCCGCCTGATACCGGTAGGCCTCACCTCGATCGACGATCTCGGCCTGCCGCCCACCGTGCACGAGTTCACGCGCAAGCCGCGCGGCTTCGTGCTCGTCACCGGCCCCACCGGCTCGGGCAAGTCCACCTCGCTGGCGGCCATGATCGACGCGATCAACCTGTCGCGCGAGGAGCACATCATGACGATCGAGGACCCGATCGAGTTCCTGCACGGCCACAAGAAGTGCATCGTCAACCAGCGCGAGCTCGGCGCCGATGCGCATAGCTTCGGCGACGCGCTGAAGGCCGCCCTGCGCCAGGACCCCGACGTGATTCTCGTCGGCGAGATGCGCGACCTGGACACTATCTCCACGGCGCTGACCGCCGCCGAGACCGGCCACCTGGTGTTCGCCACTCTGCACACCCAGGACACCGCCCAGACGATCGACCGCATCATCGACGTGTTTCCCGCCCACCAGCAGGGCCAGGTGCGCGTGCAGCTGTCGGTCGCGCTGCAGGGGATCATGACCCAGCAGCTGCTGCCCAACTCCGACGGCTCCGGGCGCGTGGTCGCCTGCGAGGTGCTGGTGCCCACCCCCGCGGTTCGCAACCTGATCCGCGAGGGCAAGACCCACCAGATCTACTCCGTCTTGCAGACCGGCTCGGCCGTGGGCATGCAGACGATGGACACCGCGCTGTCCACGCTCGTGCGCCAGGGCAAGATCACCCAGAAGCTCGCCGAAGCGCGCTCGACCACTCCCGAGGAGCTGCGCCGACTGCTCGGCGCGGGCACGCTGGCGGCCGCGTAGGATTCGATGAGCACGTTTGTCTTCAGGGCCATCGACGTCGCCGGCGTAAAAGCGCGCGGGGAGGTCGAGGCCGACTCCAAGCAGGCGGTCGCCGACCAGCTCAAGCAGCGCGGACTGGTCGTCCTGGACATCTCCGCCAAGCACTCATCGCGCGAGATCGAGCTCAGCTTCCTGAAGTCGGTCAAGGCAGCCGAACTTGCCGTCTTCTCACGCCAGCTGGCCACCATGATCGCATCCGGGATGAGCATCCTGCGGGCGCTGTATGTGCTCGAGGAGCAGACCTCCAACAAGTTCCTCAAGGAAACGATCGTCGCTGTGCGCAAGGACGTCGAGGCCGGCCTGTCGCTGAGCGACTCGATGGCCCGCCACCCCAAGGTCTTCAACCCGCTGTTCGTCGCGATGGCCCAAGCGGGGGAGATGGGCGGCGTGCTCGAGGACGCGCTCATGCGCGTTGCCGACCAGCTGCAAAAAGACGCCGGGCTGAAGCGTCAGGTCAAATCGGCGATGATCTACCCGACCCTGGTGATCGTCTTTGCGATCGGCGTGATGATGGCGCTGGTCGCCTTCCTGGTGCCCGTATTCGTCGGCGTGTTCAAGCAGTTCGGCGGCAACCTACCAACACCCACCAAGATCTCGGTCGCCGCCTCGCACGTCGTCACCCAAGACTGGTATCTGATGTTTGGGGTCACCGGCTTTGTCATCTTCGCCTTCATCAAGTGGAAGAAAACCACCTGGGGCAGGCGTCAGTGGGACCACTTCCGCCTGCACGTGCCGATGAAGATCGGCACGATCGTCCAGCAGGTGGCCGTCGCGCGCTGGTCGCGCACGCTGGCATCGCTGACGAGTGCAGGCGTGCCGCTGCTGCAGGCGCTGGAGATCACCGGCAGGACTAGCGGCAACGTGGCGGTCGAAGAGGCGATGGCGGGCGTGATCGCGTCGGTCAAGCGCGGCGGCACGATCGCCGCGCCGCTTGCCCAGGCCCCGGTCTTCCCGTCGATGGTCACGCATATGGTCGGCGTGGGCGAGGAAACGGGGGCGCTTGACGAGATGCTCGCCAGGGTCGCTGAATTCTTCGAGGAACAGGTCGAGGCGTCGGTCAAGGCGCTCACCTCGATCCTGGAGCCGATCATGATCATCTTCATCGGTGCAATCGTCGGCTTCATCGTCATCTCGATGTACCTGCCGCTGTTCGAAGTGTACAACAACATTCCATAGTCGGAATCGCCTACACGCTCTCCTCAGGGGCCGAACACGGCCCGGCACGCACGAGGTGAAGACGCCGTTACGGCGCTATCCGCAGCTTCCCGTCGCGCACCGACAGCGACAGGCGGCCGTCGAGCAGCGCCAGCAACTCTTCGCCAACCAGCTCGGCCCGCCAGCCGCGCAGCGTGCGCACATCCGCCCTGCCATCTGCACCCTCGCCTTGCTCGCGCCCGAGGCGCCTGGCCAGCACGATGGCCTGCAGGTCCGCGCGCGCGGCCAGCAGCTCGTAGGCGAGGCCTGCCTCGCGCGCGCGTGCGCGCACGAGTGCCTCGCACAGCGCGATCAGCGGCATGTCGTCGGGCTGGGGCGGGGCTGGGCGCATGTCGTCGGGCGGCGGCTCGGGCGGGCGTTGCAGTCCCCCGGCAACGGCCGCCAGCAGCTCGCGCGCGCGCCGGCGGGCGGCACCCGCGCCGCGGATCTGCTCCAGCTCGCGCTCTGACGAGGGTCTGCGCTTGGCGATCTCCATCAACACCGCGTCGCCCAGCACGCTCTGCACCGGCCGATCCTGCTCGGCTGCGCTGCGCTCGCGCCACTCCAGCAGCTCTCGTGCGATCCCGCGGCTGGAGGAGCTGAGCCCGCGTACCCGCGGCAGGCGTGCGAACACCACATCCAGGTCGCGCTCGTCGCTGGCGTGCGCGAGCGGCTGGCACTCCTCCCGCGCCCACTGCAGGCGCCCCAGCGCTGCCAGTTTGCGTTCCAACTCGCCCGCGAGCGCGAGCAGGTGCACGACATCCTCGCGCGCGTAGGCCAACTGCTCGGCGCTCAGCGGGCGAACGTCCCAACGGGTGAAGCTCGCGCTCTTGGCCAGACGCACGCCCAGCAGCTCGCCAAGGAGCGAGTCATAAGAGGACTGGGCCGCAAGGCCCGAGAAGCCCGCCGCGACCTGTGTGTCAAAGACGTTGCACACCTCCGTGCCCAGGCGTCTGCGCAGGAGCGCGATGTCCTGGCGTCCAGCGTGCACGACCACCTGGATCGCCGGGTCGGCCAGCACGTCGGCCAGCGCTCCGCCGTCGAGGTCATCCGACAGCGGGTCGATCAACTCGATGCGCTCGCCGGCGTCGCCCTGCGGGACGGCCAGCTGGATCAGGCACAGCAGCGTGCGATAGCGGCCCTCGCCGATGAACTCGGTGTCCAGCGCGATCCGTCCGGCCGCCCGGGCCGCGTCTGCGACGGCGCGCAGGTCGCCGGGCTGCGGCGAGGAGGAACTCGCGCTCACGAGCTCGCACCGGACAGGACGCTCACGAGCTCGCACCGGGCAGCAGGTAGAGCAGTCCCCCATGGCTGAGACCGGCCTGGGCAGATACGTCGGTCCCGTGCGCGCGCACCCACATCGCGGGCGCCGAGCAGGCGGCGTTGATACTCGAGGCATGGGCGCAGAAGCTGTTCAAGAACGCGTAGCGCACCTGCCCCTGGGCGATCAGGCGCTGCAGGCGCGCCACGCTGGTGAACACCCTGGCGTCATATGTGGTCAGCACCAGCACCGGCCTTGCATCCTGCACGATCAGCGAGCCGATCGAGGTCGCAGACTCAGCCGCCAGCTCATAGCGCGCCCCACCCTGGTGAGCGCGCAGGTATGCGCTGAGCAGGCGCTGCTCTTCGCCGGGCAGCGCCCCCACATAGCCGGCGTCGCCCACGTCGTTTTCGATCGAGCTGAAGTCGACCGCCACGGGCAGCACCGCAACCGTCGCCAGCGCAAACGCCAGCGTCGCCCCCGAAAGCGCCCCCGCGCGAGCGGGAAACAGGCGCGCCAGCGTCGCCAGCGCGATCGCCGCGCAGGCCGCGGCCAGCGTTATCCACCACACCGCTGTGAGGCCGTACTCCAGACGCTCGACGTAGTACACGCACGCCGCCAACGCCACCGCCAGCACGATCAGGCGCATGCGGTCGCCGGTCGATCGCACGGCCTGCTCGCCGGCGGCGGCCGCGTGGGCCGTCTGCGCGCGAACGGCGACGGCGCGGTCAGCGCCCGCCGCCCACGCCACGCCGATTCCCAGCAGCGCGGCCAGCGCCGGCGTAAACCCCTCCACATAACGGGGGTGCAGGCGCACCATGTCGCTGAACAGGACCGTGCCGGTGAGCGTCCACAGCACGATGCCAGCCGCTGTCGCCCAGCGCAGGCGCTTCACCGGCCGCTCGCGCAACGCGAGCACGAGCGCGGGAAAGCCCAGCAGCAGCGCGACCAACAACTCCAGGCCCAGCCGCTGGCCCGACAGCGGGCCCACGCGCGCGAGCAGACGCGTGGGCGAGGGGGGCACGATCGGGATGTGGTCGCGCTGCGACTGCGTCGCCTGCGGATAGTGGTGGCCGGGCTGATAGAGGGTGAGCGGTTCGGTGGATTTCCCGCTCAGGCGATCGCTCCCGTTGAACACGAACGCCGCGTTCCACGCGCTGCCGTTGGTAGAGCCGATCGCATAGGGCCTGTCGTGCGCCGGGAACAGCAGCGTCGCGGTCAGCCACGCCAGCGCGACCGCCACGTACACCACGCTCGCCCCGGCCAGCGCGAGCAGCCGTCGCCGCAGGGGGCCGGGAAGCCCGAGCAGGGCGAACAGCGCAAGCCCCGGCAGGGCTACGACCGACTCCAACAGCTTCACGTCGAAGGCGACGCCCAAGGTGGCTGCTGCCGCCAGCAGCCACCCCAGCCTGCCGGTCTCGCACGCGCGTACGAGTAGCCACAGCGCGAGCACGGTCAAGGCCATCATCACCCCGTCCATCGTGTCGCTGCGGGAGGTGATCACCTCGACCGGCAACACCGCCAGCGCCAGCGCAGCGGCGATGCCCGCAGGTGCACTCCACATCCTCTTGACCGTCGTGAACAGCAGCGGCACCGCCGCGGTCCCGGCAAGCGCCTCGGGCAGCTTCAGGCTCGTGCGCGAGAAGCCGAGCAGCTTCACGCTGGCGACCTGCAGCCATAGGTCGACGGGCGGCTTGTCGATCGATACGCTGCCTCCGGGCTCGAACGCGCCGAAGAAGAAGTTGTGCCATGACAGGCCCATGCTGCGCACGGCCGCGTCGTAGAAGGGGTCCGGTGGGACCTGTGCCAGGTGCACCAGCCGCAGCGCCGCCGCCCCGGCTGTGATCAGCGCCAGCACAGCCCAGTCGGAGTGGCGCGCCAGGCCTCTCATGCGCAGAACGCTAGTCTCATCGTCTCATGGCAAGCGACGGCAGCGACAGCGAGGGTCAGGCGGGGACGGCCCATGAGCCGCGGGAGTGTATGGCCTGTCGCGGCACCGGCCAGGTGATCTCAAACCTCGGCGGCACGCCCAGCCAGCTCACCTGCCCATGGTGCGCCGGCGCGCGCGTGCGCGTCGCAGACATCGACGCCCAGGCCGCCTGGGCGCAGCGCCGCAGCGCCGACGCCGACGCGGCGGACGACCCCGCGACCTGACGCGCAGCGGCCTGGGAGACGCACCGCGGCTGTCCACATAAGCGGCCGCCGGCGGAACGTCTGCATGGGCTCGTCGACGCCCCAGACCATGCGTCCAAGTCTTTATGCAGCCGTAAAGGTTGCACGGGCCAACGTCGATGCCCGGGCTAACAAGGCCAGTGCCGAGGTGCTTTGGCAGAGCATTCGAAAGGGTGCGTAGCAAAGCCGGCGGCTCTCGAACGAGGGGGACGCATCGCCGCATGAGGCGATCACCGAGGACTGGCGCCCAACACGGATCCAGGAGGATCAAAAATGTTGTATCGACTGCGCCAGGGCTCGACCGATGAGGGTGGTTTTACCCTGATCGAACTTCTGGTTGTCATCCTGATCATCGGCATCCTGGCCGCGATCGCCATCCCGGCGTTCCTGAGCCAGACCAGCAAGGCTAGCGACTCCGCCGCCAAGACCCAGGTGGGAACCCTGGAGACGACGATGGAGACCTTCGCCAACGAACACAACGGCAGCTTCACCGGCGCCAACGAAGCGGAACTCCAGGCGATCGAGCCGACGCTGAAGGACACCACGACCGCCAAGATCAAGGCGATCACGATCAAAAGCGGAACGGAATACGAAGTCGAATCGGAAGCCAAAGGCACCGGCGACACGTACAAGCTCGCCTACATCAACGGCGAAGTCAAAAGGACTTGCGTAAACGCCAACGGCAGCACCGTTTGCAAAAACGGCACCTGGTAGTTACTTCGTGACCTGATCGGATCAGGTCACGAATGGGCTTGATGCCCAGTAACGGGGGCGGCCATCGGCCGCCCCCGTCTGCGTCCTGCCCCGAGACCGCTCAAGCCAAGTGGCCAGACGGTCGATCATCCCTTCATGGGGGCAGTGGCCGTCAGCGGAGTCATGGGCGCGATCTTCGGCTCGTTCTTGAACGTCGTCGCCTACCGCCTGCCCCGCCACGAGTCGATCGTGATGCCGGCATCGCACTGCACGAAGTGCGGCACGCCGGTCAAGCCCTACGACAACATCCCGATCCTCTCCTATCTGCTTTTGCGCGGGCACTGTCGCAGCTGCGGTGCGCCCATATCTGTGCGCTACCCGCTCGTTGAGGCGATCACAGGGGTGCTGTGCGCCGGCGCGGTGCTTGCGCACGGCTCCGCCGCCGGAATTGCGCTGAGCATCGTCTTGATCCTGCTCGTCGTGCCCGCCGCGCTGATCGACCTCGAGCACCGCATCATCCCCAACAAGATCACCGCCCTCGGCGCCGTCCTTGCCCTGGCCCTTGGGCTTGCGCTGGACCCCTCCGGCGAGCCTGGACGCCTGATCGCGGGTGTGGCCGCCGGTGGCTTTCTGCTCGCGGCTGCGCTGGCCTATCCGGGTGGCATGGGGATGGGCGACGTCAAGCTCGCCGGGATGATGGGCCTGTTCCTCGGCGCGGCCGTCGCCCCTGCGATCCTCATCGCGCTCTTCAGCGGCGTGCTGCTGGGCGCGGTCGTGATCGCCCGCAAGGGCGCCAAGCAGGGACGCAAGACCGCGATCCCGTTCGGCCCGTTCCTGGCTTTGGGCGCGCTCGTGGCGGTCTTCGCCGGCCAGCCGCTCGTCGATCTCTACGTCAATCACTTTCTGCACTAAAGCGCAGTCGCCCTGGCGCCGATACCCCCCGTGCGGCGTCCGTCCCTCCCTCTCAGCCGCCTTCAACGCACGATGCGAATTCCTTCACCGAACATGAAGCTCGACCTCAAGCTGGGTCGGCGAACGGGCGCCAACGTCGTCGGCCTAGACATCCAGCCCGGTTTCGTTGCCGCCGTCCAGGCGCGCACGAACGGCTCGGTGCTCGCCGAGCGCGCAGCCGCGCTGCCGCTCGCCGGCGACACGGTGCGCGATGGCGAAGTCGCAGACGACGGCGCGCTCAGCGACGTCCTGCGCGAGCTGTTTCGGACCAGCGGCCTAAGCAAGCACGTCCGCGTGGGCGTGGCCAACCAGCGCACCGTGCTGCGCACGATCGAGCTGCCGCCCGTCACCGATCGCAAGGAACTGGCCGCCGCGGTCAGCTTCCAGGCCCAGGATCAGGTGCCGATGCCGCTCTCAAACGCCGTCCTTGACTTCCACCCGCTCGGCATCATCGACACGCCCGCCGGCCCGCGCCAGCGCGTGGTGCTCGTGGCCGCCCAGCGCGACATGATCGAGCGGCTGCTCGGCGCCGTGCGCCAGGCCGGACTGACCCCAGAGGGAATCGACCTGTCCGCCTTCGCGCTCATCCGCTCGCTGTATGAGTCCGACTCCGATGAGACCACTCGCGTCCTGTACCTCAACGTCGATGGCCTGACCAACCTGGCGATTGCCGAGGGAAAGATTTGCCGCTTCACCCGCGTGGTGGGAAGCGGGCTGGAGGGGATAGCCAGCGAGCTTGCTGTGCGGCGTGGCGTTCCCCTCGCCGAGGCCCGCGCGCTGCTAGCAAGCGTCGATCTGCGCGTTCCAGCCGAGCAGCAGGTGCTCGCTTCCCCGGCCGCGTCCGAGCAGGCGAACAGCGCAGATACCGGTGCCGTAGAGCGCGAGCCGGGCGACAATGCGCCCGCCGAGGACGCCGCCGAGCGCGAGCCCGCAGGCCATGCCGATGAGGCCGACATGAGCTTTGAGGAGCTGTCCGCCGTGCCCGAGCCCGTATCCGAGCCCGAATCCGAGCCCGAATCCGAGTCTGCGCCTGGCGAGCAGTCCGCGGCCGACGTCCTGGAGGTACTCGAAAACGGGATTCGCGAGATCTCCGGCGAGGTGCGCAACTCACTTGACTTCCACCGCTCCCAAGATGGCGGCGGCGAGGTTTCGCACGTGGTGCTCAGCGGAGCGGTGCAGGACATGCCCGGCTTTGCCGAGGCACTGCAGGCGTCGCTCGGCGTCGAGGTGCGCAGCACGTCGGTGGGCCTGGTGGACAGGAGCCTCGACGGCAAGGTGTCCACGCACAGGCTGGCCGTAGCCACGGGCCTGGCGATCTCCGAGGCGCCCCGATGAAGGCCGTAAACCTCATCCCGTCAGAGCAGCGCGGCGGAGCCTCCGTCGGCACAGGACGCTCGGAAGGCGCCGTGTTCGCGGTAATCGCGCTGCTCCTCGGCGTGGCGGTGCTCGGCGTGCTCTATGGCAAAGCCAGCCACAAGATCTCAGCGAGCAACGGCGAAGTCGCCTCGCTCACCGCCCAGGCGCAGCAGGCCCAGGCCGAGGCGAGCCAGCTCGCGCCGTTCGCGAGCTTCGTCGCGCTGCGCGAACAGCGCATGCAGGCCGTCACGCAGCTCGTCGACTCGCGTTTCGATTGGGCTCACGTCTTCCACGAGTTCGGTCGCGTGCTGCCCCCCGAGGCCTCGATCTCTTCGCTCACCGGCACGGTCGGCTCGGCGGCCACGACCGCCACCACGACCAGCAAAGCGGGCGCGTCGGCGAGCGCGAGCGCGGCGGTGACCTCCTCGACGCCTCCCGGCAGCGTTCCCACCTTCACGATCAGCGGCTGTGCCACAAACCAGGCGGCGGTCGCGCTAACGCTCGAGCGCCTGCGTCTGATCGACGGCGTCAGCAATGTTGCCCTGCAGAACTCCACCGCGACCTTCACCAGCGGGGGATCCGGCGCCGCGACCATCAGCGGAGGCTGTCCCTCCAGTGACCCGGTGTTCAACATCCAGGTCACCTTCGAAGCGCTCCCCCAGGCCGCGCTGAGCACGCCTTCGACCGTGACCGCCTCTAACTCCACTGCGGGTGTGCGATGACCGGCCGCGACCGCATAGTCGTGATCGCCATCGCGGTGATCGCAGTCCTGGGCGCCGGCTGGGTGCTCGTCGTCTCGCCCGAGCGAAAGAAGGCCGACAAAGTCGCCGCTCAGGTCGCCACGGCACAGAGCCAGCTCTCCACTGCGCAGGGCCAGTTGGCCGGTGCACGCCAGGACCAGGCCCAGTACCAGGCTGCCTATTCGTCGATTGTCAGCCTCGGCAAAGCCGTGCCGCCGAGTGAAGAAGTGCCGTCGCTGATCTATCAGCTCGAGCGCGCCTCCAACCAGAAGAGCGTCGACTTCTCGTCGATCCTCTCGAGCGCCGGCGGCAGCTCGAGCTCCACCCCTTCGGCAAGCGCCACTCCCGGCTCGAGCCCGACCGGCTTCACGCAGATGCCCTTCACGTTCGTGTTCGACGGGACCTTCTTCGACCTCGACCACCTCTTCCAGCAGCTCGACAGCTTCACCCAGCGCAGCGCCTCCGGCGCCCTGCAAGTCGACGGGCGCCTGCTGACGATCCAAAGCGTCAAGCTCGCTCCGGCAGTGAACGGGCCGGTAAGCGGCAACGGTTCTGAAGATCTGACCGGCACGATCACGGCGACCGCCTACGTCCTGCCCGCCAGCCAGGGGCTGACCGGGGCCGCAAGCCCCTCCGGTGCAGCTACGCCCGCCTCGGGCAGCGCCTCGCCCAGCTCACCCACTACTCCGGCGATCGTGAGGGCAAACCCATGAGCGCGTTCTTGAACTCGGTAAAGGCCGACCTGCTCGACAGGCGCATCGCGCCGCTGGTGGCCCTGGGCGTCGTGGCCGTGCTGTTTGCGATCGGCTACGTAGCGCTGGGCGGGGGCTCGAGCAGCTCCACGCCCCCTACCAGCTCCGCATCCGGAGTCCCGGCCGTCGCCGGGGGCATCTCTGTCAGCCAGCCTACGACCAGCAAGGCCGTCGCCGAGACCACCAACGGCGTGGCCGAACAGCGCCGGGGATTCGCACGCAACCCGTTTGCCCCGCTGCCCAGCGTGGCAAGGCTGCGGGCGTCTGAAAAGACCAAGACCTCTGTCGCGTCGAGCACAGCTGCGAGCTCCCCGTCGAGCTCCCCGTCGAGCTCCTCGTCGAGCTCATCCTCCCCCGCGAGCTCCGGCTCGGGCACCCCGCAAAACAGCGAACCCGCGCCCTCGACCCCAGCCAAGCCCTCGACCCCGGCCAAGCCCCAGCCCGTCTATGACGTGGCCGTGCTGTTCGGCGTCATCCCTCCCGAAACGCCCGCGGAAAGCGCCCAGCTGACGCCGTACGAGAACATCAAGCTGTTCACCGCGCTGCCCTCGCCCCAACTGCCGCTGATCGCCTACCGGGGCGTGACCGCCAAAGGCAAGAGCGCCACGTTCACCCTCGTCGGCGAAGTCATCCTGCACGGCGGCGCCGTCTGCCTGCCGAGCGCCTCCCAGTGCCAGGCGATCGGCCTGAAGGCCGGCCAGACCGAGCAGCTGGAATACCTGACGCCCGGAGGCCAGGCGATCACCTACGAACTTCGCATCGTGAGCATCTCCTCGAAGTCGGCCTCGGCCGCGTCGGTCAAGGGCCTGCTCGGCAACAGCTCCAAGGCCGGGCGCGAACTGCTGCGCCGCGAAGGGCTGATGGCGCTGCCGGGGTTGCGCTACTCGACCGAGGCGGGCCTGCTCGTGCTCTCCGGTCACGCGGCCTTCGCCGGTCACTAAGCACAGCTCACAACGCCGGTCGTGCCGAGCGTGGCTGCCTGCCCTGGATGGTCCCCGCAAGCAGGCGCCGCGGGCATTGCGGATCGCTGCGCATAAGCTAGGGCCGTGACACTGCGTCTGATCACCGCCGGCGAGTCCCACGGCCCGGGCCTGACGTGCATCGTCGAGGGCCTGCCCGCGGGCCTCGAGCTCTCGCGCGATGAGATTAACTCCGACATGTCGCGTCGCCAGCTCGGCCACGGTCGCGGCGGGCGCATGAAGATCGAGCGCGATAGCGCTGAGGTCACCGGGGGTGTCCGCCATGGGCGCACGCTGGGCGGTCCGGTCGCCCTGCAGATCGCAAACCGCGACTACGCCAACTGGGATGAGCGGATGAATCCCTGGCCGGTCGACCAGGGGACGGCCGAGGTGCACCTGCCGCGCCCCGGGCACGCGGACCTCGTGGGCACACAGAAGTACAAGCACTCGGACGTGCGCAACATCCTTGAGCGGGCCTCCGCGCGCGAGACCGCCGCGCGCGTGGCCGGCGGCGCCGTTTGCAAGGCGTTCCTGGGTGCGCTTGGGGTCAGCGTGCACTCGCACGTCGTCCAGATCGCCTCGGTCCACGCGCCCGTCAGGAAGCGGCCACTTGCGCGCGATGACTTCGCCGACGTGGACGCCTCGCCCGTGCGCTGCCTGGACGCTGACGCGAGCAAGGCGATGGTGCGCGAGATCGACGCGCTGCGCAAGTCCAACGAGTCGCTCGGAGGCGTCTTCGAGGTGCACACCTTCGGTCTCGTGCCCGGCCTCGGCTCGCACGTCTCCTGGGAGGAGCGCCTGGACGGTCGCCTGGCGATGGCGATCTGCTCGATCCAGGCGATCAAGGGGTTCTCCGTCGGCGACGCCTTCGCGATCGCCGGCCTGCCCGGGTCCCAGGCGCACGACGAGATCTATTATTCCTCCCAGCGGGGCTTCTACCGCGAGACCAACCGCGCGGGAGGTCTGGAGGGGGGGATGACTAACGGTCTGCCGCTGATCGTGCGCGGCGCCATGAAGCCGCTTCCCACGCTCACCAAGCCGCTGCGATCGGTCGACACCCAAACGCACGAGCCGGCCCAGGCGCTGCGCGAGCGCACCGACTCGTGCACCGTGCCCGCCGCCGGCGTGGTCGGCGAGGCAATGGTCGCGCTGGTGCTCGCCGACGCCTACCGGCGCAAGTTCGGCGGCGATCACATCGACGATGTGCTGGCGGCCGTGCGCGCCTATGAGGAGCGCATCGGATGGCATTCGTCCTGATTGGCTTCATGGGCGCCGGCAAGTCCAGCGCCGCGCGGGAACTTGGGCGCAGCCTGGATGTCGAGGTCCTCGACAGCGATGCCCTGCTGGCGCAGCGCCTGGGCCATTCGATCGCCCACGAGTTCGAGCTGCACGGCGAGCAGGCCTTCCGCGCGGCCGAGGAGCAACTGGTGTGCGAGCTGCTCGAGGACCGCGCCCGCCCCGCCGACGCCGTCATCGCGCTGGGCGGAGGTAGCGTCCTGTCGGCGCGGGTGCGCGCCGCGCTCGCCGGTCATGTGACCGTCCTGCTCGACGTCGAGCCCGACGCTGCTTGGGAGCGCGTGCGCGCTGCGCCCAACGGCTCGGAGCGGCCGCTCGCGCGTGACCGTGACGCCTTCGTGGCCCTGCACGCGCAGCGCCGGGCGATCTATGACGATCTCGCCGACGCGCTCCTGCCGCAGCTGCGCCGCGGCGGGATCGCAAGGACAGCCGCTGCCCTGCGCGCGCTGGCCGCCGCGCCGGCCGGTACGCGCATGCTGTGGGCGAGCGCTGCATCGGGCGAATATCCGGTGCTCGTCGGGCGCGGCCTGCTGGGCAGCGCCGAGGCCGTGGAGCTCGGCCGAATCTGGCCCGTCGACCGGTCACGCTCGCGTGTGTTCTGCGTAACCGACGAGACGGTGAGCGGGCTGTACGGCGATCGCCTCGGAGCGGTCGCGGGGACGTTCGCGATCCCTGCCGGCGAGGCCTATAAGACGCTCGCAAGCGCCGAGCGGGTGTGGCAGTACCTGGTCGGCGCGGGCATGACGCGGGCTGACCACCTCGTCGCGCTGGGCGGCGGCGTGGTAGGTGACCTGGCGGGCTTCTGCGCCGCCACATACCAGCGCGGCGTACCCATCGTGCACGTGCCCACCACGCTCGTCGCCCAGGTCGACTCCGCCTACGGCGGCAAGACCGGCGTGGACCTGCCCGAGGCCAAGAACTACGTGGGCGCCTACCACCAGCCGGCGGGAGTGCTCGTTGACCCCGACACGCTATCGACGCTGCCCGCCGCGGAGCTGGCGGCCGGCTGGGTGGAGGTCCTCAAGACGGCGCTGATCGCCGGCGGCGAGCTGTGGAGCAGGGTCGCCGGCGGCGCGGACGTCGACGAGTGGACGATCCTCGCCTGCGCACGCACCAAGCTCGCGGTTGTGGCCGCCGACGAGCGCGATGCCGACGCGCGCCAGGCGCTCAACCTCGGGCACACCATCGGCCACGCGATCGAGACAGCCAGCGGCTATGCCCGCTACCGCCACGGCGAGGCGGTTGGCCTGGGGTTGCTCGCGGCGCTGCGGCTGTCCGGGCGCGAGCAGTTGCGCGCGCAGGTCCGCGAGCTGCTGGGCGAGCGCGGGCTGCCGGTGACGATGGCCGACGTGCCCGTCGAGTCGGTCCTCGAGGCGACCGCGCGCGACAAGAAGCGTCTCGGCGACGAGGTCCCGTTCGTGCTCGTCGACGAGCCCGGCGAGGTGCGGATCGGCTGTGCGGTGCAGGCCGCCGACCTGCGCGAAGCGGTCGCGGAGCTGGCAGCGTGAACGCCTCGCCTGCGCGGTCCACCGGCGATGCTGTGCGCCATCGCATCGAGGTCATGCACGGGGTAAACCTCGACCAGCTCGGCCGGCGCGACCCGCAGCTGTATGGCACGCTGACCCTGCCCGAGCTGCAGCAGCGCATCGAAGCGCACGCGCGCGAACTCGATCTTGCGACCAGCTTCTTTGCGACCAACCACGAGGGGGAGTTCGTCGAGCGCCTGCACGCGCTGCGCGACGATGGCACCGACGCGATCCTGCTGAACCCCGGCGCCTGGACGCACTATGCGTGGGCCATCCGCGACGCCCTGGAGATCGCCGCGCTGCCGGCCGTCGAGATCCACCTGTCAGACGTCCAGCAGCGCGAGCCGTGGCGGCGCGTGTCGGTGATCGGCGACCTGTGCTTTACCACGATCAGCGGTCGCGGCGCCGACGGCTATCGCGATGCGCTGGTCGCTGTGCGCGAGCGCTTGCGCGATCCTCACGGGCAGGGGCGGGCCGAGTCGTGAGCGCGCCCCACGCCGGCCAGGGCGGGGCCGCGCGCGTGCAGCGCCTGGCCGGCGAGCTCTCCGAGCTCGAGGTCGATGCCCTGCTCGTCGAGAACCTCATCGACCTGCGCTACCTGACGGGCTTCACCGGCAGCAACGGGATGGCGCTCGTGTTCGCCGCTGGCCACGCCGACGCAGGTGCCGCCGGGGAGCTGCAGAACGCCGGCGGCGCAACGGGAGTCGGCTCGCATCGCTTCTTCAGCGACTTTCGCTACGCCACCCAGTCCGCCGCGCAGGTACCCGCCGTGTTTGAGCGGGAGATCACCGACAGCGGCGGCGACCTGCTGGAGTCGGTCGCCGAGGCCCTGTCGGATGACGGCGGGCGGCTGGGCTTCGACGATGCCCACCTCACCGTCGCCCGACATGCCAGGTTGCGAGAGCTTGTTGCCGACAGCTGGGAGCTGGTGCCGTGCGCCGGCGCCGTGGGGCGCCTGCGGGAAGTCAAGGAAGCAGGGGAGATCGCGCGTATCCGCGCCGCCTGCCAGCTGGCCGACGAGGCGCTTCGCGCGGTCCTTGAAGGCGGCCTGGCCGGGCGCACCGAGCGCGACGTGGCGATCGATCTGGAGCTGCGCATGCGTCGCCTGGGCGCCGAGTCGCCGAGCTTTCCCACGATCGTCGCCGCGGGCGCGCACGGCGCCCTGCCGCACGCGGCGCCGCGCGAGGAGCCGATCGCGCGCGACGTGCTCGTGACGATCGACTGGGGCGCGCTGCATGACGGCTACTGCTCTGACTGCACCCGCACCTATGCCACCGGCGAGGGGATCGGCACACACGCCCGCGATGTGTACGCGCTCGTGCTCGCCGCTCAGCAGGCGGGCCTTGCCGCGGTCATGGCCGGCCCGAGCGGCCCGGAGGTCGACGCGGTCGCCCGCGAGGTGATCGAGCGGGCGGGCGAGGGCGAGCACTTCGGCCACGGCCTCGGCCACGGCGTGGGTCTGGAGATCCACGAGGCACCGCGCCTGTCGCGCACCGCCAGCGAGGACCCGCTGCGAGTGGGTAACGTGGTGACGGTCGAGCCGGGCGTGTACCTGCCCGGGCAGCTGGGCGTGCGCATCGAGGATCTGGTGGTCGTCGGCGATCGCTCTCAGGAGGTCCTGACGAGCCTGCCCAAGGCGCTGACCGTCGTCTCCTGACGGCTGTCGCGTCGCTCGCCGGGCGCCATGCGCGCGGGTATCGCACACACGCGCAGGAACAGCCAGGCGGCCAGCGGCAGCGACCAGGCCGCAAAGACGCCCGCCTGCACGTCGGCGGACACGTGTTCGGGCAGCCACTGGAGGCTCAGCCACACGACTGCGGTGCAGGAGAGCGTCAGCAGCGGCGGTCGCATAGTAGGCGCGCGAATCTCCCAGGCCAGCAGCGCGAACAGGAACACCAGCGGGTAGTAGACCGTGTCCCACGTGTCGAACATGCAGCGCGCCAGCAGCAGCAGCGCCAGCACAAGCAGCGCGTCGCGTTCGCCCAGCCGGTGGCTGCGCAGCCACAACAACGTCGGCGCCAACGCGCCGACGAGCAGGATCAGCGGATGGCTGACCGTCTCGGTCCAGCCCGGAGGGATGCGATAGCTGGGCTTGGGCGCTCCGAAGGCGCCGTGCACCAGCGCGCCGTGATGGCCCAAGAACCACCACAGCTGCCACGGCGGGAAGATCGTCGTCGCGGGCGCCGCCGCGGCGCGAGCGGTGGTGAACAGGTCGCCACCGATCACCAGCGGCGCAAGCACCGCCGCCGCGCTCAGCACGGCACCCGCGAGGCAGCGCAGCCGCAACTCGGGCGAGAGCGCGAGCAGCACCGGGCCTACTGCCAGCAACGCCCACTCCTTGTTGGCGATCGCCAGCCCGAGCAGCATGCCCGCCGCCAGCGCGCGGGTGCGGCCCGCTCGCGCCCTGGGCGACTGCTGGGCGTTCGCCTCGGCGGCGTCGGCCTGCTCGGCGTCGGTCTGGGCTGCGGCCGCAAGCAGCACGGCGGCCACGCACAGCGACGCTCCCAGCAGTTCCTCGGCGTGTCCCAGTTCGAGCGTGCTCAGCGCCACTGGGTTGGCCACGCACACGCCCATCGCGACCGCGCGCGCCAGGGCGCCGTGGCCGTCGGCGCGCATGCGCGCCACCAGCCACACGCCCAGCGCGGCCGCGGCGAGCAGGCAGGGCAGCGCGAGCATGCGATAGACCGCCAGTTCCCCCCCGCCCCACAGCCCGGGAGCCAGCGCAAAGGGGGCGCGCTCGATCAGCGAGCCGCCGTACACGGGCGCCAGGCGCAGGAATTCCGCCACGTGTCCGCGTACGAGCGCGGCGACCGCCGGCTGGGCCTCGTTGGCGTAGTCGTTCCAGGCAAAGCCGTATAGCCCCAGCCACGCCATCGTCGCGCTGGCGCACGCCGCGACGGACATGCTCAGCGCGTTCTCGCGCACGACTCGTCGCATGAGTTGGCATCGGCCCATCGGCGGGTCTGCTTGAGCTTTCCGTCACAGGTGTATCGTCCGCTCGGCAAGCATCTCGATCACGCCCACAGCCCAGGGAGGCCGTCCACCATGCCCTCGCTTCTAGACCTGACCAGCCAGGGGGACGTCGGCACCATCTCCGACGAGTCCCAGTTGAGCTCGGTCACGCTGATGACGCCCCAGCAGCTGTATGAGCTGTGGGAGCGCCAGCACTGGCAGTCGCACACGATCGACCTCACCCAGGACATACGCGACTGGCAGGCCATGGACGACGACCTGCGCGGGCGCCTGGCGTGGAACCTCTCGTCGTTCTTCGTCGGCGAGGAGCGCGTCACGACGCAGTTCTCGGGGTTGGTGATGTCGTATGAGAGTCAGGGCGAGGAGGCGTTCCTGACCACCCAACAGGTCGACGAGGCGCGCCACGCGCAGCACTTCAACCGCTTCTACGAGCAGGTGCTAGGCATCGACGGCAGCTTCGAGGATCGTCTGCAGCGCGCCCGCGGGGATCTCAACGACGCGTTCATCGAGATGTTCGACGGGGTGCTCGTGGACTGGGGCCAGCGCCTGATCGATAATCCCCGTGACATCGAGGCGAAGGTCGACTTCGTGACCCTCTACCACATGATCATCGAGGGCACGCTCGCGCTGACCGGCCAGTGGTTCTTGACCGAGTACATGGAGCGCAAGGGGATCCTGCCGGGCTGGGTGGAGGGCTTCAAGCTGATCTCCCAGGACGAGCACCGCCACGTCGCCTACGGCACCTGGTTCCTGCGCGAGAAGGCAGGCGATCCGGCGCTCAAGCAGCGCATGGTCGAGGCGCTCGCGCGGCTGATCCCGCTGGCCGCCGCGGTGCTCGTTCCCACGGGTGCCGACCCCAACAACTACTCGATCCTGGACTACTCGATGGAGGAAACCAACACGTTCGCCTTCAACGCGCTCAACCGGCGCCTGAAGGTGATCGGGATCGACGTGGCCAGCCTGGCCGGCGCTGCCGCATAGCAGCCGTCGCCGTGGCTGCGTCAGCGGGGGCCCAAGCCCATGGCGTCCGCGCCGGCCCAACCAAGTCTGCCAACAGCATCACGCAGACGGGCAACAGCACTGCGAGGTAGAGCAGGTAGGAGGCGGTGGCGGTGGCGCTTTCGTTGAGCCTGCCGAAGTCGAGGGTCAACAGAAGGGTGGCCGCGAGCGCGATCGTGACAGCCCGGCGCGCGTACACCTCCCAGATGGCGAGCGCGATCAGCAGCGGCAGCTGGTAGTAGTCGTGGCTGGACGGCTCCAGCAGGCAGCGCAGCGCAAAGCCGAAGGCGAGCAACGCGAGGCATTGCCGCACGCCGAGCGGCGCGCTCGAACGCAGCGCGCGCAGGGCGAGCGCGACGGCGCTCGCCAGCGCCAGGGCGACCGCGAGCTGGCGCGCGTGCGCGGATAGCAGCGCGGGGGGGACCGAGTACAGCCCGTCCATATGCGACAGGGGCCACCACAGGTCCTGCGGGTGGGCCACGATCGAGGTTTCTGCGCCGTGCAGTGCGGCGAGCATCCGCCCAGGCGCCACGAGGGCTCCAGCCGCCAGCCAGCAGCCCACGATCGCAGCGGCCGGTCCGACGATCCGTCGCAGCTGCGCCGGCGCGCACAGCAGCACGGGGCCCACCGCGAGCACCCCCCACGGCTTGTTGATCACGGCCGCGCCCAGCAGCAGACCCGCCAGCAGCGGGCGGTCGCGGTCGGCTGCCAGCACCGCTGCGACACACAGGGCCGCCCCGAGCGGCTCCTCGGGGTGGCCCAGCGACACCGCTTCCAGCAGCGTGGGCGTTGCCGCGCACAGGGCCACCAGCCCGACGCGTGCCCCCAGCGCGATCCCGCGCCGGCGCATGCGCCCGGCCAGCCACACTCCCAGGGCGCCAAGGGCCAGCAAGCAGGCCAGCGCGCCGAGCCTGAAGATCAGCAGCTGACCGCCGCCAAACAGCTTGGCCAGTCCTGCGAACGGGGCACGTAGGAGCAGCGAGCCGCCTGCGCCGTTGGTCGGCAAGTGGGCGAAGAAGGCTCCCATGTGGCCGCCCAGCAGGGCGTTCATCGCTGTCTGGTAGTCCATCGCGTAGTCGCCGCCGGTGACCTGGCTGGCGTCGGCCCCCGACCAGACGGTCGCTACCGCGACACCGATCACGCCCAAGGCCAGCAGCACGGTCTCCAGCGAAAACGCGCGCGAGCGCCCCGCCGGCGCCGGCCGGGCGACGACCACGGGAACGTCGCTGCTTCTCACCCTCTTTCTATCGGCCGCCGGGCCGGGTGGCTCAACCGTGCAGGGTCGGCCCGCTGTCTACCGCTTCGAAGGCCGACCCGGGCACCGTCTTGAGCTCGTTGAGGTCTTCTTCGTTCCAGCTCTGGTCGGGCGCGCCGGTGATGTACCACGGCGAGCCGTTGTCGGCGACGATCAGGCCGTAGCGCTTGAGCGCCCGCAGGATCACGAGCGCTTCGCCGTGGTAGGGCGCGAGGTCAAAGCGCGCGTTCAGGCGCAGGCGCAGGCCCATCGGCGGCAGGCTCGGGTTCGAGCTGCTCGACGCGAAGTGGGTGGCGGGATGGATGTAGCCGCGCTGGGTCTGTGGGACGGTGACGCGCAGGGCGTGGTCGATGCGCCCGCGATGCACCTCCGGGTAGCGCGCGAGCAGCGGCAGGATCGGCAGCCCGGCGGCGTCTGCGGAGGTCCAGCCTTCTGGTCGCAGGGCGTTGCTGTGCAGGTTGAACAGCGCCCCCGAGCCGGCGTCCCATCCAGAACCGGATCTCGAGGCGTGGTAGAGCTCGAACAGCTTGCAGGTGCCCTTCTGCAGCACCAGCACGTGTTGGTCGCCTTCTTCATCTGCGCCCTCTATGGGCGCGTCTGGCGGGATGGGATAAGGACCGGGGTTCGATTCTTCGGGGAATTCAGTGAAGTCGATCGGCACCCTGGGCTGGTGTGCGCCCACGATCGCGTAGGGGATGCCATAGCTGGGCGGTTTGCCGAAATCCGGGTGAAGATGCACGCCGGCGCCGATCGCCGCTATGTACTTGGCCGAGTTGGGATCGACGGACGCTTTGGCGATTTCCTGGTTGAGCGGATTGTCGGCCGGGAACATCGGGCATCCGGCTTCGCGCGGTGGCGGGCCGGCAGAGGCCGCGGACACATGTGCATCGGCGCGAGTGTCAGCCGCCCACCAGACGCTCAACGCCAGCGCTGCCACGACCATCAGGGTGCAGCGCATGCTCACCTGACGCGTTCACCTTTGGGGTCGAACAGCGGCTCGCGCGCGACGACGCCTGCGACCCACTCGCCGAAGATGTCCACCTCGACTGCCGCGCCGATCTCGATCTCGGCGGGTAGGTAGGCGTAGGCGATCGAGCGCTCCACGGTGTAGCCGTAGCCGCCGCTGGTCACCCGACCGGCGACCTCGCCGTCGATGCGCACGGGCTCGTTGCCGAGCGCGACCGAGCGCGGGTCGGCGAGCACGAGGC
>Ga0102924_1002431_pt1 | contig 20320 bp, 18 predicted proteins | sample PaiPotPPM11metaG_FD_80116 | JGI IMG/M metagenome (GOLD analysis project Ga0102924, IMG submission 80116) | Iron sulfur acid spring bacterial and archeal communities from Banff, Canada, to study Microbial Dark Matter (Phase II) - Paint Pots PPM... ...
ATCGTCGCCGGCGAGCTGCGGCCCGGACAGCGCGTCAACCAGGACCACGTCGCCGAGCGTGTCGGGCTGAGCGTCGCGCCGGTGCGCGAGGCGCTGCGCGTGCTCGAGCAGGAGGGCCAGGTCACCTACCGCCCGCGCCGCGGCTACTTCGTCACCGAGCTGCGCGTCGAGGACCTGCGCGAGATCTATGAGCTGCGCGCGCTGCTCGAGGAGCGCGCCGCGCGCAGCGCGCTGCCCACGCTCGACGAGGACGCCGTCGCGCGCATCGCCTTGGCCGCGCGCGACTGCTATGACGCGGCCGCAGCCGACGACGTGATCGCAGAGCTCGAGGCCAACCGCCGCTTTCACTTCGCCATCCTGCAGTCCCCCGAGCAGCCGCACACGATGCGCCTGATCCGCATGCTGTGGGAGGCCACCGAGGCCTACCGAGCCATGTACTACAACTCGCCCGACGAGCGGCGCAACTCGATCGACGCGCACGACCGCATCATGGCCGCCCTGCGCGAGCGCGACGCCGACCGGCTGGTGGCCGAGTTCGACGCGCACCGCCGGCGTGCGCTCGACGTGCTGTGTGGCATTCTGGACGGGTGAGGCCCCAGCTGCGCGAACGCTTCGGAGCACAGGCCGGCGGCCTGCGCGCCCTGGCCGCGCTCGTCGGGATCATGTGGGCGGTCGAGGTCGTCAACTCGCTCGACAGCTACCGGCTCGACAAAGACGGCATCGTGCCGCGCAGCCTGTCGCACCTGGACGGCGTGCTGTTCGCGCCGTTTCTGCACGCAAGCTGGTCGCATCTGATCTCCAACTCGGTTCCCTTCGTGATCCTTGGCCTGGCCATCGCCCTCGCCGGCGCCGTACGGCTGCTGGAGGTCAGCGCGATCGTCGCGCTGACCAGCGGGTTGGGAACATGGCTGATCGCCCCCTCCAACAGCGTCACCGTGGGCGCCAGCGGGATCGTTTTCGGCTACGCCACCTACCTGATCAGCCGCGGCGTGTTCACCCGGCGCGTGCTGGAGATACTGCTCGGGGTGGTCGTGCTGGTCGTGTTTGGCGTGACGCTCCTGTACGACCTGATCCCCCACACCGGCATCTCCTGGCAGGCGCACCTGTTCGGCGCCATCGGCGGGGTGATCGCAGCGTCGTTGCTCAGCGAGCGCTCCAAGGCGCTGCCGGGCAATAGGATGCCCGCACGACTTGGCGTGCACGCGCCCGATTGACCGCGCGTCCGCCACGCAAGCATTCCGCGACTGAAGGGAGAGCAGCGACCCATGCTCACGCTCACCGGCGTAGAGGAGATCAAGGCCCGAGTGGGCGAGGAGATCGGCGTCAGCGACTGGCGCCTGGTCACCCAAGAGGACATCGACCGCTTCGCCGAGGTCACCGGCGACGACCAGTGGATCCACGTCGATCCCGAGCGCGCCAAGGACAGCCCCTTCGGCGGCACCATCGCCCACGGCTACTTCACCCTCTCGCTCGCCCCCCGTTTCTCCTATGACACCTACAACTTCGAGGGCTTCGCCTTCGGCGTCAACTATGGCCTCAACCGCGTGCGCTTCCCCGCGCCCATGCCCGTCGGCCAGAAGGTGCGAATGCGCTCCAAACTGCTGTCCGTCGAGGACGTTCCCGGCGGCATCCAGCTGGCCACTCAGATGACCTTCGAGTGCGAGGGCGTCGACAAGCCCGTGTGCGTCGCCGAGTCGCTCACGCGCCTGTACACCGGCTGAGGGACGCCCGCGTTGGTCGACCCCGTGCTCGCCGAGCCCGTCCCAGCCGAGGGTGCCCTGCAGCGGCTGCGCGGCCGCATGGCCGAGGTGTCAGACCTCGGCTCGGTCGAGATGCTCGTCAGCTGGGACCAGCTGGTGATGATGCCCGCCCAGGGCGCACCCGCCAGGGCCCAGCAGCTGGGCACGCTCGCGCGCCTGACCCACGAGCGCGCCACCGCGCCGGAGATCGGCGCCTGGCTGGACGAGCTCGACGGCGCCGAGCTGGACGAGCTCGATCGCGACATCGTGCGCCTGGCCCGGCGCGACTGGCAGCGCGCCCGGTGCGTCCCCGAAGAGCTCGTCGCCGAGCTCGCCCGCGCCAGCACCGACGGACAGGAGAGCTGGCGCGCAGCGCGCGAGAACGACGACTTCGACGCGTTCGCGCCCGCGCTGGAGCGCAACGTGAAGCTAGCGCGTGAGCACGGCAGCTGCCTGGCCGAAGATGGCCAAAGCCCCTACGACGCCCTGCTCGGCGACTATGACTTCGGCCTGTCCACGCAGGAGATCCGTCGCGTTTTCGGCGCGCTGGCCGACGCCCTGCCGCCGCTCGTCGAGCAGGCCAGCGTTCGCACGCCGCGCCGGGCCTTGGCGATACCTGTCGACGCGCAGCGCGCGGCCGTCGCAGCCGTGCTCGCGCGGCTGGGCGTCGACTCGGCCGGTTGGCGCGTGGACGTCTCCGCGCACCCCTTCACCGCCTGGATCGGCAGCGGCGACTCGCGCGTGACCACCCGCTACAGCGACGGCGACGCGGAGTCGCTGCTGAGCTCGCTGCACGAGTACGGCCACGCGCTGTACGAGCGCCAGATCGACCCCGCGCTCGCGCGCACCAACCTCGGCAGTGGAACGTCCATGTCGATGCACGAGTCCCAGAGCAAGCTGTGGGAGAACCACGTCGCGCGCAACCGCGCCTTCGCCGAGGTGCTCGCCGGCGAGCTGGCCGCCGCCGGCTTCTCTGTCGCGCCCGCCGATTTGCACGCGTCGCTGGTCGGCGTGCAGCCGTCGCCGATCCGCGTATCGGCCGACCCGCTCACCTACCCCCTGCACATCGTCGCGCGCTTTGAGCTCGAGCTCGCGCTCGTCGAAGGAGAGCTCGCCGTCGCCGACCTGCCGGGCGCCTGGCGCGAGCAGATGCGCCGGCTGCTGGGCATCGAGGTCCCCTCAGACGCGCTCGGCTGCCTGCAGGACGTCCACTGGGGCGCCGGCGCCTTCGGCTACTTCCCCAGCTATGCCCTCGGCTGCCTGATCGCCGCCCAGCTGTGGGAGGCGCTGGAAGGCGAGCTCGGCCCCCGCGCCGATGACCTGCGCCGCGGCGAAGCCGCCCCGATCCAGCGCTGGCTGGCCGAGCGTGTGCACCGCCACGGACGGCGTCTGGACACCATGGCGCTGGTCGAGCACGCCACCGGGCGCGCCTTGGAGATCGAGCCGTTCCTGCGCTACGTCGCGCCGCTCGCCGGCGGCTGAAGCTTCCCCGCAGGCGCCGCACCCTGGCGAAACGGCGCGGCGCTCGCGGGTCGGGCGCTACAGCTGCAGCGCCTTGACCTGGAGGAACTCCTCCAGGCCGAAGTGGCCGAGCTCGCGCCCGTAGCCTGACTGCTTGTAGCCGCCGAAGGGGGCCAGCGGGTTGAACGCCCCGCCGTTGATCTCCACCTGGCCGGTGCGGATGCGCCGCGCCACGCGCTTGGCGCGCTCGGCGTCGCCCGACCACACGCCGCCGGCCAGGCCATAGACGGAGTTGTTGGCGATCGCCACCGCGTCCTCCTCGTCGTCGTAGGGCATCAGCACGAGCACCGGGCCGAAGATCTCCTCCTTGGCGATCGTCATCTCCGGCGTGACCTCCGAGAAGACTGTGGGCTTGACGAAGTAGCCCTCCCCGGCGCCCTCCGGCGGCTCGGCGCCGCCGGCGATCAGCTTGGCCCCTTCCTCAGAGCCCTTGCGGATGTACCCGCGCACCGTCTCCAGCTGTTCCTCTGAGACCAACGGTCCCATCGTGGTGGCGTCCGCGAAGGGGTCGCCCGGCTTGTAGAACTGCGCGCCGGCCGCTGCGACCTGCTCGGCCTCGGCCAGACGGGCGCGCGGCACGAGCATGCGCGTCAGTGCACTGCACGTCTGGCCGGTGTTCAAGAAGCACTTAGCCAGGCCGTCGGTGATCGCCTTCTGGAAGTCGGCGTCGTCGAGGATGATGTTCGGCGACTTGCCGCCCAGCTCCAGCGCCACCTTCTTGATCGTCCCCGCGCCCGCTTCCGCCACGCGGCGGCCCGCCGCGGTGGAGCCAGTGAAGGAGATCATGTCCACGTCGGGGTGCAGCGCCAGCGCCTCGCCGATCACCGAGCCGCGACCGGTCACCAAGTTGAACACGCCCGCCGGCAGTCCCACCTCGTCGATTACGTCTGCCAGCAGCGCCGCGTTGAGCGGCGCCACCTGGGACGGCTTGACGATGACCGTGCAGCCGGCCGCCATCGCCGGGGCGACCTTCGCCGCGATCTGGTGCAGGGGGTAGTTCCACGGCGTGATCGCCGCCACCACGCCCACCGGCTCGCGCACGATCAGCGAGTTGCCCACCTGCTGCTCCCACGTCATCTCCGACAGCAATTGGGGCATCGAGGCGAACGTCGTCGTCGGCAGGCCTGCCTGGATCATGCTCGACAGCTTCAGCGGCATCCCCACCTCTTGGGCGATCAGCGCCGCGATCTCATCCATGCGTGCGCCCAGCGCCGCGCCGATCTTGGCCATCCAGTCGGCGCGCTCCTGCACTGAGGTCGCAGACCAGCTGTCAAACGCCGAGCGCGCCGCCGCGACCGCCGCATCGACGTCCTGCACCGTCCCGTCCGGCACCGAGCCCATCACCTGCTCGGTCGTCGAGTTGATTACCTCCAGGACGCCCGTGCCCGAGGAGCTCACCCACTCGCCGCCGATGTAGATCTTGTCCCTGACGTGCACGGCCTGGTCGGTTGCGGTCGCCATGTTTCGCTCTCCTGATCTCGTTCGCGGTGGTCAACTACAGTCTTACCCCTTTTGCGCGACCCTGCGCCGTGCCCGCATCGATATCCGCGGCGAGCACCGCGTCGAGCAGGCCGGGCAGACGCGCGTCCAGGTCGTCGCGGCGCAACGACGTCAGCCTGCTCGTGCCGTTGGGCGCCTGGCGGATCACGCCCGCCTCGCGCAGTACGCGGAAGTGGTAGGTCGCGGTCGACTTGGTGATCTTCAGCTTGAGGCTGCCGCACGGCACCGCCTGCTCCTGGTTTGCCAGCAGCCGCACGATGTGCAGGCGCTGAGGGTCGCTCAACGCATGGAGGACCGCAGGCAGCTCAATCTCCCCTCGGCCAGGATGGTGCAGCTGGCTGGGCATTCGTACGCCAATCATCAAAGCAAACCGCCCACCCCGTGTTCCCGACCGCCGGCGCCAAGTCCGCCGGCGTGCATTTGCCGCGCGGATTGCTCACGAGCGTTCGATGAGCGCTTCGTGTGGAACCTGCGCTCGGGGCACGCCGATCCCGTCGCACAAGCGGATGCACGGCACATACACGGGGCGGAAGCCCAGCAGCTGCGGGATTGTCACGATGCGATAGCCGCGCGCCCGCAGCGCTGCGATGATCGCCGGATAGGCCGCCAGCGTCTGCCCGCGCGGCCCGCCTCCGTCGTGGGAGATGATGATCGAGCCCGGCTGCACCTGCGCGAGCACGCGCTGCTCGATCGCCTTGCTGCCCGGCAGTGCGTAGTCGCTCGGATCGACGTTCCACAACACCGTCGCCAGGCCCAGCGAGCGGGCGGTCTGGATGATCGACTGGTCATAGTCGCCATACGGCGGGCGAAACACGCATGGGCTGTAGTCGGTCAGCGAGCGGATGGCCGCGATCGTGCGCTGCAGCTGGGCGCGGACTTCGCCGCTGAGCTCCAAGTCGGGGTGGGTGAAGGTGTGGTCGCCGAGCACGTCGCCGTTGCGCAGCTCGCGCAGCAGCGTGGCGCGGTAGGCACCGCTGACCTGCTCGCCGATCATGAAGAACGTCGCCTGGGCATGGCTGCGTTCGAGCATCGTCACGAACGCCCCCGTGTCCGGCGCCGGCCCGTCGTCGAAGCCGATCGCCACCTCCCTGCGGTCGGGGCCGTGCCGGTATGCCACGGTGCCGCGGCTGCGACAGCCGACCACGCGATAGAGCGAGCGCCGGGTCTTGGCAGAGCGCCGGGTCTTGGCAGGTGTCCTCGCAAGGACGCCGGTCGCAGGGGCGAGGCCGGGGGCGCCACCCGGCGCCGTCGCGACGATCAGTAGCGGCGCGCCCGTCGCCAGCGCGGCCAGGATCCTGATCATCTGCAACACGATGCCAGCCAGGAGGCCGAGTGTAGCCCGCCTCGCCCGGCGACCGATGGCGAGCCACGCGACGATCAAGACTGGCGCAGGGCGCCGGCCTCGATCTGCGCCCTCGCGCGGTCGCGCAGGGCCGCGCGCATGGCCGGCTCAAACAGCACCCAGCGGTCCTTGCCTGCGGCCTTGGCCTCGTACAGCGCCGCGTCCGCGTCGCGTAGCAGTTCATCCGCGCTGCCGCGCAGGCCATAGGCGATGCCAATGCTCGCGCTCGGCGACAGGGCGCTGCCGACCTCGTCGCTCATGTCGTATGGCTCGCGCAGCGCTGCCAGCAGGCGCTCGGCCACGAGCTCGGGGCCACCCTCCAGCGAGGGGCTGTCAATCAGGACGACAAACTCGTCGCCGCCGAGGCGAGCCGCGGTGTCGCCCGCGCGGGTGACGCTTGTCAGGCGGCTGGCCACGATCCGCAACAGCGCATCTCCGGCCGCGTGCCCGAAGCTGTCATTGATGCGCTTGAAGCCGTCCACATCCACATACAGCGCTGCCATCGGCGTGTCCTGACGGCGCGCGCGGGCGAGCATCTGTGTGGCGCGATCGAGTGCCAGCACGCGGTTGGGCAGGCCCGTCAGCGAGTCGTGCAGCGCCTGGTAGCGGAGCTCTCGCGTCTTCTCGGCGACCATCGACATCGCGCGCTCGCGCTGGCGTGACAGCGTCAGCACGAACGTGAACAGCAGCAGGCTGACGATCGCCCCGCCGACCAACAGCACCGCAGCCTGGACGTCCGCCGACAGTCCGTTGACGTCGGGTGCGCCTGCGACCTTCACCAGCCAGCTGCCGTTGACCTGCAGGCGGGTCTCCTCAGAGAATGGGTGCGCCGTGCGGGTTGCCCCCACCCGGCCGATGAATTCGGGGGGCAGGCCGGGGTTGCTGTGGTACAGCGTCACTGCAAAGCCATGCAGTCCGCCCAGCGCCGAGCTCATGAGCAGCGGGATGTTGAACGACCCCGACATCCAGCCGAGCACCGCCGCGCGGCGCTGGGCGACCGTCGCCAGGGGCGCGCCCAGGCGGTAGAAGGCGCCTTCGATGATCAGGCTGCTGACACCGCCGAACGTCAGGGTGTAGACGGCGAACTGTCCGCTGTCGGTGATCGCCTGGGTCGCCTGCGAGCGGGTCAGTACGTTCTGGCGGTAGCCGCCGATCGGCGAGCTCGGATCGCACCAGTCGCCCTGCAGCAGGGCGTCCAGATACGGTTCAAAGGCGATGTTCGAGCTACCCGCCGACAGTAGGCAGTAGACCGAGCGACCCGTCGGCAGGAACGGTTCCACACGGCCGCCCACGAATCTGGCAAACGCGGGATCGGCGTCGCGCCGCGCCAAGAAGCCCGCGAGCTGCGCCGCCGGCACCGCGCGCGTCACCGTCGCGCCGAATCCTATCGGCTGCGCCGCGCGGTCTTCCAGATGCTCGAACCAAGTGTCCAGCCTGCTCGCGCTCACGTTCGGCTCCAGTTCCAGGACCGCCCGCACCGACCTGACGAAGTCGGTGTCGCGGCGCAGCGACGTCTCAAGCGTGCCGCTGACGTCCGCCGCGCTCGTGCGAAAGCTCTCGCGTTCGTGCGTACGCACGCTTGCCCGCCACAGTAGCGCCGCAACCGACGAGCCGGCCAGGCCGAGCACGAGAATCGCGCAGGCGACCAACAGTCCGCGTCGTCTGCCGGCGCCCCCACGCGGCGCCTGGGTCGCCGGGGCGTCGTTAGCAGCCTCGGCCGGCTGCTCGGCGCTCGATTGCGCGAGGGCGGACATCGTTGAGTGCATCGACGCCGTCGCCCTTATGCGTGACCGTAGTTTCGCGCATGCAGGCGTTTATCCGAGCATGCAGGCGCTGATCGGCGCTAACGCGGCCAGCGCCCGTGCTGGTCGAAGTACTCGCGCGCTGCTTCCTCGTCGTCGCGTTCGCGATCTCCGCGCACGCCGATGCGAAACAGCCAGTTGACGAAGTAGATCGCAAGCCCTGCGCTGACGATGCCCGCCCCGCCCTCCAGGTCGCCTTCGCTGCCTAGCGCCATCACCACTAGGCCCGCCACGGTCACCGCCGCGGGCAGGACGTAGCGCAGTGCGATCATGCCTGTGCGCCCGGAGCTCATGCCTCAAGCCTAGAACCTGGCGGCGTAGCCTAGAACCCGGCGGCGCGTCGCCACCGGCGCGTGCCAACTGTCGATGAACGCGATCAGCGCACCCACGATCGATGAGCTCCAGCTCGCAGACGATCCCGCGCGCTGGGCCGCGCTCGGCTTCAACGTCCGCGACGGGGTCTGCCAGATCGCCACCGTGCGCCTGCGCTTCGCCGATCCGTCGAACACGTCACAGGCGCGCGGCATCGTCGGCTGGTCGCTGCGCGATCTCACCGACGCCGCATTGTCCCCGGAGGGGGAGCTCGACGGGCTGCCCACCACCATCTCCCGGCGCCCGCTGCCCGCGCCGGCACCGACGCATCCCAATGGCGTGCTCGCCATCGATCACGTGGTCGCCGCATCTCCCGACCTGGACCGCAGCGTCGCAGCGCTGCGGGCGGCCGGGCTGGACCTGCGCCGCGTGCGCGAGCAGCCCACCCTCGCGGGCGCCCCGCGCCAGGCGTTCTTCCGCCTCGGTCAGGAGATCCTCGAGGTCATCCAGGAGCCGGACGAGGTCGTGGCGCAGGGCGGCGGCGTCGATCGGCCCGCGCGCTTCTGGGGCCTGGCGCTGCAGGTCGAGGACCTCGACGCAACCGTGGCGACGCTCGGGGAGCACGCTGGGGAGGCCCGTGCTGCCGTGCAGCCCGGCCGGAGCATCGCCAGCGTGCGCCGCTCGGCCGGCCTGGCCGTGCCGCTCGCGCTGATGAGCGCCGACGAGCGGGTAGAGTCGCGCCCATGAGCCAGGAGCGCTGGAGCGCCGTCGATCGCTATGTCGAGGAAAAGCTGGTGGGCGCCGACGCCGCGCTCACAGACGCCCAGCAGGCGAGCGAGCAGGCCGGCCTGCCGGCAATCGCGCTGACGCCCGCCTTGGGCAAGCTGCTGTACCTGCTGGCGCGCATGCACGGGGCGCGCAGCATCCTCGAGGTCGGCACGCTCGGCGGCTACAGCACCATCTGGCTGGCCCGCGCGCTGGGCGACGACGGGCGCCTGGTCACGCTCGAGCTGGACCCCGACTACGCCGCGGTCGCCGCGGCCAACGTCGACCGGGCCGGCCTCGCCGGCCTCATAAAAATAGAAGTCGGCCCCGCCCTGGACAGCCTGCAAGCGCTCATAGCCAAGGGCGCCGGGCCCTTCGACCTGATCTTCATCGACGCCGACAAGCAGAGCACGCCCGAGTACTTCAAGCTCGCCCTGGAGCTGTCGCGCCCCGGCAGCGTGATCATCACCGACAACGTGGTGCGCGACGGCGCCATAGTCGACGCCGACAGCGACGATCCGCGCGCGCAGGGCATGCGCCGCTTCCACGAGTTGCTCGCGTCCGGGCAGCTGGGCGGCCATCGCGTCAGCGCCACCACCGTCCAGACGGTCGGCGCCAAGGGCTATGACGGCTTCACGCTCGCGCTCGTCGAGCGGTAGGCTCGCGGGCATGGGCGGGGAGCTGAAGCTGGGCTACAACACGGGGTATTGGTCCGGCGGGCCGCCGCCCGGCGCGCCCGAGGCGATCGCCGAGGCCGAGCGGCTCGGCTTCGACTCGATCTGGACCGCCGAGGCCTACGGCTCGGACGGCCTCACGCCGCTGGCCTGGTGGGGCGCGGCCACCGAGCGCATCAAGCTCGGCACCGCCATCATGCAGATGTCCGCGCGCCAGCCCGCCGCCGCTGCGATGGCCGCGATGACGCTCGACCACCTGTCGGGTGGGCGCTTCATCCTTGGCCTTGGCGTCTCCGGGCCGCAGGTCGTCGAGGGTTGGTATGGCATGCCCTTCGCCAAGCCGCTCGCGCGCACGCGCGAGTACATCGCCATCCTGCGCGACATCTGGGCGCGCGAAGGGCCCGTCACCGCGCCCGGCCCGCACTACCCGCTGCCGTTGCCCGAAGGCACCGGGCTGGGCAAGGCGCTGAAGGCCTCCATTCATCCGCTGCGCGAGGACATCCCCATCTACCTCGGCGCCGAGGGCCCCAAGAACATCGCGCTGTGCGCCGAGTTGTGCGACGGCTGGCTGGCGATGCTGTTCTCGCCGGCCGTCTATGACGAGCTGTACCGGCCGGCGCTGGAGGAGGGCTGGGCGCGGGAGGGGGCACGCGCCAGCGCCGCCGAATTCGAGGTGTGCGCGACCGTGCCGCTGATCGTCACCGACGACGTCGAGTCAGCCGCCGACATGCTGCGCCCGTTCTATGCGCTGTACTTCGGCGGCATGGGCGCCAAGGGCGCCAACTTCCACGCCAACGTGCCGATCCGCATGGGCTATGAGAAGCAGGTCGGCGAAATCCAGGACCTGTATCTGGACGGCAAGAAGACCGAGGCCGGCGCCAAGGTGCCGACCGCGCTGATTCAGGAGCTTTCGCTGATCGGCTCGCGCGAGCAGATCCGCGACGATCTGGCCAAGTGGCGCGAGTCGGTCGTCACCACGCTGCTGATCTCCGGTGACGCCGCCACGCTGCGCAACGCCGCCGAGCTCGTGCTGGGCTGAAAAAACCGCTCAGCTAGCCAGCGTCAGCGTTTGCGAGCGTCCCAGCGGCCTGCCGGTGCGGTCCAGCGCGGCAACCGCGAAACACGGGCCCGCCGCGCCCGTGCGCAGCGAGGTCTCAAAGCCCCGCGAGCGAGTGCTCGCGACCGCTCCAAGCGTGTCCTGTCGCGCACCCGCGAGCAGCTGCCAGGCGTGCACGCCCGTCGCCCCGTTCCAGCTCGCATAGGCGGTCACGTCGCGGCCGTGGGGCGCGAGGGCGATCGCCGGGGCCTGCGCCGGGCGCCCGCTCCAGGGCAGGCGAAAGGCCCTGTAGCACTCATACGCGTCGCCCAGCAGCGCATCAAACAGCAGGCGCCCCGAGCGGTCGAACTCCGACACGCGCGGCACTTCTCCCCAGCCCACGAACACGTTCCCGTTTTCCAGCAGCTGCACGCTGCCTTGGCTGCCCGCAAGCACCCGCGGGTGGCTGTACTCGTGGACCAGGCCAGCCGTCATCGCGTCCTCGTCCACGTCCAGGATCAGGGCGCGCGAGCGGCTCTCCACCGCAGGCGTGGCCCCGTTGTCGAACACCGTCAGCGTCCCGTCGCCCTGGCGGCGCGCGTCGTGCTGCCAGGCAAACCCCGTACCCGGACCCATCTTGAAGTCGCTGCGTCGCCCGCCCAGTCGCCACACGATCGAGCCGGAGCGGTCGAGCTTGTAGACCGTGTGGGTGCTGCGCGCCGACACCAGCAGGCCCCCGTCGCCATCGACGGCCACCGAGTTGATGTGAAAGAAGTCCCAGTCGGCGCTGACCGGCGCGTAGGACTCCGTCAGCGCCACGTGATCGAGGCTGTGCCACTCCAGCAGCACCCTGCCGGTGTTCAGGTCGATCTCCTGGAAGACCGCGTCTTGGATGCTGCCATGGCGCGAGCCGCACACCGACGACAGGTCGGCATCGGTGACCACGTAGCTGGTCAACAGGGCCGTGTCGCGCGGCGTGATCAAGAACTCGTGCAGGTCGCCGCGCAGCCCGCGCCTGGCCTGCACGCGGCGAATCGTGCGGTAGCTGGTGTCGGCGATCACGTATTCGCCCACGCCGTGGCCAAGTTCGATCTCGCCCTCCCACCAGGTCAGCACAGGGCTTTCGCGATAGCTCTGCACCTGGAAGTTCATCGTCACCCTGTCCGCCAGCGGGTTCTCCCAGATCGGCTGGCCGTCGCCGTCGACGATCACCGCGCCCGCCTGCGCATTGGGGGCGTTGTAGGGCGCGATGAAGATCGGGTCCGTCGAAACTCCGCGCTCCTTGCGCGTGACCGTCAGAGCGGGTATCCGCAAGTCCGGGCGTGAGCGCCAGTGCGGCGGCAGGGGCGCCGCCGCGGCCGGGGAGGAGGCCAGCGCGCCGACCACGAGCCTGCCCAGGCTGCCCGTCAGCGCCAGCCCGGCCGCGCCCGCACCAGCGCCGCGCAGCAGCTGCCTGCGGGTGATGCTCGGGCCGGTCATGTCCATCGACTCACCAAAGCAGGCGAACTGAAAGGTTTCCTCAGTGAAGCTAGGGTCTAGCCATGGCCGACGCCGATCCCACCGTACAGGAGCAGCCGTTCGCGAACTTCCAGTACGAGATCTACGCCCAGGGCCTGGGCGGTCAGACGCCGCAGCTGCCGCTGTCGGCGGGCGAGCTGGAAGCGCGGGCGCGCGAACGTATGAGCCCGGAGGCCTTCGGCTATGTCGCCGGCGGCGCCGGCTCAGAGCTGACGATGGCTGCCAACCTGCGGGCGTTCGAGCGCGTGGAGATCGTGCCGCGGATGCTGCGCGACGTCTCACAGCGCGACCTGGGCTGCTCGATCCTTGGTACCGCGATGCCCGCTCCGGTGCTGCTCGCGCCCGTCGGCGTGCAGTCGATCGTCCATCCCGACGGCGAGCTCGCCGTCGCCAGCGCGGCCGCCACGCAGGGCTTGGCGTTCATCCTCTCCACTGCCTCCTCGCACACCATGGAGGACGTCGCAGAGGCTGCCGGGAGCGCGTGTCGCTGGTATCAGCTGTACTGGCCCAAGGACCGCGACCTGGCCGCCAGCTTCGTCGCCCGCGCCGCCGTAGCCGGCTATGAAGCGATCGTGGTCACGCTCGACACGTGGCTGCTGGGCTGGCGCCCGCGCGACCTCGCCAACGGCTATCTGCCCTTCCTCAAAGGCGAGGGCGTGGCCAACTACTTCAGCGATCCGGTCTTTCGCGCGGCACTGCAGCGAACGCCCGAGCAGGACCCCGGGCCGGCGATCGGCCACTGGGCCTACCAGTTCGCCAACCCCAGCGTCACCTGGGAGGACCTCGCCTGGCTGCGCGAGCAGACCGCGCTGCCGATCGTGCTCAAGGGCATCGTCCACGACGAGGACGCGCGGCGCGCGCTGGAGGCGGGCGTCGATGGCCTGATCGTCTCCAACCACGGCGGTCGCCAGGTCGACGGCTCGATCGGCGCGCTGGATGCTCTCGGCGCCGTTCGCGCGGCGGTAGGCAGCGAGCTGCCGGTCCTGTTCGACAGCGGCATCCGCACGGGCGCCGACGTGTTCAAGGCGCTCGCGCTGGGCGCCGACGCCGTGTGCCTTGGGCGCCCCTACATGTGGGGCCTGGCGCTAGACGGCCAGGCCGGGGTAGAACAGGTGCTTCGCTGTCTGCTGGCCGAGCTCGATCTCACGCTCGCGCTCAGCGGCCACACGTCCGTCGCCCAGATCGACGGCGACGCCCTGCGGCAACCCGCCTGAGCGCAGCGGCCGTGCCCGCCCGCGCGGACGCCGTCACCAAGCGCCTGACGCTCGTGGCCTGCATCATGGGCTCGGGCATCGTGCTGCTCGACGGGACCGTCGTAAACGTCGCCCTGCCCAGCATCCAGCGCGCGCTCGGCGGCGGGCTGGCCGCCCAGCAGTGGGTGGTAAACGGCTACCTGCTCACGCTCGGCTCGCTGATCCTGATCGGAGGATCGCTCGGCGACCTGTTCGGGGAGCGGCGCGTGTTCGCGCTCGGCGTCGCTGGCTTCGGGGCGGCGTCGCTGGCGTGCGCCGCCTCGCCCAGCATCGACGTGCTGGTGGCCGCGCGGGCGGTCCAGGGCGTGGCCGGGGCGCTGCTGGTGCCCAGCTCGCTGGCGGTGATCGTCAACACCTTCCCCGAGTCAGAGCGTGGCGGCGCGATCGGCAGCTGGACGGCGTGGGGGGGGATCGCCGGTGTGCTCGGGCCGCTGGCCGGCGGCGAGCTGTTGGCGCTCGCCTCGTGGCGCTGGATCTTCCTGATGAACGTTCCCTTTGTGATCGTCTGCGTCACGCTGATCTTGACGGTCGTCCCGGCCGGCGTGCCGAGCGGCGAGGGCTCCAAGCGCGCCCCGCGCCGCGTGGACGTGCCCGGCGCGCTGCTGTGCGCGAGCGGGCTGGGGGGGCCGGTGTTCGCGCTGATCGAGCAGCCGCGGCTGGGCTGGTCAAGCCCGGCGGTGCTCGTCCCGCTGATCGCCGGCGTCTGCCTGCTGGCGGTGTTCCTGCGCTACGAGGCTCGCGCCCGCGACCCGATGCTCCCACTCGGGCTGTTCGCGCGGCGCAACTTCGCGGCGGGCAACGTCGAGACGTTCTCGATGTACGCCGGCCTGTCGATCCTGTTCTTCTTCTTGATCCTGTTCCTGCAGCAGGTCGCCGGCTACACCCCGCTGAAGAGCGGCCTGGCCACGCTGCCGGTCACGGTCGTCATGTTCTTGCTCTCGCGCCGCTTCGGCGCGCTGGCCGACCGCTTCGGCCCGCGCTTGTTCATGGGCGCCGGGCCGCTGGTGGCCGCCTGTGGCCTGCTGCTGTTCCAGCGCATAGGCGTGCACGCCAGTTACCTCGCCGACCTGTTGCCCGGGCTGCTCGTGTTCGCGCTGGGGCTGTCGCTCACCGTCGCTCCGCTCACCGCAGCCGTGCTCGCCGGCGCGCAGCGCTCGCAGGCCGGCATCGCCTCGGGCGTCAACAACGCGATCGCGCGTGTGGCCGGGCTGTTGGGGACCGCCGCGGTGGGCGCCGTCGTGTCCGCCTCCTTCGCCTCGGCGCTGGACGGTCGCCTGGCCGGCACCCCGCTGGGCGCGGCCGCGCGGGCGGCCGTGCGCCAGACAAAGCGTCTGCCGCTTGGCCGCCCAGACGTGCACGGCCTGCCCGTCGCGCAGGCCCGCGCGCTGACCCGCGCCGCCGAAGCCGCGTCGCTGCACAGCTTCCATCTGGGCATGGCGATCGCCGCAGCCCTGGTCGCCGCCGGTGGGGTGATCGGTGTGCTCGGCATCCGCAACCCGCGCGGCGGGCCGGTGAGGGCCAGGGACTGCCCGGGCGGTCAGCTGGTGGGCGCCAGCCGCGAGGCCGTCGTGAGCGGCGACGCGGTCGTCTGAGTCATTTTCGCACTCAAGTCTCAGGCGTCGCCCGTCGATGAGCCCTCGGCAGTTGAGTACGTCAGAGACTCCAGATGTCAATCCAGCAAACATCAATCCCAACGCAGAGTGCCCACCCTGGGCGCTCGAGGCACGGCAGGCTGGTCGCCGCGGCGCTGTTGCTCCTTTGCGCCGCGGCGGCTCTGTCGCCGGCCGGCGCGGCGGCGACCGAAACCAAGGAAACCACTGCACAGTTCGGAGTGACAGGGGGGACGCTCACGTTCTCGACCGCGCCCACCCTGCCCGCGACCCTGGGAACGGTGACGATCAAAGGGGAAGCGCAGACCACGCACGCCACCATGAACAACTTCGCCGTGCAGGATGCCACCGGCACCGGCTCCGGCTGGAACGTCACCGTCGAAGGGCAGACGGGCAGCGGCAAAAGCGCCGTGTTCAAGCAGTACTGCACCGAAGCGGCCTGTGGCACGGTCGGCTATGTCGCCGGCGGCTTTGAATTGACGGCCAACTCGCTGACGTTGAACAGCACCAGCGCAAGCTTCACAGCGGAAAAAGAATCGAGCGGCACGGCGCCGGTGTTCGTGTGCGGGAGTGGCTGCCCCATGGATCACGCGACCAAAGAAAAGATCGCGCACGCTGAAGTCGGCGCCGGCATGGGCACCTGGGCGACGACCGGCTTCACCGCTACGAGCCTCTCGCTAGCCACCCCCTCGACGCTGAAAGCGCTCCCCGCACACGAGGTCTACCAGGTGAACCTGCTCTGGACCCTCAGCACCGGCCCGTAGGCACAGTCGTCACCGTCGCGCGGGCAAGATCGCCGCAGGCGCTGGGTTGAGAGCAGGAAACAACGATTGACCGGCGAACGAGCCGGGGATGACATCGCCCTGCCGCGCCCTCTCCTGCGCTCCCGCCAGCCGCAGGATGCGAGCCGTTCGCCTATCCGCCGGACCGGCGCTGGGCGCCCTGCTGGTCCTGGCTCTCGCGGCAGCCGGGCTGTGCGGCGTGCGCCCCGCGCTCGCGGACGCCCAATCGGGCCTGGTCGTCGTGCCCCGCCCGAGCGCCCCGGACGGGCTCAGCTACTTCAAGCTGCAGGCCCGACCAGGCCGGGTCGTGCAGGCGGGCGAGATCGAGCTGCACAACGCGGGGGCAGCGCAGCTGCGCGTCGCGCTGGCGGCGGTCAACGGGGAAACGCTCAGCACGCTCGGCTCCGGCTATGCCTCGCCCGGCTCACAGGCGCGTCGATCGACCAGCTGGCTGCATATCGGCAACGGCCTCGTCGTGCTCGCGCCGCGCCGCAGCGCGATGGTGCCGGTGTCGGTTCTCGTTCCCACCGGCGCCGTGCCCGGGGACTACCTGTCGGGCGTCAGCATCGAAGCGCTCGATCAGGGCGCAGGCGCCACGGTGCGTAAGGGCGTCTCGATCGCCAGCGTGGATCGCTATGTGATCGGCGTCGAGGTCTCGATCGCCGGCCCGCGCCACCCGCTGATCCGCTTCACCGGCGCCGAAGTCCAGCGCCAGCCCTCCGCGCTGACCTTCCTGCTGCTCGCCAGCAACCCCGGCAACGTGATCCTCCAAAACACCCACGGACGAGCGCTGATCAGCGAGGGCCGGCGCACGGTCGCCTCGGTAGCGCTCGGACCGGGCACGTTCGTCACCGGGACCTCGATCGCCTACCCGATCCCCACCCCCGGCGAGCATCCGCGCCAGGGCACCGTCTACAGCGTCCGCGCGAACCTCAGCTATGCCGGCGGGACCGCTCGGCTCGACACACGCGTGCACTTCGGCCGTGCCGCGGCCCTCGCCCAGCAGGTCTACGGCGGGCCCAAGGCGCCAGCTCCCGTGCATCGCTCGTCGGGCCTTGCCACCTGGCTCGCGGCGATGCTGGGCACAGCCGGTGGTCTGATCGGACTGTTCTTCGTGCTCGTGCCCCTGCGCCGGCGCCGGGCTGGCGTCGGCTCGCCGGTACGTATGCTCGCAGGCGCGCTCGCGGCGAGCAGGAGGAATGGTGAGCCGTTGAGCCTGATTACGGTCGCGGTCCTCGACGATGGGGGCGCCGTGCTCGCGCTGGCGCCCGCCGTGCGTGCACGCCTGCGCCGCTCGGACCGCATCTGCCGGCTGGACGCCCGGCGGCTGCTGGTGGTGGCGCCGGACACCGCCGCCGACATCGCGCAGGCGCTGGCCGCCGATCTGCGCCGGCACGTCGAGCAGGCCGGCAACGCGCGCGCCGGTGTGACCGTGAACGTGCACCTCGCCAACGGCGAGGCCAATGCGGCTGAGCTGCTCGCGCATCTCCGCGAGACCGACGGCGGCGCCCGTGTGCCCACGCCGGTCTAGTGGCGGGCGCCGAGCACACGCGGGGTGCAGCGCCGCCCGCGGGCGCGGAGCGGCAGACCGGTTTGCCCCGCGCACGCGGGCGGTGCTGTCGCTCGCGTGCGTCTTGGCCCTCCTGATCCCCGTGGGGTCGGCCCAGGCGAAGATCTACTTTCGCAGCGCAAGCTCGGCGACGACCGCGGGCGCCTCATCAATGCTGCTCAGCGCGCCGAGCAATGTGACCGTGGGGGACTTCCTGATCATGGCTATCGACACGAATGGCGGCTCCACAGCGTTCTCGCCACCCTTGGAATGGACGAGCATCTATGCGGGCACCAACTACAGCGGTGGCACGCTCGGCGGCGGCTACACGGTCATCGCCTACAAGGTCGCCGCCGCGGGCGACGTCGGCGCCTCCTACACGATCGGCCTGGGCACCACCCGTGCGGCCGTGGCGCGGATCCTCGACTACGTCGGCGTCGAAACGAGCAGCCCGATCGAGAACACCTTCCCAGTAGGGACCAATCCCGCCGGTGCCACCAACGCCACCTCGTTCAGCTACCCATCTGTGACGACCACCGCGAACAACTCGATGGTCGTGTTTGGTGCCGTGGCATTTCACTCCGGCAGCGCAACGACCATCACGCCGCCCACAGGCGCCAGCAATCTCGCGGAAGGAAGCGCCACGGGCAGCTCGCCGGACATCACGAGCGAGGATGCAGACTGGCTGCAGGCCACGGCCGGAACCGTCTCCAAGACGGGGACGATCGGCGCGAGCTCTCCATGGGGCGCGATAGCGATTGCGCTCAAGCCGGGCGCGGGCGGGCTGAGCTTCGACCTGGCCCCGAGCGTGCCCTCGCTGGCGACCGTCCAGATCAAGGGAGAAGCACAGAAGACGTTTGCGACGATGGCCACGTTCGCGGTTGACGACACGCTCTCGGAATCAGGCTGGAATGTGACCGTGAAGGGCAAGACGGGCACAGGCAAGAGCGCGGTCTTCAAGCAGTACTGCGAAAACGGGGCGAGCGCTTGCGGCTCGACAGCCGCGCACTCATATGTGAGCGGGGGCTTTACACTGCCCGCCGGCTCGCTGGCGCTGAACACGTCCGGCGCATCGTGGATCACCCTTGGTGGGCTGCTCGGCGCGCCGACCTTCCAGTGCAGCTCCGGCTGCGCGCTGGACGCCTCCACCCAGACGACGATCGTCTCGGCGGCCGCACACAACGGTTTGGGCGCCTGGATCGCCTCGGCGCTGAGCTCAACCAGCGTCGTGCTGTCAACACCTTCGACCCTGCGCGCCCTGCCCGAACACGAGGTCTACCACGAGGACCTCCTGTGGACTCTGTCCACCGGGCCGTGAGCGCGGCCGGGGTGGGATGGGGACCTGGATGAGCGCCGCTGTGGGCCGGCGCGAGCCTAGAACCCGCGCGAGTACTCGCGCATCGCCTCGATGATCGGGCCGAGCTTGCGCCCGCGCTCGGTCAGGCGGTACTCGACTGTGGGCGGGCTGGACGGGATAACGGTGCGCTGGACGAGCCCCGCGGCCTCGAGGTCGCGCAGTCGCTCTGAAAGCATGCGCGGAGAGATGCCGGCGACGGCGTCGACGAACTCGTTGAAGCGCAGCGCGCCGGTCAGAGCCGCATACAGGATCGACAGCTGCCAGCGCCGCTCCAGGAGGTCCGCCGTCTGGCGGACCTCCACGGGGACTGGCTGACATCGGCGAGCGGCGCGTGACACGGGATCGCTCGGTTAGGACAGCTGCGCGTGCTCGCGCGCCGGCTCGAGCGCTCGGTCGAGGACCTCCTGGACGGTCATCACCGGGTGGAAGGTCATCTGCTCGCGGACCTCCTCGGGGATCTCGTCCAGATCGCCCCTGTTGCGCTCGGGCAGGATCACGTCGGTCAGTCCGGCCGCGTGGGCGGCCAGCGCCTTCTGCTTGAGACCGCCGATCGGCAGTACGCGTCCCTGCAGCGTGACCTCTCCGGTCATGCCGACCGTGTGCTTGACCGGGCGCCCGGACAGCAGCGAGGCCAAGGCGGTGACCATCGTCACGCCCGCGCTCGGGCCATCCTTGGGGATCGCGCCGGCGGGCACGTGCACGTGGAACTCCTTCTGCTCGAAGGCGTGCTCGTCGATGCCCAGCTCCTCGGCGTGGCCGCGCACGTAGGAGAGCGCGATCTGCGCGGACTCCTTCATGACGTCGCCCAGCTGGCCGGTGAGGACCATGCCGCCGCCACCCTTGCCGCCGTTCTTCATGGCGGTGGCCTCGACGAACAGCACGTCGCCACCGGCGCCCGTGACGGCCAGGCCGGTGGCCACGCCGGGCGTGGCCGTGCGGGCGGCCGACTCCTGGAAGAACTTCTGGCGTCCGAGCGCGTCGCGCACGATCTCCAGGTCGATCTTCACGGGTGCCTTGGCCTTGCCCGAGGCGATCTGCGTGGCGGTCTTGCGCAACACCGTGCCGAGGTTGCGCTCGAGGTTGCGAACGCCGGCCTCGCGCGTGTACTCGGAGATGATCGTGCGCAGCAGCTCGTCGGAGATCTCCACCTCGTCGTCGCGCAAGCCATTGCGCTCGCGCTGGCGCGGCCACAGATAGCCCTTGGCGATCGCGAGCTTCTCCTCGGTGGTGTAGCCGTCGAAGCTGATGACCTCCATGCGGTCGAGCAGCGGGCCGGGGATCGTGTCGGCGACGTTGGCGGTGGCGATGAACATGACCTGGCTGAGGTCCAGCTCGACGTCGAGGTAGTGGTCGCGGAAGGAGTGGTTCTGCGCGGGGTCGAGGACCTCGAGCAGTGCCGCGGAGGGGTCTCCGCGCCAGTCCGCGCCGACCTTGTCGACCTCGTCGAGCAGGATCACCGGGTTCATCGTCCCCGCGTCGCGCAGCGCGCGCACGAGACGCCCCGGCAGCGCGCCGATGTAGGTGCGCCGGTGGCCCCGGATCTCCGCTTCGTCGCGCACG
>Ga0102924_1002433_pt1 | contig 20314 bp, 20 predicted proteins | sample PaiPotPPM11metaG_FD_80116 | JGI IMG/M metagenome (GOLD analysis project Ga0102924, IMG submission 80116) | Iron sulfur acid spring bacterial and archeal communities from Banff, Canada, to study Microbial Dark Matter (Phase II) - Paint Pots PPM... ...
ATATAACCCTCCGGGCATTGTGCTGAAGCGGAGCCGATGCCGCCCTTGCAATTGACCGTGGTTGCGCCGGTGCCGGCGCCGACGCTGCCGAGCGCGAAGTCGGCGCCGGCCGTGGCCGCGGCTGTGTAACCGAGGTCGCGATAGGGCGGATAACGTCCCCACTCCTTGTCGCCGGCACTGAGGAGATCGAACAGGATCGCCGCCGGCACGATCGGCACGCGCGCGGTGCGCACCACAAAGCCGCGGTTCTGCTCTTTCAGCCACGCCTGTACGCCGGACGCCGCATCGAGGCCGAAAGCGGAGCCGCCGGACAGTGCGATGGCGTCGATGCCTTCGACGGTTTGCGCCGGATCGAGAAGGGCGGTTTCGCGCGTGCCCGGTCCGCCGCCGCGCACGTCGATCGAGGCGATCGCCGGCTGGTCGAAAATGACGGCTGTCGCGCCGGAGCCGAGACGAGCGTCTTGCGCGTGGCCGATCCGGATTCCGGGGACGTCGGTGATGAGATTACGCATGCCTGCCTCCACCGTCATTCCGGGGCGCGCTAAAAGCGCGAACCCGGAATCCATAACCACAGGTCTTAAAGACGTAGCACTGAAGTCCTGTTCGAAGGCAGGGGTTATAGATTCCGGGTTCCTCGCTCCGCTTGGCCCCGGAATGACGAAGTCCGGAATGACGTAGGCGTGACCGCCGAGTGACCCGCAACCGCCTTGCAATCGCCATCGCGGCTGGTGCATTCCATGCGCCATGAACGTCACCGTCGCCGCAGCCCTTCTCGCAGGCATGCTGAGTTTCCTGTCGCCCTGCGTGCTGCCGCTGGTGCCGCCTTATCTCGTTTATCTCACCGGCACTTCCATCGAGCGGCTTGCGGATGCGGGGCCGCAAGCGCGGGTGAAGCGCGAGACGATCATCGCCGCCCTGTTGTTCGTGCTCGGCTTCTCGACGGTGTTTGTGGCGCTCGGCGCCGGCGCAAGCGCCATCGGCGGCTTGTTGCGCGCTTACTCCGGCGAGCTCGCCACCGTCGCCGGCATCGTCATCATCGTCATGGGTTTGCATTTCCTGGGCCTCACGCCGATCGCGTGGCTGATGCGCGAGAAGCGTGTCGAAATGACAAAACCTGTCGGCCTGTGGGGCGCTTATCTGATGGGGCTTGCCTTCGCGCTCGGCTGGACGCCGTGCATCGGGCCGATCCTCGCCGCGATCCTCGCGGTTGCTGCGTCCGAAGCAACGGTGGTCAAAGGCGCCGGCATGCTTGCCGTCTATTCGCTCGGTCTCGGCGTGCCGTTCATGCTCGCGGCGCTGGCGGTGGGGCCGTTCGCCGCGTTCCTCGCCCGCTTCAAAACTCATCTTGGCCTGGTCGAAAAGGCGATGGGCGGTCTTCTGGTGTTGACCGGCATCGCCTTCCTGACCGGCGCGGTCAGCGAGGTCAGCTATTGGCTGCTCGATGCGTTCCCGGCGCTGAGCAGAATTGGGTAGTTATATCTTGCTGCAATCGGAGCCGGGGCATTCGGCGTAAGTCACGCGGCCGGTGGCATCCTTCTTCCAGAGATACATGACGTAGTCGAGCTTGGTGAGGTCGCCCTTCTTGTCGAAGGAAAGGTCGCCCAGCACGGTCTTGAATTTCATGCCGGAGTGCATTTTGTCGGCGACCTTTTTCGGATCGAGCGACTGCGCCGCTTCCGCCGCCTGTTTAATGACCTGCACGCCGGCATAACTGTAAAGCGTGTAAGCCTCGGGCTCGAAATTCTTGGCGCGAAATTCCGCAACCACAGCCTTGGCATTGGGATTGTTGCGCGGATCGGGGCCGTAGGTCATCAGCGAGCCTTCGACGCCCGGGCCGCCGACCGCGGCGAACTCGTCCGAGGTGATGCCGTCGCCGCCCATCAGCGGCGCGGTGACGCCCTGATCACGCATCTGCCGCACGATCAGCCCGCCTTCGGTGTAGAGGCCGCCGAAATAAACCAGATCGGCGCCGGATTGTTTTATCTTCGAGACCAGCGCCGAATAATCCTTCTCGCCGGTATTGATGCCTTCATAGAGCACTTCGGTCATGCCGCCGGCATTGATGGTCTTTTTGGTCTCGTCGGCGAGGCCTTTGCCGTAGGTGGTCTTGTCATGGACCACGGCGATCTTCTTGCCCTTGAAGTGATTGAGAATGTAGGTGCCGGCGACTTTGCCTTGCTGATCGTCGCGGCCGCAGTCGCGGAAGATGTTCCACATGCCGCGCTCGGTCACCATCGGATTGGTAGAGGCCGGCGTGATCTCGAGGATGCCGTTCTCCTGATAGACCTCGGACGATGGCATGGTGACGCCGGAATTGTAGTGACCGATGACGAATTTCACGCCGCTGCCGGCGAAATCGTTCGCCACCGATACGCCTTGCTTGGGGTCGGACACGTCGTCGCCATAGGACAGGACGATCTTCTTGCCGAGAATGCCGCCGGCGGCGTTGATGTCAGCGGCCGCCTGATCGACACCGTTCTTCATCTGCGCGCCGGTGGCGGCGCTCGGCCCGGTGATCGGGCCGCCCATCCCGAGCTTAACCTGCGCCTGCGAGGTTCCCGCGAACGCAAAAGCAAAGCCCAGCGCGAGACCGAGCGTGGTGATCCTGTTCATTCGTTTTCCCCTCGTCATGAACCGGCCGGTGCCAAAACCTAGCAAATCCAAGGCTGCAAACCCAAGGAATGTTACGTCAGAGCGGCTTGCGGCGCCAGCGCAACGCGCCGGCCGGGTCGAAAAGCCAGCGATATTGCGTGACCATCTGCGCCGCGCGGGACGACCGAAAGCCCAGGAAGCCGAATGCCACGCAGACGGCGGTGTCGACGAGATAATAATAGGCCGACAGCAGCGTGCCGTTGAATACGCTGAAGTGGATGAAGCGCACGGCAGCGCCGAGGATGAAACTATAGATAACGACCTGCCACCACGGCCGCCAGGTCCGGGCGATGGCGCGACCGGCGAGCGCAGAAGCACCGCCGCCGAGCACGACACTCACAAGCAGGAATATCCAGATCGAATTCTCGTCGATCAGTTGGATGATCATCCGGTTATCATCCATTTTCTCTGCCGCCTTCGAGATAGGCGGATTTGATTTCGGGCCGCGCCAAGAGCTCGCTGCCGGTGCCGCTGAGCGTGATCAGACCGTTGACCATGACATAGCCGCGATGGGCGAGCCGCAGCGCGTGATAGGCATTTTGTTCGACCAGGAAGACGGTCAACCCGCTTTCCGCGTTCAGCATCTTGATGGCGTCGAAAATCTGCCGCACCACGAGCGGCGCGAGGCCGAGCGACGGTTCGTCGAGCAACAACAACCGAGGCCGCGCCATCAGGGCGCGCGCGATCGCCAGCATCTGCTGCTCGCCGCCCGACAGCGTACCGCCGCGCTGCGCGAGGCGTTGTTGCAGGCGCGGAAACAGCGCGAGCATGCGATCGAGGTCGGCTGAGAACTCCGGTGCCGCGGCGGTAATCGCGCCCATTTGCAGATTTTCGAGCACCGTCATGCGCGGAAAGATGCGCCGCCCTTCCGGCGACTGCGCCAGCCGCAAATGGGCGATCTCGTGCGTCGGCAGATTGGTGATGTCGCGGCCGGCAAATTCGATGGTGCCTTCGCGCGCGCGCGGATTGCCGCAGATCGTCATCATCAGCGTCGATTTGCCGGCGCCATTGGCGCCGATCAGCGTGACGATTTCGCCTTCGTTGACGTCGAGATCGACACCCTTGAGTGCCTCGACACGGCCGTAGAACGTTTTCACGCCGCGTACAGCAAGGAGCGGCGAACTCATAGGCCGACCTCGGCCTCGACCTTGGCGACGTCTTGGTCGGCGACGCCGAGATAGGCGGCGATGACTTTGGTGTCGCTGCGTATTTGCGCCGGCGTGCCGTCGGCAATCTTGACGCCGTAATCGAGCACGACGACGCGATCGGAAATCTCCATCACCACCGACATGTCGTGCTCGATGAGCAGGATCGAGATCGCGCACTCGCTGCGGATCGACAGCAGCAGCTTGTTGAGGTCGGCGCTCTCACGTGGATTGAGGCCCGCCGCCGGCTCGTCGAGACACAGCAGTACCGGATCGGTGCACATCGCGCGCGCGATTTCGAGCCGCCGCTGATCGCCATAGGGCAGGTCGCCAGCCGGATCGTCGGCGCGCGCCAGCAAACCGATGCGATCAAGCCAATCGCGCGCCTTGTCGATCGCGGCGCGCTCCGCCGCGCGATAAGACGGAATGCCGAATATGCCGAGCAGCGTATAGCCGGAGGCGAGCATCAGCCGGTTGTGCTGGGCGACGAGCAAGTTCTCCAGCGCGGTCATGCCGGGAAACAGGCGAATGTTCTGGAACGTGCGCGCCACCCGCGCTTCGTCGGCGACGAGAAAGTCGGGCATACGCTCGAGCTGAAACAGCGCGCCGCCGGGCTTTTTGATGCTGCGGCGGCCGCTGCCGGTCAGCGCATCGAGTTCGCTCCAAAGGGCAGGCTCGCTGTGGCACAGCCCGATGCGGCCGGTATGGGGCTTGTAGAAGCCGGTGATGCAGTTGAATACGGTGGTCTTGCCGGCGCCGTTTGGACCGATCAGCGCGGTGATCTCGCCTTTGTGCGCCTCGAATGAAAGATCGTCGATGGCGATGAGGCCGCCGAAGCGCATCGTCAGATGCTCGACGCGCAGCAAAGTATCGCCGCCTGCCGCCATCAGCCAGAGCCTTCCTTAACAAGCCCTTCTTTGACAAGATCTGGCGCGATGCTCTTGCGTTCTTTCAAGAATACCGAAGGCGTGCGGCGCGTGATCAGGCCGCGCGGGCGCCAGATCATCATCACCACCATGCCCAGCCCGAACAGCAGCATGCGGTACTGTGTGGGATCGAAGTCCGGCCCGAAAATGTCCTTGAGGAAATCGAGCTTCCGTAAAATCTCGGTGCCGCCGATCATCGCGATGGCGGCGATGGCGACGCCGATCTGACTGCCCATGCCGCCAAGAACCACGATCGCAAGGATGGTTGCAGACTCAAGAAACGTGAAAGATTCCGGCGAAATAAAACCCTGGCGGGCGGCGAAGAACGAGCCGGCGAAGCCCGCGAACATTGCCCCAATAGCGAAGGCGGTGAGCTTGGTGTTGGTGGTATTGATGCCGAGCGAGCGACAGGCGATCTCGTCTTCGCGCAGGGCCTCCCAGGCGCGGCCGACCGGCAACCGCCGCAAGCGCACGGTCACGAAGGCCGTCAGCAGCGCCAACGCCAGGATCAAATAGTACAAAAAGACCGTGCGGTAGATCGGAAAGAATTCCAGGCCGAATGTTGCCGCGAAGCCGTCGTCATCGGCATTGAACGGAACGCCGAAGAATGTCGGCCGCGGGATACCGCTGATGCCGGCATAGCCGTTGGTCAGCGCCACCCAGTTGATCAGCACCATGCGGATGATCTCGCCGAAAGCCAGCGTGACGATGGCGAGATAATCGCCGCGCAGCCGCAGCACCGGGAAGCCGAGCAGAAGGCCCCAGAACGAGGACAGGCAGCCCGCCAGTGGCAACAAGATCCAGAACGAAAAGCCGAATGTTTTCGCGAGCAGCGCGTAGGAATACGCGCCGACCGCGTAGAACGCGACGTAGCCGAGATCGAGCAGGCCGGCGAGGCCGACGACGATATTGAGGCCCCAGCCGAGCATCACGTAAATCAAAATCTGGATGCCGAAATTGTCGATCCATGTGACCGCGCCGCTTCGGCCGTTCATCGCGAGAATGATCATCGGGTAGACGACGACAAAGCCGATGGCGAACGGGATGAACCACCTGCCCGCGATCGCCCACCAATCGAAGCGCGTCGGCGGCGCCGCCGCGACCGGCCGCGTCGCGCGCCGCTCGAGCCAAGGAGAAATCGAAAGTGAGTAGGCGAGCCGTCCGATGCCGACGGCCGCGGTCAGCGCAAGGAGAAGCGGAAAACGCGTTTGCAGGATCAGGACATTGCGAACGTCGGTGACGGTCTGAAAGCCGACCAGCGGCAGCAACAATCCGAACGCGATCAGTGCAGTCAGCCCGGCGTCCTTGAAGACGCGCACGCTGTCGAGGCGCCAGCTCGGCGTGGCGCCGTCCATCTCAGACCTTCTCGACGTCCGGCCGGCCGAACAGGCCCTGCGGCAGGAAGATCAAAGTAATGGCAAGCACGGAGAAAGCAGCGACATCTTTGTAGTCGATGGACACGTAGCCCGACCACATGGTTTCGATCAGGCCCACCAACAATCCGCCGACAACCGCGCCGGGCAGTGAGCCGATGCCGCCGAGCACGGCGGCGGTGAAGGCTTTGACGCCCGGCACGAAGCCGTCGGAGAAACTCAGCACGCCGTAATTCATCAGATACAGCGTGCCGGCAATCGCAGCGAGGGCGGCCGCGATGACGAAGGTCATCGAAATGGTGCGATTGACATCGACGCCGACCAGCGACGCCATTTTCTGATCCTGCTCGCAGGCGCGCATGTTGCGGCCGAGCGGCGTCTTGGCGACGATGTACCAGAACACGGCGAGAAGCGCCGCGGTGACGCTCCAGATGATGAGTTGCTTGTAGGACAGTGCAACGGCAAAGCCGTTAGTGTCGAAGAGGGCGAAATCGCCGCGCACCATCGGCGGGATCGATTTGTTGCGCGGTCCTTGCGCCACCTGCACGAAATTCGACAGGAAGATCGACAGGCCGATCGCCGAAATCAGCGGCGCCAGACGGAACGAGCCGCGCAACGGCCGATAGGCGACGCGCTCGATGGTCCAGTTCACCAAAGCCGTGAACAGCATCGACACGAGCAGCACGATGAACAGTGCCAACGCGACCGAGGCGATGCCGAGCCAAGTGGTCAGGATTAGAAAAGCGATCAGCGCGATGAAAGCCGACACCATGAACACATCGCCATGGGCGAAGTTCACCATGCCGATGATGCCGTAGACCATCGTATAGCCGATGGCGATCAGGCCATAGATCGAACCGAGCGTGATGCCGTTGATGACCTGCTGGACGAAATAGTCCATACGTCCGCGCGCCTTTCGAATCCCGGCAATTCCCCGCAAAAAGTTCTAACAGGGGCGCGCGAGAGCGGCAACGCCGTGGAGGGGGCCTTGGCGCGGTCTTGGTGCGTATGCCGCGCAGGCGGCAATGCCGGTTATCGGTCGGCGGGCGCGGGAAGGGGACCGAGATGGATGCCGCACTCGGTCTTGCCCAGCCCGCTCCAGCGGCCGTCGCGGACCGAGCCGCCCAAAGCCGGCTTATGCGTGCATGGCACGCAGCCGACCGAGGTGAAGCCCAAGGATTCCAGCGGGTGACGGGGCAATTTGGCCGTAGCGAACACGGCATTGAGCTCGGGGCGCGACAGGCGCGCGAGCGGATTGAATTTCAGCCGCGGCCCGTCTTCCTCGACGACCGGCAGCACGGCACGCTCGCCGCCGTGGTAGCGCTTGCGGCCGCTCATCCAGCCGTCGAAAGCGGCAAGCTCCTTGGCGAGCGGGGTGACTTTGCGGATTTCGCAGCACGCGTCGCGGTCGCGAAACGCCAAGTCGCGCTTGGGATCGCGCATGACGAGCGCGCTCGGCGACGGGGTGACGGTGCGCACGTCGGTGAGGCCGAGACGCGCGACCAGTTCGTCGCGATAGGCGAGCGTTTCCTTGAACAGCCATTGCGTGTCGAGAAACAATACCGGCAGCGACGGATCGACTTCGGCGACGAATTTGAGAAGAACCGCGGATTCGGTGCCGAAGGACGAAACCACCGCCAGTCGGTCCGGCATCGCGCGCACGGCGGCCTCGACGATGTCGCGCGGGCTTGCCTCGGCAAGCTGTTCGGCGAAAGCCGCAGCATCGAAGCGCCGCCGCGGCACGGCGGCGGAAGCCGGTATTCCCTCTGGACTGTCGGGATCTACATACATTGTTGAAATGGACGAATTGCCGGGTTTCCTAGAATATTTTTCTATATAAAGAGCTGGAATGAACCCTTAAAGGGAATGAATTTTCTTATTGAGCGCAAACCCGGTTGCGATGTTCTGCGGTTCACCGCTGCGGTGGCATCAGCGTTTTGGCGCGCCGTTTAACAGCCGCGCGTCGCTGAGGATTGCTTGCCCACGAGGGTGGAGGTACGCCAACAGGGCCGCGGTGGGCCGCGTCAAAATCGAGGAAACGGCCGGATGAAATCCGAAGATGCGATCAGGACCAAAGGGCGGCCGTTCACCGGCTCGGAATATCTCGAAAGTCTGCGCGACGGGCGTGAAGTCTATATCTATGGCGAGCGGGTCAAGGACGTCACGACGCATCCGGCGTTCCGCAACGCGGCGCGTTCGATCGCGCGCCTTTACGACGCGCTGCACGACCAGAAGACCAAATCGATCTTGACGTCGCCGACCGACACCGGCTCGGGCGGCTATACCCACAAATTCTTCCGCGCCGCGCGCTCGCGCGAGGATCTGATCGCGCAGCGCGACGCTATCGCGCAATGGGCGCGCATGTCCTACGGCTGGATGGGTCGCTCGCCGGACTACAAGGCGTCGCTGATGAATACGCTCGGCGCCAATTTCGATTTCTACGGCAAGTTCGCCGGCAACGCGAAAGCCTGGTACCGGCGGGCGCAGGAAAACGTCCTGTTCATGAACCACGCCATCGTCAATCCCCCGGTCGACCGCTCGAGACCCATCGATCAGGTGAAGGACGTCTTCATCACCATCCAGAAAGACACCGATGCCGGGATTTATGTGTCCGGCGCCAAGGTGGTGGCGACCTCGTCGGCGCTCACGCACTACAATTTTCTCGGCCAGAACGCGGCGGTGCCATTGCACGACACCGATCTCGCGGTGATGTTCATCGCGCCGATGAACGCACCGGGCGTGAAGCTGTTTTGCCGCACCTCCTACGAGATGACGGCGAGCGTTATGGGCACGCCGTTCGACTACCCGCTGTCGTCGCGCTTCGACGAGAACGACGCCATCTTCGTGTTCGACAATGTATTCATCCCCTGGGAAGACGTGCTGCTGCACCGCGACCTGGAGAAGCTGAAAATCTTTTTTCCGCAATCCGGCTTCCTCGCCGGCTATCAGTTCCAGGGCTGCACGCGGCTTGCGGTCAAGCTCGACTTCATGGCCGGCGTGATTGCCAAAGCGCTGCACGCCGCGGGCTCCGACGAATTCCGCGGCAATCAGGCGATGCTCGGCGAGGTCATTGCCTGGCGCCACCTGTTCTGGTCGCTCACCGATGCGATGGCGATGGATCCGACCCCGTGGGTGAACGGCGCGGTATTGCCGAACCAGCAATCCGGCTCGAGCTATCGCGTCTTTGCCGGCGACGCCTACGGCCGGGTCAAGGAGATCGTGGAAAAGATCGTCGCCTCGTCGCTGATCTATCTGCCGTCGTCGGCGAAAGATTTCAAAAATCCGGCGATCGACCGCTATCTCGCCCGCTATGTGCGCGGTTCTTACGGCATCGATTACAAGGAGCGCATCAAGGTCATGAAGCTCTTGTGGGACGCGATCGGCACCGAATTCGGCGGCCGTCACGAACTTTACGAGCGCAACTACGCCGGCAATCATGAGGACATTCGCATTCAGGCGCTCTGGAGCGCGCGCAGCACCGGAACGCTCGATCAGATGACGGCGCTCGCCGAGCAATGCATGTCGGAATACGATGAGAACGGCTGGACCGATCACGCGTGGCTCGATCCGGATGACGTCGCTTATCCCGGCTTGCCGGACGCGCTGGCGGCAGAGTGAGTGAGATGAGCTGGATCGATCAACGGCCGGACGATGCAATGGACGGCGCCTTCACGGCGGTGGCGCCGGCGCCGCTCGTCAGCGTCGAGCCGCAGGCGTTTCGCGAAGCGATGAGCCGGCTCGGCGCCGCGGTGCATATCGTCACCACGGCCGGCGTCGGCGGCAAGACCGGCTTCACCGCGACTGCGGTGTCCTCGGTGTCCGATACGCCCGCCATGCTGCTGGTGTGTCTCAACCGGCGCAGCCAGAGCGGGCCGATATTGGCGCAGAACAAAGTGTTTTGCGTCAACACGCTTGGCGCCAGCGAGGAGAAGCTCGCCGATGTGTTCGCCGGCCGCAGCGGCGCGCAACTCCACGAACGCTTCACACTCGGCGAGTGGACCGCGTTGAAGACCGGCGCACCGGTACTCGCTTCGGCGGTTGTCGCGTTCGATTGCCGCGTCGTCGAGATCAAAGCTGTGGCCTCGCACAATGTGATCTTCGGATCGGTCGAGGCGGTTCGGTTGGGGCCGGCGGGGCCGGCGCTGGTCTATCATGAGCGGGCTTATAAGCCGGTATGAAGCTCGGCCAATTACGGCCCCGCCATGACGGGCCGCCTGTCCTTGCATCAGAAATCCCGACAAGTTTTCACTTTTTGATTCAATGTGCTGCGCATAATTGCAGCAAAAGGAACCCGGAACGCCTGGCGGTTTGGCAGGTTATCGTAATCGGGGCGGGGGTTTTAGACTCTTCAGTCAAACCCCTAATAGCCCCTAATAACAACGGAGAACGTCCCGATGGCAAACGAACAGAATCCCCAGCGCGACCAACAAGGTAATCCACAGCAGGGCGGACAGAACAAACCCGACAAACCCGGCCAGCAGCAGCAAGGCGGGCAGAATAAGCCGAGTCAGCAGCAGGGCGGCCAGAATAAGCCCGGCCAACAGGGCGGTCAGCACGGCGGCCAGAGCGGCAGCCGCTAACCGGTAACGTTCTCTCCACAAGGCGGCAACTCGCACGCGCGGGCTGCCGCTTTTTGTTTGGTTATTTGTTCAGCAAAAACCTAAGCACGGTGTCGGCATAAACCTTCGGCTGCTCGATATTGGCCAGATGTGCGGCGTCGATCACAAAGATTTTCGCGCCTGGAATATGCGCGCGAATGTATTCGTTGCCCTCAAGCGGCGTCGCCGGGTCGTGCTGGCCGGCGATGACCAAAGTGGGCGCGGCGATTTTCGGCAACAGCGCGCGGTGATCCATGTCGCGCACGGCTTCGCCGCAGCCGAGATAGCCGTCGAGCTTGGTCGCCGCGAACATGTCCTGCACGCGCGCGACGATCTGCGGACTGCGCTCGCGAAATCCCTTGGTGAACCAGCGTTCCATATTGGCCGGCGCGAATGACGCGACGCCCTTTTCGCGCACCAGTTTGAGCCGATCGTTCCAGCCGTTCTTATCCGGAAAATAGGACGAGGTGTTGGAGAGGACGAGCTTGTCGACGCGGTTTGCCGCATTGGCGCCGAGCCATTGTCCGACCATGCCGCCCATCGACAGACCGCACCAATTGATTTTCTGGATGTTGAGCCCGTCGAGCACCGCCATCACGTCGCGGCCGAGCCGCTCCATCGTGTAGGGTCCTTTCGGCACGCTCGATTGGCCGTGGCCGCGGCGGTCGTAGCGCAGGAGCCGGAAGTGCTGCGTGAACGGCGCGACCTGGTCGTCCCACATATGCAGAGTGGTGCCGAGCGAGTTCGACAGCATCAGCACCGGAGCATTGTCCGGCCCTTCGATCTCGGCATGGATGGTGCAGCCGTCGTCGGTCTTGATGTCCGGCATTGAATTGTCCTTCCTTGTACTGGGCGGTGGGAAAACCCTTAACCGCCCGCACGCGCGCCGCCAACCCCGGCAGGCGGCCTTCCCACGCGCCGTTGGAGGCTGTAAGCGATGAGGCTGTAAACGATGAGCAAGCAAGCGATCATGTATTCGATCACGTAGTCGATCAGGCTGCCGGCAAGGAGTAGTACGAAATGGCGATGACGATGAACGGCGAGGTTCAGCTCGCGGCACCGATCCAGACGGTTTGGGAAAAGCTCAACGACACCGAAACGCTCAAGACCTGCATTCCCGGTTGCGAGCAGCTCGACAAAACCGGCGACAACGAAATGCAGGCCGTCGCCACGGTGAAGATCGGGCCGGTGAAGGCCAAGTTCAAAGGCAAGGTTACGCTGTCCGATCTCGATCCGCCGAACGGCTACAAGATTTCAGGTCAGGGCGACGGCGGCGTGGCGGGCTTCGCCAAGGGCGGCGCTACTGTGAAGCTCGTGCCGAAGGACGGCGGCACACTGCTGACCTACGACGTCGATGCGCAGATCGGCGGCAAGCTCGCCCAGCTCGGCCAGCGGCTAGTCAATGGCGCGGCAAAGAAAGTGGCCGACGATTTCTTTGTCAACTTCGCCAAGGCGGTCAATCCGGCGGCTGCTTAAATCGGCATACAGGAGAGTGCCTGGGAATCGACAACCCGCCCGGAAGGCGGGCTGCCGATTTTTGCTTCTGTCATCTCATTACGGACAGAGATGCCGTGCTCCGTCGCGGCCGAGATAGGTGCCGGTCGCCGGATCGAAGGAATGATACCGCTGCGCGCAACTGCCGCTCGCTTCATTTCCCGTTCCGACGACTTGGCCGGTGCCGTTATATTGCGCTTGGCCGGTCTGCGACGCGCCAAACCCGCCGTCATTCATGGAGCGTCCCGACGACGCTGGCGCGCTCTGCTGCGCGGACGCGGGCAACGCGGCCAGAGCGCTGCCGAGAGCAAGAAAAGTTACGGGAAGAATCATCTTGAGGCGCATGATGTTTACTCCGTGTTTATCTTGTTGGCGCCGCCGCGCAGCCAGGTTTCCTCTGCTGAGCAAACAACATCGAAGAATGTCGTTCCTTCGTGCAATGCAACGCTGATGTGCGCGCGAGCGATGAGTCGCTGAACTTAAGCGCGTCTGAGTTCCGCAGTTGGCGCGTGTTCGCAGCCGATGCGGCCGCGGCCCGCGAAGCGGGGAATGGGCCCCCCGAACCGACTTGACCGCCGCCCGGCCTGCGGTTCAGAGTAATAATCGTTCCAGGGTACGAAAACCGGCAAAATCGCCCCGATTTTGTCCCTGAACTTGGCCGGCGGGCGGGAATCGCCGGCGAATCTTGACGTTTAACCGGAATTTTCCGAGGAGGAAGCCCCATGGCCGCATCAACGGCAGCCCAAAAGGGAGCCGAGACGGTAGCCGTTTCCATGACCGTGAACGGCAAGCCCGTCACAGGTGAAATCGATCCGCGCACATTGCTGGTTCAGTTCCTGCGCGAGCACCTGCGTCTCACCGGCACACATGTCGGCTGCGACACCTCGCAATGCGGAGCCTGTGTCGTCCACGTCAACGGCATGGCCATCAAGTCATGCACCGCGCTCGCGCTTTCGCTCGAAGGTGCCGATGTGCTGACCATCGAAGGTCTTGCGGCACCGGACGGACCGCTGCATCCGATGCAGGAAGCGTTCCGCGAAAATCACGGCTTGCAGTGCGGCTATTGCACGCCCGGCATGATCATGACCGCCGTCGACATCGTGCGCCGCAAGGGCAACGAGCTCGACGACCGCACCATTCGCGAAGAGCTCGAAGGCAACATTTGCCGTTGCACCGGCTACCACAACATCGTCAAAGCGATCGCTGCCGGCGCACGCGCGATGAAGGGCTCAGGCGTAACGAGCAAAGCAGCCGAATAACAAAAAAGAGTTTGTTGGGGGAGCGCAGTCAACGCCGGAGGCAATGTCCATGAGTGCCGTGTCATGAGTGCTACCGGTATCGGCGCAGCGGTGCGCCGCAAGGAAGATCGCCGCTTCATCACCGGCACGGGCCATTACACCGACGACATCAATCGGCCCGGCCAGGCTTTCGCTTATTTCGTCCGCTCGCCGCACGCGCATGCGGCGATCAAGTCGATCGACATCAAGACGGCGTCAGCGATGCCGGGCGTGCTCGCGGTGCTGACCGGCGGGCAACTCGCCGGCGACAAGATCGGCGATCTCGTCTGCGGCTGGATGATTCATTCCAAGGACGGCACACCGATGAAAATGGCGGCGCATCCCGTGCTCGCTAACGGTAAAGCCTGCCACGTCGGCGACGCGGTCGCCGTTGTGGTCGGCGAGACGCTGGCGCAGGCGCGCGACGCCGCCGAGAAAGTCAAAGTCGATTACGCAGTGCTGCCGGCGGTTGCCGATCCCGCCGCGGCGCAGAAGCAAGGCGCGCCGCAAATCCACGCCATCGCGCCGAACAACACCATCTATCAATGGAGCCTGGGCGACGCCAAAGCGGCCGATGCCGCGTTCAAATCGGCCAAGCACGTCACCAAGCTCGACATCGTCAACAACCGTCTGGTGCCGAACGCGATCGAGCCCCGCGCCGCCATCGGTGAATACGATTCCGGCACCGGCACCTTTACGCTGTGGAACACGACGCAGAATCCGCATGTGGCGCGGCTTGTCATCGCCGCCTTCGTCGGCATGGCGCCGGAGCACAAGCTTCGCGTCATCGCGCCGGATGTCGGCGGCGGTTTCGGCTCGAAGATTTTCATTTATCCGGAAGAAGTCGTGGCGCTGTGGGCGTCAAAGCGCATCGGCCGGCCGGTGAAATGGGTGGCGGACCGCTCGGAAGCGTTTCTCGCCGACGCGCACGGCCGCGATCACGTCACGCATGCCGAGATGGCGTTCGACGGCGACGGCAAGATTTTGGGCCTGCGCGCCAAGACGGTGGCCAATCTCGGCGCCTACATGTCGACCTTCTCGTCGTCGGTGCCGACTTATCTCTACGCCACGCTGCTGTCGGGGCAGTACGGCATTCCGAGCATCTATTGCGAGGTCGACGCGGTCTATACCAACACGGTGCCGGTCGATGCCTATCGCGGCGCCGGGCGGCCCGAAGCGACGTTCGTTGTGGAGCGGCTCGTCGAAGTCGGCGCGCGCGAAATGGGGCAGGACCCGGCCGAACTGCGACGCAAGAATTTCATCAACAAATTCCCGCACCAGACGCCGGTCATCATGATGTATGACGCCGGCGACTATAACGCCTCGTTGAAGAGGGCGATGGAGCTTGCCGACTATAAAGGCTTCGCCAAGCGCAAGCGTGAATCGGCGCGTCATGGCAAGCTGCGCGGCATCGGGATTTCGACTTATATCGAGGCCTGCGGCATCGCGCCGTCGCAAGCGGTCGGCTCGCTCGGCGCCGGCGTCGGCCTTTGGGAATCCGCTGAGGTGCGCGTCAATCCGACCGGCTCGGTCGAAGTCCTCACCGGCAGCCACGCCCACGGCCAAGGCCACGAGACGACATTTGCGCAGGTCGTCTCGGAGCGGCTCGGCATTCCGATCGACAATATTTCGATCGTGCACGGCGACACCGACAAAGTGCAGTTCGGCATGGGCACCTATGGTTCGCGCTCCGGCGCGGTCGGCATGTCGGCGCTCGTCAAGGCGCTCGACAAGGTCGAGGCCAAGGCGAAAAAGGTCGCCGCGTATATGCTCGAAGCGGCCGAGGGCGACATCGAGTTCAAGGACGGCAAATTCAGTGTCGCCGGCACCGACAAGACGGCCGCCTGGGCCGACGTCACGCTCAACGCCTATATCGCGCACAAATTCTCCGGCCAGGAGCTTGAGCCCGGCCTGAAGGAAGGCGCGTTCTACGATCCGACCAATTTCACATTCCCCGCGGGCTGCCATATCTGCGAGGTCGAGATCGACACCGAGACCGGAACCACCGAGATCACGGCGTGGACGGCGGTCGACGATTTCGGCGTCATCATCAATCCGATGATCGTCGAGGGTCAGGTCCATGGCGGCATCGCGCAGGGCGTCGGCCAGGCGTTGTGCGAGGGCGCCGTCTACGACAAAGATGCTCAACTCGTCACCGGCTCGTTCATGGACTATTGCATGCCGCGCGCCGATCACTTGCCGCCGATGAAGGTCGACACCACGATGACCAAGTGCCCGTCCAATCCGCTCGGTATCAAAGGCTGCGGCGAGGCGGGCGCCATTGCCGCGCCTGCCGCGGTGATCAATGCGATTACCGACGCCATCGGCACCGAGCAACTCGCGATGCCGGCCACGCCGCAAGCGGTGTGGGCGGCGCTGCAAAAATCGAACAGGATGCCGCACGCGGCATGAGGACATTCATTCTCGCCCCAAACGGCGAGAGCTTGAAATAAACGGAGGACTGCGATGTACGCTTTCACTTTCCATCGGCCGCAAACCGTGCGCCAGGCGGCCGGCATGCTGACCAAAAACGAGGACGCCAAATTGCTGGCCGGCGGCCAAACACTGCTGCCGACGATGAAACTGCGTCTCGCCGGGCCGCCGCAGATCATCGACATGACGCTGATCGAAGGCATGAGCGGGATCGAAGAGAGCGGCCGTTCGCTGACCATCGGCGCAATGACCCGCCATCACGAAGTGAACTCGTCGCCGGTCGTGCAGCAGGCCGCACCTGTGATCGCAAAGCTCGCCGGCATGATCGGCGACCCGGCGGTGCGCCATCGCGGCACCATCGGCGGCTCGATCGCCAATAACGATCCGAACGCCGACTACCCGGCCGCCTGCCTCGGTCTCGGCGCCACCATCATCACCAACAAGCGCCGCGTCAAAGCCGACGACTTCTTCACCGGCATGTTCTCGACCGTGCTCGAGCCGACCGAGATCATCACTAAAATCAGCTTTCCGATCCCGAAGAAGGCGGCCTATCAGAAATTCCGCAATCAGGCGTCGCGTTTCGCGCTGGTCGGCGTGTTCGTGGCCAAGCGCGGCAGCGAAATCCGCGTCGCCGTCACCGGCGCCAGCTCGAACGGCGTGTTCCGCGTCGCCTCGTTCGAGGAGGCGCTGAAGAAGCGGTTCTCGCCGAAGTCGCTCGAAGGCCTGACCATTCCGGCCGACGGCATGAGCTCGGACATCCACGGCAGCGCCGAATACCGCGCCCACCTGGTCGGTGTGCTGGCCCGCCGCGCGGTGGCCGAGGCGATCGGGAAGTAGGCCTAAATCGCCAGAAATGCCGGTTTGCTATGCCCGCAGGACTTGCCCCAGTGACGGGACAAATCCTGTGGCGATGACTACATTGTACCCATGAACAAGCCTACGCCGCGCCCGCTGCCGACCTCCATTGATTCAACCGTCGATCTTCTTGCCGAGGCCGAATATCTCGCCGACCGCTCGCTCGGCACGGTGCTGTATCTCGCCCTGAAAATGGGACGGCCGATTTTCCTCGAAGGCGAGGCCGGTGTCGGCAAGACCGAGATCGCCAAAGTGCTGTCGGCGACGCTCGGGCGGCGCCTCATTCGGCTGCAATGCTATGAGGGCCTCGATGTCGCCGCCGCCGTCTACGAGTGGAATTACGCCGCGCAGATGATCGCGATCCGTGTCGCTGAGGCCGGAGGCGAGCACGACCGTACGCGCCTCGAACACGACGTGTTTTCCGAGCGCTTCCTGATCAAGCGCCCGCTGTTGCAGGCGCTCGACCCGGACACTGCCGGCGCGCCGGTGCTGCTGATCGACGAGATCGACCGCACCGACGAGGCGTTCGAGGCTTTTTTGCTTGAAGTGCTCGGTGATTTTCAGATCACGATCCCGGAAATGGGCACGGTGAAGGCTGCCCATCCGCCGATCGTCGTCATCACGTCCAATCGCACCCGCGAAGTGCACGACGCGCTCAAGCGGCGCTGTCTCTATCATTGGGTCGGTTATCCGAGCGCGGAGCGGGAGCTTGCTATCGTCCGCGCCAAGGTGCCGGGCGTCAGCAAAAAATTGTCGGAGCAGGTGGTGTCGTTCGTGCAGGCGCTGCGCAAGCAGGATTTGTTCAAATCGCCCGGCGTCGCCGAAACACTGGACTGGGCCGGCGCTTTATCCGAGCTCGACGTGGTCGCGCTCGATCCAGCGACAGTGTCCGACACGCTCGGCGTGCTGCTCAAATACCAGGACGACATCGCGCGGCTCGAGGGCAGTAAGGTCAAGGAACTCCTCGACGAGATGAAGTCGGATTTGCGCGCGGCGGAGTAGTTTTGTTCCGCTCATTCCCGCGCCAGCGGGAATCCAGTCTGGGTCCCCGCTTTCGCGGGGACGAGCGGTTAGGATATCGAATGGCAGAGAGTAACGGCCGTCTCGCCGAGAACATCGTCTATTTCGCGCGCGCTTTGCGCGCCGCCGGCATCCCGGTCGGGCCTGGCGCGGTGCTCGATGCGCTCGAAGCGGTGAAGGCCGCCGGCGTCGGCACGCGTGACGATTTTTACTGGACGCTGCATGCGGTGTTCGTGAAGCGGCACGAACATTCGGTGCTGTTCGATCAGGCGTTCCGCATCTTCTTCCGCCGTCGCGGCTATATCGATCAGCTCATGGCGATGATGCTGCCGCAGGCGCCGTCGCAGCCGCAAGCGCCGCAGGCCGGCGCGACGCGTGTTCATGAGGCTTTGTTTTCGGGTCTCGACGACAAGCTCAAGAAAGAGCAGGAGATCGAGCTCGACGCGCGCATGACGGTGTCCGACCGCGAAATCCTGCAGCACAAGGATTTTGCGCAAATGACCAATGCCGAGATCACGGCGGCGAAAGAGGCGATGAAGCGGCTGGTCATGCCGTTCGCGCAAGTGCGCACGCGGCGGCTTAAGCCGCATGCTCACGGCCATCTCATCGACATCCGCCGCACCTTGCGCGCCAGCATGAAAGCCGGCGGCGATTTCATCGATCTGCGCTTCATCGGGCCGAAGTCGAAGCCGCCGCCGATTGTGGCGCTGCTCGATATTTCCGGCTCGATGAGTCAGTACAGCCGCATCTTTTTGCATTTCCTGCACGCGTTGACCGATGAGCGGCGGCGCGTCAGCACATTTCTGTTCGGCACGCGGCTCACCAATGTCACGCGCGCCTTGCGCGCGCGCGATCCGGACGATGCGCTCGCCGCATGCTCGGCCTGCGTCGCCGACTGGTCGGGCGGCACGCGCATCGCCTCGTCGCTCCACGCCTTCAACAAGCAGTGGGCGCGCCGCGTCCTCACCCAGGGCGCGATCGTGCTGCTGATCACCGACGGCCTCGAACGCGACGCCGACGATACGCTCGCCTTCGAAATCGACCGGCTGCACCGCTCCTGCCGCAGCCTGATCTGGCTCAATCCGCTGTTGCGTTTCGACGGTTTTGAAGCGCGCGCGCGCGGCATCAAGACCATGCTGCCGAATGTCGATGAATTCCGCCCGATCCATAATCTTGAGTCCATCGCCGCGCTGGTCTCCGCGCTGCAAAGTGGTGACCGGGCAGGCGACCCGAAAGCCTGGATGCAAAAGGTGGCCTGATGCATTATATCTGACAGTATATAACGATTTGCGAGTAGCGAATGGCGAAATAGCGAATAGATAAGGGCTTAGCTCTATTCGCTACTCCCCATTCGCCATTCGCCAATTAAATCCGCGGCCGCACTGACGGAGGCTCAAAATGCTCTCAACCGACAACGACATTCTCAAAGCCGCCGAGGACTGGCGGAAAAAAGGCCGCGACGTGGCGCTCGCGACCGTGGTCGAGACCTGGGGCTCGGCGCCGCGCCCGGTCGGCTCGAACCTCGTCATCGACGAAGAGGGGAATTTCCTCGGTTCGGTCTCCGGCGGCTGCGTCGAAGGCGCCGTGGTCACCGAGGCGCTCGACGTGATCGAAACCGGCAAGCCGAAAATGCTGGAATTCGGCGTCGCCGACGAAACTGCCTGGAAGGTCGGCCTGTCATGCGGCGGCACCATTCGCGTGTTCGTCGAGAAGGTGGAGTAGGTTATCCGTCATCCTGAGGTGGCCGCGGAGCGGCCCTCGAAGGATGCACGGCCCGGGCTGTCGCCCTTCGAGGCTCGCTTCGCTCGCACCTCAGGGTGGCGGCCATAGTTTGAAAATAGAAAGTCGCCGATGAAGTTGGATATCCTCACCGCATTGAACACCGAGCGCGCCGCGCGCCGCGCCGCCGTCGTCGTCACCAATGTCGAGGGCGGCCAGCAGCGCCTCGTCAAGTCGGCCGACACGCCTAAGGATCCGCTGCGCGCGGTGCTCGCCGATCGTCTGCGCACCGGCAAGAGCGGCATGGAAGACACGCCAGAAGGCCGCGTCTTCCTCACCGTCTACGTGCCGGCGCCGCAGCTCGTGATCACCGGCGCCGTGCATATCAGCCAGGCGCTGGCGCCGATCGGCAAGCTCCTCAATTACGACGTGACAATCGTCGATCCGCGCACGGCGTTCGCTTCGCCCGAGCGCTTCCCGGACGTGAAAGTCGTCGCCGAGTGGCCGGACACAGCGCTGCCGCCGCTCAATGTCGACCGCTACACGGCGTTCGTCGCGCTCACGCATGATCCGAAGATCGACGATCCGGCGCTGCTGCACGCGCTGTCGCGCGATTGCTTCTATATCGGCGCGCTCGGATCGCGCAAAACCCATGCGCGGCGCGTCGAGCGGCTCAAACAACAGGGTCTCTCCGACGCCACTGTGGCGCGCATCCATGCGCCGATCGGGCTCGATATCGGCGCGGTGTCGCCAGCCGAGATCGCGGTCGCGATTATGGCGCAGATCACCGAGCGGTTGCGCGAAGAGGTCGAGGCGAACCCC
>Ga0102924_1002434_pt1 | contig 20312 bp, 20 predicted proteins | sample PaiPotPPM11metaG_FD_80116 | JGI IMG/M metagenome (GOLD analysis project Ga0102924, IMG submission 80116) | Iron sulfur acid spring bacterial and archeal communities from Banff, Canada, to study Microbial Dark Matter (Phase II) - Paint Pots PPM... ...
AACTAATCGCCGCGGTTGAGCGCGCGAAGGAACTCGGCGTCGACGACCCCGCCGCGATCGCGCTTCTGCTCGATCAGCGCGCTTCCGCAACATCAGCACCGCTAACCGTTGATGTCCTCCCAAGCGAGGCCAGACTCGACCCGCCGCAAGCTCGACTCGACGGCTATATTGTGGCCGACCTTAAGGAGGTCGCATGAAGAACACGCAGTTGCTCGACGAACACTTGCGGACGCTACGTCTTCCGGCGATCCTCGCCAACTATCGGCGCATTGCAAGCGACGACACCGACAAGATCGCCTTTCTCCATGATCTGGCGGCGCTCGAAGTCGACAAGCGCCACGAGAATGGCGTTCGCGCGCGAATCGCCGCAGCGCGCTTTCCGGTCGTCAAGACCATCGAGTCCTTCGACTTCTCGTTACAACCACACTTGCCGAAGACGAAGCTGTTGGAGCTGCTCGACGGACGCTTCGTCGCCGACGCACGCAACCCGATCCTGATCGGGCCGACCGGCGTTGGAAAGACGCACTGCTTGACCGCAATCGGTCTCGCCGCTTGTGCAGCCGGATATCGTGTGCTCTTCACGACAGCAGCAGAACTCTGTATGGCTCTCATCGCAGCCAAGCGTGAGGATCGACTCAAGCAACGTTTGGCGAACTACGAGCGATACCAGCTCCTATGCATCGATGAATTGGGCTACGTCCCGTTTGAGCGCGAAGCGACGGATCTGCTGTTCCAAGTTATCTCGCAACGATACGAACGTGCAAGTATCGCACTCACGACGAACCTCGCGTTTCAGGATTGGACGCAAGTCTTTCCCGACCCGATGACCGCCAGCGTCGTCGTCGACCGCGTCGTCCACCACGCCGTGATTTTCGAATTCGCCGGTGAAAGTCACCGCCTCCGCTCCCGTCAGGCTACAGGGAGATCCCGCAAATCGGCGTAACGAGCGCCGGGGTCATTTTAATCCCGCCGGAGGGATCAGGGTAATCCCGCCGTTGCCAGGAGCGGATTGAAGCCCTTTAGCTAGGCGTCAAACGCAAACGGAGTTCTCTCGTGCGCTACTTCAAACCGAAGCGGATTGCACAGCTAGGAAGACAGCGCCGCGCGCAAACCCGCCGCGTCACGGCCCGGCGGCGCGCCGAATAAACGCGCATATTCGCGACCGAATTGAGACGGGCTGTCGTAACCCACGCTAAAGCCGATGCTCGCGACATCGTCGGATCTCGCCATGAGGCGCGAGCGCGCTTCCTGCAGCCGGATCTGTTTCTGGTACTGCAGCGGGCTCATGTTCGTTGCCGCGCGGAAGTGCCGGTGGAACGAAGTCGGACTCATTGCGACTCGCTCGGCGAGATCTTCGATGCGGAGCGCCTCCGCGAAGTGTTCTCGGATCCACCGTGTCGCGTGACTGATCTTGGACAACCGGCTATCGGCCAAACCGATCTGGCGCACCAAGCCGCCCTGATCGCTACACAGTAGCCGCCAGACGATCTCGCGCTCGATCGTCGCTCCGAGGACCGGCGTGTCCGCGGGCCGATCGAACAAACGCAGTAGCCGGACGACCGCCTCCAAGAGCTCGGCCGGAGCCGGGCTGACGCGGATGGCCACCGCCTCGTCGGATGCGCGATCGCTAGGACTGGCCTCAAGCAAGAGCGACGCGATGAGCTGCGGTTTGAGCGCCAGGGCGACGGATCTGCTGCGGCGTGAATGCCTGGAGTTGCTGGACCGAAAGCGCTTGAATCTGAGGCTGCGTGAGCGCATCAAGTTGCGCAAAACTAAGCGTTTGTAACTGTGGTGCCGTTAGCGACACAATCTGCGAGGGAGTTAGGGCCGCAATCTGATCAGGGCGCAGCGCGGCGATCTGTGAGGTTGTGAGGCTCGCGATCTGCGTCCCGCTGAGCGCCTGGAGCTGGTCCGGCCGCAGCGTCTGGAGTTGCGTCGCGGTCAGCGCCTGCACTTGCTGCGTGCTAAGCCACGAGACTTGTGCTGGCGTGAAATCCCAGATCTCGCGCTGGGTGAACTGCGCGACTTGGGCCGGGGAGAGCGCCGCGAGCTCGTCCCGGCCGAGCCAGGAGATTTGGTCGTTGGTGAGCAGGCCGATCTGGTCGAGCTTCAACGACCTCCAATCGGCGGGCGGCGACCGGGGGTGAATTTTTTTGATCGTGAGCTTGACGTCGCCAAACGGGTTGCCGTTCGCCGCTACAGACGCGGCGCCCGACGAACTTCCGCCGGCCGCCTCCACAGGTGACGCTAGCGTGGGAGAATAGCTCGAAGACGACGTCGTGAAGACGCCGCTGACACCCTTGATCACAAGAATGGCCCTTTCCGTGGATACCCGGCCGGGCACAACATCCATGTGTGCTACCGATCACCCGTCCGGCTAGCCCAGGCAGTCCAACGCCTGCTTGTGCTTCTCCTGCCTCGACTAAGCAAAAATGCGACGCGGGGGAAAGAACGCCGCCGATGCGATGCGCCAACTCCTTGCGGATAATCCTAAACTTGTGCGGTGGCTCTCGCGATATGCGCACGCCCGAGGCAGCCGACGACCGATCGGACGACAATTCGAGTGCAGGTACACCTTCGTGAGCGGACGTTTTGACATCTCAGGATAGATCCGAAACGATGCTAGTGCTCGGTGCTCACCGCCTCATGACGATCGCGCGAAACCGTTCCATCATCGGCCGCTCCTCTTTTTTGGCCCACGGTTTGGCCCACCAACGCGTCCGTACACAATCGTAGAGGACACTACTGGACAGACCGTTTCCCTCGTGCGACCATACCCAGCACCACCAGACGGACGGGACGATACGGTTCTCGGCGGGTTCGAATCCCGTGGGGGCTAAATTTCAGTGTTCGAAAAACCGCGTGGTTACGCGGTTTTTCGTTTTCCGACGCCAACATGGTCACAAAATGGTCACAGGCCCGCAAAGACGTGACTTTCCCCCGCTCTCCATTAAATGCCAGCGCTTAGCGGAAAGTCCGAGTTTCGCGGCCGGATCTCCAGGCCTAATATCTCGGCCGCGCGCCTGAGCAAGACGGCGCGCGTGCCGGTCGTAAATCGCGCTTCGCGAACGCCGTCCCAATGCAGCTCAGGGCGCAACTCCCGCGCGGCGCGCGTCTCGGCGGCTTCGCGACGGTCGGCCGGCATCGACGCATATGCATTTATGTCGATGCCTAGGCGCGTTGCCTGGTCCATCAGCTCGCGGTACTCGGTCAACTCCCAATGTTCGCGACGCGTGACCCAATGCAGCGTCTCCGACCGCTCGAGCACCATCGGCGCGGCGTCATGACAGGACTTACAAAAGAGGACTAGATTGTCTGCGGATGCTGACCCGCCGGAGGCATGAGCGATGATGTGCGCGCGGACTAGCGGCGCTTTGTTCCACCGGTCGCTGGGCGCCTTCGGTGCATCCCAAGACGGCCGATAGAACCGGCAGGCGAAGCACATCGGACTTTCGGGATCGATCCCCATGCGATCGCACAGACGATACCCGTCCATCCCGGCCCAGAACGAAGCGATCTCCCACTTTGACGGCAGCGTATCGCGCGGTGTCATCGATGGTGAGGATTCGGCGGCGTGATGGCGTCCTCCACCATGCCTAGGGACGAAGACGGAGGCACGGTGATGGTCGGGGTCCGGCATGTCCGTCCAGGCCCGAGCCCGACGTGGCGAGCGAGCGCGCCTGTTTCAGGATCATGAACGCACGCTTGCGGCGAAGCGGCAGAGGATGGCGAACACCTTGTATTACAAGACGCATGTCGAACCGTACGTGCGCGGTGAGCTGCAGCGTCTGCATGGCTGCATGTTTACCTCGCAAATGCTTCGATTGCCGACCGGCGGCACGCACGAGTTCGACGCCGTCTCGGACGACGGCTCGTTCGTGGCGAGCATCAAGTCGCTCTCCGGCAAGACCTCCGGAGGGAAGCGGCCTGCGGGCAAGTACGCATCGTGCCTCGCCGAACTCTACTTTCTCACGCTCGTCGATTCGCCGCGGCGGATGCTCGTGCTGACGACGCCGGACCTGCACACGATGTTCGTGCGTTACATGCAAGGCCGGCTGCATCCAGGGCTCGAGATCGAACTCATCGTCGTGCCGCCTGAAATTCAAGCCGAGATCGACCGCATCAAGGACCTGGCGAGCGGCGAGGTCTCGCCGCTCTAGCGATGGAGCCAGCCCGGGAGTCGGTAATCTCCCGAGTCCGCTGCGTCTCGGCGGCGTCCTTCGTGGACTTTGCCTCCGCTTCAAGTGGCTCGAACCGGCGGACGATTTCTTGCTCACTTCAAACACGAGCTTGATCTCTTGCATCACCCAGTTCTGCTCCACCGAGAAGTGCGGCGTCAGCACGACGCGAACGCCTCCCCTTCGCCGAGACGGTGCGGCCCGACGTCGCTCCACTGGACGTCGTCGACGAGGTCTTGGTATTGCGACCAATCGGCTTTGCCGTAGCAAACGATCACTTCGCGCCGGTGCTCGTGGAGCACTCCGCGCAGCAGATCCCTACGGTGTGAAGTCCAAAAGAGCACGCGACTGCACAGAAGCCGATGCTACCGACAGAAGAGAACGCTACGGCGCCCAGCGATTTTCGTGGCGTATCAGCGCTGCCGCTTCGAGGAACACGCGCCGTTCATCGTCGCCGTAGACGGGTAGGACCGCGTTCGCGAACGCCGGCACGGCAACCGCAAGACAGAGCCCGGCGAGCGCGATCGTCCTCGAGGGCCGCATGAAGGCGGGTTCGAGTCGGCCGGAGAGGTGCCCGCTTCGCGCCGGCGTACGGGCAGACATTGACAACGGCACGCTTCCTAGCGTCAAATTATCAGACATCGTTCCTTTGGGTCGGCGCTTATGCTCGGCCCCGCTTCATGTGCGAGGTTGAATGGCGAGGCCCTTGGGTCGGTTTGCCCGCTGGGCGCTCTTCGGCGCGCTGACGTTGGCCGGCTGCGGCGCGACGACGAGCGGCGGGCTCGCTCCGAACGGGCGCGCGACGGCCGACGGCACCGAACGTGCCAACGCAACCTTCACGTTTACGATGCCCCGTCCGTCACCGGCGCTGGCCGACGCCCGTCGTCCCCAGTACGTGTCCGCCGGAACGCGGTCCGTCCAGTTCGTGGTCGACAGCGTGAACGGCGTTGCGGGAACCAGCCCGCCGGGAGACTTCGAGATCGGCCCCGATCCGCTCGCGTCGGGCTGTGTCGTCGACCCGGCAAACCCTGCCGACGTCCTCTGCACGGTCTCGGTGCCGCTGCCCTACGGTGCCCTCGACGTCACGATCATCACGTATGCCGGGCCCCACGGCACCGGGAATCTGATCTCGCGCGCACCGTCACGGGTCACGGTCGTGCCCGGCGCCGCGAACGGCCCGCCGAGTCCCGGCTACGCGGTCGTGCTCGACGCGCAGCCGTACCATGTCGCCGTTAACGTCGTCAATACGGACATGAACACCACGCTCAACATTCCGCTCGCTTTCACCGACGGGGCCAATCACGCCATCCCGCCGGGAGCACCCGGTGCCCCGAGTGCCGTCCTCGACATGCTGACCGCACCGTCGGCCGGCCAGATTGTGCTCAGCCCCGACGGAAGATCGGTCAGCTTCATTCCAGCGAATAGCTATACGGGATCCACGTCCTTCACGTACCACGGCATCGGCGCGCATCCGGGCGACGGAATCACCCCCACGGTCCCGGGAACCGTGACGATCAACGTCCTCTCAGTGAACTAGCGCCCTAGCCGCGAGCACGCCGCGCGTGAATGCCGCAGCGATGCTCGCGCTCGCGTACTCCGCTGCAATTTCCGGGATCGACGCGTACATCGTGCGGGTACAGACGGACTCGTCTTCGGGCTTGCCCCACTTCGCGATCGTCGGGCTGCCGGACCGCGCGCTGAACGAGTCGCGCGAGCGCGTGCGCGCCGCCAATCGCCAACTCCGGCTTCGTCCTGCCGCCGGGCCGACTGGTCGTCAACCTGGCACCGGCGGATCTGCGCAAGAGCGGCGTCGGCTTCGACCTCGCCATCGCCCTCGTGCTGCTGGTTACCGACGAACAGATCGACGGCCGCCGCCTGACCGAGCACGTCGTGTGCGGCGAACTTGCGCTCGACGGCACCCTGCGCGCGGTCCCCGGCGTGCTCGCGACGGCGCTCGCTGCCAAGCGCGCCGGCTTCGCCTCGATCGTCGTCGCCGAAGCCAACCGCGACGAAGCGCGCGCTCGTCGACGGGATCGACGTCTACGCGGTCCCGACGCTGTGCGGCGCGATCGCCGTGCTGCTCGGCCACGGCGCGACGTTCTTGCACCGCGGTGCGACGCTGTTCGAACCGGAGGATGCGGGCGCCGTCGGCGATTTCGCCGTGAACGGGGTCCCTGGTGGTGGACGCTCTCGTACGCGAAATTGGTGCCACCTGCCAGCGAGCGACCATGCCGGCGAAACAATCGCCGGGCTCACAACCGGAGCCTTCTACGACTAGCTAAATGCCACGCGAAAGACAGCACATCCTGACGGGCGTGTCCATTCTGCGTCTGAAACGCAACGGCCAATCGAATGGTGGATGTCGACACGTCCGGACCTCATCCTCCAACGCGCCGTGCACCGTCGATCCCAGTTTATTTTCACCTCGGCACGCGGTAGACCGATGATCCTGTGGCAGACCCCGAAGGTCGCCGCCCTCGCCCGTCCGGGAGTGCGCGTTCCGTTCCGACGTGCTCCAGCACTTGATCGTATTGTTATTGACACCCGCGAGCGATACGGATACACGTTCCGCGGCTATGACGTCAGCGTGGAGTGGGCCGATGCGCGTGCGACACCGCCTGAGGAGGAAGCCGCTCCTGCTCGTGTTCTTCCCGCCCGCCACGTCGTGGCGCCGTGCGATGATCACCGCGGCCTCGGCGGCGTAGCTTACGCGACGCTGAGCGCGCGCGCCGCCTTGAGCGCCTGGGCGAGCGCCTGCGCGCCCCGTTCCGGGCTGATCCGGACCCCTTCTGCGACGATGAACTCTGGGTTCGTGATGCCGATGAGGCCGAAGATCGTGCGCAGGACCGGCTCGACGTACTCGCCGCCCGCCGTGGGAACGCCCGCGCCGTAGATGCCGCCGCGCGAGAGCACGGCGATCACGCGCTTGCTGCCTGCCAATCCCTCCGGCCCCTTCTCGCTGTACGTGAAGGTCTTGCCCGGGACGAGCAGCCGGTCGAGCCACGCCTTGAGCTGGCTGGGGATCGTGCAGTTGTACATCGGCGCGCCGAGAACGATGATGTCGGCCGACAGGAACTGCTCGAGGACGGCGGCACTCGCAGCCTGCGCGGGCGCGTCAATGCCGGTCGCCAGTGCGGCCAGCGGATGATCGCTCGGCAGCGACTCAGGGACGAGATGCCCAAGCGGCTGGGCGGCAAGGTCGCGGTAGGTCACCTCAAGGCCGGGATCGTCCTGGCGCAGCCGTTCCACGATCGCGGCAGTCACCTGCCGGCTCACGGAGTGGGTGCCCAGAATACTTGTGTCGACGTGCAGCAGGTTCATGACGGTCCCCATCGGTATAGATTTGTAACCTGGACATCATAGGGAACTACTGGTAGACTCGCAAGAAGGCACATCGTTGTTACCGGAGCACATCCACGTGACCACTGGCCAGCACAGCGCGATGGGCGTCGACTGCCGCAAGGTGAGCAAGATCCTCGCCCGCGTCGGCGACAAGTGGAGCGTCCTCGTCGTCATGCTGCTCGGCACCGGCGGCCCGCGTCGCTTCAACGAGATGAAACGGCTCATCGGCGGGATCTCCCAGCGGATGCTCGTCCTCACGCTGCGCGGGCTCGAGCGCGACGGGATGGTGACGCGCACGATGTACCCGACGATCCCGCCGCGCGTGGACTACGAGCTCACGGAGCTGGGCCGTTCGCTGCGCGAGCCGGTTTTCGCTCTGGGCACGTGGGCGTACGCGCACCTGGCCCAGATCGAAGCGGCGCGCGCACGCTTCGACGACCGCGATCCCGGCGCGTCCTTTGAGAAGGCCGGCTAGCGTCGCGGCGGCCGGCGCGTCCTCGGTAAGCTTCTCGGCGCCGCGTGCGAACAGCTTACTCATCGTCGGATGGAGATGCGGCATCGCGGCGATCTCGCGCGCACACGCGCCGCGGTCGATCAGCGCGATCGCCTCGCCGATCAGGTCCGACGTGACCTCAGGAAGACCTCGAGCGCGGTGAGGTCAGTCGGGACCCGTGACGGATGACTGCCCCTACGACCTCACGCGGTCGCTGCGCGAGCCGCTGCTCGCCGTCGCGGGCTGAACGAACTCAGGGAGGCGTCGGGCGGCGGGACGCGTCTGGGCGCGAGCCTGGCCGAGTTCGTCGAGCGCGCCGGAGCCCGGCTGCGTCTCTCGTAAACATCTCAATCGCCGTAACGTTGAACGTGCACTGAGCTTTTGGTATTTTGGCGGCTGCGGCGCACGAGATCGGGGAACGCCGCGGTGACGTTCCAGGGCGTGAGAACGCTCCCGTCCGGATGCGCGAACACGAGCCAACATGAACACGCGCGACTTCGCCGAGACGGGTGCCCACCTCATCAGCACGCAGTCCACCGGCCTTCGCAATCCCAAATCGATGAGCACGTGAAGTCGCTCCTCGACAAGCTTCCGCATCCCGTCCGGTAATCGAGCTAAACGTAGAACGTTGCTCAGCCGAGGCAACTCCGCCGTGACGTCGCCGGGGGCCGCGGCGCGCAGACGCGCATGTTTTTCACGTCTTTGGCGTATTTTACGCCCTTTTCAGCGAGGTCGGCGAGTGCCATACTGATCGTGGTCATCGCGTTCGGTCGGTCGTTTGCTATCAAATAAACCCGCCGAGGGAGACGTTGGCCGCTACTCCATCAGGTTAGCGACATCTGATAACACGCGCGTCTTGGGAGACGATCCCCGAGGGCGGTAGCCGTTGGCAACCTATTCTCATTCCGGCGCAACAAAGCCACCGCCCGGCTGGCAAGTCCGGGTGGTACGGCAAGACGCAGAGTCCGTGCTCTTTCGGGGGCTACGGGAACTTGATGGCGCTCCGACTCTGCTGTTAGCGCTTGCCTCTGAACATCCGGGATCGGAAAGCCTGGCGCGGCTCGAACACGAGCATAAGTTGAAGGACGAACTCGCTCCGGAGTGGGCGGTTCAACCGTTGCAAATCCTGCACCACAATGGCCGGCCGATGCTGCTGCTCGCGGACCCGGGTGGTGAGTTCTTGGATCAGCTGCTCGGGCAACCGATGCAGTTGACGCAATTCCTGAACATTGCCATCGCGCTTTCGGCCACGCTCGCGCGCTTGCATGCGCGCGGTCTCATCCACAAAGACCTCAAGCCCGCCAACATCATTTTCGAGCCGAAGACCGGCGCCGTCCGGCTGACGGGTTTCGGCATCGCATCGCGCCTGCCGCGCGAGCGCCAAGCGCCTGCGCCGCCGGAGTTCATCGCCGGAACGCTGGCCTACATGGCGCCCGAACAGACCGGGCGGATGAATCGCTCGATCGATGCCCGCAGCGATCTTTACGCGCTGGGCGTCACGCTCTACCAGATGGTGACCGGCGTGCTGCCGTTTACGGCCGCCGATCCGTTGGAGTGGGTCCACTGCCACATTGCGCGTCAACCGGTGCCGCCCCGCGAGCGTGTGAAACGTATTCCGGAACCGCTCTCGGCGATCATCATGAAACTGCTCGCGAAGACCGCCGAGGAGCGGTATCAGACTGCCGCCGGGGTTCAAGCCGACCTTCAGCGCTGCCTCACGGAATGGGAGACAGGCGGAGACATAGCGCCGTTTCCGCTCGGTGCGCACGACGTATCGGATCGACTCCGCATTCCCGAGCGCCTGTATGGGCGCGAGCGTGAATTCGGGACTTTGCTCAACGCCTTCGAGCGGGTGGTCGAGGGTGGTGTATCCGAGCTGGTCTTGGTGTCCGGTTATTCCGGGATCGGCAAGTCAGCGGTGGTGAACGAACTGCACAAGGCGCTGGTCCCACCGGGCGGCCTGTTCGCGGCCGGCAAATTCGATCAGTACAAGCGAAACGTACCGTATGCCACCCTGTCACAGGCCTTTCAGACGCTCGTCCGCCAGATTCTGAGTAAGAGCGAGGCGGAGGTCAGCCAATGGCGGGACGCTCTGCGCGAGGCGCTCGGAGTGAACGGCCAGCTCATCGTTAATCTCATTCCTGAGCTCGAGCTGGTCATCGAGAAACAACCGCCGGTTGCAGATCTCCCTCCGCAGGACGCGCAGAGGCGCTTTCAGATGGTTTTCCGGCATTTCCTCGGCGCGTTTGCTCGGCCGGAGCATCCGTTGGCGCTGTTCCTCGACGATTTGCAATGGCTGGACGCGGCGACCTTGGCACTGATGGAGGACCTACTCACCCACGCTGACGTTCGACATCTGCTTCTCATTGGAGCCTACCGAGACAACGAAGTAAGTCCTTCGCACCCGCTGATGCGGACGCTCGAAGCGTTCCACAAGTCGGGAGCGCGAGTGCACGAGATCGTGCTGTCTCCTCTCGCTCTCGACGATGTGGGCCGACTCGTTGCCGATGCGCTGCACAGCGAGCGGGCTCAGCCTCTGGCAAAGCTCGTCCATGAGAAGACCGGCGGCAATCCGTTCTTCACGATCCAGTTCTTGACGGCCCTTGCCGAGGAACAGCTGCTCGCGTTCGATAGAGACGCGGGGACCTGGATCTGGGACATCGCCCGGATCCGCGGCAAAGGCTACACCGACAACGTGGTGGAGCTGATGATCGGGAAGCTCAAGCGCTTGCCCGCCATCACGCAGGAAGCATTGAAACTGCTCGCCTGTTTGGGGAACGGCGCCGAAATCGCCACCCTGACCATGATTCGGGATCAGTCAGAAGAGGCGCTCCACACAGCATCGTGGGAGGCCGCGCGCACCGGGCTGATCTTCCGCCTGGACGGTTCCTACGCGTTCCTTCACGATCGCGTTCAGGAGGCGGCCTACGCGCTCATTCCTGACGACGAACGCGCGTCCGCCCATCTTGCAATTGGAAGACTCCTCGCCTCGCGCACCCCGCCGGAAGAGCTCGAAGAGAAGATCTTCGAGATCGTGAACCAGCTCAACCGCGGTGCCGCACTGCTGATCGACCGGGATGAAAAAACGCAGGTGGCGACGCTCGACCTGCGCGCGGGGCGAAAAGCCAAGGCGGCGGCGGCCTATGCGTCGGCGAGCGTATATCTGGCGGCCGGCATCGCCCTGCTCGACGAGGGCGACTGGAGCAGCCAGTACGACCTCATGTTCAGCCTGTGGCTCGAACGCGCGGATTGCGAGTTTCTGAGCGGTAACTTCGACGAGGCTGAAGGACTCATCTCGGAGCTGCTCTCCAGAAGTGCGTCCAAAGTCGATCAGGCGGCTGCCTACCGCGTGAAGATCGATCTCCACGTCATGAAGTCGGAAAACACCGAGGCGGTCGACAGCGCTCTCAAGTGCCTGCGCCTGTTCGGCATCGACATGTCTGCGCACCCCACGCGTGAACAGGTTCATGCTGAATACGAGAACGTCTGGAAGAACCTGGATGAGCGATCGATCGAGAGTCTGATCGACCTGCCGCTCATGACGGATCGGGAAATGCAGGCCGCGATGCGCACGCTCTCGCTCCTCTACCCGCCGGCGCTTTTCACAGACCTTAACCTGGTGTACCTGCATCTCTGCCACATGGTGAACGTGAGCCTGAAGTATGGAACAACCGACGCTTCCGCACCGGGTTACGCCTGGTTTGGAACGATCCTCGGTCCACAGCTCCACCGCTACACCGATGGCTACCGTTTCGGAAAGCTCGCCTGCGAGCTGGTTGAGAAGCGAGATTTTCTGGCCTACAAGGCGAAGACATACTTCTCGATGGAGATGGTCGTGCTGTGGACGCAGCCGATCACGACTGCCCTACAGTACATCCGGGCCGCCTTTCGTGCCGGGGTCGAAACCGGCGATCTTACCATCGCCTGTTACAGCTGCAATCACGCCATCACCGATCTCCTCCTGCGAGGAGATCCACTCGATGAAGTGTGGTCCGAGACTGAGCGCGGCCTCAGTTTTGTCCGCAAGGCCAGATTTCGCGACGTCGCAGACGTCATCGTGAGCCAGCAACGATTTATTCAAAACATGCGGGGAGAGACGACGACCTTCTCGACCTTCAGCGATGCAGACTTTAACGAGGAGACCTTCGAGGCAGACCTGGGCGAGGACCGGATGAGCACAATGGTCTGCTGGTACTGGATTCTCAAGCTTCAGGCGCGATTCTTGTCGGGCGACTATGAGGCGGCCATCGCGGCAGCCGAGAAGGCGACGGCGCTGCTCTGGTCGTCCGACTCCCACATTCAATTGCTCGACTACCACTACTACAGCGCACTCGCAATCGCAGCAGTCTACGATACGGCCCCGCTCGACCGTCAGAAAGAGTGGCTCGAACAGCTAAGTTCGCATGTGGACCAACTACGAGAATGGGCGGAGCACTGCTCGGCAACTTTTCCTGACAAGCATGCTTTGGTGTCGGCAGAGATCGCTCGCATCGAAGGGCGGGACCTCGATGCGATGCGCCTCTACGAGCAAACGATCCGGTTGGCGCGCGAGCAAGAATTCGTCCAGAACGAAGGATTAGCGTACGAATTGGCTGCGCGGTTCTATGCGGCGCGTGGATTCGAGGTATTTGCCCATACGTACTTGCGGAACGCACGCTACTGCTACCTTCGCTGGGGTGCTCTCGGCAAGGTCCGACAGCTCGATCAGGTTTATCCTCACCTCCGGGGAGAAGAGCCGGCGCCCGGGCCGACGAGCACGATCGGGGCACCCGTCGAACACTTGGATCTCGCTACCGTTATGAAGGTGTCGCAAGCAGTTTCGGGCGAGATCGTCTTGGAAAAACTCATCGACACGCTCATGCGCACGGCGATCGAGCACGCGGGCGCCCAGCGAGGTCTGTTGATTCTTCCGCGAGGCGACGAGCTGCGGATAACGGCGGAAGCCACGACCAGCGGCGACTCGATCATCGTGCGTCTGCAAGAAGCGTCCGTGGCCGCAGTGCCGGAGTCGATCGTCCATTATGTCGTGCGCACCCAGCAGAGCGTGATTCTCGACGATGCCTCAGCCCAGAACCCGTTTTCCGGGGACACGTACATCGGTCAGCATCACGCCCGTTCCATTCTCTGCTTGCCGTTGATGAATCAATCCAAACTGATCGGTGTGCTCTACCTCGAAAACAACCTGACCCCGCACGTCTTCACGCCAACCCGGACCGCGGTGCTGAAACTGCTTGCATCGCAGGCCGCGATCTCGCTGGAGAATACACGTCTTTACGGCGATCTCCAGCAACGTGAAGCCAAGATCCGCCGCTTGGTTGACGCCAATATCATTGGCATCTTCATGTGGGAAACCGAGGGTGAGATTATCGAGGCCAATGAGGCGTTTCTCGCCATGGTGGGATACAGCCGCGAAGATCTCGTCTCTGGGCGCGTGCGGTGGACGCAGCTGACGCCCCCGGAATGGCGCCAACGTAACGTACGGGCTTTGGCAGAGCTGAAGGCGACCGGGATCGCGCAACCATACGAAAAGGACTACTTCCGGAAAGACGGCAGCCGCGTGCCCGTGCTGGTCGGCGCCGCGATGTTGGAAGGAAGTGGAAACGAGGGTGTCGCTTTCGTGCTCGATTTGAGCGAGCAAAAGCGCGCCGAGGAGGCCCTGCGGCAAGCTCAAACGGAACTCACCCGTACCGCGCGCCTGACGATGATGGGTGAACTCACCGCGTCGATCGCTCATGAGATCAATCAGCCCATCGCCGCGATCGTCATGAACGGCGCTGCCGGGTTGCGCTGGTTGAATAAGGACGAACCCGATCTCGAGGAGGCGCGGAGCGCACTCTCGCGCCTCGTGAACGAGGGCAAGCGGGCGGGAAACGTCATCCGGGGTCTGCGTGCACTGGTCAAAAAGTCCGTGCCGGAGATGGCGAAAGTCGACATCAACGATGCCGTCCAAGAGATTCTCGCACTGACCCGCAGCGAGCTGCAGCAGCAGCGGGTTTCGGTTCACACCGATCTGGTCCTCGACCATTCATTGGTCATGGGGGATCGCGTCCAGCTGCAGCAAGTGCTGCTCAACCTCATCAAGAACGCAGCTGAAGCCATGAGTGCGATCACCGATCGCGCGAAGATCCTGAAGATCGGCGGGCAGATCACCGAATCGGGTGAAGCCCTCATCGTGGTTGAGGACACCGGACCGGGACTCGATTCCATGACCGCAGACCACATCTTCGAACGCTTCTTCACCACGAAGTCCACCGGCATGGGCATGGGACTCTCGATCTCCCGTTCCATCATCGAAGCTCACGGCGGGCGACTCTGGGCCACAGCGCGTTCGCCCCACGGCACCGCTTTCCGATTCACCGTACCGACCGCCCATCGGTAAGCGCAGACGGTCAACCAAGACAGCGCCGTAAAAGGCGCGGCTGCATCCGTACCTGCGCCGCGTCGCGCGCCGGCGGGTTGCCGAAGAGACGTCGATCCTCGCGGTTGAACTGCGAGGCGGTCTCGTACCCGACGTCGAGATTCACGCCGGCGGCGTCGACGTCGCGCGAGACTCTGGGCGTATCAGCCTACTCCACGAGGCCATTCTGCCGTGATCCGGGCCGCTCCCCACTTCCGGAGTGAGTCGGGTGCTGTACCGTACTGCCCTGTCATCACGAGCTCCAGCTCAGGAACGAGGTTCACGATCAGCTGACCGTTGTCGCGTAGCGCCTCGCGCAGGGGCGTCCCGCCACCGGCTGAGCTCCTCATCGCTCTGGACCAGCAGCGATCGGATCAGGCTCTGGAAGGCTTGGGCGAGCGTCGCGTACGGGATGTTGCGTTTGTACTGATCGAACTTGCCGGACGCGAAGAGCACGCGCGGTGGGACGAGCGCCTTGTGCAGCTCCTGCACGACCGAAGACTTGCCGATCCCGGAATAGCCGGACACGAGCACCAGCTCGGGCGCGCCCGTGGACACGACACGGTCGAAGGCCGCGAGCAGGGTGTCGATCTCGCGCTCCCGGCCGTACAGCCGCTCCGGCATCAGCAATCGGTCCGACGCGTCGTGCAGGCCGAGGGGGAAGCGGTCGATGCGGCGGTGCGATTCCATTCGACCAGGCAACGCCGGAGATCGGCCTCGACGCCCGCGGCGGTCTGGTAGCGCTCCTCCGCCGTCTTTGCCACGAGCCTCATCACGATCGCCGACAGCACTGCGGGCACCGCGATCTCCCGTTCGTTCGGCGGGAGCGGCCGGCGCGCGATGTGGCAGTGGACCCATTCCATCGGATCCGACGCGGTGAAGGGGAGCTCGCCCGTAAGCAGCTCGTAGAGGGTGACTCCAAAACTGTAGAGATCGCTGCGGGCATCGACCGAGCGGTTCATGCGGCCGGTCTGCTCCGGGGCCATGTAGGCGAGTGTTCCGGCGATCACCTCGGGCGCTTGGGAACTGGGACGCTCGCGCGGTATACGGGAGGCGATACCAAAGCCGGTAAGCCAGACGCCGCCACTGCGGATGTCCACCAGGACATTCGCCGGCTTGATGTCTTTATGGACGAGACCCCGGTCATGCACCCGGCGATCGCGATTCGCAGAACTTCAGGTATTGCCAATCGTCGGCCGATCAGCCGGTCGAGCGGTTCGCCACCGGGATCCTCGAGCACCAACGTCATGCGGTTGTTGTGTCCGGCCAGTTCGACCGGCCGCGCCGCCCATGCACCATCGAGTTCGGCTTTGAGTGCATACTCGTGTTCGAGCCGCTTGAGGGACGCGGGCAAGCCGTCGCGCGCGGTCAGCCCCCTGAAGAGCCTGCGGATCCCCGACATGCGTAGGCAACGCCGATGAATTTCGCGAGCCGAGTGATCCGAGTGCAGAATCGGCGCTCCGACCGAATACGTCATCGACGGTTTTGCATGACGTAACGAAATGCGCTAGCTGGCATGCTCTACAGCCGAGTGTCGTCACGCGCCGAACTGGCGCGTTTCGTCGCGCACACGCTCGACGAAGCGCGGCGCAACGGCGCCAAGACGACGTGGGCCGACCTGGTCGACCACGGCGGCGGGCTGCATCGCCGGCGCGATCGCCGACGGTGTGGCCATGCACACGCAAGACCACCCCGAAGACGCCGGCCGCAGCATCGACGGCGTCGTTGCGAACCAGTGCCTCATGGCGACGGTCAGCCTCGCCAGCGCTCTCTCACACGCCGGCGTGCGAGGGTATCGCAACGACGGTCCCGCCGATACGCGCCCTTCGTCGGAGACTGAATCCGCCGCGTACGCGCGGCAAGGCGCTATATTTTGCCGGCGAGTGTTTTGAGCACGCCGATCGCGTTCGCCCGGCTGGTCTTCGGCGTTCGGATCACGACGGCTTTGGAGCCTTTCAGCGCGCCGGCTTCCCAGCCGCCGAGGCTCGGAACGATATACGCTTTCTCGCCGATGCCGGCGAGCGTTTTGAAACCGTCACCAAGCTTCGGTTCGGTGTAGTAGCGCGCCGGGACGATCTGGGCCGTCAGGCTGCCGGTACTGCCGTCGGCGGGAAGCCATTGGCAACCTTGGGCCTGCGGCATGTCGGACATCGACCCGAGCTTCATCGCCTTTCCGAACCACGAGTGCAGTTGGTTCGGCGAGAGCATCGCGCAAACGGCCGGTGAGTTTGCGGCCGCGGGCCCGCTCCCGATCGTCGCCACGCTGCCGAGGACGCTCAGGCAAAGGCCGGCAAGTATCGCGACGCGCAAAGGGCGCCGGATTTGGGTCATTCGCACGTGATGCTTCTTTCTTCGGTATGACGGCGGCGTTACGGCGCGGCCGTCGGTGCTGGCGGCGGTGCGCCCGGCGCTCCTGGGGCTGACGAAAGATCGCCGGGTTTGAGCGTGATGCGGAACGCGCGCGACTTGGGATGTGCGGCTTCGACCAGCAGCAGCTTCGTCGGGACGAAACCGGCCGGTACGGAGAAGCCGTTCACGACACGCGCGCCGGCGCCGGGTTCGAGGCTCCAGCCGTCGTCGAGCGGCCGGCCGGTGACGGTGATCCCGTCCGCATCGGCGAGCGTCGCGTCAAAATAGCCGTGGTCCTCGTGATGCGTGCCGTTGTTGACCACGGCACGAAACACGAGCGCGCGTTCGCCCGGCGCATTCGGTTGGATGTTGTCGCCGGTTCCTGCGTTCTTGATCGACATGCCGTGCAGACGCAGCGTGCCGTTGAACAGCGTTTGCGCGAGCGTCCCGCTCACGCCGGCGAGCTGGTTCGCTCCGCCCGGAACAGGGGTCGGCTTTGCGAGAGCGTTTGCGGCGTCGGCGCCGAGCACCAACGCTAAGAGCATCGAGCAAAGCATTGCACGTCGAGCGATCATGGGTATCCTCCGGCGTCTAATAGTACGTGATTTCGAGAGATGGGCTGGTGTACGCGGTCTCGCAGCGCTTGTCGATGAACGCGCCCAGGTTTTCGTCGCTGTTCTTGAGCACGAACCCGTAATTCGGCTCGCCGCGCAGCCACGTCGCGACGATCGGCGTCACGTCGGCGGTGATCTCCGGCCCGGTGTCGGTCGGCACGATGCCGTACCCGAACGTTCCCTCGAGCCAGCTTGCGTTCTGCCACCAGAACTCCGTTCCGGTGCCGACGTCGGTGGCGCAGGAGTGATTGTTCCCGGCCCCTTGCGACGAAGCGATCGTCATGTGCAGTTTCGCGGCGACGATTCGACGGTTGCGCAGCGACGAAACGTCGAACGCGACGGCCGTTCGGTAGACGTAGTTGTGGAAATCGTCCCCGAGCGTATGCACCGTCTTCGAATAGCTGAAACCCACGATCATGCCTTCGTCGCCGGGGCTGGTGAATTGGGTGTTGTCTCGCTGCCGATACGTGGAGCGCATGTACGACCGCGGGAGCCGCGCCGTGGTCGCCGCCGAACCGCCCCCGGCGCAGAACGGCGGGCTCAGATCCGATTCGCGCGAAGCCACGTACGCGCTCACGGCGTAGCACGTTCCGGTGTAGCCGCCGCTCGGTTTCGCGACGTCGACCAGCGTGAGGTCCTTCTGGTTCGCCCGGGTGTAGACGAGCTGCTTGCGTCCGCCGTCCACGCGATAGACGCGATAGCCGTCGATGGCGTCGGGGCCGGCTCCGGGCTGCCAGTCCCAGACCAGCAGCAGATCCCCGGACTTGATCATGTCGGGACACACCAACGCGCCGATAACGCCGACGTGCGCGGCGCACTCGGCTCCGCCGCCCGCCGCGCGCACATTGTTCGGCGCGCCGACCTTCATGGCGATCACGATGGCGGACTGACGGCTCGAGATTTTCTGCACCACGTAGTTCGGTGTCGGCGTCGGCGTCGCGAGCGTGATGCGCGGACGCCCGCCCACGGTGAGGACACCCCGTGCCCCGGGTGCCCCGGGTGCGCCGCCAGCCGCGGGCGCAGGCACGGACGATGGTGCCGCAGTGGGCGCAGGAGCGGGCGGAGCACACAGGGCCGGCGGCACGTTGATCAGCAGCGGTGCCGACCGGCGTCCGCCGGCCGAGACGGTAATCGTGTGCGGACCGCCGATCGCCGCTGCGTTCATTCCCGGCGAACGCATCGGCACGACCACCGTGACCGAATCGTCCCCGTCGACCGATGGCAGCGGCGCCGTGCCTTGCAGTACGCCGGTCTGGTCGATCGCTTGCAAGGTCAGCGCCGCGCTCGGCGCCTTTCGGTAGTTATGGACCTCGACGTTCACGAAGACGAGCGGCTGCGCGAGGTTGCAGCTCGCCGCGACCGTGTAGGGGGTTGCGCCGTACCCGAGCACGAGGGCCGGCGCGGCGTACGCCCCGGCGGGCATCGCGACGAGCACCGCGGCGGCGATCGGCGGCAGGATACGTTTCATGGACGATCTCCTCGGGCGCGTTCGAGCACGATGAGACCATCCCACGGCCGGACCGCCGCCTCCAGGACGAGCCGTACAACTAACCCGCACAAGTACGCCGCGCGCTGGAAACGGGGCTCGCCTCCCGACCACAATGCGTCCATGCGCCGCATACGTGTCTCGGTTTCCCTCCTCGCCCTGGTCGTCGGGGCGGCCGCCGGCGGGCCCGCCGCACCGGCGTCAGGCGCCACGCTCGGTGCGCTCGAGTTCGACGAGATCGATCACGTCTACACGACGGAGGCCGTACCGCCACCCGGGACGTTCCGCCAGGACGCGGGCCTCGTATCTGCGCAGGCAGCGGCACCGGCACCAACCCCGGAACCGCCGCGACGGAACAGCAGCATCTTCGGCGCGCTCAGCACGGCCGGCACGGTGCTCGGCGCCGCGAGCAGCGTCGTCACTTCGAGCGGCGAGCTCGGACATGCGCTCAATATCGCGGACGGCGTCGCCCGCCTCGCGCCGCTCACCACGGCGATGGGAATGGCGGGCGGACGCCAATTCGGCGCGTTGCTGCAGACGTACATGCTACCGCGCGTCAGCCCGACCGGCGCCGTGATGCTGCAAGGCTTCCTGAGCGCGCAGGCCGAGTACAAGGCGCATTTCGGTTCGCGCGGTCCAGCTCCACAAGCGCCGTCCCCGCAGCAGCTCGCGCCGTACGCGAAGGGGACCATTCGCCATTACACCGTTGCCGCGAACGGCTGGGTTCGGGTCGACGACCCGAACACCAAGATGGCGCTCATCATCAAGCCGGACATCGGCAAGACGTACGTCGTGGACGCCGGCTCCCAGAGCGTTCATGTGGGCAGCTACGAGCAAGTGTCAGCGATGAGCGGGGCGCGAGCGGCTCCGCCGGAACGGCAACGGTCGACGACCGCGTCGAGCAGCTCGGTCAGACGACGCTCGACGGTATCCCGGCCGCCGGTTTTCGCACGCGCTCGACCATGAACGTTGCCGGCGCGGGCGGCACGTGTCCCGACGCGACGATCGTCTCGACCCGCATCGAGTACTTCTCCGGCTACCAGATCGGCGCCGGCACGGCAAATACGTCGCCGTTGGCGCCGACGGGCGACTCGAGCGGCTGCGACCCGACGAGCAGCGTCAAACACGCCGGCTCGCACGTCCCCGCCGACCGGCTCCTGATGTATCAGGCGAACACCGTCGAGAAAAAGACGGCCGCGGGTACCGACAAGTACACGGTTGTCATCGAGCGCGGCAACCTGCAGGAGCCCAGTACTGCCGATCCCTCGGCGTTCGAGGTCCCCGCCGGATACCGCCGCGTCTAGTCGATGAGCAGCGCGTACGCGATGGTGTCTTCGAGCGGCATCGCCGCACCCTCGTCCAGGAGAATCTGAAGCGCTGCGTCGTCGAGTCCGCCGCGAATGTCGACGATCGTGCGGTCGTAGAGCGACTGTTCGGTGAACTCGCGCGCCAG
>Ga0102924_1002435_pt1 | contig 20308 bp, 17 predicted proteins | sample PaiPotPPM11metaG_FD_80116 | JGI IMG/M metagenome (GOLD analysis project Ga0102924, IMG submission 80116) | Iron sulfur acid spring bacterial and archeal communities from Banff, Canada, to study Microbial Dark Matter (Phase II) - Paint Pots PPM... ...
AGTTTGTTCGGGTGCTCATCTGCCAGCCTATCCAGGTGGTCCAGAATTGACGCCGTCATCAATTAGCGATCCTCCAAGGTCGAATAGAACGCAAGTCAGTAAACGAAACATACCTCGCCAGCGGGCGAGGTGAAACATGATTGAGTCTCGAAGTGCAGACCTGGAATGTGGGACTGTGAGAATGTACGCGTAATTTTTTTCTCACCGCAAGCGTCGCTCGATTAGCTGGGGAACGGACGTTCTCCTTTTTGCCGCACAGGACGCGAAGCAGACTTGTGGAGCTCCTATACCACATGCAGGAGGCCCCGTTCACTAAGGTTCATTGGTTGCTATATTAGCAAAACGTTTGCACAATACCACGCGTCATCGCTTCCGGGGATGAAGCACCAGCATCCATGCTCTGTCCGTTCTGAATTTTCTTGATTGCCCTTAGTGGCTCGCACTAAAATACTGCAGCGAGACTGTCGACGGCGCAGCAACAATTTCGCTGCGGGTCAGGGCTACGCATGCGGCATATGGAACCGCATCGGAGTCCCATTACCATGATCGCGGAGGCGCCGGTGACGTTCCAACCCGAAGCGGTGATTGCCCATCAACCGGACATCGCGGATCTTGTACCATCGGAAACTTCAGCTTCGCCGATTATCGAATCGGGCGGTGCGTCTTCATTCCCGAAAGTCTTGCGTAGCCGCCTGGATAAGTTTTTTGCCGATCACAGCATTTCTCCCAAAGCCGACCGCACAATGTGGGTCAAGATCGCTATGAGTCTGGCAGTCCTCGTGGGCGCATGGATTGCTCTGTATACGCTCAGGCCCGGCTCATGGAAATTTGTCGCCCTCTACATTTTAGGCGGCCTCGCGCAGACATTCCTTTTGCTGAACATCGCCCATGACAGCAATCACAACGCCGTCTCGTCTCGGTCGCACGTCAACAAAATCCTGAACTATGTCTTCGATCTGTGCGGAATGAGCTCGTACATGTGGCGTATCCTCCATCATCGGGGTCATCACTCCTGCATCAATCTCCACGGTGAAGACGACGCGCTTTCAGGACGCGGCATCTTTCGCTTTACGCCTTATGAACCCCGGGCGCCATGGCACCGGTTCCAGCACATCTACGCGCTGTTCGTTTACGCGATGTTCTCTCTCGATTATGTGTTCTTTAGGGACTTCCAGTGCTTTTTCTTTCCGACCCATGAATATCTGAGACGCACTAAACATTCTCTGCGCGAATATGCCATTCTCTTTGCCGGCAAGGGTTTCTACCTCACTTACATGCTTATCTTGCCGGTGATGGTGCTGGGAAAATCGCCTCTGCTGGTCGCCGGGGCGTTCCTCCTGGTCCATTTGATCGTCGGTTTAACCGTAACGCTCGTATTCCAGTCGACGCACACCGTCGATAGCACCTACTTTCCCTCGGATCGTGGCGAGTTTGAAAACGGCGTGTATCACATCTTCGCGACAACGGCCGATTATGCGACGGAAAACCCGCTTGTAGGTTGGCTCGCGGGCGGGCTCAACCATCACGTCGTCCACCACCTGTGTCCTTTCGTGTGTCATACCCACTACGCTCCGCTGACTAGGATCGTGAAGGAGACTGCCAAAGAGTTTGGGGTTCCCTATAGGCAGCACTCCACCATGACCCTGGCAATCCAGCATCATCTGATACTTTTGAAGCAACTGGGGAATGAAGACTGATTTTGAGCGTCATATCTTTTCTTTGTATGGGCCAGCTGGCACTTCTTTCAAGTGACATGAAATCTCCTGCGGTTCGAGGCAAGTATCAGGACGACTGGGTATGAGCTCATCAATGCCTGTCCCCGTTGTTTCCCGACTCCGCTGCTTTGCGGATTCTCGCGCAATGGCCCGCAATCCGGTGCAGGTTTTGTCCCGGTACAACGAAATCTTCGGCGACACATTCTGGATCCGTTTGGGTGGTCTCAAGGAGGCGATGGTTACCATCGATCCCGCTGTCATTCAGCACGTGTTGAAGACGAATGCGGAGAACTACCAGAAATCCGAAATTCAAGTGAAGCGAATGGGCCACTTCCTGGGTAAAGGCCTGCTCACGACCCACGGAGAAGCCTGGCGCACGCAGCGCCGTCTCATCCAGACGGGCTTCGACCGAAAGCAACTCGATGCGTTGTCCTCAATCATGCAGGACTCCCTTGCCGAGTCGCTGCGCGATTTCGACAGACAGATCCACGGTGGCCCCGTGGATATTTACCCCCACCTCATGAAAATCACCTTCGCGATGGTCGCTCGATCGTTATTTGGCGCACGGTTGAAGGATGAAGACATCGATCTTGTCAGCCATACCATCTGCACTGTCCAAGAATTCATTGTCCGGCAAACCCTTCAGCCCTATCTGAATCCCTGGTTCGCCGTCTCGGGCGAACTGCGCAGACACGAAGACATGCGAACCCGCGCTGACGCCATTCTGCTCGAATACATAATGAGGCGCCGCAACGAACCACCCGGCCACGATCTGCTGCAGACTTTTATGGATGCGCGTTACAGCGATGGCAAAGGCATGAGCGATGAGCTCATCCTGAGCGAGAGCATGCAACTTCTGGTTGCCGGACATGAAACATCGTCGAATGCTCTATCGTGGCTTCTTTATCTTTTGAGCTCGCGTCCGGATTGTCTCGAAAGGGTACGGCAGGAGTTTGACTCTGTGCTCGGCGAAGCCCCCCTGAGCCACAGCGACGTTCCCCAGTTCGAATTTGTGACTCGGGTCATTCAAGAGGCGCTCCGCCTCTACCCGCCATTTTGGATGGTCGACCGCATGGCTGTTGCAGACGACCGTGTAGGCGACGTCGCGATACCGCGCGGATCGATGGTCATTGTGTATGTGTACGGTGCGCACCATGCTCCGCGCTACTGGCAGAATCCTGAGAACTTCGATACGGAGCGTTTCACCAAAGCAAACGAGAAGCTGCGCACACCCTTCACCTATCTTCCCTTCGGAGCCGGACCTCGAGGCTGTATCGGCGGAAATTACGCGATGCTGCAAATCCTTATGATTTTGAGCGATCTGCTCAGAAAATACGATTTTCAGTTGGCTCCGGGCCAAATGATCGAAGCTCGCCCGATGGTCATCCTGCGGCCGAAGCACGGGATCCGCATGACATTCACCAATACCACCGCTCCCGCCCCGTGCGTCGCATAAGACGCGATCCGGGCTGGAACGGACTTGAGTTGTGAGGCGCAAAACATTGAGACGGCAGTTGAACGCGCACACGTCATGTCGGGAACGATCCCAACGTGGATCGCTATGATCCGGATCTCTGGACTGATGAATTTTATTTTCTCAATCAGCCCAGCCAGGCCGACATTCAAAGCGACCTCTTCTACGACTACCGCACGAATGTCGACTCGTACCCGAAATGGCAAGCATGGATGCGCGAGAAGCAGCCGCGCCTGCTGGTGATCTGGGGCAAGTATGACCTCTCCTTCGACCTCGGTGAATCGGAACGCTACCGTAAGGATGTGCCTAAGGCCGAAGTTCACGTTCTCGACGCCGGTCATTTCGGCTTCAAATGAGATCGCCGCACTCGTGCAAACCTTTGTCGACTCTTCACGTCGAGGGCTGCAGACCCGCCGCGCCGGCTGATGCCGCTAGACATCTGTGACCGTTGAGACTTAGCCCGCGACGCGTACTGGATCGGAACTTTCTTGCGAGGTATGTATGTCAGACGAGAAAGCAGCGATTGTCACGGGAGCGTCGCAACGGTATTGGCGCGGGGTTGGTCGAAGTTTCGATCTACACACTGGTGCTTACCAGCGACTGGATCGGGCAGCGACTTCGATTGAGTATCGCATGAAGATGACTGCCAAGGTCGACACCGAGCGCTTCCAGAGCGGCGTGAGCAAGTATGCTGCCTACCTGGAGACGCCCGAGGGGCGTTTGCGCTCTGACTTGGCCTTTGCCAACCTACAGGATTTTCTTCCTGTGCGGCAGGGCAAAGGGCCATTGTTAGCACTAGATCTCGGGGCCGGCACGGGAGCGACAGCTGTTCGTCTGGCGCGACTTGGTCTTCACGTCACGCTGCTCGATTCCTCTCCGCCTATGTTGGAGCTCGCGAAGCGCACCGGACAGGAAGCAGGAGTTACCGAGAACATCGTGCTGAAACACCAGCAGGATGATACGGACGACCGACCTTGGCGAAGTGCTCGTTAGGTTCGAGCCTCCCGCCAGGTCTGTTGCGCCATCGTCGACATGTTTTGATCTTGACCACTTCTGCGCTCCAGGCACTTTCGAGACACCGCCGCCTTATCTTGACCGAAGGCGCAGCACGACAGTAAAAGGATCGCAGCGATGGTCTTCATAAGTCCCTCCAATCGGCAAAATCTCGCTGGTGCACGCCCTGAACGGATGATAACGCCCGCCCGATGGTTGGCATAACATCGCCTCAATTACACTCACAATCGGATTCTGAGTGTAATCTGTTATCAACAGGTAGACTTTCCCTCAGGGGAACTGGATGATTCACCCGTCTTTGATTTGCGGCGCCGGAGTGCATGGATTCCCTGTAGGCACAAGAAGAACATGGTAAGAAGGCGCAGGAGGAAAAGTAGTATTCCACGCGAGGGCAAGACCCAAATGGGGAAGACTTGGTACTTTGATCAACAGCATCATAAGCACGAAGATCATAAGAGCGATGCTGCCGCACTCGATCACCCTATTGCCGCGATTTCCTCTGATGATTCGCCAGAAGCTCACCCAATAGACTCCGGCCACCACCAGAAGGCTCACTATCGGCCGACGCCAGATGCTGTGCTCAAAAGCATTTGCGCTTTTCCGAACGAACTTTAGCATGTTGGCATAACTTTGGCATAACTGTTGGATTTCGTAACAAAACCAGAACAGTTAAGACGGCGCGCATAAATGTTATTTTTTCTCCCTACGCGAAATCGAGGGGAAGGCCGGGTTGAGGCACTCTTTCACGCAGGTGCATCCCGGCCTTTTATTTAAGTGACACTCGCAAGTGCGAACCCAGAGTGTCAAACGGGGAGCTTGCCTTCAGCAACCGCCGGTTCTAACCGTTGCCACGTTGTTGAACTTATTTAGCGGCAGTAAAGGCCCGATGAAGTAGAATGCATCCATTTAAGCTGGAGTCGCATTCATACCCAGCAGGATGATACGGACGACCGACCTTGGCGAAGTGCTCGTTAGGTTCGAGCCTCCCGCCAGGTTTGTTGCGCCATCGTCGACATGTTTTGATCTTGACCACTTATGCGCTCCAGGCACTTTCGGATATTCGTCCGGTCTGCAATGTCCTTTCTCCTACTGGTGGGAGTAGGTAATGGACAAAATACGACGCTGATCAGTCTTGATCAGGCCATTGATCTGGCGCTGGCCCACAATCATTCCATTCAAGCCACGCGAACTCTGATTCTTCAGAATCAGGCCCAGGAAATTACGGCTAATCTTCGCCCCAATCCGACTCTGGGGGTGGACACCCAGTTCGTTCCGTTCTTCAGTCCACAAGATTTTTCTGGAGAAAATCTGGACGAAACTCAGCAGTTCGATATCGGAGTGGGGTACCTGTTCGAACGTGGACACAAGCGGCAGCGGCGGTTGCAAGCCGCTCGCGATCAAACCGCCGTTACTCGTGCCCAGGTCACCGATGCCGAAAGAACTCTGGTGTTCAACGTAGGTCAGCAGTTTGTCAGCATTTTACTAGCGGAATCCACTTTGCAGTTTGCCCTTCAAGACCTAAAAGGCTTCCAGCAGACGGTCGATATTGCCGAGGCCCAACTTAAAGCGGGCTACATTGGGCAAGGTGATTATCTTAAGATCAAGCTGCAACTTCTGCAGTTTCAGACTGACGTATCTACCGCTCGACTAGCCAGGCGGCAGGCCCTTGTCGCGCTGCGTGAGCTCTTGGGATACAAGGCGGTACCCGGCGATTTTGACGTGATAGGGGACTTAGCGTTCCAGCCCCTCAAGGAGAATCTGGAAGACTTGCAGATGCGTGCCATGCGCGAACGTCCCGACTTCCTTGCCGCGAAACTGGGGACAACGGCAGCGCAAAGCCAAATTCTCCTCGCCAAAGCGAACGCCAAAGTGGACGTAAATGGCACCTACGATTTCACGCACGTTTCCGGCGAGAACACGGCTTCGATCTTCACCAATTTTGAGTTACCGATCTTTAACCGCAATCAGGGTGAGATCGCACGGACCCAATACGCGCTCACTCAGGCTCAAGAACAGCAGCAGGCGGCAAGTGACACGGTTCTTTCTGATGTTGCCAATGCCTTCGAGGCGGTCAGGAGCAGCGACGAAGTGGTGCAACTCTACACTTCCGGGTACCTCAAGCAGGCGGAGGATTCGCGGGACATCAGCGAGTATGCATATAAGCGCGGTGCCGCGAGCCTGTTGGACTTTCTAGATGCACAGAGAAGCTACCGGTCCGTTCAGTTAGCTTATCGCCAGGGGCTGGCGTCTTATATGACTGCGTTGGAACAGTTGAAGGAAGCGGTGGGAACGAGGAATCTACCATGAACGTCTGCGAGAGTTGTTGGCAGCGATTAGCTGTCCTGGCCGCAGTGTCGGCAATCATCGTGCTGATGCTAGGCGGCTGCGGGGGCTCACGGTCCAATGCTGCGGCTGACTCTGCTAGCGCAAATAATTCAAACAATCCCGAGCTGTTTAGCATCCCTCAGGACCAGATGTCGCACGTGCAGGTGATGACCGTCCAACTCACGACACTGACTCGGTCGCTCCGCTTAACTGGTACCGTAGCTTACAACAGTTTTCGCACCACGCCGGTCATCACTCAGGTGAGCGGTCCGGTCAGCAGAGTAGTGGTGGTTCCTGGGCAGAAAGTGACTCAGGCCCAGCCCATGTTATACGTGGCAAGTCCGGACTACTCGCAACTCCGCACCAACTATTTAAAGGCTAAAGATGCGTACGGCTTGGCGCAAAAAGCCTATTTGCGGGCGCAGGACCTGTATCAGCATCACGCGATTGCCGAACAGAATTTGGAGCAGGCAGAGTCGGCCGAGGTGCAAGCAGGCGGCGACCTAGTAGCGGCTCAGGCTGCACTGAAAGTCATGGGAATCACCGATCCTGACGCTCTCGTGAAAGCTCCGCCCTCATTTGAAGTTCCCGTGAAGGCGCCGATCGGCGGCTTGGTCGTCGAGCAGGATGTGTCCGTTGGGCAGTTGCTTCAACCCGGTACCACGCAATGTTTCATGATCTCTGATACCAGTACGGTGTGGGTTCTGGTCAATGTTTATCAGAAGGATTTGCCTTACGTGCGCGTCGGAGATACGGTCACTATCCAGACCGATACTTATCCTGAAGTCTTCCACGGACGTATCGCTTATGTTGCGGCGTCGCTGGATCCGAGCACGCGCACGCTGCAGGCTCGAATTGCGACGCCCAATCCCGGCGATAAGCTGAAAAAAGATATGTACGTGGTGGCGACGGTAAAGGCGGGCATGATCCGAAATGCTATTGCTCTTCCGAATGCCGCTGTCCTGCGTGACAGCGAGAACCAGCCCTTTGTTTATGCCGCGGCCGCTTCAAACCAATTTGCCAGGCGCTCCGTGACCCTGGGAGAAAGCTTGAGTGGAAAAACGGAGATCACCAGCGGGTTGAAACCAGGGGACCGGGTCGTTGGAAATGGCAGCTTGTTCTTGCAGTTTGCGAACTCGCTGCAACGCTAGACCGGAGCGTTGCCACTCTTGAATTTTTACAAATGATAAGAACGGTGTCCACCACAACTGAATGATCCACCGAGTCGTCCAAGCAGCGCTGCGGCAGAAATTCCTGGTGCTGATGCTGACCGCTTTCATTACGGTCGCGGGAATCCTGTCGTTTCGGAGGATGCCCGTCGATGCCTACCCTGACCTGTCGCCGCCCCAAGTCGAAATCATCACCCAATGGCCCGACCACGCCGCCGAAGAAGTCGAACGACTAGTCACGCTTCCGCTCGAACTACAGATGAACGGTGTCCCGCATATGGTGGTGATGCGCTCCATCTCACTGTATGGGTTGTCCGACCTCATCCTTACTTTTGAGGAGCGTACAGACGATTACTTCGCGCGACAGATTGTTTTTGAACGGCTCGCTCAGGCCACGCTGCCGACAGGAGTGACCCCAAGCCTGGCGCCGCTGTTCAGCCCCAGCGGCCTGGTATATCGCTATGTGCTTGAAAGCCCTGACCGCAGCCCGCAGGAACTCAAGACCATTGAAGACTGGGTGATAGAGCGGGCTTACCGGTCGGTTCACGGCGTGGCTGACGACTCAGGCTTCGGCGGAACCGTCATGCAGTATCAGGTGCTGCTCGACCCGGCGCGGATCTATGGCTATCACTTAACCATTCCCCAAGTCACCGCCGCTCTGACTGCCAATAACTCGAACGCGGGCGGTGGCTTCTATTCTCAAGGCGGGCAGTTTTATTACGTTCGCGGCATCGGCCTGGTGCGGAATACAGATGACATTGGCAACATCGTCGTAGGTGCTAACAAGGGTGTGCCCGTCCGAGTGCGTGATGTGGGCGAAGTAATCATCGGGCACGCGCCTCGCCTTGGCGAATTCGGCTTCCAAAAAAATGATGACGCTGTTGAGGGCGTCATTCTAATGCTGCGTGGGGAGCAGACGCAGAACGTCCTGAAGGGAGTGGAAGCAAAAACAGAGGAGCTGAACCGCCAAATCCTGCCGCTTGACGTCAAAATTCATCCTTATTATGACCGCAGCGGACTCGTTGACCTGACCACGGACACCGTGGAAACGAATCTGCTTCGCGGCATGATGTTGGTTTTAGTCGTGCTGATATTCTTCCTGGTCAGCTTCCGTGCTGCCGTCATCGTTGCCCTCACTGTTCCACTCTCGCTTTTGTTTGCCTTCATCGTGCTTCACGCGCATGACGTTGCCGCAAACCTGCTGTCCATCGGAGCAATAGATTTCGGGATCATTGTTGACGGCACGGTAGTGATGATCGAAAACATCTACCGCGAATTGGCGCTTCGGGAGGGACAGAAGTATAACCTGCACGAAGTCATTCTCTCCGCCGCGAAAGATGTGGATCGTCCCATCTTCTATTCGGTGGCTGTTATCCTCGCCGGTTATCTGCCGATTTACGCTCTGAGCGGACCTTCCGGAAAACTGTTCCACCCCATGGCTGAGACGATGTCGTTTGCACTGGTCGGTGCGCTCATCCTGACCCTTACCCTGGTTCCCGTGCTCGCCTCTTACTGGTTCAGGAGCGGAGTGCGCGAGAAGCGGAATCGCGCATTCGAATGGATGAAACAGAAATACGCGATGCAGCTGGATTGGGCGCTCGCACGGCCCAAGACTACCATCGTGATAGCGGCCCTGATCTTCGGTGCAACCCTGCTGCTCGTTCCCTTCATTGGCGGCGAGTTTATGCCCCACCTCGATGAAGGCGCGCTCTGGGTACGAGCAACCATGCCGTACACCATTTCGTTCGAGGAAGCCAGCAGCATCGCTCCTCAGATACGCGACATTCTGATGTCTTATCCCCAGGTGACGGTGGTGGGTTCAGAATTAGGGCGTCCCGACGATGGCACCGACCCCACCGGCTTTTTCAACTGCGAGTTTTATGTCGGTCTCAAGCGTTATAAGGATAAGAGTTGGACCGGCGAGATCAGCGAAAAAAAACAGCTTATCGAATCGATCAACAAAAAACTCAATGCCTTCCCCGGGATAATTTTCAACTACACTCAGCCCGCTGAAGACGCCGTTGACGAGGCACTCACCGGACTTAAGAGTTCTTTGGCTGTTAAAGTTTATGGCGACGATCTGAATGTACTTCAGGAAAAAGCGATTCAGATCAAGAATACCCTCTCCAAGGTACCCGGTTTCACGGATCTCACGGTGGTGCGCGAACTTGGCCAACCCAGCCTACTGGTCGACGTGGATCGCGAAAAAATCGCGCGCTATGGAATCAACGTCGCGGATGTGGAAGCTGTAATTTCAGCAGCAGTTGGCGGGCAGGCGGTCACTCAAGTCATTCAAGGGGAGAAGCTGTTCGATCTCGTTGTCCGCATGCAACCGCAATTCCGCAGCAGCGCACGTGAGATCGGAAACCTGTTGGTAGGCACTCCGGATGGGCAGCAGATCCCGCTCAGCCAGCTCGCCAATATCACCCAGGGCAACGGCGCCTCCTTTATCTATCGAGAGAATAATTCGCGCTACATTGGCGTGCAGTACAGCATTGAAGGGCGTGACTTAGAACGGGCGGTGCGAGATGGCCAAGTTGCGGTAGACAAAGCCGTGACATTGCCGCAAGGGTATCAGATGGCATGGGGCGGCGAATACAGCCAGTTTCTCGAAGCCAGATCGCAGATGTATTTCATCGGCCCACTTGCGTTAGTTCTGATTTTCATGATCTTGTTTGCGCTGTACGGAAATTTCAAATTCCCCGTGACCATTGCGCTGGGCGTAATCATGACCGAACCGGTGGGTGCGCTGGTTGCTCTGAAACTGACACACACTCCTTTCAGTGTTTCCTCGGCCTTGGGTCTTCTGGCGTTGCTCGGGGTTTCAGTGGAGACTGCTGTTATCCTCGTCTCCTACATTAATAAGTTGCGGCAGGAGGGAATGGATATTCGCAAAGCCACCCGCGAAGCGTCACTGTTGCGCCTCCGCCCAATCATGATGACGGCTCTTGTTGCGTGCCTGGGATTGTTGCCAGCCGCCCTTTCCACCGGCATTGGATCGGATACGCAAAGGCCCTTCGCCATCGTCATTGTCGCTGGCCTGATCTCCCGTCTATTCATCGGATTCTTTGTCAATCCCGTGTTGTACGAGATGGTGGCGCGGGAGGGCGACGTACTTCAGGTCTAGGCGAACTCACGTGAGGCCGGAAAACCCATCGAATGGGGCGGACAGCGCGGATACCTCGTGGTCTGATGCCATCGAGATCGACGACTCAAGGCCAAAGTCGAAGCCATGGACGCGTGCTGCTCGCTTTCGTGGCCTTGGTTCATCGAGACCCGAGAATTCGTGGGTAAATAACTCGGGATGAAAATCTACCCCATGATGATCATTGTTCGGCGTCTTTCCTCCGAGCCCTTTGGTTGGTTTGCGCCACCAAAGTCTACTCGGGCTGGGAGCCGACATTATTATGGAATCATTGCACGCAATATAGAAAGGCGCCCACTGGAGATGCATTTCGTTAAGGAAGGCCTGCGACTGCTTCGCCTACCCACCGAGAAGCTATGCAGTAGTTGGCGAAATACCATTTCACTCATTTAATCCTGGTTCAAACCTTTCTCATTTCGCTTGCGACTGTAAGCTGGTGGAACTAGAATCCTCGCCTAATCTTTTCGGAGGCGTCCATGAAAATTGGTTTTTCCCTCCCTAACATTGGACCCCATCGGCACCGCTGAAGCATTGACGAAAGTTGCGCAACGCGCCGAGGCCCTGGGATGCAGCAGCCTGTGGACGATCGAACGCTTGCTTTACCCACTGAAGCTGCAGAGACCGTATCCCGACACCCCCGATGGATCGCTACCTGAAGTTTACAAACACTCGCTCGATCCGCTTGAGGCCGTGACTTCGTAGCCGGCCAGACCAAAAAGATCAAGCTGGGGACAAGCGTTCTCGACATGCCTTACTACAACCCAGTCATGCTGGCACGCCGCGCGAGCACGCTCGACTTTCTTTCGAACGGGCGGCTACTGGTGGGCTTGGGGATGGGCTGGTCAAAGGACGAATTGGATGCAGCCGGCGCCGACATCACGAAACGCGGCGCCGTTGCTGACGAATTTCTACAAGTGCTGAAGACTATTTGGACCACGAATCCGGTGGTGAGTGTTCCAACTCGTACTGTGCACCACGAAACAACGCCCTCAAGGCGCGTACTATCCAGCGGATCAGGAGGGCGATTATCGCCACCAGCACAAGCACGATGGCAGCAGCGGAATAGGGATGTTGGGTGGCGAACCAAGTGAGAAAGATAGCCAGGGCGTCCTCACCGAGACTCAAGCCGATATTCGAAATGGGTTCAGGTGATGGAGTTACCGCCGCCCGCACTGCCGTCTTGCCTCCGTGCGCGGCCAGCGCAATGAGGCCGCCAAGTAGCGTGGCGAAGAGCTGTTTCCCTGGGGAAAGTTGGGACGTGGCCGCGTAAGCCAGCAGAGCCGCGATGGGCACCCGCACGAAGGTGTGGAGGGCGTTCCAGATCAAGTCGAAGGCCGGAACTTTGTCCGCAAAGAATTCGATGACGAACAGGACGATGCTGGCTGCAATGATCCACCAGTTTTCGAGTAAATGGAGGGAATCGGGAAGAGGCAGCAGATCAAACCGCGCCAGCAAGCCCAGCGTGGCGACCGTCGCATAGACGTTCAGGCCAGCGGCAAAGCTGGTTCCAACCAGCATGGCCACGAGTTCATTGGCGGTGAGTCTCACCAGAAGTCCAGCATAAATCACGGTGCCGCCCCGCGCAGAACGGCATTACGCATGGCTCGGTTTGTTGCTGCTCCGATATTCGCCGCATACCCATTTGCTTTGTCGAGGTTTACATCCCACTGGCGGCAAAGCAAAGCTCGTGGGTCAACTTTTACAACCCGCTGAATAACACCTAGTCCTCCGGGCGAGCGTCGGTAAAAGTTTAGGAATCGGTTGCCCGCTTCTCGCTCCTCGAATGACATTCGTTGCTCAACAAGAGCAGGTGCCGGACGAACTTCCAATGCCCGAACGGCTGCGTTTTTCTCTGCCCACAATGCCTCACCCTGCTCAGTTGTTAGTGGCGGAATAAAGACGCAAGTCTTTTGCAAATACGCGACGGCATTGTCGCGAGTCAACCAGCCGAGCAAAACTTTGCCCCTCATCCGCGCCCTTTTCCCGCCAATCTACGACCTAGGTTTTTCGAGAATACGCACAGTTACGCACAGTACGAAGGGGAACCGGACATCCGGTTCCCCTAAATTATTGATTCGATTGGTTGCGGGGGGATTTGAACCACCGACCTTTGGGTTATGAGTTCAAAGGGAAACTTATACGAAAAAACTTACAAGCGCACGGATGACACCTAAGCACCTGTAAGTTCCTGGCCGAAACGCACCTCAGTCCCTCGTTTAGTCCCCCGTTTTTCGTCCCGCTCGTTGGGTTTAGCACCCAACCATCGCTTCATCCTTCGCACGATGCCTCTCAAATCCTGAACGTGTTACGCTGGAAAAGAATGGCGCAGCTCAGTGCATACGGAGCTAGCAGACTGATTCACTTTTCTCAAGTTCCTGAACGATGGTTCTCCAAGATTCTCACGTGACCTTGGCAAGCGAGTAGCTCGTGCTGCGTCCACCTTCGGGATTTCGCACTAGGACGCCGCGTTCAACAAGTGCGGCGATGTCACGCAAGGCGGTGTCGTGTGAACATTTCGCGAGCTTCCCGTATTTCATCGTAGTGAGCTTTCCCTCGAAGCCATCGAGCAATCGGTTAACAACAAGCCGCTGTCGTTCATTTAGCAGAGCGTCCCCAAAGGTCTCCCAAAAGTGCGCTTTGGAGAGCACAGTTCCGAGCGTAGCTTGTGCTCCGTCGATGGCACGGCCTAGACATTGCAAGAACCAATCCATCCATGGCGTGATGTCCATCGTCGCTTTCTGCGTCCGCTCCAGAATGTCGTAGTAGTCCGCACGCTCTTCCCGGATCTGGGCCGACATGCTGTAGAACCGTTGAGAACTTTGTTCAGATCGCGCGAGGGCCATATCGGCAATAGCTCGCGCGATGCGACCGTTGCCGTCCTCGAAGGGATGGATCGTGACGAACCATAGATGCGCGAGCCCTGCCTTTACTACCCAATCGCCCTCCGTGTTTCCATTGAACCAATCGAGGAAAGTCCCCATCTCGGGGTCCAGTCTTTTCGCGGCTGGTGCCTCGAAGTGAACACGTTCTTTGCCCATCGGCCCGGAGACCACCTGCATTGGATCTCCGCCGTCATCTCGCCAGGCACCGACCCCAATCCGCCTCATGCGGCTTCGTCCGGTCGGGAACAAGGAAGCATGCCACGCAAACAACCGTTCTGAAGTAAGCGGCTGATCATAGTGACGCGTGGCGTCTAGCATCATTTCAACAACTCCCTCAACGTTCCTATCTACGGCCTTAAGGCCCCCGATGTCCATGCCGAGACGGCGCGCGATCGAGGAACGGACCTGCTCTGCGTCCAACTTTTCGCCCTCGATTTCGCTGCTTTTGAGCACGTCCTCTGTGAGGGTGCGTAGCACAGCCTCCTGACGCAGCTTGAAACCCAGGGCTTCCATGCGCCCTAGCAAGCGGCCTTGCTGGTGCCGGACGCTTGCCACCCGCTCTGACAGGCTCTCGCGATTCCAGCGAAACCGGGGCCAGTCTTGTTGAGTATGGATATACTCAGCCATTCTACGCACCTCTTGCGTATATTATAGCGGATATTCGACGCAGGTGGCAAATATTAAACGCAAGTTATGCGTTGAATACTGCCGTCCGTCGACGCATGGCGCCTTGAATCTCCCGAGGAGACCCACCAGTTGCTTGTCTTCAGCGGCGTGTTAGCGTTACGCCATTTGGCGTTACGCCAAGAAGCGTAGACCAATACACGGATGACACCTAAGCACCTGTAATTTCCTGCAAGAAACGTGTCGTAGTCCTCGTTTAGTCCTCGTTTTCCGTCTCGCTCATCGACATTCATCGATTGAGTCGTCCACTTGGCGCTGTCTTTTGATCTAGACCTAGGCGATCAAGCACGGCCGCGCCCTCGAATCGGTAAAAAAGCCAGCAAGCGCACCACTGCTCGTCGTCTGGACGACCGAGAGGTTCGGGACCGAGCGTCGACAAGCACATCGGTTGCCACACCGATCGCGATTCCGCCATTGGGAGATGGGGCTGCAGTCTCTGGCCTTCGTTTTTCCGCGAAATATGCCAGACGGGTAAGGAACCCGTCAAGGTTTCCCTTCGGCTCGCTTCGCTCGACCTATGACTGAACCCTTGCCCGTCTACATATGACTCCTCCGCTATAAAAACGAAGTCACACAATCGAAGCCAAAAACCAGGAATCTACGCCGAAGCGCTTCTTGGTTCCCGTGGGTGAGCCTCTTTTGCCTTCATTCAGCATCGAACAATCACAGTTTAATCACAGTACAAAGGGGAACCGGATTTTCGGTTCCCCTAAGTTGTTGAGAAATTTGGTTGCGGGGGGTGGATTTGAACCTCAGCCCCGCGTTGATTCCGTGTAAGTTATTGACTTTGCAAGAGGCCAAAATGGCCAAACCGGCGACAATGGCAAATCTTTCATTCAGTTTTCATTCAGTTTCTTCACGCGTATGGCAAATCGGTTCGCAGCAAAGAATGAATTGCAGAGATCCTACTCTGTTCTGAGCATCGCTAGCAAGTCTCCACGGAGTGAATCAAGTCTGATATGACTCGAATGCAAGAGTTCGCCGTGAAAGAACCCGGTCAACGAGTAACTGATTGAATAGACGCGACGCGGGTGGCTCCCAAAAGCGTGTTGAGTAGCGGTTGGCACCGATTCGTGGACCATAATTGGACCATAAAAATTATGTGAAGGATGACTTCCGAGTTGCCCGTAATCCGCCCGGAATCAGCAACGGGCGCAAGCATCGCTTTACACATGCCGACTTTCCGGTACTAATCTGAACACTGCACAGAACGACGTGCTCGGATACGGTATGAGCGTCAAGGCAGTACCACAGTCGATGTCACCTCGGCGCCGACCGTCGGGTTTTCCCCGTCCGCTGTGCCTCCTTGATTTTGAGATGAGATGTTGACTCGCCAGAGGCCTAGTGCTAAATTTTTAGCAGTGATGGCTAAAAGATTAGCATCTCCGGATTTGAGCCGAAGAGAACGACAGGTTCTAGACGCCCTCTACCGTGCTGGGCGGGCGACGTGTGCCGAAGTGCAGAAGACCATGACAGATCCGCCTAGCTATTCAGCAGTTCGGACGTTTCTACGCATCCTGGAGGACAAAGAGCTCGTTCGTCACGAGCAAGATGGGGCACGGTATGTTTACATCCCAACCGTGGAGAGAGAGAGGGCAAGTCGATCGGCTCTGCGCCATGTCCTGAACACATTCTTTGCAGGTTCAGCGACGCAAGCGATCTCCGCGCTGCTTGACGAAGACTCGAAGCACTTATCTGAGAAGGATTGGAAGCGACTCAGCGTGATGATCGAACAGGCACGCAAGCTACCCGCATATTCCTCTTGTTCCGACAGGTGGCGTGAATCTGAACACGGCCGCCGAATTTCTAGAAGCACGTGCCGAGGCATTGGGCGTTGGTAGCGAACTCGTGCAACCCGAGGTATTGAGATCCGGCAAACCTGAAGTAATCACGGAAACCGCTCGCAAATTTGTCGAGATCGTGAAGGGGACACGCACCCGAATTGCGGCCACGTCTGCTAGTCTGGCCTAAATAGAAACCATGAACATAAGAGCGACCTTACTCCAAAGCAATAAATTCCGATAGGGATTCAAATCGGAGCTCCGCACATCCAGATTCTCATCCCTCGTAGCCATTTTCGCGATTCACATAAAGAGCGTGTTAAAGTGACTGTTTCAATCAGCGTTCCTCTTGAACCATGAAGGCCCTGCTCCTCTCCCAGTATCGCCATCTGGAAATCACTGACGTTCCGGTCCCGAGAATGGGCAGCAGGGAGGTGTTGGTGCGGGTTGCAGCTTGCGGAATCTGTGGCAGCGATGTCCATGGTTATGACGGCTCTTCCGGACGCCGGGTCCCGCCGATCGTGATGGGACATGAGGCGGCCGGAGTTGTGGCCTCCGTGGGAAGCTCTGTCAGCGACTTCAAAGAGGGTGATCGCGTTACGTTTGATTCAACTGTGTACTGCGGCGAGTGCAGCAGTTGCTTGCGGGGAGACGTGAATTTGTGCGACCGCCGTCAAGTGATGGGCGTCGCCTGCAGTGACTACCGTCGCAACGGGGCTTTTGCGGAATTCGTCGTGGTTCCCGCTCACATCGTGTATAGGTTGCCAGAAAATCTCTCTTTCCACGAGGCAGCGTTGCTGGAGGCGGTTGCGGTCGCGCTTCATGCAGTCTCACTGGCTCCGATACGTCCGGATAGCAGCGCGCTCGTAATTGGCGCTGGCACAATCGGGCTTCTGCTGCAGCAAGCGCTTGCAGTTGCCGGCTGTTCACGAGTGTTTGCGGCGGATGTAGATTCAACGCGGTTGAAACTTAGCCACACTCTTGGCGCGGCCGCTGTTCTGAATTCCGGAGCCAACTTGGTGCGTAACGTACGGGACCTTACTGATGGACACGGAGTAGATATTGCGATGGAAGCCGTCGGAATCAATCAGACGGTGAACGCGGCGATCGACAGCACTCGCAAGGGCGGTACCGTTGTCCTCGTTGGAAATGTTTCATCCGAGGTCACTATGCCGCTGCAGACGGTTGTCACGCGACAGCTTCGGCTTCAGGGATCGTGTGCTTCCGCGGGTGATTACCTGCGGGCAATAGCGCTGGTTAGCAGCGGCAAGATTAACGTCAAGCCCCTCATCAGTGCAGTCGCGCCGCTCGATGAAGGCCCGCAATGGTTCGAGCGACTCTACGCGCATGAGCCGAACTTGATGAAAGTAGTTCTGACGCCGGGAGCAGGCAGGTGACTGGACCGGCGAATAACCAGGCACTTTTCGATCTCACTGGCCAAGTAGCTATTGTCACTGGAACCAGCCGAGGGCTTGGACAGTATTTTGCGCGCGCTTTGGCTAAATGTGGGGCGGATCTGGTACTCACCAGCCGCAATCGTGATTCGCTCGAGCGGTTTGAAGAAGAGATCAGAAATCTCGGGCGCAAGACGATTTCACTCGAGCTTGATGTGCGCAATCAAGAGAGTATCGACCGCATGGCATCGAAAGCTAATGAAGCCTTTGGACATATCGACATTCTGGTCAACAATGCAGGATGCAATGTCCGCAAGCCCGCGCTCGACGTCACTTGGGACGACTGGAATTTGATTCTCGATACCAATCTGCGCGGAAGTTTTTTCATTGCGCAGGCGGTGGCCCGCTGCATGATCCCGCGGGGGTACGGACTCATTATCAATATTGGATCAGTGACCAGTGTCGCCGGGTATGCTGGCCTTGCACCTTACGGAGCAAGCCGCGGCGGCATCCGCCAGTTGACGATGAGCTTGGCAGATGATTGGGGCAAACACGGGATCACTGTGAACTGTCTGGCACCGGGTTGGTTCTGTACAGAGCAGAATAAGGTCTTATACGAGAACAAAGAATGGGTGGAGTACCTGTGCGATCGCATTCCCCTGAAACGGCCGGGACAGCCCAATGATTTGGACGGAGCCATCATATTTCTCGCTTCAGAATCCAGCCGCTATGTGACCGGACAAACTCTTCTTGTGGATGGCGGTATTTCAACTGGGGCAGTACGGGCTTTGATCCAGAACAAGAGTGCGTAGAACGAGACGCCCAGTACCAAGTGGGCGAAGGCAAGTCGGCCAGAGTTTGCGCAGAGGTTTGTTGGTTTAGGAACTTGCGCGAGTGCCTCGGATACTCCTGTTCCCTTAGCGTCACACCGGTTCTGAGTGCCTGTTCTCAACAATTGACTTCCTGGCAGCCCGTCATGAGGAGTAATGCAAGCATTTACGACAAGCAGAAGGACGTGAACCTAAGATGTCGACATCATTACATTGTTAGTCTGGCCTCTCCAGTCGAAATCAAGGTTGATGGAGTGGGATCGGCAGCCGAGTGGCGAATCAAGCGCGTCTCCGGTGGTCCAGTGTCGACAGGCCGGCCTTTGCGTAATCCATTTGCTGCCGAGATGTTCCTAAGCAGTCGATTCCGAGTTCGACGACATCGCCGTGCTTCAAGTAGGTGGGGGGTTTAAGTCCCAACCCGACACCCGAGGGCGTCCCCGTAGAGATAACATCGCCCGGCAGCAAGCTCACAAATTGGCTCAGATAGCTGACCAGTGCCGGGATCTTGAAAATCAAATCCGATGTGTTGGAATCCTGTCGCATCTCCCCATTTACCTTCAGCCACAAATGAAGATTGTGTGGATCTTCTATTTCGTCCTTGCTGACAAGGAAAGGTCCAAGTGGGGCGAAGGTGTCGCAACTCTTTCCTTTCACCCATTGGCCGCCCCGTTCTAGTTGAAATGCCCTCTCGCTGTAGTCATTGTGTAGACAGTAGCCAGTGACGTATTCCATGGCCTGGCTTTCGTTTACGTATTTTGCATGCTGGCCGATGATTACGGCCAATTCAACCTCCCAATCCGTTTTTTCCGATCCTTTGGGAATAATGACATCATCGTTGGGCCCAGACAGGGAAGAGGTTGCTTTTAAGAAAACCACCGGCTCTTTAGGTATTCCCATAGCGCTTTCGGCTGCATGGCGCGCATAATTAAGGCCGATGCAAATGATTTTAGACGGTCTGGCGATGCAGGGGCCGAACCGCACGCCGTTATCCACCCCCGAACATTGATCCATGTGGGAAACGAGCCACTCCCGCAGGCGCTCTAGGCCCTCTGAGGCGAAGAAGGCTTCGTTATAATCATCAACGAAGCTGCTTACGTCAATGCGTCTTCCACTCTGCAGGATCACGCCTGGTCTCTCTTGTCCGGGCGCACCGAATCGGCATAATTTCATAGCCTGGCTCCTTGAGTCATTAACTTGCCCTTTGTTAAATACTCATCGTCAGAGGGCCGCCGTCCAGCGGACACTCCGCCCGTATGCGGCCGCGCTCTGACCCAACGTAGAGGCGACAGTGCCCCCTCTTATTGAGCATCGGTTATCCCGGTGACATGATGTCCCGCATCGAGCAGGCCCCGGCATATATAGTTCTCCAGGGTCCCACCCGCACCGGTAACCAGAATTCTCATAACTCTTGCGCTTTCGCTTTCCTGCCTGGGAGCGGCCAAGAGTTCGTGGGGAATTTTGTTTCCGCTTCAATCTCAAGCAGCCGGTTGTATTTCGCAAGCCGTTCGGACTGGGTCAGGGAACCATTCTTGAATTGATCGCCGGCCCAACCGACGGCGAGGTCGGCTGCCCAATCGTCTTCGGTCTCGCCGCTGCGTACGCTCACCATGACAGCCCAACCAGCTTTGCGCGCTTCTAGCAACGCATCAGACGCTTCGGTCAGAGTTCCCACCTGATTCACTTTCAAAAGAAGCGCGTTGCAGGCCAAGGTCTCGGCGGCGCGTCGGATGCGAGAAGGATTGGTGCAGAGCAGGTCGTCGCCCACTACAAGCAAATTGTTTCCGATAGTGCGTTGCAAGGCTGGCCAGGTTTCCCAATCGTCTTCTGCCAAGCCGTCTTCAACGCTGGCCAGCGGGTAATCGTGTACCCATCGCGTTATACGTTCGATCATCTGC
>Ga0102924_1002439_pt1 | contig 20285 bp, 17 predicted proteins | sample PaiPotPPM11metaG_FD_80116 | JGI IMG/M metagenome (GOLD analysis project Ga0102924, IMG submission 80116) | Iron sulfur acid spring bacterial and archeal communities from Banff, Canada, to study Microbial Dark Matter (Phase II) - Paint Pots PPM... ...
AGAAAGTGTTACTCAATCACGGCTGGCCGGATTTCGTCTACCGCTTGCGGCGCCTGGGCATCGATGCGGAGTACCTAGAGGAACACACGCAGCTAGCGCTGTTCTAGCTGTAGGTCGTCTGCATGAAACTATTTGTCGTCATTAGCTTACTTCTGGGGCTTACGTCCGCTAATAGATTGGTCGTAGGCACTTCACAACCGCGTGCCCCCTCATTGGAATCTCCTTTGATGAAATCCGGCGCAGCAACGACGAAAAACTTCCCGGCCTGCGGACCGCGCCGATAGACGGATTTGAGTCTGATTACAGTTGGTTCCAAAGCCACGGTCCAAACCAATATAACGAGCGCCTGGGACCGGCCGGCGACTATATTGATTTCAGCTCGTATGCTTTTTTCGAGCACTGGAGCCGCTTCGAAAATGATGACCATGTAACCATAGTTCGCGATACTTCTACACCGCTCGTTATCACTTTAGACCTGAAAAATCGGACGTTTCATCGTTTTACAGCGACCGAAGCTCGAAAGCTTTTGTCCTACAAGCCCTACGCGCCATATTTGCCCGTTCACTACATGAAGATAGAATCCCACGGCGGCAAGGGCGTGATCTCGGAGCAGAGCCGTCTAATCAACCTTCCGGCAGAGCGCATCCAGAATATTCCCGTTACAGGCGGCCAACTTACGCGATCGCAGATTGCCGTGTCAGCCACCGGAACTTGTGTAACCGGAGACAATTTGGCAAACTCAAAGGGTACTCATCCCTAGAAGTTACGTTGTCATATCGCGGCAACTTCGCCGAGCCGGGCCCAGCTTATACATTGGCGGACGGCCTCCCGTTCACCGAAGGGGAGATGGAAGTTTGCGATCGACGTTACGTCAATAAGACGCCGGCTATCACCGCGGCCTGGACGCGCTTTCAGCACCGCTTCTTTCTCTTCGAACGAAGCGAATATAAAGATTCTCAAACCGACGGCGTCACCATCACTGAGCGCGGCCACATAAAATCCGTCACGCATCTTGACCCGGCTCTGTTCGGAATACCGTCAGGTTTTAAGGGCGACTGCACAGTTGCTCCGCGTCCCGGTAACTGCGCCAAACTCGCGGTTGCAACGGCCATCTTTGCTGCCGAATACCCGCTACGTGATTATGCGTACAAGATGGCAGCCGGCTCGCACAACGACGTTTGGTTTCTTGAACCCGAAAAGAACTTGGTTGGCACGTTATCCGCCGGCGGAGTCCTTAGGGAATTCAAAGTCCCGACTTCGTCGAGCCAGTTCCAGGCAATAACCCTCGGGCCCGATGGTGCAGTCTGGTTTCTTGACTGCGTTGGAAAAATCGGCCGCGTCGATGCAAACGGTCAAATAAAAGAGTTCGGCGTTGGGGCCAATTGAATCGACGCCCGAAAACCTTGCTAGCGCCAAAGACAAGCTTTGGTTCACTGAGTCCTCCGGCATGAGAAATACAATTGGATCCATTGATGTTACAGGGAAAATCTCGCTACTTTCGCCTCCCACGGACTACCCGATTGTATTTAGCGCACTTGGTTTCGACGGGGATGGAACACTTTGGTACATTGAAGGAAATACGCAACGCCCTCGCATCGTCAAAATCTGAAACGCTTCCATACGTGAATTTACTCCGCCTAGCTATCTGTCAACACTGAATACACTAACTTATAGTTCGCAATACATGTACTTTAGTGAGGAAGGTCGCCTCGCCCGGATCTCTGTCAGCGACGGCTCAATAACCGAGTTTCCGCTCATGTCCTTGAATTCTTCACCATATTCCATTGCGGCCGATCCGGCTGGGGGTATTTGGTTTTCCGAGTATCCGGGAAATCGTATCGGCCACCTTACCGCGGCGGGGAACTTCGTTGAATGCGAATCGCCGAAAGGTTCCGGCGGTGGACTTGCGGTTACCGCCGATGGCACGGTGTGGTTTGCCACGGCTCATGGTGTTGCGAAAATCAAGAGTTGCGGAACACCGTAGCCAATACCTAACGGCGTGGTCCGCTTCGGAGAGACCTGCGCGGCGATTGCAGCTCGGGCCGGAAAGCTCGAAAAGGTCGCGTTGCTTGCGGAGTATTTCCGCTCGCTTGATGATGCAGATCTAAGCGCGGCCGCGCGCTTCTTCACCGGCAATCCGTTCGCCGCGCGCGACGATCGCAGTCTGGGCATCGGGTGGCGCACGATTGTCGCTGCCGCCAAGAGTGCGTGGGGCTTCGAGGAGGCGCAACTCGGCGCGAATTATCGCGAGCATGGCGATCTCGGGGCGGCGTTGGGGCCGTTCGTGCGTCCGGCGATGGACCTCGCGCTTTTCTCCGAGACGCTGACGCCGGCTTCGCTGTATGCGCTCTTTGAAGAGATCGCAGCGGCGCGCGGTAAGGCGGCGGGCCGTAAACGCGAAGCTTTATGCGAGCGGATTCTGCGCGCATGTACCGGCGCCACCGAAGCGACCTACGTCATCAAAATCATGACGGGCGATCTTCGCATCGGCTCGCGCGAGGGGCTGGTAGCGGATGCTGTCGCAACGGCCTTCAACCGTGACGCGCTCGCAGTGCGGCGCGGGGTCATGGCGGTGGGCGATATCGGAGCGGTCGCGATCGCGGCGCGCGAGAATCGCCTGGGCGATCTGCGCGTGGCCTATGGTTCGCCGATCGGGTTCATGTTGGCAACGCCGATGCTCTACGGTTCCGATTACAAGGATCTGCGCGACGGCACGTGGCTGGCCGAAGAAAAATTCGACGGCATCCGCGCGCAAGCGCACAAGGTCGGTGAGAGCGTGCGCCTCTTCTCCCGCACGCTCAACGAAGTGACGCCGGCCTATCCGGAGGTTGCTGAAGCGCTACGCGTGGTTCCCGGCGATTTCATGCTCGACGGCGAGATCGTCGCGAAGCGGGGAGAGAATGTCTTGCCGTTTCGCTATTTGCAAGCGCGCTTGCAGCGCAAGTCTGTAGATCCCGAGCTTCTAAAGGAAGTGCCCGTAAGCTACTTCGTCTTCGACATGCTTGCAAGAAACGAAGATTTCTTGATCGACGAGCCGCTCGTCGAGCGTCGCGAGCGGCTGGCTGAAACAATCGCTGGCGGCAAGCATCTCGAGCTTGCAGCGTTCACGCGCCTTTCCGAGGCGCCTACTCCCGAAGAGCTCCACGAGCTTTTCGAGGCGGCACGCGCGCGTGGGCATGAGGGCATCATGCTCAAACGCAGCGATGCGCCTTACCATCCCGGGCGCCGCGGCAAGTGGTGGCTCAAACTCAAACGCGAACTTTCAACGCTCGACGTGGTCGTCGTCGCAGTCGAGTGGGGCCATGGAAGGCGCGCGAAGCTTCTTTCCGATTACACCTTCGCGGTGCGCGGGCGAAACGGCGAACTGCTGACAATCGGTAAAGCCTATTCTGGTTTGACCGATAAGGAGATAGCGAACCTCACACAATGGTTCTTAGCCCACCCTCTTCGGAATCAGGATGGCAACCGATCTTCTCACGCGACGGCAGTCGAGCCGAAAATCGTGCTCGAAATCGCTTTTGACATCATCCAGCCGAGCGATCTGCATCAAAGCGGATTCGCGCTGCGATTTCCGCGGATCGCGCGAATTCGCGATGACAAGCCGCCCGAGGAGATCGACACGATCGAGCGCGTCGAGGAGATCTACCGCGGGATGCTGTCGCGCGAGGGCCTACAGCCCTAGAGGGGGCCTCCGCTGCGGGAAGGGAATCGCATTTGATGCGCAAGCCGGTGTTGGGCCTGCTCCTCGTGGTTCTTTCGGCCGGATGTTCTCACGGCGGACGCTCAGGTTTGCTACCGGGCGGCTCGTCACCCGCGCTGGTAACTCCGCAATCGGTTTCTCCTGCACTCGTTTCGCCAGCGCCGATGGCGCAAACGGCAATTCTTCCAGCGAACGCGATGAAGTCGCCGGTTCACCCCGATATTGCGGTTCCGCCCTTAAGCTGGTCACAGCTGCCCGGCACCGCGAGCGCGGTAGCAGCCAGCCCCGACGGCTCGCTCTGGGTGTTGTCGGACCAGCCCAGCAGCAGCCCCGATAAGTACGTTTGGCATTATGCGAGCGGGAGCTGGACCAACATCTCGGGCCTGGCCGCACACCTCTCCGTTGCAGCTGACGGATCGCTGTGGGCGATCAATTCGGGAGGCGGTATCTGGCATTACGCTGGCGGAACATGGAGCTCGCCGGGCGGCGGCGCTACGAACAGCATCACCGCGGATACGTCTACCGGTGTCTACGTGCTTTCGAATGGCGGCGCGGGTCCGGACAGAGCGATTTGGCACTACTCACCGGGCGGCGGATGGACGCAGCTGAACGGTTCCGGTACGGTGCTCGCGGCGAACTGGGACACCAACAACTTCACACCGGGCGCGGGCGGAAGCGGAACGATAAACGCGGGCGGCGTTTATATCTTGAGCTCTTCCGGAGCGATCTGGTATGAAAATTCGAACTTGAGCTTCGCGCAGCTTCCCGGCGCGGCGTCGGCGATAGCGCCGACGACGAACGGCGGCGTCTTCGTGCTGGGCTTTCCCAGCGCTCCCTCCGGCAACCAAGTTTACTATTACGATCTCAACACACCCGCGTGGAACGCGCAGAACGGCGCCGGTCTGCTCAGCATCTCCGCCGGTTCAAATCTGTATCTGATCAGCTCTTCGGGCGCAATTTACTCGGCCGCGCTGCCGGCAACGGGCCCCGTCGTGAGCGTCGTGATCACCACTTCCGGCTCGGCTTCGACGTCCGTCACCATCGGAACGCCGAAGACCATTCCGCTGACCGTCGTCGAAAAAGACGTGAACGGCAAGACGATTACCGGAACGTACGCTGCTCCCGTCAATTTGTCGAACCTCGATAGTACTGGAACGACCTCGCTCAACGTGAGCACGGTTTCATCGTCGAGCACGTCCGTTACGCTTTCGTACAACGGCGGCGCGGCGTTTACGGGCACGCGCATCAGGGGCAGCGTCAATGGCGTGGTCCTTGGATCGTTCCTGGTAACGGGCCCCTGTACGCTCTCGCCCGGCGTAAGCAGGCAAGGCTATTATCCGTGCGACTTGCAGTCGGCGTATAACTTGGCTGCAAGCTCGGCTGCGAACGGAGGAACGCAGACCGTTGCGATCGTCGATGCCTATGACGATCCGACCGCCGAGAGCGACCTCGCAGTGTACCGCAGCACGTTCGGATTGCCGGCCTGCACCTCGGGGAACGGATGTTTCAAGAAACGAGCGCAAGACGGATCGACGAATTATCCGATACCCGACAGCGGCTGGGCGGGCGAAATTTCGCTGGATCTCGACATGGTCTCCGCGATCTGTCCGAACTGTCATATTCTGCTGGTCGAATCGGCGACCAGCTCGGGAACCGACATGTTCGCAGCCGAGAAAGAAGCTGCTGTTTTGGGTGGAACCGAGATCAGCAACAGCTGGGGCCTAACCGAAGGTCCCGGAATAGGCGGAGCCGAGGTGAACTTCAATCACCCCGGCATTCCGATCACGGCAAGTACCGGTGATGCCGGCTACGCAGGGGGCGTGAGTTACCCGGCATCGTCGCAGTACGTGACGGCGGTCGGCGGCACGAGCCTCGTGGCCGCGGCAAATAGCCGCGGCTGGAGCGAGACGGCTTGGTCGGGCGGGGGCAGCGGCTGCAGCGCTTTTATCACCAAGCCGCTATGGCAAAAGGATACGGGTTGCACGAAGCGTATGGTCGCCGACGTCTCAGCCGTCGCCGATCCCAACACAGCGGTCTGGGTTTATGACACCTACCAGGACAGCGCGTGGCTGCGAGTCGGCGGCACGAGTGCTTCTGCACCGATTATCGCGTCAGTCTATGCTATCGCGGGGAACGGCGCGACGGTGGTGTACGGATCTTATCCGTATTTGAACACGGGCTCGCTCTACGACATCGTCTCCGGCACGAACGATCCGACCGACCCCACTTGTGGCGGCGGGTCGCCGTATTTTTGCAACGCACAGGCGGGCTACGATGGGCCAACCGGACTCGGCACCCCCAACGGCGCCACCGGCGCGTTCATCCGTCCGGAAAGAGAGAATGCCCCCGAGCCGCTCAACAACCTGAATTATCATCCAGGTCCCTCGCGCCGGCTTTGCGCGCCGCCACGCCCGGGATACGCCGCGTGTTTCGCGCTTCTTCGCACGGATTAACTGCCAAGGTGCTTAGTCAGCCGTAACGAAACGCGCCGGCGAAGGGGATGGAGCTCCCCGATAACCGCCGCTTGCGGCTGATGGCTCCTGTCTGAATTGAACGCTTAGACAGGAGTTTTTTATTTTGAACATGTGGATGGTCGCGGCGATTTGGATGGCGTTGGCTGCGATCAGCGCGCTCATCGCGATTCGCATAAAGATGCCCGCGGCGTTGGCCGAGATCATCATCGGTATGCTCGCCGGAAATTTTATCGTGCTGCATACCAACGCCTGGATCGACTTCGTGGCGGGTTTCGGCAGCATCTTGCTGACGTTTCTGGCGGGGGCGGAAATCGATCCCGTCGTGCTGCGAAAACAACTGATTCCATCAACGGTGCTCGGCGCGGCGTCTTTTCTGGCGCCGTTCTTAGCTACAATGGGGTACGCGCTCTTTATTGCGCATTGGACCGCGCCCGCGGCAAAAATCGCGGGGCTCGCCATGTCCACGACGTCGGTCGCAGTTGTCTATGCGGTCATGGTCGAAACGGGACTCGCTAGCCGAGAATTCGGACAACTCATTCTGGCCGCTTGTTTTTTCACGGATTTGGGCACGGTAGCCGCGCTCGGGCTGCTCTTCGCAAATTACAATCTCTGGCTTGCACTGCTGATCGCCGGAATCATCGCCGGAATGATCGTGATGCCAAAATTGCTTCCCGCGGTCGTCGAGCGCACGCGCCGCTACGTCAGCGAACCGGGCCTGCGCATACTCTTTGCGGTCATCTTCATCCTGGCCGGCCTCGCTACATACGCCGGGAGCGAAGGCGTGCTGCCGGCATACTTCCTGGGAATCGCTTGCGCCGGATTTATGTTCACATATCCGGACGTGAAGCGTCGTCTCCAAACGATGACGATGACGCTGCTCGCGCCGTTCTATTTCATCAAAGCCGGCACGTACATTTCAGTTTCGGCCGTTGCTGGCAGTGCATGGCTGATCGTCATTCTATTTTTCATAAAGATCGTCGCGAAAGTAGCGGCCGTCCTGCCAATCGCACGTTACGCTTTCCGGTACACGCCGAACAATGCGAGCTATCTGACATTGATGATGGCAACCGGTCTGACGTTCGGAACGATTTCGAGTCTGTATGGACTGACACACCACTACATCAACCAGGCGCAGTACACGGCGCTAGTCACGGTGGTCATACTCACCGCGATCGTCCCCACACTCGTAGCGCAGGGGCTGTTCAAACCGGCCGAGGAGCCCGAAGAAATGGAGGCGGAGGTCCCATGATGGGTAAGCAACCCGTGGAGGTCGTTACATGATTGGAAGACTCTATTCTGGCGCGATCGGCTTCGCTATTTTCGCGAGTGTGATCGCGTTAGCGCACGCCAAGACGACGGCATCGCCACTTGTGCAGCTGGAACTCCGCGGCCACTGGGTGTGCGCGCAAACCGGCAGACCCGGCGGAACATACAACCAAGACTGGACGCCCGTCTTCGGCGGCACGTGGCTGCGCGCTACCGATAGCGTGAAAGGCGTAACGACCGCCGAGCACACGCTCACGTTCAGCAAGGCCGACAGCACGTGGATCGTCCTGGACGCTTTTCCGACCGGAGCCTACGACGTCTTACACGGAACGGGCTCGGCCGCAAGCCGCATCGCTTTGCACGCGGTCTACCCGAAACTCGCGTTGGCGGTTACCTACGCGCGCCTAACGCCGACGCAATATACCGTGGAGGTCAACGGAAATATCCAAGGCAAGAAGATTCTTACGCACAGCGTCTGCACGAAACGCTAGAGAGCGGCCCCGTCGTCCGCCTTTCCCAAAATGAGCGGCCGGACCAGCGGAATCGGCGGGTCGCCGTGCGCCAACAGGGCGTTGTGAAACTTCTCTAGCGTGTAGGCGGCGCCCATCTTCTTCTTGTAATCGGCGCGGAGTTTGAGGATCATCAGTTTGCCGAGTGTGTAATATCCGTACATCGGATCTTGCGTGCCGCGCATCGTTTCTTCAAGCGCCACGGCAGGCGTTTGAAAGCACTGCGTCTGGAATAAATCTTCGGCTTGTTTCAGCGTCCAGCCGGCGGTGTGCAGTTTGACGCCGACCACGTACCGGCACTCGCGCAAAAGCGCGTCCTCGAGTTGCGCTAAGCGAACGTGCGGATCGCCGCTGCCCCAGCCCTGATCGACGACCATCTGTTCGTCGTAGTGCGCCCAGCCTTCGGCAAATTCCGAGCTCTGAAACAGGCGCCGCGGTAAACTCAAATTCAAACCGCGCTCGATGGTGAAGTTGGTGAAGTGCCCGGGATAGACTTCGTGCGCGGAGATGATCGGGAACTGATAGTCGTTGAACTGCGTAAGGAAGCCCTCTTGCCGCGCAGCCGGCCAACTGGGATCGACGGGCGTCACGAAATAGTAGGCCTGGGTTGAGACTTTTTCGAGCGGCCCGGGCGAATCTTCGGCGGCCGTAATAAAAGCGCGCTCGAAGGGCGGCGTCGGAATAATGCTGATGTTTGCATTCGGCGGCAGCGAAACGATGTGTCTAGTGGTAACGAAAGCGCGCAGCTGGGCTAGGTCGTTCTTGGCCACCTGCAGGAGCTGAGCCGGCTTCGGATGCACCTTCGCAAGCGAGGCGTAGACTTGCTGCGGCGACTGGTTGGGATTGATCTTATTGGCCGTTGCGATGAACCATGCGCGCGTTTGCGCGAGAGCCCGCTCGCCGTATCCCAGATACTGAGCAACGGGCATGCTTAAGGCGTCTTCGTATTGCAGGCGCTTTTGGTATGCGTCGCTGCCGATCGCAAACGTTCCGCTCGGCTTGATGGCCTTGATGTAGGCGACGTACGATTGCAACGCCGCGATGACCGCATCGTTGGCGGTTTTCAGCTGCGCTTGGAGCGCCGCGTCGTGCACGCCCGCAAAAGCTTGCGGAACGGTCTGCTGAAAGAATCCTACAGAACCGGCGGCCTGTTCGGCGGCAATCTCTTGCGTCGCCGGATCCACCGTGGTGAGGTTGGCTTGGGCTTGCATAAAAACGTTCGGGACCGCCTGTTCGCGCGCGATCGCGTCTTTCAAACGCGTCGCAAGCGGCGCAAAGTCTCGGCTGATTAAAATGAAGATGGTACCGCTGGCCAGCCCCGTGTAAAAGTCGGGATTGTGGCGCCAATCCTGAAGCGTCACCGTCGAGAGGAGATCGTCGCGAATGAAATCGATGATGAGCGTCCGGTCGAGAGCATCGTTGACGCTCAGCGTCTTTGGATCGATCGCGACAAACTTCGCTAAATAGCCCTCTTCCGCACTGACGCGAGCCGCAACCGCATTTGCCGACATGTCCTCCAGCTGCGCGTCATAGGTGTGGACGCCCGCCCGGGTTGCGTTGGTCGGCGAGACGCGAAAACCATAGTATATGAATGCGCTGGCGAGAGCGCGGAACCGAGCGCCGCTTCCCGCGGCGGGGCGCATCGGCGCGGCCCCGACGAGCGCGACCAGGGTAACGGAGGCAAGAATCTTTCGAGCGATCATCATCCTGAGGGCTTCGGCTGTGGCGAGGGTGAGCCTTGCAACGCCTCGATGATCTGCAGCGGCGTCTTCATCTGCGCCACCAGCTCCTGGGCGAGCTGCAGATCGGCAGGCTTGGAGCGGTGCGCCCGTTCGATCGTGAGCGCTTGAGCCATTGCGCCATTGGCCTGAGCGCGTCCCCGCGCCACGTTCCCGCGCTCCGCGTCGGCGGCGCCGATGTACGCCGTTAAACCGGTTTCGAACAATTGCAGTTTGTAACGAACCTCTGCGCGGTCTTCGCCTTTTCCGCATGCTTCGGCTTTAGAGCGCAAACCGACAAAAGCACCGTAAGCTCTCTGCGGTTTCCTGCGCATGGAGTCGCGCGCAGATTCGAATCCATGCAAGAACGCCTTGTAGGATCCGCGCCCGCACCGCGCGTTTGCCGGCAACGATGACGTCATACAGACAGCCATGGCCGCAGCGAATGCAAGTATGTAACGCATAATGCTACAGTCTCCCATCATCGAGCTGAACCGCGCGATCGGCGACGCTTCGGATCCTGTCGTCGTGCGCTGCAATAATGACCGTGGTGCCACGTTTGTGCGCAAGTTCTGAAAGAATGTTGGCGACGATCGCGCCGTTGTCGGCGTCAAGCTGCGACGTCGGCTCGTCGGCCAGAACGGCCGATGGATTCCCCGCCAGCGCACGCGCGATTGCGACGCGCTGCTGCTCGCCGCCTGAAAGGTCTCGCGCGGCGCGATCGGCCTGTTCGTTCAAGCCGAACTGTGAAAGCAGCTCGCGCGCGGCGCTCCGCGCTTTGCGGCCCCGAACGCCGCGAATATCGAAAGCGAGTTCAACATTTTCCGCGCCGGTCATCGAGCTGAACAGATTGAAAGATTGGAAGACGTAGCCGAAATTCTGTAACCGGAAACGGGCCGACTCTTTTCGCGGCAGATGCGTGATCTCGGTTCCCGAGGCGATGACGCTGCCGGCGGTGGGCGTGAGCAAGCCGCCGATAATTGAGAGCAGCGTGCTCTTGCCCGATCCGGACGGCCCCATAACCAGCAGCATCTCGCCTTGGCGAACGTCCAGCGAGACGCCCTTGAGGGCATGCACCGGCCGGGCGCCGGGGTAGGTCATGCGCAGGTCGCGCACGGCGACCGCAATTTCGTTTTGCATGCTAGGCTCGAAATACCAGGGCCGGATCGGCTCGTGCCACGCGCTGCATAGCGATCATTCCCGCGCCGATGCAAATCGCCAGCGCAACGACCAGTACCAAAAGCGCGCCGCCGGGCGTGATCAATATGTCGACGCCGCGTCCCGCAGCGATGGCGCGAATTCCAAACGTCAGCGCCAGACTTGGGACGTAGCCGATCAACGCCATGAACGAGGCTTGCAGCGCAATGACTCCATAAAGGTAGGCGTCGTTGACGCCGATGGCTTTGAGCGTCCCGTATTCGTGGAAGTGCTCGTTTATCGACGTGTAGAGAATTTGACCGACCACGGCGATTCCCACGGTCGCACCCATCAGCGCAATCAGCGTCAGGACAAAACCGATCCCGGTTCGCTTGATCCAGTAGTCACGCGTAGTGCGGAGCATCGCGTCGCGCGTCAGCGCGCGCACGCGCGGCACGCGCCGCTCGATGGCTGCTGCAAGTTGTGCGGATGCAGCCGGATTGCGCGCTTTCACCAACACGTACATGATCGGATCGCTCTCTTCCAGCGGCGGCGGAGCGGCGCCGGGCGGCGAAAAAAACGACAGCGCCGACGGTGTGTATGCGTTGGCCGTTTCGAGCGACGTATAAAGAAATGTCGCCGACACGATCGGCTGCGTTTTTTGCGTCACGTAAGCCAGGTGCGCCGGCAGCGTTCCGATTCGCCCGCTCTGCCCGGCGTGCAAGTCCAGAATGCGCAGCTGCATGGCATCGACCGCAAAAGCATACGGCTCGCGTAGGCGCGCGAGCGTCGAACGATCGGCATTGCCCGGATCGAAGAGCGTGCCGTTCGGATCGAATCCGATCACGCGTCCCAGCGCCAGCAAATCGTGCGGGCTGCGCCAACGGGCGACGCCCAGCGAGAGGGCCTCAGCACGTTGCACTCCGGGGACCGAACGCACCTTGGCGACGTCCCCGTATTGGAGCGGCAGCGTGCCTTCGAAATACAGCATCTCCGGCGCGCTCACCCAAACGTCCGCGCTCGATTCCGAGATCGGCAGCGTCGTCGAGTTGGAAAAACCGCTGAATAGTGCGACCTGGACCGTGAGCAGCGTGACGGCGAAAACGATGCCCGACAGTGCCACGAAAAAACGCGGCAAGTCTTCGAACAGCGTTTTTCGTGCCAGCGTTAAAATATTATTTGTTCTTGAAGCGCGCCGTGCGCTTTTCGTTATACGAGGCGAGCCCTTCTTTGGCGTCCTCGCTCTTGAAAAGCAGCGATTGCAGCTCGCGCTCTAACGCGAGCGCGTCTTGCAGCGGCAGCTCCATGCCGGTTTGGACGCTGCGCTTGATATGCCCGACCGCCATCGGCGCTTTGTTGGGCGTCGTGAATTGTTTGGCGTAGGTGAGCACTTGGTCGCGGAAAGCGGCCGCGTCGGCCTCATAGACGTCGTTGACGATTCCCCAATCCAGCGCCTGTTCGAAACTGAACGTGCGGCCCATAGCCATCAATTCGATCGCACGGGACTTGCCGACCAGCCGCGCCAGCCGTTGCGTGCCGCCCGTTCCGGGGAGAACGCCGAGCGCAACCTCCGGTAAGCCGATCTTGCCGGCGTCTTGGCGCGCCAAGCGGATGTCGCAAGCCATTGCGATCTCGAGTCCGCCGCCGACGCAGTGTCCGTTCAGCGCTGCAATAACCAGCTTCGGCGTCTGTTCTAAGCGCGAGAGCGTTTCGTTGGCGTGCAGGCAGAAATTGTATTTGAACTCAGGTGTCACCGAATTGAGCATCGCGATGTTTGCGCCGGCCGAAAAGAATTTCTCGCCCTTGCCGGTCAGGACGATGACTTCGACGTCGGTATCGAAGCGCGCGTCCAAGATCGCTTCGTCGAGCTGGCGCATCATCTCGTGCGTGTACGTGTTGGCCGGAGGATCGTCCATCTCGACGATCGCCACGTGCGCGTCTTTGGAATAATTGATAACCCGTTTTCCGGCAAAGGGGCGCGCTTCGCGTCCGAATGGCGTCTGCTCAGTGGTACGATTGATGGTTACTGACATTGATGACTTCCTTATTCTGTGAACTTGTCCTGAGCCTGTCGAAGGATTAGTCTTTTCCTTTAGGTGCGATCCAGCTCGAGTCTTTAGTTAATTCTTGAACTGCTCTCTCGTCTTGCGCCGTCGGCAGCACCGTGGGCAGGTAGGCTTCCCATTCGGCTTGCGTCAGCGAGCGCCCGTCGATCGCCCAATACTGGCCAGCATATTGTCCGATCTTGCGGTTGAAACGAATGTCCGGCAGGTAGAGTTTCTCGTCCGACGCGTTGACGGCGTTGACCCGCTCAATCGTCTTGCCGATTTCGTCGTAGAATTGGCCGCGCGCGCGTTCGTTGAGGTGTTCGCGATCGGCGGTTTCGCCGGTTTTGTCCTCGTCGACGCGGCCTTTGATTCCCCAGGTGTAGGCCCACTGGGCCGAACCGGAGTGATCCGTGCCGAAAAGATCGAGCGATCCCGAAATCCACTTGTTGTAGTATTTTTGCTGCAGATCCACCGGAATGACCCCGGCTTGCGCGATGCGGCGTAGCCCTGAGATACCAGTCCCCATGTGATAGGATTCCTCGCGCAGCATCGGCAGCATCGATTGTGCGAGCGGCGCAAAGCCGGAATGCGACAGCATCGTCAACTGAAATTTTCCGTCGCGATCCATAAAGTTGGTGTAGGCGAAAAAGTCCAGCCAGTGCGTCACGTCGTCGTTGAAAGCGTTGAGCAGCCGGTTCTTCTTACCGTAGGCGCGGCGCTCGAGCAGCTTCTGCGCTTCGATCTTCCCATCGTTGCCGAAGTGGTTGATAAGCAAGTGGCACATCTGGTACCCGTGGCGCGTCTCTTCCACCATGATGCGCACCAGCGAGGCTAGGTCGTATTCCGACGGAGCGTTGTTCACCAAAAAGCGCTGCTGCTCGTTGGAAGCGAATTCGGTGTCACCCTGGTAGACGATCATGTTCATCAACGCGTCGCGCATGCGTTGGTCGGGGACTTCCAAAAGCTTTTCCCAGCGCCGTTGCCCCTGGAAATCGCCGAAATAGATTTCGCCGGTCGGCAGCTCACTGTACTTCGCTTCAAACTGGTAGCCGGGCATATAGCGATCGATCAGCTCTTTGTTCAAGCCGATGTCGTGTTGCCAGCCCTTGAGCAGCTCGATCCAGTCGTCGAAGTTAGCGATGCGCGCCATGATGACTCCCGGCCCCGGTGGGGGTGCGATGCGAATGTAGGCTACCGTGAATCGTTATACCACCATGCCCTCGGAGCCTCGCTACGGCGCACGGATCGCTAATAGTCCAGTAATTTCCTCGCAATATAGCGGCGCTACAGTCCCTGATTGGGCCGGAGCCGTGGCGTAATGGGTAGCGCGCCGTGTCGCCAACTCGGAAGTGCGGGTTCGATTCCCGCCGGGCCTCCCGCGTGCTGAGATCGTTACGGCGACACCGCGACTTACGCTAGGCGAGGGGCCGCCCGATCGGGCGGCCCCTTCTTCTTACTTATTACCCGTTATCGGATCATGGAATGTTGTGGAAACGAAACTCCAGTCGAACGGTTCTCGGCTGCACGGGAACGAGCGGGAACGGCAGCGACTGGACGTAGTTTCCATACTGCCCGGATGCGTTTTCACCAAGAATCGGGACGCCCGCGTTGGGCGTAACGAGTCCGGCGAACGTGTTGCCGTTGAAGAGATTGTATGTCGAGAGCTGAACGTCGACCGCCTTGCTTACCGGCCGCCGTAGGACAAAATCGAAGACCACGAATGGCGGTTGAAAGTATGTATTATTCTTGCCTTCGACGTCGGCTCCAAGGCTGGCGAAGGTTCCATCAACGGCGGTATACGAGAGGCTTCCATACCCCTTGAAATACGGGATGCAGACAGCACTCCCGCCGTCACTGCATTGCTGGACGCCGTTGGCAGGGATCGAAAAACTCGAGGACGTTATCGGTATGCCCGTCGGAATGGAACGTGTGAGCGTGCCGGTCGCGTAGAATCCCCAACCGCGAGCGGGCTGACGCCGCAGGGTCAGCATGACCATCTGGTTCGAGAGATTTGCGGCGTTGACCGGCTGATAGACGACGGCGTAGAGCGGATTGGGCGGCGTCGGTGGGCTCGAGACCGTTTCAAAAACATTGGAGATATTCGTGCTGGCGAGATCGAGGCTGAGAATCGTTCCGTCGCCGAACCGTTTGTCCATACCGAGATCGAATTCGGTAGCATGCTCCGGGTTGAGACCCGGATTCTTTTGGGTCAGCGATCCGCTGCCCCCGCCGGTACCTGAAGGCGGAGTATAGAGGGAGAGGCCGCTGACCTGCGAGGCGTATGGAAACGTTGTCGACGTGCCCGCCGAAATCCGGAACGACTCGCCGGCGGCGGGAGCAAAGATCAAGGCGACGTGCGGATCGAAGCGCGACACGGTTCGCTGCAGCGGGATCGTCGTTACGATTGTCTTACCGTTGACGGTAACGAATGGCCCCGTTTGCGTGCCCAAAAGATTCCAAATAGTCTGGTATGCGCCCGCCTTGAGAGTCAGGCGCTGGTTGACCGGAAACTCGCCGGTCAGCGAGAGCGTGTTGTACTTAGCGGTCGTGTCAGGGACCGCGACATTGCTGGGCGTATTATAGTACGCAAACGTTTCGTCACTGTGGTAATCGTACGTGCCGGTTATCTCGCCGCCGCCCATCGGATGAATGAACGAGAAGGTCCCGCCTTTGAGCTTGTCCGATTCCAACACGCTGAAGATCGTGTTTAGGCAATCCGTATAGCCGTTCACGGTCGGCCCGACGGCGCCGAATGCGCGGGTGCAGGTAGTCGGCGGAAGGGCGCTCGGGTACCAAAAGCTCGGGTAGGTCGTTTCACCCTTGCCGTCGATGATACGGGAAATGTTTCCGGCATAGGGACGGATCAAGAGCGTGTTGTTGCCGAGAGCCGTTCGGAATTGCGCTTCGAAAAACGGCTGGTTATTGTAGACATTGGAGCCGGGATACATGAAATACCCGTTGATCGTCTGGCCGACGTAGCCGGCGTATGCGGGGTTCGTGCAGTGGGTAGCAGTCACGCACTGAACGATCGTGATTGGACCGGTGCTGATGCCGTAGTTCGTGGCTTGCGGCTGGAACCCGCCCTGAGATCCGATATACGCGATTTCCAAGGACGTCGACGGAGAGAAATCCCACCGCGTTTTGAGCAGCTCGCCCTTGCTGAACTGCGGACCACTCAGATCGCCGCAGAACTGGATCGCGCCGACCGCGCCGGGCTTGTTCCAGGTGCTCTTGTTAGTGGGATCGATGATGCAGCCGTACGTATCGAAGTACTTGCGGTCCTCACCGTTGTAGCCGACGCCGAAAACGTACGAGAGCTTCCCGAGGCGGCTACTGGTCGCCAAATTGGAATACTGGCTGCCGTAACTGTCAAAGCCGGTTGTGAATTCAAAGCTGGGCTTTGGCGAGTATCCCAGCGTAAGGATGTTTGCGGTGCCTCCGACGGCGGTTCCGGCGAATGGAGTCGTATTTCCCGGGCCGATCTCCGTTTCGACGTTTTGCACCAAGAAGGAGTTGAAGAACTGGGAGAACCAGACGCCGTAGCGGCCGGCGGAAAGCGGATGGCCGTCGAGCATGACCTGCGTTTCATAGCCCTGCGAGCCGGCCAGCGAAATGTTGGTGTTCGGCGACGATGAGCCATGCTCTACGACCGCTCCCGGGATACGCTGGACGACATCGTTAATCAGCGGTGATGCGAGGTTGGTGAATTCTTGGCGCGAGGTGATCGAAACGGCGGCGGCGCCGGTGTTGATCGAGCTGCGCGCGGACGAAACGACGCGCGCGATGGTTCGCAACGAGCTCAAATCCGCCTGCTGCAGGACGATCTGCAGCGGAACGGTCGAGCCCGCAAGAACGGCCACGTCGTCGGTGCTGGCCGAAACGTACCCGCCTTTGTTGATGTCCACGCGATAGATTCCGACAGGAATCGGCGCGATCGTGAACTTGCCGGATGCGTCGCTCGCCGTCTGGCGGGTCGCCGGGCCGCTTGCGACGATTTGGGCCCCCGCAACGGGCGTGCCGTTCACGCTGCGCACGGTCCCATTGATGGCTCCGGTCTCTGCTTGGGCCAGCGCTGTGACCGGCAGTGCGGCGAAAAGAAAGATGACAAACAATAGTGCGCCTAAGTTTTTCACAGCTGTTCCTTCTTAAAAGTCCGTGCGCTCGGTAACGCCTCTATAAGGCAGTATATAGTGAAAGGCCATGCGGAGCCAAGAGGCCGCCCCATTTCTCTCAGTCGTCTCCTTCGTGGAAATGCAGATGACAGCCGTCTTCCGCATCGCGCAATACTTCGCGAGCTTCCGTCAGCATCGCTTGCGAGACGGACGGGGCGGAGTCAATCTCACCTTCTTCGGTGAGAAAATCGCTCTCCGTCCAGTCTTCCCACGTTTCGAGCGGCTCGCCGTCCACGTCGGCCGGGAAGCGCACGCAAAATCCTTCGACCAGGTGCAGTCCGACGACGAGCACGCGCGTACCCCGCGGGAAAAACGTTCCGTCCTTCCACAACGTGCCGTATGTGGTTTGGTAGGCCGTTCCGATTCTCAGCGCGTCTATTGTCTACACTCCAAAGTGATCGATTGGTTTCTCGCCAATGTACGTTATGATACTTTTGATCTCCGAGTACAGCCCCATGGTCTCGATGCCCAACTCGCGCCCGTAACCCGACTGTTTGTAACCGCCGAATGGAATGCCGGGGAAAACGGAATAGGGCGTATTGATTGCAACGGTTCCCGTGCGCAGTGCTTTGGCCGTGCGGCCGGCGCGCCCGAGATTCTGCGTCCAAATGCTGGCTGACAAACCATACTCGCTGTCGTTTGCGAGCGCGATCGCTTCGGCTTCATCTTTAAAGCGCGTGATGGTAGCGACCGGCCCGAAAACCTCTTCGCGCGAAATACGGTGCGCCGGCTGCGCTTCATACGCGCTGACGCTCCAGAACTTGCCGTCCTCGAACCCGTCGCCTGCGCGCGCCGGTTCGCCGCCGAGCAGCAGCTTCGCGCCTTCGCCGGCTCCAATCTCGCAATACGATTTGATCTTGTCGTATTGCTCTTGCGTCGTGATCGCGCCGATCTGCGTCTGCGGGTCCTCCGGATTGCCGACGCGCAATTTACGCGCTTTGGTCGTGAATGCCGCGATGAATTCGTCGGCGATGCCTTCGTGCACCAGAACGCGCGAGCGCGCTTCGCAGCACTGGCCCGCATTGTAGAAAATGCCGTAGAGCGCGCCGTTAACGGCTTGCGTGACATCGGCGTCGTCGAAGACGATCGACGGTGACTTGCCCCCGAGCTCGAGCGTCACTCGTTTCACCGTTTGCGCGGCGGTGGCGGCAACGCGTTTTCCGGTCCCGGTACTGCCCGTGAAAGCGATCTTGTCGATGCCGGGATGCTCGACGATCGCTTGGCCCAAATCCCGGCCCTCGCCCGTGATCACGTTGAGCACGCCTTCCGGCAGCCCGGCCTCAAGGGCGATCTTCGCAAGTTCGAGCGCAGACAGGGGCGTTTGACCGGCAGGCTTGAGCACGATCGTGCAGCCCGCGGCCAGCGCCGGCGCAACTTTCCACGATGCCAGCAATAGCGGAAAATTCCACGGAACAATCGCGCCTACGACGCCGACCGGTTCGCGCACGGTTTGCGCGAGATAATTCGGCATTGGGCCGGGCAAGCTGTTGCCGTAGTTTTTCGTGGAGGCGCCGGCGTAGAATTCAAAGCAATCGACAATCGCCCCGAGCTCGCCTTTAGCGGTCCCCAGCGTCTTGCCGTTGTCGCGCACTTCCAGCAGCGCGATCTCGCCCGCGCGTTCGGCGATGAGTTGCGCGATCTTGTAGATGATTTTGGCGCGGCGCGATGCGGCCATCGTGGCCCACTTGCCGCGCTCGAACGCTTCGCGCGCCGCTTTCACCACGCGATCGACGTCGGCGGCGGACGCGTTGGCAACCTGCGCGATCACGGCCCCCGTGGCGGGATTCGTATCGTCGTATGAGGCGCCGTCGGAGGCACCGGACCACTGATTGCCGATGAAGAGTTGAGTCCGTCTAACAGGCGCATCCGCGCTGCGCGCTGCGCGCCCCCCGTCGGCAAAGCCACCGGGGCCCCCGGCCTTCGGCCCTCCTGCGATTTCGTCAAGAGACAATCTACAGCTAGATCCTTTCAAAAATCGTACTAATGCCCTGGCCGACGCCGATGCACATCGTGGCCAAGCCGTAACGACCCTCGCGCCGCCGCAGTTCGTGCAGCAGCGTCGTGGCGATGCGCGCGCCGCTCGCACCGAGCGGGTGGCCGAGTGCAATCGCGCCGCCGTTGGGGTTCGCCCTGGCCGGGTCAATCTCCAGGTCACGCAAGCATGCAATCGACTGGGCTGCGAACGCTTCGTTTATCTCGACCAGGTCGAGCTGAGCGATCTGCAAGCCCGCGTGCGCCAGCGCCTTGCGCGTCGCCGGAATGGGGCCGAGGCCCATATAATCGGGATGCACGCCCGCCGCTGCCGTCGCGACGATGCGCGCCACCGGCTTCAGCCCGAGCTTTTGTGCGGCCGAAGCTTCGCAGAGCAGCAGTGCGGCGGCGCCGTCGTTAATTCCCGATGAATTGCCCGCCGTGACCGTTCCGCCGGTTTTGAAAGCCGGCTTCAACTTTGCCAACGCATCGAGTGTTGTGTCGGGGCGCGGATGCTCGTCGGCCTTCACGTCAGCCACGGCAACGATTTCCTCCGCGAATACATTTTTCGCGACGGCCGCTTTGGTTCGCAGCTGCGATTCGAAGGCGAAGCGATCTTGCTCCTCGCGCGTAATGTGATAGCGCTCCGCGACGTTCTCGGCCGTTTCGCCAAGCGTAACCGGCGGATACAGCTCTTGCATGCGCGGATTCACCATGCGCCAGCCGAGCGTCGTGTCGTACATTTCCGGCGCGCGAGCGAACGGCGTCTCGGCTTTGAGTTGCACGAAGGGCGCGCGCGTCATCGATTCGACGCCGCCGGCGATCGCGATGTCGCTTTCGCCGTAGGCGATCGCGTGTGCGGCGGAGTTGATCGCCTGCAAACTGCTGCCGCACAAACGGTTGATCGTCACGCCGCCGACTTCGACGGGCAGTCCCGCCAGAAGTGCGGCCATGCGCGCGACGTTGCGATTGTCTTCGCCCGCTTGATTGGCCGCGCCGAAAAAAACATCTTCGATCATCTTGGGCTCGACACCGGTTCGTTCCACGATGGATTTAATAACCAGCGCTGCGAGATCGTCCGGCCGCACATTTGCAAGCGCGCCGCCATATCTTCCGATCGGCGTGCGTACCGCATCTATAACGACAACGCTTCGCGAGCTCAAAGTGACATTCCAGGATAGATCGAGCCGCCGGATTTTGATTCGACGACGCCCTCGGCGACGGCTACGTCCATCGGGTCTTGCTCGCTTTCGACATCCAACACCCACAACGCGCGATGAGGCGCGAAGG
>Ga0102924_1002441_pt1 | contig 20280 bp, 19 predicted proteins | sample PaiPotPPM11metaG_FD_80116 | JGI IMG/M metagenome (GOLD analysis project Ga0102924, IMG submission 80116) | Iron sulfur acid spring bacterial and archeal communities from Banff, Canada, to study Microbial Dark Matter (Phase II) - Paint Pots PPM... ...
ATTGTGGACCTGCTGACGCGCAAAGCCTATGAATTCGATCAGCAGGGCCATACGAAAGAAGTGCCGCTTCCCAGCGAATTGGCCGCGGAGATCGAGTCGCGCCGCTCACCGCTGGTCGAGGCCGCCGCCGAGACTGACGATGCGCTGCTCGAAAAGTACCTGGAAAGCGGTGAGCTGAGCGATGCGGAGGTCACGGCCGCACTCGCCAAGGGCGTGGCCGCCGGCACGATCGTGCCGGTGCTGTGCGCCGCGGCCGGCAAGTCGATCGGCATCGGCAGCCTACTCGATGCCATCGTCGCGCTGCTGCCCTCGCCCAAGCAGGCCCCATCGGTCGAGGCGGTCAACCCGCGCACCGACCAGCCCGAAACGATGACGGCCGACCCGGCCCGACCGCTGGCGGCGCTGATCTTCAAGACCACCGCCGACCCGTTCGTGGGGCGGATCAGCTACGTCAAAGTCGTATCGGGGACACTGACGCCCGGAACGCCGCTGCTGAACACCTCCAAGGATCAGCCGGAGCGTCCGGGGACGATCGGATATCCGAAGGGCAAGACGCTCGAGCCCGCGACCGAGGTCGTGGCAGGCGACATCGCGGGGATCAGCAAGCTGCAAGCGGCGACGACGGGCGACACCCTGGCGAGCCGCGATCATCCCCTGCGGCTGCCGCCGATCCAGTACCCGGAACAGACCTACAGCGCCGCCGTCAGTGCCAAGAACAAGGCCGACGAGGAGAAGGTCAACGCGGCGCTCGTCAAACTCGTCGACGAGGACCCGACCCTGACGCTGGAGCACGAGCCGATCACGAAGGAATCGATCGTGCACGGCATGGGCGACATCCATCTCGAGGTCGTGCTCGAGAAGATGAAGCGCAAGTACGGCGTCGAGGGCACGCTCGCGGTGCCTCGAGTGCCCTACCAGGAGACGATCACCAGCAGCGCCAAGGCGGAGAAGAAGTACAAGAAGCAATCCGGCGGGGCAGGACTCTACGGTCACTGCGTCATCGACATTGCCCCGGTCCCACGAGGCACGGGATTCGTCTGGGAAGACAAGATCTTCGGTGGCTCCATCCCGCAGAACTTCCGACCGTCGGTTGAGAGGGGCGTGCGAGAAACGATGGAGCAAGGCGTGCTGACCGGCAACCCGCTGGTGGACATCAAGGTCCGCCTGCTGGACGGATCAACGCACCAGGTTGACGGCAAGGACATCGCCTTCAAGCTGGCGGGCGCGATGGCGATGCGACAGGCGGTCATGGACGCCAGGCCGGTTCTGCTCGAGCCGATCATGGACGTCGAGGTCTTCGTCCCGGAGCGCAACATGGGCGACGTCATCAGCGACCTGAATGGCAAGCGCGGCAAGATCGCAGGGATGGAGCCCTCCGGTGATCACATGGAAAGGGTGCGGGCGCAAGTTCCCCTCTCGTCGATGTACCGGTTCCCGATCGACCTGCGGTCGATCACCCAGGGGCGGGGGCGGTACACCATGAAGTTCTCGCACTACGAAGAGGTGCCTGCCCACGCGGCGCAGCCGGTGATCGCCGCGTATCAGAAGTCCAGGGGCGGCCAAGAAGAAGAGTAAGTAAGTCAGCGGGCGCTCGGTTCGGCCCAGAGTGGCACGCCGGCCCAGGCCAACCCCAACAGCGTTTTCGCATCCTGCAGCTCGCCGCTCGAGCGCAGCACCTGAAGGTCGTGCGTATCGAACGGGTTGACCTTGAAGGATTCGTCGAGCTCGGCATGCGCCTCGGTCGGTGACAGGTCCTCGGCGAGGAAGAACGTCATGCGCTCATCGCAATAGCCCGGCATCAGGTAGGCGCTGCCCAGAGTGGTCCAGCGCTCGGCCTTCAGGCCCGCCTCCTCGGCGAGCTCACGGCGCGCCGCCTCCGGGATCTCCTCGCCCGGTTTGTCGAGGGTGCCTGCCGGAATCTCCCATAGCTCGCGACCGGTGACGTAACGAAACTGGCGAACCAGCACAATGCGGCCATCCGCGCGGCGGGGGATGATGCCAACTGAGCCCGGATGTCGAACGATCTCGCGCGTGGTCAGGTGCCCATTCGGCAATCGCACCTGGTCCCGATACACCTTGAAGAGTTTGCCGCCGTAGACTTCCTCGGTTTCGACCCTTTCCTCCATGTCGGGATTATCATGGCTGCTTAGGTCATGATCGAGCGCACCGTTCTCGAAATCGCACAGCATCGCTTCTGGGCCTGGCAACGTCGCACGGCCCCGACACCACGCAGCCAGCTCCGCGAGACCGATCAACTGCTGGGTGCCGTCGAAGAATGCCGCCTGCGAGACATCACGCTGGTTCCGACCCACATCTGGCGACGGATCGTTCACCTCCTTGGCCAGATGGACGGCAAGTACACCGAGAAGCTGGGCATCGACCGCTCGGTTGAGCGCTCCGCCGAGGTCCTCTTCGAGGCCCAGGAAGACCTCATGCTGGCCGCTCGAAGCCGCTGGCGCGGCCGGGCCGGCAACATCGTCCAGCTCTTCCGGGGGCGCTAAAGCCCCCACCCTGCCCTCCCCCAGAGGTGGAGGGGAAATGTGCGGGCGCCTACCCAAGATGCCCTGAGCCAACTGTCCCCATCGCCTACGAACATATGTTTGCTTTTTAGCTCAGTTTCTGCTAGCCTGCACGCATGGGCGAGATGGCGACGTTAGTCGAAGGCACCCCGGGAAGCCGCCCGGTCAGCGATCTGACGACGGTCCCGCTGCTCCGACGGGTGGTCGAAAGCCTGGCGACGATGCGGCCCGGCCGGTACACGGTCTATCTCGGCCGACCCGACCCAGCGGCCGTTCGGGCCGAGTGGGATCAGGAGGTCGCGTTGCTGCGGTGCGCGCGGCGGGCTGTGGTCACGACACCGGAGACAACCCCGTTGCCACAGGAGGCCGATCGGCGCGATCCAGGTCTCGGCTGGCTGGCCAATGTCTGGTTCAGTGCGGTCATTGGCGACGACACCGCGATGGCGGTCCTTTGCCAACCCGACCCGATCCATCCCCAGGAAGCCTGGCTGCTGACCGATCCCACGGCGGTTCGGCGGTTCGTCGCCGCCGTCGAGGGCGAACTGGCTCGACCCGACCCCCAGCTGCTCGCGGTCTAAGCCTCCGTACAATTGGGGCCGCGTGACGCCCCCTCATCAACCGTGGCCCTTGCTCGTCGCGGGCACGATCACCCGCGACGACGTTCGCACGCCGATGGGCGTCAATACCGATGGTCTCGGTGGATCCGCGACCTACTTCACGCTCGCGGCGCGGCTCTTCGCGCCGGTGTCCGTCGTGGGCACCGCGGGTCCGGATTTCATGCCCGCGTTCGAGGATGCGATGCGCAACACCGGTGCTGACCTGCGCAGCGTCGTGCAGTCGGCGCTGCCAACGTATCGCTGGCAGGCTGAGCACGACTACGAAACCGGCACCACACGCAACGAGCGCTCGGACCAGGGCGCCTACCGCGGCTTCACTCCCGTACTCACGGCCGACCAGCGCAAGGCCAAAATCGTTTTCCTCGGAAGCATGGAGCCTCGCCATCAAATGCGCGTGCTGGAGCAGCTCGAGGCCCCCTGGCTCGTGGCGGGCGACACGATGAAGCTGTACATTCGAGAGGAGCCGGAAGCGCTCGAGCCCGTCCTCCAGCGCCTCGATTACCTCTTTCTCAACGCCTCGGAGGCGATGGCATTGGCCAAGGTCGACAGCATCGACGAGGCGTCGGAGCAGCTGCGGCATCGATTCACGTTGCGCGGACTGGTCATCAAGGAAGGGCCGAAAGGGGCCACCCTCTACCGTCACGGCGAAGACATTCATCTGCCGGCGTTGCCGGTGGACCCGCCGACCGACCCGACCGGCGCCGGTGACGCAGTCGCCGCGGGATTCCTCGGCGCGCTCGCCGAACAGCAGGTGGAAACCGATGAGTCCGTGCGTCTGGCGCTGGGCTACGCCATGGTGATGGCATCCTTCGCAATCCAGCATTTCAGCGTGCGGGGACTGCAACCGATCACCCGCGCGGACGTCGACGCGCGGATGGCCTCGATGGCCTGGCAGGTCCAGCCAACCGCTTGACCTGGCGAACGGGAAGCCTGACGGTCGACATTTTGCAGGGCGACCTGACCGAGCAGGATGTCGACGCCATCGTCAACGCGGCGAACAACGACCTGATTCTCGGCGGGGGCGTGGCCGGCGCGATTGCCCGGCGCGGCGGTCCGGCGATCCAGGCGGAGTGCCGCGCGATTGGCCCGATCGAGGTCGGTGATGCCGCCATCACTGGGGGCGGCCAGCTCAAAGCCCGCTTCGTCGTCCACGCGGCGAGCATGCGCCTGGGGGGGCCCACGTCCGCGGAAAGCCTGCGCGGTTCGACCCGGCGCAGCCTCGAGATTGCAAGCGAGCGAGGGCTGCGGTCGATCGCGTTCCCGGCGGTTGGCACCGGCATCGCCCATTTCCCCTTGGATGACTGCGCGCGGATCATGCTCGAGGAGGTGGTGCGCCACGGCGCACACGACACCTCGCTGAAAGATGTGCGCTTCGTCCTCTTTGGCGACGAGGCTGACGCTACGTTTCGCCGCGAGGCGGAGAACCAGTTAACCCCGGAATAGACCGGGGAGAAAGATCGACGCGAGGAAAATCAGCGTCACGCCGGTCAAGAACACGAAGACCACGCCGGACAGGGCGTTGGTGAACAGGCCGTTGCGGTACCGGCCCAGGACGCGTTTGTCGTTGGCGAGGATCAGCAGCAGCGGGAGGAGCAACGGAAGCATGACCCCGTTGACGATGTTCGGCAGGTTGGTGATCAACGCCAGTGGCGCGCCCGGGAACATCGCCACCCCGGCGCCGAGCACGATCAGCGACGTGTAGATCGTCTGGAAGGCCGGGGCTTCGCGAAACGACTTGTCGATACCGCGTTCGAAGCCGAAGGCTTCGGTGATGGCGTAGGTCGTGGTCAACGGCAGCACCGAGGCGGCCATCAGCGACGCGTTCATCAGGCCGAGGGCGAACAGGAGGGTGGCATAGTGACCGGCAAACGGGGCGAGCGACAAGGCGATCTTGTTGAAGGCGGACGGGTCACTCGGATCGACCTTGACATGGTGGGCAAAGATCGTCGCCCCGCAGGCCACGATGATGAAGAACGCGACGATCTGCGTCATGAAGATGCCGATCCCGGTGTCGACGCGCTCGTACGTCAGGTCGGCGGGATGGAGGCCCTTGTCCGCGACGTTGGATTGCTGGAAGAAGGCCATCCAGGGCGTGATCGTGGTGCCGACGACCGAAATGAAGATCAGGATGAAGGCGGTCGTGGGCCGCACCGTGGGGACAAGGGTCTGGCGGATCACCTGGCCCCAGGACGGGTGCGCCATGAAGGCGGAGATGGCGTACGAAACGTAGACCAGCGTCAGCACCAGCAAGACCCTTTCAACCACCCGGAAGGAGCCGCGCAAGACGAGGAACCAGACTAAAAAGGCCGCGATCGGCACCGCGATGTAGCGTGCCAGGTCACCGGCAAATGGGAACAGCAGCGCGGCCGCGGCCGCGATCCCGGTGAACTCCGCGACCGTCGTGGTCGCGTTGGCGATGAAGAGGAGAATCATCGCCCACAGGGTTGGCGTCACGCCGAACCGCTCGCGGATGAGGTCGGATAACCCTTTGCCGGTCACCACGCCCATGCGGGCGACCATTTCCATGATCGGCCACAGGCAGATCGCCGTAACCAGCAGCACCCAGAGGAGGTCATAGCCGAACTGCGAGCCGGCCAGCGTGTAGCCGGTGACGCCGGTGGCGTCGTTGTCCGTGTTGCCGGTGATGACGCCGGGACCAATGACGGACAGCAGCAGCAGCAACCGCGTCCGCCGGCTGCGGAGCAGTCCGAGCGGCACGGCCAGGCCCTTCGGCTGCGCCAAGAGGCCTAGAAGATCCGCCGGCGGCGGCCGCCGGCTCGCGCCGGCATGACCCGCGCCATGATGTCGTCGACGGTAACGATGCCCTGGATCCGATTGTGCTGGTCAACCACGGGCACGGCGAGCAGATTGTATTTCGAGGTCACCTCGGCGACCTCACGCGGCCCAGCGTCGACCCCGACCGAGATGACGCTCTTGATCATGAAGTCGCGGATCTTGGTCTCCGGCCGCGCGACGATCAGGTCGCGGAGCGAGAGCACACCGAGCAGGTGCTCCTCCTCATCGACGACGTAGACGTAGTAGACGCTCTCCGCATCCGGCTCGAGCTCGCGCAAGCGGTCGATAGCCTCGGCGGCGGTGAGCGTGTGGAGGACCGCGACGTACTCGGTCGTCATGAGGCCTCCGGCCGTGTCCTCGCGGTATGCGAGCAGCTCTTCAACGTCTTCCGCTTCGTCTTCCTCCATTTTCTGGAGCAACTGCTGCGCCCGTTCCCGCGGCATGTCGGCGAGCAGGTCAGCGACCTCGTCCGGCGCCATCGCCTCCAGGATGTCGGAGGCCCGTTCGACGTCGAGGCGCTCCAGGATGGAGGCCTGCATGTGCGGCTCGTCGATCTCCTCGAGGGTATCGGCCGCCTTTTCGTCGCTCAAGGCGGCAAAGACCGCGCTTCGATCATCCGGGCTGAGCTCGTTGACGATGTCGGCAATGTCGGCCGGATGCAGCTTCGCCAGCTTGGTGTGGGCGATCCGCAACTTGACCGAACTCACGTCGCTGCGCACCGGGTCGACCGCCTCCCAGGAGATGAGCTTTTGCGGCCAGTCGAGATGGAGGGCTGACGCGATTCGGCGCCCGAGTCCTTCGAGCCCAACCCGCCGGGCGAGTCCGCGACTCCCGATGTCCACCCCCACCAGCAACAGCGATCCCTCGACTTGCGAGAGCTGAAGGTCGTTGACGCGCACCACCCGGCGGCCGTCCATGTCGACGATCTGCTTATCGAGGATCTGACGCGAGAGCCAAAGCTCGTTCTCCGCGCGGGCGTGCGGCTGCAGGCTGGCCTCGTCGACCTTCAGGCTGAGCTCCTTGTTGTCCCAGCTGCGCACCACCGGCCAGTCGATCGAGCGCACCTTACGGTTCCCCTTGAGGATCACGCCGGTCACGCGCGGGAATGGTTCGGTCATGACGACCACGAGGTCGCGGACTCGACCGATCCGGTGCTGTCGAACGTCGACGACCTCAGCGTTGAGGAAATCGCTGAGGAAGATCAATACGCTAGCTCCGGAACTGCTTGAACAGCAGCGAGGCGTTGTGCCCGCCGAAGCCGAACGAGTTCGAAAGCGCCAGCTTGATGTCCAGCTCGCGCGCGCCTTCCGGGATGTAATCGAGGTCACACTGCGGGTCCGGGTGCTCGAGGTTGATGGTGGGAGGCGCGACCCCTTCCTCGATCGCCTTGACCGAGATGACCGCCTCGACCGATCCGGCGGCCCCCAGCAGGTGGCCGAGCATCGACTTGGTCGAGCTGATCGGAATCCGATAGGCGGCGTCCCCGAAGATGTCTTTGACCGCCAGCGTTTCGGCCACGTCGCCCAGCTGGGTCGCGGTGCCGTGTGCATTGATGTAGCTGACGTCCTCGGGTGCGACCCGCGCCTTCAGCAGCGTTCGCTTCATCGCCTGGGCCGCGCCCGCGCCCACCGGGTCCGGCGCGGTGATGTGGCTGGCATCGGCGGTGGCCGCATAGCCCACGATTTCGGCGAGAATGGGCGCGCCACGCTTGAGCGCGGACGAGAGTTCCTCCAGGATCAGGATGCCGGCGCCCTCGCCCATGACGAAGCCATCTCGCTCCACGTCAAACGGCCGGCTCGCCCGACTTGGCTCGATGTCACGGGTCGACACGGCGCGCACGGCGCAAAAGGCGGCAAGTGCCAGGGGCGTCACGCAGGCCTCACTGCCCCCCGCGACCATGGCCATCGCATCGCCACGCTTGATGATCTCGAAGGCTTCGCCAATCGCATGTGCGCCGGAGGCACACGCGGACACGGTGCAATAGTTCGGGCCGCGCGCTCCGATTGAAATCGAGATCTGCCCGGCGCCCATGTCGGCGATCATCATCGGCACGGTGAAAGGGCTGATGCGCGAGGGCCCGCGCTCCTTGAGCACGGTATGCGCTTCCTCGATCTCTTCCAGGCCGCCGATGGCGCTGCCCACCAGCACGCCGACCTGGTCGCGGTTCGCCTCCGTGATCTTCAAGCCCGACTCCGCCAGCGCTTCCTTGGCCGCCACCATCGCGAACTGCACGAATCGCGACATGCGGCGCGCCTCCTTGCGGTCGAGGCGGGTTTCTGGCTTGAAGTCAATTACTTCGCTGGCCACCTTACTCGGGGTAGCCGATGGATCGAACGCCTGGACCCGGCGAATGCCGGAGCGGCCCGCCTTGACCGCCTCCCAGGTTTCACGGGTCGTATGCCCAAGGGACGTGATGGTGCCGGTGCCGGTGACCACGACGCGCGTGCCGTTCACCATGATGTCACGCTCGCCTTTCCACACCGGGGCTCGCTTCTGCCAGTCCTCCGCCGCCCCAGCGAACGCAGGCAGCCGCCCAGGTCGGGCCGCTGCCACACGCGAGCAAAAGCGCCGTCATCCCATTTTGCAACCGTCCCTCCTTGATCGCGTCGTGCAACACGGTCAGCGGCGCCGCCGCCAGCAGGCTCCCGTACCGGGCTGGGTCGAGGAGCAGCCGCGCCGATGGGACGCCGGCAGCTTTGCTCCAGGCCTGCATAATTTCGGGCGCCGACTGCTCGCCGATCACCAGGTCGATGTCGGACAGCGACAGGCTCGCCTTCCGGAGGCACTCGGCCGCCCCATCTGTCAGGCCCTGCACCACGGTTCGATCGTTCGCGTCGCCGTTACCTTCCGGCCGCGCCGCGCCACCGGCCATCGTCGACAACACCCCGGCGTCGCCGCCGGCGCGGGTCAGCACCGCAGCCGCAGCGGCACGGCTGTGGACGGTCCCGCTCTGACCGGGGAGGTCGACGAGCTGGTTGTCCGAGTCCGCGCCGATCACCAGGACGCTTCGGCCACTGGCGATGTAGCGCACCCCGACATTGAGCGCCGCGAGCAGGCTGGTCTCCGCCGCATAGAGGTCAAAGCTCGCCACCATCGGCAATTTGAGTTCGGTCTGGACCAGGCACGCGGTGGTGGGCCAGAGCACGTCCGGTGTCGTGGTGCCGACGATGATCATGCCGATGTCGGCAGCGTCGACACCCCCGGCCTGCATCGCGGCGCGTGCCGCCCCGGCGGCCAATGACGCCGTGTTGATCCCTTGATCGGCCTGCACCCGGTAGGAGACGCCGGTCAGGTCGCTGCCGGTCACGCGGCGTGCCAACGGGGCATCGGCCGGTGGGCGGTAGATGCCCAGGCCGGCGATCGCCCCCAGGGCCAATCCTCGGCCCGCCTGGGCGAGCGAGGGCATCGAGGCGGAAGTCACGCCTCATTTTAAGTCCGGGTTTTGCGTGTGGTTACGTTTCGGGCCGTAACCAAGCGCCACCTGACGGGATACATTCCCTGCGAGCTTGCCTAGGTATTCGCGCACCCGCGCCTGCTGGTTCGCTATTGTATAGACCGAATTTGGCACCACCTGGTGCCCCGTACTCCAACAAACCAGCAGGAGGGACCGATGGCCGAAGCGAATTTCGACAAGTTCCGCGGCATCATTGCGGAGCAGCTTGGCGTCGACGTCGAGAAGGTGACCCCGGAAGCCTCCTTTACGGAGGACTTGCAGGCTGATTCGCTCGACCTGGTTGAGTTGATCATGGCCTTTGAGGAGGAGTACGGGATGGAGATCTCCGACGACGATGCCCAAAAGCTTCGCACCGTGGGCGAGGCCTGGAACTACGTCAAGGGGAAGGTGTCCGTCGCCTGATCCGGAAACCGAGTTGAGCGCTCCCTACGGCGACGGGCCGGTGGCTTTCGTCTTCCCAGGGCAGGGCTCCCAATACGTGGGCATGGGTAAGGCCCTCTACGCGGCATCGGAAACAGCGCGCCGTGTTTTTCGGCGTGCCGACGAGATCCTCGGGTTCGGACTGACCCGCATGTGCTTCGAGGGTCCCGAGCAGGACCTCAATGACACCATCAATGCGCAGCCCGCGATTCTCACGGTGAGTGTGGCGTGCTTGAACGCGATGCGAGAGCGCTGGCACTCCCTGGGGCAGGTGGTCGCTCCGCGTTACGTCGCCGGCCACAGCCTGGGCGAGTTCACGGCGCTGGTGGCGGCCGACGTCATCGACTTCGAAAGCGCGTTGGTCCTGGTGCGCGAGCGCGGCCGCTTGATGAAGGAGAATGGCACCGAGCGCCCCGGCGGGATGCTGGCCGTGCTCGGGCTCGATCGCGAGGTGGTCGAGGGCGTCGTCGCGGACGCCGGGGTAATGGGCGTGATCACCCTGGCAAATGCGAATTCCCCTGGACAGATCGTGCTCTCCGGCGAGTCTCCGGCGCTCGAGCGCGCAGCGGAGCTCGCGCGGGCCCGTGGCGCAGCCCGGGTGGTCCGGCTGCCGATCAGCATCGCCTCCCACTCGCCCCTGATGGCGCGGGCCGCCGCGCAATTCGGCGAGATCGTCGCCCGGCTTCCGCTCCGTCAGCCGCGGATCCCGGTTGTCGCCAACATCACCGGCCAGATCCTCACCAGCGCCGACGACATCCGTAAGGAGCTCGCCGACCACATCCTCAAGCCCGTGCAGTGGACCTCGTCGGTGGTCGAGATGGTGGCCCGCGGCAGCGCGGAATTTCTCGAGATCGGGCCCGGCCAGGTGCTCTCGGGGTTGATCCGGCGCATCAGCCAGGAAGCCCACGTCGTGACGCTGAGCGACCGTGAGGTCGCGCGCGTCCTCACCCCCTCGCCGTTGGGATGAAGCGGGTCGTCGTGACCGGGGTGGGGGCGGTGACGCCGGTTGGTCTCGATGCGCCCAGCACCTGGGCCTCCATGCTCGAAGGGCAATCCGGGATCGGCAAAGTAACGCTCTTCGACGCCAGCGAGTACCCGGTGCAGATCGCCGGCGAGGTGAAGGGCTTCGACGCCACCGGCCGGATCGAACCGAAGGAGCTCCGCCGGATGGACCGCTACGCCCAGCTCGGGCTGGTCGCGGCCCAGGAGGCATTCGCCGACGCCGGCCTCACAAAGAACGGACTGCTCGACGACGTCGGCGTGATCTTCGGTAGCGCGGCGGGCGGGCTGGGGGTCTTCCTCGAACAACAGCGCATCCTCCAGGAGCGCGGGCTGAAACGGGTCAGCCCGACCTTTATTCAGAACATGCTGGTCGACACGGCGTCGGGGCACATCGCGATCGCGCTCGGGCTGCGTGGCCCGAACATGGCCGTCGTCTCTGCCTGCGCGACCGGGAGCGGCGCCGTGGGGGAGGCCTTTGAAACCATCCGTCGGGGTGACGCGGCGGCGATCGTGACGGGTGGGGCCGAAGCGGTGTTGATCCCGGTCGTCTACGCCGGGTTCTGCGCCATGCGGGCGCTCGCGCAGCACGAGGACCCAACCAAGGCGTCTCGCCCCTTCGATCGCGATCGCACCGGCTTTGTGATCTCGGAAGGGGCCGGGGCGCTCCTGCTCGAGGAGCTGGAGCATGCCCAGCGGCGGGGCGCGCGGATCTACGCCGAGGTGATCGGCTATGGCTCGAGCAACGACGCCTTCGACATGGCCGCGCCGGCCGAGGGCGACGGCGCCGTGCTGACGATGCAGCGGGCGCTGCGCAAGGCCGAGATTAAACCGGAGCGGGTGGACTACATCAACGCACACGGAACCGGCACACCGATGAACGACAGGTTCGAAACGGACGCGATTCACCGCGTATTCGGCGAGCACGCCAATCGGCTGGCGGTCAGCAGCACCAAGTCGATGACGGGGCACATGATGGGCGCCTCGGGCGCGGTGGAAGCCGTCGTCATTGCGCTAACGATCCGCGACCAGGTGATCGCGCCCACCATCAACTTGCAGACGCCGGACCCCGAGTGTGACCTCGACTATGTGCCCGGTCAGGCCCGGCGCGCCAACGTTGGCGTCGCGCTTTCGAACTCCTTCGGGCTCGGTGGCCACAACGCCAGCGTGATCATGTCGCGCTTCGCCGAATAACGCCCCACCCTAACCCCCCCGCAAGGGGGAGGGAACCGAGGGTTTCCGCGACTTTTCTGAATACAAAGCGAATTGGAGAGGTTGTGCTATCATCAGGCCGATTTTGGGGGCGCCGGGGCCTTCCAGTAGCCAGCAAAAGGAGAGTGTTATGGCCGTTAGCGGATATTGCCTGAAGTGCAAGAAAAAGGTCGACATCAAGGACCCGCAGCACATCACGATGAAGAACGGGAAGCCCGCCACCACCGGAACCTGCCCAACATGCGGGACGAAGATCTACAAGATCGGCAAAGCGTAACGCTGCGTAGTCGGAATTGAACAGCCGGTCCAGTACCGGCTTTTTTCTTTTCTAGGGCTTGGCGGCGGAGCGGTTCGCCGGTTCCTTGCTCGCCAGCTCGGATTCGATCAGGTCGAGCAGGACCTCGGTCGCGCTCAGCGCCACATCGACGCCCAGGGTCTTGAAGATCCGGACATTGGCGGGGTTGTTGACCCGGGCGACCGTCTTCGGCACGTTGAACTTGCGCTTGGCCAGCTGGCAGGCGACCAGGTTGTCCTCATCGTCGCCGGTGACCGCCACCACCACATCGGCGCGCTCCATGCCGGTGGTCGACAGGAAGGCCATCTCGTCGCCGTCGCCCACCATCACGATCTCGCCGAGGGCGGAATTGAGAACCTCCGCCCGACGCGGATCCTTCTCGATCAGGGTGACTTCGTAGCCCCGGTCCAGCAGATGCTTGCTCAGGTAGTAACCGACTTTGCCGCCTCCGATCACGATCACGTACACGGGCCTGTCATCCTTTCAGCAACGCGTGGATCTGGCGTACCCCCGAGAGTGTCGGACAGACCGTGTTGAGGCCGAGCTCGCGATAGACATCCTCGCGCATCGGATCGTAGATCCGGGTGATGACCCGCGGGACCTTGAAGATTTCGGCCGCGATCTGGGCCGCCATGATGTTGCGATTGTCGCCATTCGTCAAGGAGGCGAAGCCGTCCGCCGACTCGATGCCGGCCTGGCGGAGCACGTCCTCGTCGATGCCGTTCCCGAGCACCATCTCCCCGGGAAAATCGCTGCCGAGCCGGTCAAAGGCTCGGCGATTGCTGTCGATCACGGTGACCTGATGCCCTGCCTTGGAGAGCGCAACCGCGGCCATCGCGCCAACCCGCCCGCAACCAACGATCACCAGCTTCATGAATGGAAGACCCATTCTATGTCTACCGGCCGTGGCTCAGGCGAGCCGCCTCCACCTCCGGGAGGCCGGCTTCCCGGATCTTCGCCTGGGTGGTCGCGACGTCGTAGGGCACACGCTCGAAACGGACGGCCGACCTGCCCAGGTCGACCACCGCAAAGGCGGCGGCCGGGTTCCCATCTCGGGGCTGCCCAACGCTGCCCGGGTTGACCAGGGCCGAGGGCGGGAGCGGAATCCAGTCCCCTGGCTGCGGCACCTGTTCACCCTCCTCGGTGAAAATGCGCGGCAGGTGGGTGTGCCCGAAGAAGCACCACCGCGACCCGAGCCACATGAGGAGCTCGAGAGCCTGGAGCTCCTCGAGGATGTACTCCCAGAGGTACGGCTTGCGCGGGCTGCCATGGACGAAGCGGTGCCGGCCGATCCGGCCGTGCTTGGGCAAGGAGGCCAGGTACCGCCGGCTCCCCGGGGTGAGCACGGACTGGGTCCAGCGGGCGGCGGCGGCCGCATGGGGATTGAACCATTCGAGCACCGACGGGTCCAACATCGCCTGATCGTGATTACCCAGCACCGCTTTGGCCCGCACGGACCGAAGGCGGTCGATCACGGCATTCGGGTCGGGTCCATAGCCGACCGTATCGCCAAGCACGAGGATTCGGTCGACTGGCGGCATCGCTGCGAGCACGGCCTCGAGCGCCTCGAGATTGCTGTGGATGTCGGAGAGCAGCCCGAGGGTCGGCCCGCCGCCGGGCTCAGGCGTAGACGCGTTCGTGGGCGTAGGTGAACAGGATGCGTAGCGTCGCGGCCACCGGGACCGCCACGAAGAGCCCGAGGATCCCCCCCAGGTAGCCGCCCACGACGAAGGCGATGATGATGAGCATCGGGCTGAGGTGAACGGCGTCGCCGAACACCTTGGGGGAGATGAAGTTGTAGATCACGTTCGAGATCGCGAAGTAGATCACGAGCACCAGGATCACCTTGCCCGAGGACTGCGAGACGAAGGCCGCGATGGCGACGGCAGGCAGGGCGCCCAGGAATGGCCCGATGAACGGTATGAAAGCCGTCACGCCGGCCACGATGCCCAGCGCCAGCGCGTAGGGGACGCCCACGATCCACATCGCAACGCCTGTGACCAATCCCACCAGGGCGCAGATCGCCAGCTCGCCGCGCATGTAGGCCGCCAGCATGCCGTAGATCTCAGCCGCAACTTCGTGAACGTCGGTGCGGTATCCGCTCGGTACGAGGCCCTTGAAAAAGCGGCGGATGCTGTGCGCGTCCTTGACGAGGAAGAAGGCCACGAGCAGCACGAGGAGGGTCTGGAACAACCAGTTGACCAGCATGAAGACATTTTCGACCACCGATGAAAGGTGGCCGGCAAGCAGGGCCGGCAGATTGTGGACCGAGTCGTTGTACGCCTGGCGCAAATCGATCGGGACCCCGAGCACCGAGACGACGTGGTCCTTGTCGGCCAGGTCCTGGAAGTAGCTCGCGATCGCGGGACCCTGGGCGACCAGCGAGCTGAACTCCTGCTGGATGAGTGGGACCAGGAAGAGAACCCCGGCGGCCAGCGCCGAGCCGAGCACGCCGTAGAGCACCAACACGGCCGCGATCCGCGGCACGCGACGCCGCTCGGCGGCGTTGACGATGGGGTTCAGCATGAGCGCCAGGATGCCGGCGACGATGAACGGGCCGAGGATGCCGCGGATGGCGAAAGCCAGGATCAGGGTGAGGGTGCCCAGCACCCCGAGGAAGATCAGGGCGCGGAGGTCGCGGCTCCGCCACAGCTCGTCGACCCGGCTGCGCTGGATCACAGAGGCCTCATGTATAGGGAAAACGATGGGGGCACGGCGCGGCATGCGCGCCAGAGGGCGGGCATCGGGTTATTGTGACGGACTGGACCCGTAGGCGGGGGTGAGGGCCGGCGCCCGCTGGCTGCAGCGGATGATCAGCCAGGCGACCCCAGCCGCCATCAAGAGGTCGCCGATGCTGACCAGGGACGAATGGCCGGCAAGACCGGGGATGGCGAAGACGTCGCCGATGAACCAGAGCCCCTGCGGATGCGCCAGCGCAACGTGAAGCGGGTCGAGACCACCCCGGAGCAGGGCGAGCACAGGCGAATTGGGGTCGAGGTCAGGCGGCAGCAGCACCGGCATCCGGCCGCCAAAGGCCACGATCACGATCAGGTTCAAGGTGAGACCCGCCCCGAAGAGCAGTGCGCCGGGGATCCGGCGGTTGAACCAGACGACGCCGAGGAGCAGGACGGCGCCGATGACGTTCAGCGGACGGGCCACCATGACCGCGACCTGCGCATGTGTCGTCCCCAGGATTGCAACCGCGACCTTGACCGCAAACGCTGCCAGCAGCAGCTCGATGTGCCGAATCTTGACCTGGCTCAGCCGCCTGACATCGCCGCCGATCAGGACGGCAATCACAAGCGCCGCCGCGATCACCGCGAAGAAGAGGAACACTCCCTAGCCTGTTGCGGCTACGGCCGGAGGCAGGACATGATCTTGCAAGGTGGCCGTCCGTAAGCTGCGCGAAGACGCTCCCAAAACTGCCACGCAAATGATAAGGACTCCCGACGTCGCAAATACGAGAGGTGCGCCCAGTCGGTCGGTCAGCGGCCCAGAGATCGCCATACCCACGAGCAAGCCGGCCTGAACCAGCAAAAAGCGGGTGGACATGACCCGGCCCCTCATGTAATCAGGCGCCTGTCGCTGCGTCAGAGAAATCATAGGGACGTAGTACACCATGTTGACGACGCCCTGAACGAACAAGAACAGGATCGCCAGCCAGAGCACGCCACTCAGCCCAGTCAGCACACTCGTGATGCCAACACCAAGGGTGCCCAAGATGATGAGCATCCCGGCTCGAAAGCGCCCCAGTAAGCGCGGTGCCGCCAGAGCCCCAATAATGGCGCCCGCGCCAACAGCCGCCTCGATCAACCCGTAGCCCACAGCGCCCCCGCGGAGGGGACCATACGCCATGACTACCAGAATCGGCAGGATCATCCCGTAAAAGAGAGTCCCGCCGGTAGTCAGTGCCATGGTCGCACTAAGGACGTGGTTTGCGAGGATAAGTCGCGTGCCCTCTCTGATGTCCTGAAGAACAGTCACGGCTCTGTGGGCTGGGCGCCGGAATACGTCGGGCACGCCGAGGAGCATCGCCGCGGAGAAAATGTACGTCCCGGCGTCGATCACGAAGAGGGGCGCCCAGGTCAGGACGGCAGCGATGACCCCCGCCGAAGCGTAGCCGAGCAGCTCCATGGTCTTTTCAGAAGAAGAGACCAGGCCATTTGCCGACACCAGGAATTTCTCCGGGACAAGGTTCGGCAGAATCGCCTGCTTGGCGGGGTTAAAGAACGCACTTCCAACGGCGACCAAGGCAACTGCGATAAACACGCCAGGTAGCCACTCAAACGCGAAGAACGGAATCGTTAGCGTGACCAGGGCTCGCCCTATGTCTGCGGCGATCATGATCCGCTGGCGATTGAATCGGTCCACGAGTGGGCCGGCAACGAGTCCCAAGATGATGGATGGTGCTGCCTTGGCAATCAGACCAAGCGCCACCAGCGAGGGGGAATGTGTGACCAGAAAGAGCATGATGGCAAGACCGGTTGTATTCATCATGTCGCCGAAGCATGAGACCGATTGGCCGATCCACAACTGCCGGAATGGTTTGATGGTGAGTATGTCCTGGTATCGAACCGGCGGTTCGACCCGCGCCACTGTCTGCGCAATCTGAACCCCCCATCTTTCGGAGATGATGATCTCCAGCGCCGAAATCACATCGGGGTCGTACCATGATCCGGCCAACTCTCGAAGTTCGCGAATGGCTTCAGCGGGGGTCTTGACCGTCGGCCGAAAGACTCTAGCTTGCGTGATGGTGTCGAAGGCGTCGCAGGCGTTTACGATGCGCGATCCTATGGGGATGTCCGTTGCCCGTAAGCCTGTGGGGTAGCCCTTTCCATCCCACCGCTCGTGGTGGTGCATGACGATCTCTGCAACTCCCTGCTGTTCCGGATGCTCGTTTAGGACTTCCGCCCCGGCCTCAGGGTGAGTCTTGATGATCTCGTATTCCTCCGGCGTGAGCTTGCCGGGTTTGAGGAGGATCGAATCGGGAATGGCGATCTTGCCCAGGTCATGCAAGATTCCAGCGGTGCGAATGGTATTGCAAGTGTCCTCCGGCAGATGGAGCAGGTGAGCGACCTGCTCAGAGAGTTCGCCAACTCGCTGCGAATGCCCATAGGTTTGTCCATCGCGCTTGTCTACGATGCGGCTTTGCATGATGAATGATTCGCGAAGCCACCGGTCGAGCCGGTTCTGTTTGGTAATACTGGCGCGATAGATGAGCAGAGGGCCGTACAAGAGGAAGACGACCACTTGGTCGGGAAAGTGTTTTTGGTCCATGAGTGCCCAGATCATGTACCCGACAAGGGGAAGCGCAATATAGGTTAGGGCGCTGCTGGCCATAACCTTTCTGGCCGTCGATCGAATAGCTTCGCCGGTCACTAGCCATACCGCGGTTGACATCAGCCCCACGTTCAGTGCGGCCATTAGAAGCACCACGACTGGAAGGGCGAAGTACCAGGTCGATTGGCGTGACGTGATCCCTGCCCCATGGAAGGCCAAAGCTGGAACCCCGCAGACGAGCGCCCACATTCCACGGTTAAAGAGAAAGCGATCCCACGGGATGTCGCGGCCAGGCAGGCGGAGGTCTAGCGTGCCGAAAACTGCGACTGTCATGGCCGCCCAGGGCGGTAGCAAGAGGACGGACCCGAATAGCGGCGCCATGCTGACCGTGACGGTGGAGCCAACCCTCGTCGGTATCGGGGAGATCGAGGACATGAAGGTGAGAATGAGCAGGATGGCTCCGTTCAGTAACACCGACTGGCCGTCCGGTGGGGTCATCCACGGCGCCGCCCATGCAATCGACGCCAGCCAGAGCCCAATACCGACAGCTGCAATGCCAAGCGAGTAGGTGGACGCGAGACGCTGGCGGTTCATGTCCGCGAATATCCTAGATAGATAACTGGGCGAGCGCCCAGAACCGACAAAAAAAGCCCGGGCTTACGCCCGGGCTCACTTTGTCAGGCTTGGTCTACCACTGGACGCCGGCGCTGCCGGCCAAGATAGCCCCGAGCAGGCCAACGACTAGTACGAATAGCTTCTTCATCGCGACCACCCCCAGAAATAATTCCGCGAAAGCCGCGCAGAGGACTCCCTTGGTTCCCTCACGGTACCATGCCCCGCTCAGGGCGTAAATCCACCACCTGGGCAGCGGTCTGCCCTGTTGGTAGCGAACGAACGTTCGCTAAAGGTCGAGCTGGACGGCGTGCGCGGCAGCCTCGGTCCGCGTCTGGACCTGCAGCTTCCGGTAGATGTTCCGGAGGTGCGATTTGACGGTGCCCTCGCCGAGGCCAAGCCGGTTGGCAATCGCCTTGTTGCCTTTACCCTCGACGACCATCTTGAGGATCTCGGTCTCTCGTTCGGTCAGGGGTTGGGCCGGCGGCCGGCGGGTTCTCTTGAAGGCGGCGCCCAGCCGCATGATGACCCGCCGGGTCAGGACGTCGTCCAGCTGGAACCGGCCTGCGTGGGCGTCCTGGATGCTGCGGGCCAGGCTCGCCGGGTCGACATCCTTTAAGACGTAGCCCGAAGCGCCCGCGGCAACCATCTCAACGATGTCCTCCTCCGCCTCGGAGACGGTCAGGGCGAGGATGACGCGCTCGGGATCCTCTTCCTTGATCGTTCGGGTCGCGGCGATCCCGCCCATCTCCGGCATATTGAGGTCCATCAAAATCACGTCCGGCTTCAGTCGGCGGGACCCCTCAACGGCCTGGCGCCCCGTCATCGCCTCGCCGACGATGTCGATCTCGGCAAAATCGCGGAGCATGCCCTGCACGCCGGCTCGGAAAATCGGCCGGTCGTCGGCGATCAGCACCCGGACCCGGTTCATTCGGATCGCTCGGGGCCGATCAACGTGACGAGGGTCCCTTCAAATGTCTGGCTGACCATTTCGAGCGTTCCGCCGATCAACTCCGCCCGTTCGCGCATCCCGACCAGACCGTAGGAGCCGCCCTTCCTCGGGTCCTCGGCAACCCGACGGACATCGAAGCCGCGGCCGTCATCCCGAACCGTCATCACCCAGGGCGTCGAGGAGAGGTCAAGGACGACCCAGAGGTTGCGCGCCTGGGCATGTTTGCGGACATTCGACAGACTCTCGCGGAGCACCTGGAAGATGACCTCCTTTTGCTCCGGCGCGACGGCGCTCTCCTCGCCGCGGATGCTGACGTTGGTCTCCACCAGGTTCATTCGGCCGAACTGGTCGACGAGCTTCAGGACCGAGGCCAGCAGGCCCTGGGATCGGATCGTCTTCGGCCGCAGCGACTGGAGAATGTTGCGGGCGCCGGCCAGGATCTCCTCGGTCATCGACCGTAGCTGGGGAAGCAGCTGGCTCGCGTCGTCCGGATCGCGCTGGCGCCGCTGCTCGTAATACTTGAAAAGGGCGACGACAGCTGCCAGGTCGGACGCGAGCCCGTCGTGGATCTCCCGGGCGAGGTTGAGCCGCTCCTGGAGGACCGCCACCTCGGCGACCTTGATCGCGAGGCTGTGCGACCGCAGTGCCGCCACGGCCTCCACCGCTAGATCCTCGAGCCGGACCGCGTCGCGGCGGTCGAGGCGCCAGGGTGTGCGTCGAAGCAGGACCAGGACTCCGACCGGGCGCTCCAGCGGCGGGGAGAGCGCAATGGCGGCCATGCCGCGATAGCCGGCGTCGACCCAGACGGCCTCATCGGGGGAAAGCTCCTCGGCGGCGAGGTCCTCGACGGTGAGGACCTCGTTGTTCTCGAGTGCCCGACGCAAAAGCCCGCTGTTGATCGATGCCGTGCCTTCCGGGACGGCAAGCGACTCGGTCGGCACCCCGGCGCGGAGCACAAACCGGCGGTGCTCGCCGACGGTGAAGACCTGGGTGGCATCCACCTGGAGAAGGTCGAGCGCTTGTTGGGCGGCCGCCAGCAGGATGGTCTGAAGCGGGCCGGCCATCTGCTCCGGAACCAGCCGCGCCGGCGGCGCCTCGGCCGTGGCTGCCTCCGGGGCTGGCTC
>Ga0102924_1002443_pt1 | contig 20280 bp, 14 predicted proteins | sample PaiPotPPM11metaG_FD_80116 | JGI IMG/M metagenome (GOLD analysis project Ga0102924, IMG submission 80116) | Iron sulfur acid spring bacterial and archeal communities from Banff, Canada, to study Microbial Dark Matter (Phase II) - Paint Pots PPM... ...
CTCCCGGCCTTCGTCCTATCGGCGCTTCGCCGGCGTGTCGTACCGCCGCGGCCGGGACGTTACGAAGTTTCCGGCGAGCCGAACCTCCGGCTCAGATCACACGGATCGGAGTGGCCGCCGACAGCTTCATGACCGGAAGCGCGTAATGTGACGAAACGGAGGGCAAGATAAAGGATTGGATCCACGATGCTCGTAAACCTCCGATTCCGGAGACCAAATCATGGATCCATGGACTACCCACGTGGTTCCATGGGCATCGCAACGGCGCGACTCGCTTGCGCAAACCGTAGATCCATCGCGCAGGGCCAACCGCGAACTCCCTATTTTCAAGGGATGTCGTTCGGAACAGCCATGGCATAGGTTCAGCGGCAGGCGCGAGGTCACATGGCCGACCACCGGTCTCGACGCGGGAGTGCTCTACGGCGTCGTGCAGAGGCGCCGACCGCGGCGGACCTGGAGGCGATCGTCGCTCGTACGGCGCGCCGCTCGGTCGTCTGGGCGCGCAAGCACTGCTACCTCGACGACTTGCCGCTCGAGGCGCGTGCTCTTGCGGCTCGCGCCAGAGGGAGAGGCGCGGCCGCCGCAACCGGCCGAAGATTGCCGCCGATGAAGGGCGGGACACGACGCATGGGCTAACCGCGAAGAGCCGGCGCGCCTACCGATCGCGCGGCCCTCCCTGCGTTGACCCGCACAGCACGCTTCCGCCGTTCGACCGCTGAGATGAGGGCAGCCGAAGCTGGGATCTCGCCGGATCGAACGCGGTGGATCCGCCGAGGAGCCGGCCAAGAGGCTATTTCATATCTGCGATGTCCAGCTGAGCGCTGCACGACGTCCCTCGGATGGACACGCTCGAGCGTTCGCGAGGATCCGGTTAGACTGCTACACAGCCGATGGCGCGCCGAGAAGAATCGCTCGCGCTCGCGCGCTACTTCGTCGCTATTCTCGGCGTCGGGGCGGTCGGCGGGGGCTTTGCAATCGCCTTTCGGGCGGCGCTGAAGGAGGCGCTGCGGCTCGCGTTCCACGAGTCGGACATCCTCGCATCGTTCCATTCGCTGCCGATTGCGTGGCGTGTGCTCGTACCCGGCATCGGAGGCCTTGTCGCCGGCCTGCTCGGAATGGTTGCCGCTCGTAGGGCCGGTGGGCATGGCGTTGCCGAGATCCTCGAGGCCGTGGCCCTCGGCCGAGGACAGCCGTCCATCCCAATGGCGCTGCTGAAGGGGTCCGGGTCCTTCGCGGCGATCATCAGCGGCGGATCGATCGGCCGAGAGGGCCCCATCGTCCAGTTCGGGTCGGGCACGGGCGCGCTGGTGGGCCACCTTCTCAGGCTCAATCCAGCGCGGATACGCGCGCTCGTCGCTGCCGGGACCGCAGCGGGTTTCGCCGCAGCATACGACGCGCCCATTGCGGCGGTCCTGTTCGTGCTCGAGATCGTCACCGGCCTTCTGGCGCTTGAGGTCCTTCTCCCGTGTCTGGCTGCGACGGCCATCTCGACGTACCTGACGCGGCTCGTGCTCGGCGAGACCCCGATGTACGGACTGCGTACGTTCCGCGTCGCCTCGGCGGGCGAACTCGCGCTCTATGCTCTTGTGGGCGGGCTTTCGGGTCTGGTGGGCCCCGCCTTCATGGCGGCGCTCGACCGGGGAGAGCTTATCGCACGTCGAGCCGCACTGCCGCGTCCCGCACGAGGTGTGCTCGGCGGCTTGCTGGTCGGCGTCATCGCGGCCCGGCTCCCGGAAGTGTGCGGCAACGGATCCGAAGCCATCGCGCTCATGCTCGACGGGCGCGTCGCCGTCGGCATGCTTGCGATCCTGCTCGTCGCGAAGCTGCTGGCGACGGTCACGTCCGTCTCTTCGGGCAGTCCCGGCGGCGTGTTCACGCCATCGCTATTTCTCGGCGCGGCTCTGGGCGGGCTCGTGGGCGCGGCCGGCCAGGCGGTCGCGCCCGCGTGGCTAACCCTCGGCCCTCTGCCGGGCGGCTACGCGCTCGTGGGAATGGCTTGCCTGGCCGCGGCGACGACGCACGCGCCGCTCATGGCGAGCGCGCTCGTCTTCGAGTTCACAGGCGACGCTTCCCTGCTGCCGCCCCTCCTGGTTGGCACCGCGATCGCGACAATGGTCGGCCGAAGCCTGCGCCCCTTCTCCATCTACACCGAGGAGCTCGAGCGCCGCGGGATCCCCTGGCGAGGCAACCTCACCGAGCGACTGGCGAGGTCCGTTCACGCGCGCGACATCCTGCAGATGGATCCACCGCAGGTCCGAGCCGATGCGCCGGTCGAGGAGGCGCTCGCTCGGCTCGAGCAGAGCCGCACGCGCGCGGTGTATGTGCTCGACGAAGACGGAGGCGTGCGGGCAATCGATCTTCACGCGGCCAAGTGCGTCTGGGCCGCGCAGGCGCGCGGCGGTCCGCCGCCTGGCTCACGAGCCGGAGACATCGCGCGGTCTGTGCCCGTCGCCTCCCCGGATGACTCGCTGCTCGAGCTGAGCGAAAAGCTCTGGGACGTGGACTGGGGTGAAATCCCGGTGGTGGCTCCGGGGCCGCCGCCGCGGTTCCTCGGGATCGTGACTCGCCGAGATCTGCTCGGGGCCTTCGATCGCGAAGTCCTCCAGCGCGATGTGCTCGTAACGCGCGTGGTATGGTTCGACAGCCAGCGCGAAGCGGCAGATTACCTGGAGCTTCCGCGAGGCCAGCGTGTAGAGCTCGTTGCCCCTCCGCGCTCGCTCGTAGGACGCGGGGTCGACCTCGGCGAACTGCACCGCCGATACGGCTTGACGGTCCTCGGTGTGCGTTCGGGCGAAGGCGCCGGGGCTCCGGCTCTGCTCGAGCCGTCGCCGGACCGGCCACTTGGCGCCGCAGATCGGTTGCTCGTGAAGGGGCCTCCGGAGGCAATCGACGTGTTCCGCGGTCGGAAAACGACGAGGTAGCGGCTGCAATCCCGAGACGCAGGTCGCTATTCATCCGTTCACGCATCCGTCCGAGTGTGGTCATGAGGCTTCTAGCTTCATGACCTGTTGCCTACCAAACAGGATGACCTTCCCGGCGTCGAGCACCGTCATGAACAAGATGACGGCGACCAGCAGTTCGCCCACGATCGCAGGTGCGACGGGGGTCATCAGGACGCCCTTGACCGCCAGCGTCGTCACAAACAGAAAGTCGACCGCGGTCGCTGCGAGCATCCAGAGACTGGGCCTCGACCTCCAGAAGTGACGTCGCTCTCTCACGAGGTAGACGTTCGCCTGCCCACCGAAGACAAGGACGATGAAAGCGAGCGTCTGGCGCGGTTCCAGCGAAAGATGGATCACGTGGCGCCCGGCAAACACCACGGCGAGCGAGAAGGCGAGCCACGCGAGCGCAAGCCCGGTGGCGCTCGTGACGAGCGAGCGCACGTTCCACCTATCCGGCGTCGGGGAGAAGGAGACGCGATCGCGCGCGATCGACATCGTGACGAAATCGTTGGTCAAGAGCAGGAGCAGGATGAGTCGTGGCGTCGTGACGAGCGTTCCGGTCGCCAGGAAGCCGATGCTCAGGAAAAGCGCGACCTCGATCGTCTTGACGATCTTGTTGAGCGTATACGTGAGCATTCGCTGATAGATGCGCCGGCCGGTTTCGACCGCCGCCACCACTCCGGCGAGGCCGGGTTGCGTGAGAACGATGCTGGCGGCGGCCTTTGCCACGTCGGCGGCACTCTCGACGGCGATGCCCACTTCGGCTTGCTTGAGGGCAGGAGCGTCGTTCACGCCGTCACCCGTCATCCCGACGATTCGCCCCGTGCGCTGAAGGGCCTGCACGAGACGGTACTTGTCCTCCGGCAGCACTCCGGCCAGCACGTCGCAGTCGAGCGGACTTCCCACCTCCTCGCGGGTGCAGACCCGTTCGCCAATGCAGAGTTGTCTACCGACCGCTCTCGCTGTTGCGGCCGTGTCTCCAGTGACCATGATGACCCTTACCCCGAGGCCCCGAAGGCGCTGAATGAGCTCCTTCGAATCCTCGCGCGCGGGATCCATGAAACCGAGTAGCCCGACGAGCTGCAGGTGGTCCTCGTCTCCAGCGGCCACGGCCAGAACGCGATGTCCGGTCGCCGCCAGCCGTTCGACGTCGCGATCGATGTCCGTGGTTTCCGAGAGCAGCGTGGTCACGACCTGCGGAGCACCCTTGACGACGCGAATGATCCCCCCGTCCTGACGCACGACGGCTTCGGCGCGTTTCGTTGCCGGATCGAATGGAACGAAGCGCAACCTCTTGACTTGCTCGCGCGGCGCCTGGGCGTCGCGAAGGATCGCCAGGTCCAAGGGATCCTGGGTGGCCTCGTCGCAGGCTATCGACGCGAGCCGGAGAAGCTCGGACGCGTCTATGGGAGGCCTGGGCTGGATCGCCGCCACCGACAGCCGGTTCTGCGTGAGCGTCCCCGTCTTATCGGAGCAGAGCACTTCCATTGCGGCCGCTTCCTCGATGGCCGACAGGCGCGTAACGAGCACACCTCGTCGAACGAGATCGAGCCCGCCGAGCGCCGACGCAAGCGTGAAGGTGGCCGGCAACGCGACCGGAACGGATGCGACCAAGAGCATCAGCACGAAGGGCACGACTTCCGCGGGCGCATCGAGCGTCCGATCGCCGCCACAACCACGATCAGCGCAAGAGCAGCATCGAGCACCACGAGGTACTTGACGATGCCGACGATGAGGGTTTCGAGATGGGCTCTCGCTCTTGGCAAGCTGAACCAGCTCGGCAGTCTTGCCGAAGTAGCTCTTGGCGCCCGTGGCCGTTACCGAGCCGGTGGCCTCGCCCCGGCGCACGACCGCGCCGGAGTAGACAGCGTCCCCCGCGGAGGCCTCGAACGGCGCCGATTCGCCTGTGAGCGACGAGTTGTCGAGAAGTACCTCGCCGTCGAGCAATCGCATATCGGCCGGAACGAGGTCCCCCATGCGGACGTGCAATGCGTCGCCGGGAACGACCTCTTCGGCCCGGAGCTGCGTCCACTGCCCGTCGCGTCGCACCCGGGCCACGACTGTCAGCCGCTCTCGAAGAAGCGCGAGCGCTCTCTGCGCCCGGTGCTCCTGGGTGAAGGCGAGCACCGCGTTCAGGATCAGAAGGACGGCGATGATGCCCGCTTCTATCCACTTGTGCAGGACCGCTTCGAGCACGAGGCTCGCTTCGAGCATCCAGGGAACCGGCCCGCTCAGCTTGCCGAGCAAAGCGAGCGCGGGATGCCGCTTCGGCTCCGGAACGCGGTTGGGTCCGCATTGGCGCAAACGCAAGGCCGCCTCGGCTGCCGTCAGCCCGAGCGCCTCGGAGACCGGGGTTGTGGTTTCAGGTGCCTGGGCCACGGACGACGAGCACCGATCGATCGGCGTGGTTGACGACCTTCGCCGCGGTTGTGCCCAGCAAGTGGTCGAGTGCCTGATAGCCGTGCGAGCCGATGACGATGAGGTCTGCGTCGTAGTCGCGCGCGGCCTCACAGATGGCTCTCCAAGCGCTACCGGCGCCGGTAGCGACGCCGTCGAAACGCTCGGCCGGAACTTCTCGAGCCCGTTCCTCGAGGTCGGCCCTTGCGTGCTGCGCCAGAAGCTCTTGGAGGCCGCCCGGCGGGAACTGACGGATCATGTCCCAAGGAATCTCCGGTTGTATGGGAACCGCGCGATAGAGACGCAGCCTAGCCCCGGTGCTTTGTGCTACCGCCACGGCTTGGGCGAGGACCGTCGCCGCACGTGGCGATCCATCCAGGGCGACGAGTATTCGCTTCATGACGGAAGATGATGCGTCATCCTCCAGGTGCAGGGGAAGGCACCATCCGCATGAACTGCGACGCGGGAGAGCCTTCAGTCGCGCGGAGGTTGTCCCTCCTGATCCCGGGAAACGGAGCGATCTCAACGATAGCGACGTGCTCGTTGAAGACCCTCACAGAGTAGAATCGACGATGATGTACACGAAAATCCTCGTGCCCACTGACGGTAGCCCGTGCAGCGACCGAGCCATCCACGAGGCTGTGCGCCTAGCCGGAGCGCTTGGCGCCCAGGTCACCTTCGTCTGCGCGCTCAATGTGCTGGCGGTGCTGGGGGACGGACTCGTCACCGCGGGCGAGATCATCGACACGATGCGGAAAGAGGCCACGCATACGGTCACTCGTGCGGCGGAGGTCGCTCGAAAAGCCGGCGTCGTCGCGAAGGGAGAGATCGTCGAGGGCGAGCCCGCGCAGGAGATCGTACGTCGAGCGTCGGATTTTGATCTGGTCGCCATGGGCAGCCACGGGAAGGGATTCCTCAAGCGGCTGGTGCTCGGCTCCGTCACCCAGACGGTGCTTCTCCGCATCGACCGCCCGGTGCTCGTCATCAATTGCAAGGAGCACCCCGCATCGGGACCGGCTCCGGCGTGAGATGGTCGCAGCGCGGCTCGTGCATACCACTAAGGCGTGCGTCGACCACCGAGCCTTGGCACGAAGCTCCTCTTGCGCCTCACGCCCGCACGTCAGACGCAGGCAGGCGGGCGGTGTCAGGGTCGACGTTGGGCGCGCGTTTCGCAGGGTGGACGACGAGAGTCCGCCCACGACGGCCAGCGCGAGCGGCTAGTTCGCTGGACGCGCACGTCACGCACGCCGCCGACGGTGCGTGTGACCCGCGCTACGCGTTACCCTGGCCCTCGAGCGCGCTGAGATCGTCGTTCTGGAGCTCCATGGCCATGGGGGCGTAGTACCCGTTCGAGAAGACGCTCGCGACGAGGCCGCCGGGCCACTGGAGGAATTCCATGCCCGGGCAGTGCTCGTTGAGGAGGTGGTGCATGACGCCGGCGATCTGCTGCTGCGCGTCCTCGCGGTCTTCGGGCACGGCGAGCGCCACGCGGATGAACCCCATGTGCGGCCCGTCGTTGGCGCTCGTCATTGCGCTTCGCGGCGACGGTGAGTGCTGCGGCACCATTCCGCCGTGACCGTGTATCTGGACGACATGACCCATGCAGTCGCTGTCGAGTTCTACGCAGAGGGTGAGCGGCCCACAGGGATGCGCCGGGATACGCTGCTCGTCGGAGCGCGTGGCTACGTTTACGGGGCCGACGTGCCCGCCGCGCGATCCGCGGCGCACTTCACGCCTCGGATAGTACCCGCGCACCCGTGGGCGCATGTCCCTCTCGAGCTGTCGCTGGTCGCTTGGGCGAGGTGAAGAAAGCCCGACGGACCGAGCTAGCGCAGCCGGCTCGCTGTCGTAGGAGCGAGGCTTTACCAGCCGAGCAGCGCGCGTCGCACCTGTCCGAGGGGAGCGCTCGCAGGAGCGTCATGCGCGGCCAATAGAAGGAAAGCAAGGAGCAACGTGGCGAGGACGACGGCACATCCCATGCCTCGTTCCACGGAAGTGGTCGGCTTGGCAGCTGGCCGACGATAGGGGGACAGCGGCTGCTTGCCAAAGTGCTCCCGCACAGGCTTCTCGCACTCATTCGCCATGGGCGCCCTCGCGCGTTGCAAATCGGCTGCCGCTGGGAGCGGGGCGCGTAACTCATGGACGCAGGTTGGCGGGCACGACTACGCCAAAACCGAACGGTGGGGTGTCGAGAAACGTGTCGCCGCTTGGGTCGGCTATGACTCCTTTCCACCGCCCAAAACCTACGGTCTTGGAGCTTTGCTATCCCAGGAGTCATCCAGAAAAGCAACGACCCTCCGGAGCGGCTCCCCACGCCGCGGACTGGCCGCTTGTCGGCGGCGACTCCGGGGGACGAGGCCTGGGGACGAGGGCGGTCCGGATGACCAGCCAATGGGTCGGGATGGCGTACTGCTTCGGTCAAAATGATCGCCTTGCAGGCGCCCCATGCACTGAAACGCATGCCGGCGCTGTCCGCGAACGATCCCCTTTTAAAACAGCGGTTTCGTTGTCGGACTCGCTTACTGGCGCCACGGTTTGTGCACGAACGCACCATTCCGGAGCACGAGAGGTCTCCTTAAAATCACGAGCCGCATGTACCGCCGTACGGTTCGCACCCGCGGGACGCGCCACGCGGCGTCGCATGAGCCCAGCGGTCTTTCCCCGTGGTGCCGAGGAGAGCGCGCGCTCGTTTTCGTTTGGTATCGCGGTTTGGCGCGATTTTGATAATGTCTTTTCCAAAATGATTGCACGCAATACGATTTTCTTCGCTGCCGCAGTGCAGGTTGCAAGCACCTCGCTCGCCGCGACAGCGTTCGCCGCAAACCCCTGCGCATCCGTCGCTCACCAGACACGCGCGACGGTGATCGCCTACGAACCGCCGGCGACCTTCACGATATGCCGCGATGGACACGAAGAAGACGCGGTCGTGACCGGACGCCCAGTGTACGTCGAGCTCGTGCCCCACGGCGGTGAGGGGATGCAAGGGTTTCGCGTGTTCGGCCGCGCGACGCAGGCCGAGCCAACGGGTCTGCTCGCCGCAGCGCAACGCTTGGCGGGACTGGCAGGCGACCTGCGCGCTCTCGCGTCGTCGACGCAGACGATCGCCGAAGCGAGCGGCATGGCCCCACCTGCTACGGCGAGCGCCTTGGATCAGGAACGCGCCCTGTATCTCGGAGTTGCTACACCCCGCTTCCACGAGGGGCTCGCTCAGGTAGCCGAGCAGACCGACTCGCTTTCAGCCGACGCGGGCGTGCTCGCTCGCTGGTGCGCAGAGGTGAGGAGCGCCGAGTCGCCCCCAGTGCTCGCAGCCGAGCTCCGCAGCCGCTGTGACGATCCGGCGCTGTCGCCGACGTCCGTGACCAGGCAAGTGACGGCGCTCGTCGACGCCATGGCGGCGTATCACTCGTCGCAGGAATCCGCGCGCAATGCGCTCGTCAGTGCGCGCGCAAGACCCGAAGACGGTCCGTCCCAGGCTCGAGCGGCGGCGATGCTCCAAGAGACGCGGCACAAAGCGGAGATCATCGTCGAGCAGGCTGGCCGAATCGCACCGCTGGCCGCGTCGCTGTCGTCGGCGACGTGGCTAGTCCGCGAGACCCTCCGGAGCGCTGGCACCCTGCAAGCCGGCGTGCCGCGCTACTTGACGCGGTTCGGCCGGAGCGGCGTCGCGAATCTTCAGATTGCGATCGCGCCCATCGAGCTCGCTCCGACCGCGCCCGACGCGTCTGGCAAGCCCGGCGGAGCGGCCGAAAGTATGCAGACATTTCGCTTCCCCGTCGTCTCGGTGCACCTGCTCGACATCGAAGCCGGGATCGCCGGAACGGGAGGGATGCCGCAGGTACCCGTGCTGGGTACACAGAACGTGATCGAGGGGAAGAATCTGGATCAGTTCGTGGGGCTTGCGCTCGTCGAGCTCGAGCCGGTGCGATGGCTTTGGCCCGAGCGGCCGCTGGCCGGCGTACTTCGGTTCCCCGTCATTGGAATTCCCTTCACGCGCGATCCGACGCAGAACTTCTTCGCCGGTATCGGTCTGGGGTGGACGGGGATAGGGTCCATCAGCGCGGGGCCCTATGTCTTGCGCGAGTTGTCGCTGCAGAACGGCGCAACCGTGGGCAGCACCTTGATGCCAGCAGCGGGACAGACGCCCGCGCAGGCGTTCGCCGGGGTAACCGGTCCCGAGTTGCAGGTAGGCTACTTCGTTTCCGCGAGCATCGATCTGGTGGGGCTCTTTCACGCGTTCTTCCCGGTTCACGAGCCGTTGCTCGACGCGACCACCGGTACGACACCCTGAGTCAGGCGAGGTTGTGCGCGGCGCAGCATATGCAGCGGGAGCCGTCATGAAGCGGCCGGGCGGATGGGCGCTTGTGGCTTTTCTATCGTTGAGCTGCAGCAGTGCGCCGCCGCCACGCTGCGACGGCGACCCCTGTTGCGGCGACCCCTGTTGCGGCGACCCCTGTTGCGGCGACCCCTGCTGCGGGGATCCGTGTTGCGGGGATCCGTGTTGCGGCGACCCTTGTTGCGGGGATCCGTGCTGCGGCGATCCCAACTGCGCTCAGCAAGACGAGCTCACCACCCAGTCGGCCGCTATCGCATCCAGGAACGCGCGGCACTGCGGCACGGCGACGCGGAGAGATGGCGGCACGCGTGTGCCGATGGAAGACAGCTCCAGTAGCGCGGGCGCTTGCGTCGAGAGCGCCGACGGCGGCGAGGGCGCTACCGGCCTCACCGGAAGGGGCGATGCGTATTGAGGGGCGCGCGGTGCGCCGGGAAGAATTTCCGGGTCCAGGGACAAATTCCGTGCGACGAGTTCCGCGGACCCGCTCGTCCCTCATTCCCGAGCGCACGGACCATGGCGACGGGCCGCCCCTTTCTCTGGCACCGCCGTTGCTACGCCCGGCCAGCCTGGACGCGGGCGGCGAGACACCATCGCGCGTCCCCTTTGACGGACCGGGAGGTGCCTAATGAGAACCGCGAGGCGCGCCGCCTGGTTGCCCTGCAGCGCGACATTCGTCGTGGCAATCGCCGGCTGCTACGTGGAGGAGCAGCGCCGCGCACAGCCCCCTCCAGCGCCGGCTGCCTACCGCCTGCCCGCCGGAGCTCCCTACGCCCCTGCACACTATCCGCCGGTTCCGCCCAACGGCCGCGCCGTGATCCCGCCAGCGTCACCGGTGATCCTAGGCCAGTTCGCGCAGGCAGAGAACGCACAGAGGGACGCCGTTCGCGCAACACCACCACCGCCCGCTGCGAACGTCTTCTCGCAGATCAACCTCGCGGCACTCGCGACGGTGGCGCGGATGTTCCCCAAGGGATGCGCACCGTTTCAGGCGGCGCCCGGCGTCTACGTACACCTCGACTGCCGGCGGTACGCGAGGATCGCCGGGGCTCGCGTCGTGGATTCGGCCGGTAAGTTGCGCATGTTTCAGGCCGGGCAGCTCCGTTTGGATCCCCAGGTCCTCGGCGGCTTCGCGCCTCCCCTCTTGCTGACCGGGCTCGAGTCGCTCCTTGGAGGCGGCCCAGCGCCGGCGCCCGCCCCCGGCCCGCAGCAGCTTCCGGCCGCCGTGGATCACCGGAGCCTGGGCGTGGAAGGCCCCATCAAGGATCAGCAACTCGTCGGCGCGTGCACCGCGTTTTCGCTCTCCTCGGTTACGGACAACGCGATACGGCGCCTCAACAAGACGGACGTCGTCTCCGCAATGCACGTCTGGTCGCGATACGCCGATCCGACGATGCCGTCCGCCGAATCGCGCAACGAGGGGCACCCGCTCGCGCTCTGGGCTGATTACCCGTACGACGAGCGCATCGCATGCCGCATGGAAACACAAGACGACGGCTGCGCCGAGCTGCTCGTCCCTTCCGTCCAGATCAATACGGCGTCGAACGACCCGAGCGTCCAGGCGCAGATCCGCGCCGCGGACGCCCGCGGCAGATACACGATTAGCGAGGTCGACCAGATCGACCCGATCGAACCGGACGCGCTCGCCCTCGAGCTGGCGACAGGCAAGGACATCTGGTTTGCCATGGGCGTCAGCCAGGATGCGTGGACGAGCCCTCAGGTGCAAGCTAGCGGGATCGTGCCCGACTGGCTGATGGAGGACGGCGGCCACGCCGTCGCCCTCGCGGGCTATCGGACGACACCGGTGGGCAGGCAGTTCCTCGTCCACAACAGCTGGGGACCCACCTGGGGCGACGGAGGCTACGGCTGGGTCTCGGAGGCGATGATCCGGGCCCACGCGCAGTATGCGTACACGATCAAGGTCGTCGATCGCTCGGCGCCGGCGCCTCCTCCGACGCCAGTGCCCGCGCCGCAGCCGAGCGGCGCGCCGGGATGCCCGGCAGGCTACACGATGGCGCCGGGCCTGCCGCTCTGCCAGCGAACGTGCACGACCGCCGCCGACTGCGGAGGTGGAGGTACCTGCGTGCGCCTCGATCCAGGCGGGGGTGCGGCTGTCTGCGTGGCGAACAATCCGCTTACGGACGACGACTGCGGAACGGGCGAGCTCGTGGACATCGTAAGCGGACAGTGCGCGCCAGCGTGCGCGGGCGGCCTTCGCCCCGCGGCCGGGTGGTGTGCCTTCGGGCCAGCGGCACGTCACTGATCACGCTCCCCACAGCGGCCGCCGTGCTCCTTGCCCCGCAGTACCGGGCGGTCTCCATGTAGCGGGGCACGATGTTGTACTTGAGCGCATTGACGCGCTTCTGAGTCTTTCGCTGCGCCATGGCCAAACGGCGCAGCTCCGCCTCCGCCTCCCCCAGACGCGCAAACAGGACCGCGAGATCGGTGAGACGGCGGCGCGCCTCATCGAAGCTCGCGTCTGTCCGCATCAACCCGATCGGCTGAATCGGGAGCTTGTCTACCGTTACGACGGGTTGTGGTGGGAAAAACGTGCTCAGGCTGAAAGCCTGGCGTAGCGATGATCGAGTCCGCCGAGCCTCGGTATCGCGACGACGCGTCGAGGGCAGCCGGACATCTCGTTGCATCGGGGCGTACAAAAGGCGGTGTCCGGCGTGCCTTGATTTCCAGGCCCAGAAGCGCGCGAAACCGCGGCGGTGCCATGCCGCCGGTTCCGACGAGTTGAGCGCACGCACACGCGACTGACGACCGACGAGTGGTCGCAGGCACGATGCAACGCTATATTTCGCATCCCGCCGCTGCTCGATTGGCCCGCTCACCGGCGGCTGCGAGTGGGGTCGCAGCCAGCGACTAGCGCCCACCATTCGAGAGCTGCTTGCAGACGTCGATCGCGCTTCCCGGGTTCACCCTTCCGTCGACATCGGCTGCGATGGTCGCGCAGCCCGGCCGCGTTGGATCGAACGTCCAGTGCTGATCGACGCGCCCGTCGCCGTTCGTGTCGTGCGCGCGCTTGATGAGGCGGCCTTGCTCGTCCATCAGATCCCAGGTGTCGATCCTGCCGTCATGGTTTGTGTCGTCGCCGTAGCAGCGTTCTCGCCCGTGCAGGGACACGCGCACGTGATCCGGCTTGCCGTCGCCGTTGCTGTCGTAACCGCGCGCCTCGCCGTAGTAGCACGGCGTGTAGTCCGCAGGCGGCGCCAGCCCCAGGCCTTCGGACGGGCGTTCCATGTTGATGACCTGCAAGCGCACCCCATCTCCGGCCGCGCAGGCAACGAGAGCCAACGGAATCGGCAGCAACGAGACGCGCACATAGTTCAACGTAACCATCCTCTTCGCCGCTTTGTCCCCATTTGGGCGTGAGCTGGGCGTTCGTGTCGACGCAATTTCTGCGCAGAAACCTCGCCAGAGAGAACGCATTTTCTGGGGAGTACGGCACGATCGATGCGCAGCGGAAGTCCCGGGCTGACTAGTGCCGGCGCAGACCGCCAAGTCATTCGCATGTGCCCAATGCGCGGCTCGCGTCCGCGTGCTTGGCGACATCATGGAGCCTTCCATGGTCCGGCTGATACTCGGGAGCCCTCGGACTGCCCGCCGAGGCTCCCGTCGCGGCCCGTGGTCGGGACCCCACCGAGCTCCTCGTCGGCCGTCACGTATCGACGCGGAAGTTTCGCATCATGCCCGCGTCCTGTGGGCGACCTGGAGGCCGCGCTGCGCAGGGGCGGCTGGAAGGCCGAGGCCGCGCGGACCGTCGGCCCGTACCGCTACCTGGTCGTGGCGGCCCGCCCGTGAGCACCGAGCGCAGTCCTTCGAGGAGGCGCTCGGTCGTGAAGGCGATCACGTACCGCCTCTTCATCGTCGTGCTCGACTTCTGGCGATCTACCTGTTCACCGGCAAGGCCCAGGTCGCGCTCGGTTTCATGCTCGTCAGCAACATTTACACGACGGTCGGCTACTTCCTGCACGAGCGCCTCTGGGCGCGCATCCGGTGGGGGGACAAAGACCACGTAGTGGGATAGCAGTAACCCGCTCGCAGCTTTCTGCGCGCGGCGGCGCGCGGCCGACTTGCCTGCCGCGGCCTACCTGGGCGACTACACTCGCTGCGGTGCTACCTCGGGGATGCGCCCAGGTCGCGCCCGCGATCGCGCACCTGCTCGCGCGTCGCCTCGACGAGGAGTTGCGCAACCTCCGGGCGGCTGAACTCGGGCGGCGGGAGCTTCCCCTGGCGCAAAAGCTCGCGCACCTGCGTTCCCGAGAGGGCGATCCGCGTCCCTGGCCCCCCGGGGGCGGTTTTCTCCGTCGCCATTCCGCCTACGGCCGTAGACCAGAAGGCCTCCTCGAACTTGAGCGGCTCGATGCCGAGCTCGCCCGGCAGGAAGTCGTCGAACGCTCGCTGCGCGTCGTAGATGCCGTAGAAGCGCCCGACGCCGGCGTGATCCCGCCCCACGATGAAGTGGGAGCAGCCGTAGTTCTTGCGCACGAGCGCGTGAAAGATCGCCTCGCGCGGGCCCGCGTACCGCATGGCCGCCGGATAGACCCCGAGGACGACCCGATCGCCCGGGTAATACCTCTGGAGTAGGACCTGGTAACAGCGCATCCGGACGCTCGCCGGGACGTCGCCGGGCTTGGTGGCTCCGACGAGCGGGTGTAGGAGGAGACCGTCGGTGATCTCCAGAGCGCATTTGGTGATGTACTCGTGCGCGCGATGGACCGGGTTGCGCGTCTGGAAGCCGACGACGCGGCTCCAGCCCCGCGACTCGAAGATGGCCCGTGTGACGGCTGGATCGCGGGGCACCTGCGGGAATTGCGGCGCGAGCGGGCGATCGACGAGCCACACCTCACCCCCGAGGTACGTGTCCCCGGAGGCTTTGAGGTATGCGACGCCGGGATGGCTCGGATCCGTCGTGCGGTACACCTCGCGCGCCTCGATCTCCTTGTCCGGAGTCCAGCGATCGCCAAGCTCGAGGACGCCGGCGATTCGGCCGTCGGGCGCTTCGAGCGCAACCTCGGAGCCGAGGGTGAGGCGCTGGGCCGCGTCGCCTGGAACGGCGAGCGTGACGGGCAACGGCCACACCGCTCCGCTCTCGAGCCGCCGCTCACGCACGACACGGAGGTAGTCGCGCGACGTCATGAAACCTCGGAGCGGGGAAAACGCGCCGTTCGCGATGAGCTCGAGATCGCTTGCGCTGCGCTCGTCGAGCCGGACCCGCGGCAAGCCGGCCGCGCGCTCGGCGAGCCTCTCTCGGGCTTCGCCCCGGATGGCGCGGTCGACGAGCTCCCCGCCGTGCGGGAGGACGAGCCCCGTCTTCGCAGGCTCGAGCTGGCGATCCAACGGCCTGACGAATCCGAGCGATTCGAGCTTGCTCAGGATCTTCGCGAGGCTCTCGCGCGGCGACTCGCGATCCGTGTGCACGACCACCTCGGGCGACGTCGGCGGCTCGTACGGATCGTCCACACCGGTGAAGCCCTTGATCTCTCCCGCGAGGGCGCGAGCGTAAAGCCCCTTGGCGTCGCGACGCTGCAGCACCTCGATGGGGCATTCGCAGTAGACCTCGCAGAAATGCCCGATCGCGCGTCGCTGTTCGTCACGGATGTCGCGGTAGGGGCTGATGGCGGCCGTGATCGCGCAGGCGCCCGAGCGACCGATCAGCTTGGCGACGAACCCGATACGCCGGATGTTAATATCTCGGTCCTCGCGCGAGAAGCCCAGGCCCTTGGAGAGGTTCATGCGCACGACGTCGCCATCGAGCGATTCGACGTGCACCCCGCGCTGGGAGAGCTCGGACGCCAGCATCGACGCCAGGGTCGATTTGCCCGATCCGGACAAGCCGGTGAACCACACGACGAACCCTTCCCTGGCACTCATGTCGCGCTCTCTTTCTTCTTCTCGCTGCGATGTTTCTCTGTCGTTAACCGGTCGTTAACCGCGGCACGCACACGACATGCCTGACGTTCAGCCGCTTTCTGCATCGACCCCTCGTGTGGCGGCGCGCCTCGCGGCGCGCGCCATGCAGAAGTCACCGGGTATGGTCCACCCGGGCACGACCAGCTACGACCACGAGCTCGAAGAGGTCATACGCATCGCGCGAGTTGCTACGGGCTGCGTGAACGAGGTGTACGCGACGAAGTTCGCGGTCGAGCTGAAGTCTCCGGGCGATCCGGTCACGCGCGCCGATCGCGAGTCGAGCGACCGCATTTGCTCGGAGCTCTCGGCTTCGTTCTCGGGTGACGCCATCCTCTCCGAGGAAGCCGTGCCCTCGAGCCCCGTCGAACTGTCTCGGCTGGTCGCGTCGAAACGGGTGTGGTTCGTCGACCCGCTCGACGGTACGCGCGAGTTCACCGAACGCATCGGCGAGTTCGCTGTCATGATCGGCCTCGCCGTGGCAGGCGAGGCCACCCTCGGCGTCGTGACGCTGCCGGCCGAGGGGGAGACGATCGCCGGTCGGGTCGGAGGCTCGGCCTTCGTGGAGGACGCGCACGGGGCGCGGCGTCCGCTCGCGGTGAGCGCCGTGCGCGATCCGCGCGAGGCGACGCTCTTCGTCTCGCGCTCGCACCGCCCGCCTCTCGTCGACGCGCTCATCGAACGGCTCGGGTTCCCCCGCGTGGTCCCGAGCGGCTCAGTCGGAGTCAAGGTTGCCCGACTGGTACTCGGGCAGGGGGACGTATACGTGCACGACGGCGGGGGCGCGAAGCGCTGGGACACCTGCGCTCCCGAGGCTGTCCTGCGCGCTGCCGGCGGTCGCTTCACCGATCTCGACGGCGCGGCGATCGACTACGGCGGCACTGACCTCGTCCTGCGACGCGGGATCGTCGCCACCAACGGCGTGCTGCACGAGGCGGTACTCTCCGCATGCGCCCGAACACGGGCGACTGCTGCGGCGACGTAGACTTACGTGCGGGAGCCCGCCAGGGGCAGCCGCGCCACGAATTCGGAGCCAAGCCCCGGCGTGGACGAGACCGATACCGTCCCGCCGTTCGCTTCGACTGCCCGTTTGACGATCGACAGACCAAGACCGGTCCCGGGTGGACCCTTCCGCCCCGCTACCCGATAGAACGCATCGAATACCTTGCCCGCCTCGTCGGGCAAGATCCCCACGCCGTTGTCTCGAACCGATAGCTCGTAGCGGTCGTCGGCGGAGCGTCCGCATATCTCGACGCGGGACGGAACCTCGGTGCGCCGATACTTGATCGCGTTGTCCGCCAGATTCCAGAGGACCTGCCGGAGGAGCCCCTCGCTGCATCGCACGCACGCCGGTTGCACGTCGAAGACCAGGTCCACGTCGCTTCCCTCTACGCGCGGCGCCAGCTCCTCGCGAACCTGTTCCGCAGCCGCAGCGGGGTTGCAGGCGCGGCCCGGATCGACACCCTGAATCCGCGAGATCGCGAGCAGGTCCGCGATGATCGCGCTCATACGGCGGAACGATCGATGGAGGACGTCGATGGCTTTCGTCTGTTCCGGAGAGGGAGATCGCGTCGCAAGACGCTCTGCGGCGAGGCTGGCCGTCGATAGCGGGTTCCGCAGATCGTGTGCCACCCGCCCCGCGAAGGCGTCGAGCTCGCGGTTGCTGATCTCGAGAGTCTCCGCATAGCGATGCAGTCGGTCGTCCCGGCGTCGAAGCGCCCGGACCATCGCGAGGCCCACGACGACCGATAGTCCCATCCCGGTGAAGCCGAACAACTGCAGGAGCACCGTCGCGGTCTTCTGGAGTCCCACGACACGCGTCAGCGCGTCGTCGACGGCTTGCCCGTTGACCCTGCGCAGCGCACGAAGGTCGCCTCGAGCGCTGCTGAAGTCGCCTTCTATCGCCGCGAGACTGGCCGCTGCTCCGCGTGGGTCGCTCCGACTCGACGTCTCGAGCACCACTCGGACAAGGGGCCAAATCTCGGCCACTTCCGCCTTCAGCTGCAGCCACCGCGCTCTTTGGACAGACCCCTTGAGCATCGATTCGTAGTTCGCCGCGGCCTCGGCGTAGTCGGATTCGCTCGAGGCGAGGCTCGCGTCGACGGCCTCTCTCGTGCCGATCACGTCTTCGAAGACATGCCGCTCGGCGAGGAACTGAACGCGGTCCAGATCGCGCTCCATCCGTGACAAGAGGTCGTTCCTGGCCACGGTTTCCTGCATGCCGTCCTCCGCCGCCGTCCGGAGCTTGGCCACGCGGCGCATCGCCATCAAATCACTCGATGCGAACAAAAGTGCCAGCAGCAGGAACGGCGCGAAAACCATCGCGGGCCGCAGCCGCGATTTGGGCACAGTCATCGGGATCTCGTGGTCAGCATGGCCTCGCGTTGATCGTTCGTCTACCTGAGGCGCGCTCGCGAGAGCCTCGCGCGCGGAGGTGAAGATGTCCGCGAGGAATTCCGTAGCGTCCTCGTCGTCGTCGACGATGAGCAGGTCGGCCATTGGGAGGTGACTCGGGCTCTGGGAAGGTGCTTTGCGGCGCAAGGCGCATGCCGGCAGGCGAGGCGGGACTGTTTTGCCGCCGGGCGAGCGCCGCTACCGAATGAAGGTGTGGCCGAGCATGAAGACCGCAGCCGCCAGCATGATCGCACCGAACGAACGACGCAGCGCCGCGCGGCTCAGGCGCCTCGACAGCCGGACTCCGAACACGCTGCCCATGGCTTCGGTCCCGCTCAGGTACGCAGCGACCCGCCAGTCGACCTGTGGATGAGGGAGATGGCCCGCGAGGCCTGCCAGGGTATTGACGGCGATGACGAGGAGCGAGGCGCCGATGGCAGAACGTACGGGCGTGCGTGCGTAGACGACGAGGAGCGGGACGACCGCGAAGCCGCCGCCGAGGCCGATCAGACCCGTCATCGTTCCGACCATCAGTCCCGTGCCTGCCAGCACGATCATGCATTCGGTGTCCGCGCGCGCAGGCCGCATGTCGGCCATGGGGCGCCGGACGAGCATGACGACTGCGGCGAGCAGCATGCACCCGAGGAACACGATCAGAAGGACTTTCTCCGGCACCATCGACGCCACACGCCCGGCAAGAAAGGCGGCTGTCATCGAGGCCATGCCGAAACTGACGGCAGGCCTCCAGACGACGGCGTGCTCCCGAGCATAGGGCGCCAGCGCGACCAAACTCATGAACCCGACCACCACCAGCGAAGTGGTGATCGCTCGCTCGAGGTCCAGCCCCGCGGCGTGCGTCAGGAGCAGCACCGTAAGGATCGACGGCCCGGCGCCGAGCATTCCTGCGAGGAACCCGATGCAGAGCCCCGCGACCGCGATCAGGCAGGTGATGAGGTCCATGGACGCCCGCCCACCTGGCACCGCGCGTGCCCCCGCGGCGTCGAGGGCGCTTCTGCGAGGGCGCCTACGACCGTGGATCGAGATCGCATTCGATCGCATCCGGCACCGCGGTGACGGCCCCAGGCGAAAGCCAACGTGATGAACGTGGCATTCGTGCGCGAATGCATTTCGCCGATGGACTTGCCAGTTGCGGGCGCGCGCCCAACCCCCCAGAGGCTTAGCGGCATGATCCCGACACGGCCCGGTCGAAACACCCCCTGTCCCTGCGGGAGCGGCCGCAAGTTCAAGCGTTGCTGCGCGCTCGCGCCACGTCCCACACGTCCCACTCACGATCGGGGCGCGTCCGTGCTTCGTCACGTTCCAGCCGCTCGGCCGCAGACCGCGATGCGGCACTGGCGCAGAGCGATCCGCCTGCGGGAAACGGGCGAGCACGCCGCCGCGCTGAGGCAATTGCAGCGTGCCGCGTCGGCGGACGCTGCCAATGCTCGGATCCACCTCGACCTCGGGCTCGCGTTGGCTGAATGCAAGCGAATGGACGAATCGTTGCGGAGTTTTTCGCGCGCGATTGATATCGATCCGAAGCTGGCGCACGCGCACTTCTATCTCGCAGCCGCTCTGGTGAAGCTGGGGCGTGAACGGGAGGCGATCGCGCCGCTCCAGCACGCGGCGTCGCTGGCGCCCACGGCGCCGGAAGTCCACCGCATGCTCGGCGCATTGCTGGGCGACTGGGGATACTCGGCGGCCGCAGCGGCGGCGTTCCACGCTGCAGCCGCTGCAGCGGCCTCGCCCGTGCACGCCTGGTGCGATACGGCCTCCGCCTTGTGCCTCGAGCGCCGACGAGAGGAAGCGAAGGCCGCGCTGCTGCGTGCGAGAGCCCTCGATCCCGATTGCCTCCAGATCGCGACGATGCTCGCTCGAATGTACGCGGAAGAGGGGCGCTTCGCCGAGGCCGAGAAGGAGCTGAGGTCCGTGCTGGCACGCGATCCGCGAAATTCGGTGGCCGCCTACGAACTGTTTCACGCCACCGAAGCACGCGAAGCGGACAGGCCGCTGCTCGCCGAGCTTGCGGCGCAGGCGCGAGAGCCCGAGCTGACGCCGCTCACGCGCATAACGCTCGGCTTCGCGCTCGGTCGCGCGTTCGACCAGCTCGGGGACTACGCCGAGGCGATCCGGCACTTCGACGCCGCCAACACGATTCGCGCCGCGATGGCGCCCCTCGATAGGACGGCGCTCGAGCGCGACGCCGAGCGGACGATCGCGGCGTTCCCGCTCGGCTCTTTCGCGGCAACCGCGAACAAGGGCCAGAACGAGGCGCCGGGAGCCGACGAGCGGGCGCTGTTC
>Ga0102924_1002445_pt1 | contig 20272 bp, 10 predicted proteins | sample PaiPotPPM11metaG_FD_80116 | JGI IMG/M metagenome (GOLD analysis project Ga0102924, IMG submission 80116) | Iron sulfur acid spring bacterial and archeal communities from Banff, Canada, to study Microbial Dark Matter (Phase II) - Paint Pots PPM... ...
AGCGTCATGCTCTTGCCCGAGCCCGACTCCCCGACCAGCCCGACGGCCTCGCCGCGCGGCACCTCGATGGACACCCCGTCGACCGCCCGGACCACGCCCCGCCGGGTGGCGATCTCCACGTGCAGGTCCTTGACCTCCAGGACGTTCCCCCCGCCCCCGCTCATGACTGGCCCGGCCGGAGCAGGTCGGCGAGTCCGTCGCCGATCAGGGACAGGCCCAGCCCGACGATCACCACGGCCAGGCCGGGGATCGTCGCGAGCTCCCAGTGCGTGGTCAGGAAGTTCTGCCCCTCGTTGATCATGGAGCCCCATTCCGCCGTCGGCGGCGGGATGCCGAGGCCGAAGTAGCCAAGCGTCACGATGGCCAGGATGTCCTGCACGATATCGGACATAGCGTAGATTATCGCCTGGCTGATGACGTTCGGCAGCAGGTGGCGGCCCATGATGCGCAGGCTGGACAGGCCGCCCGACTTGGCCGCCAGCACGTACTCCTGCCGCTTGGCGACCAGGATCTCGGCCCGCACCAGCCGGGCGTAGGACACCCAGCCGACGATCGTGATGGCGATGTAGATGCTGCTCTCGCCGGGGCCGAGCACGAACACCAGCGCGATGAGCAGCACGTAGAACGGGAAGGCCACGACGATGTCGACCAGCCGCATGACGACCAGCTCCACCCAGCCGCCGAAGTAGCCGGCCAGGCTGCCCAGGACCGTGCCCAGCACGAACGGGAACAGCACGGCGATGAACCCGACCTTCAGGTCCACCCGCGCCCCGTACAGCAGCCGGGTGAAGACGTCGCGGCCGAGCTGGTCGGTACCGAGCAGGTGGCGCGCGCTCGGTCCCTGCAGCGTGTCGTTCAGGTTCTGCGCGATGGGGTTGTACGAGGTGAGCAGCGGGGCCGCGATGGCCAGCGCGATGATCACGAGGATGATGACCAGGCCAGCTATCAGGGCGGGCTGCCGGAACCAGTGCGCCCGGCGTGGCGTCGCCCGCTCCGGCGCCACGGTGACGAGGGTAACGGCCCCGCCCGCCTCCCCTGCCCCCATCATCGGTCGAACCTCACCCTCGGGTCGAGCAGGGCGTAGGTCGTGTCGGTCAGCAGGTTGATCAGCACGACCAGGACCGCGAACACCAGCGTGACGCCCTGCACCACGGGGAAGTCCCGCTGGAAGATCGAGTTGATCATTAGCTGACCGACGCCGGGGATGGCAAAGACGTTCTCGATGATCACTGTGCCGCCAATGAGGAAGCCGATGTTGATGCCCAGCACGGTGATCGCCGGGATGACCGCGTTGCGCAGCACGTGCCGGATGAACAGCCGACTGCCCGGCACTCCCTTGGACCGGGCGGTGGTGACGTAGTCGGCGCCGAGCACGCTGAGCATGCTGGCCCGCAGGCTGCGGATGACCACCGGCGCGAGCGCGATGGCCACGGTCAGGCTGGGCAGGAACAAATACAGCAGATGGCCGCCGATGCCCGTCCCGTAGCCGCTGACGGGGAAGATCCGCCAGTGGACGGCGAACGCGTCGATCAGCAGGAATCCGACCCAGAACGGGGGCATGCCCAGCCCGAACAGCGGCACCGCCCGGACGATCTGGTCGCGCACGCCGTTGCGCTTGCTGGCCGCGAGCATGGCCAGCGGCACGCTGATCACGATCGCGAGCACCGTCGCGTAGACGATCAGCCACAGCGTGGCGGGCAGGTGCGACCAGATGAGGCTGGACGCCGGCACGCCGTAGATCAGGCTCTGGCCCAGGTTGCCGTGCAGCAGCCGGTCAAGGAACAGCCAGTACTGGCTGACCAGCGGCCGGTTCAGGCCCCATTCCCGGTGCAGCTCGGCGATCGCCTGCGGCGTCGCGTGGATCCCCAGGATCGTCCTGGCCGGGTCGCCAGGGATCAGGTGGATCATGAAGAACACGATGATCGTGACCCCGACGGCTACTGGCACGAGTTGCAGTAGCCGCCGGGCCACGAATGACATACGCCCCACGGGCGATCGTCACCTTCCGCCTATTCGGACGCCGTCACTTGCTCAGCCACACGTCCTCCATGTGCATGTTGCCGAGCGGCGTCACGAAGAAGCCGTGCACGTTGGTGGTGGTGGCGTAGGGGTAGGGCGAGTAGTACAGGAAGGCCATGAACGCGTCCTTGGCCGCATCCGTCTGGATGATGTTGTACAGCGCCTGCCGCTGGGACGGCTGGGTCACCTGCTCGGCCTCATGGGTGTCCTTGACCACCGTCGGGTTGTCGTAGGTGGTGAAGAACGACTGGGCGCCCGACTTGGGGTCGACCGCGAAGGTGGCCAGCTCGTCCGGGTCCGGGATGTCCATCGTCCACAGCGTGAGCGTCATGTCGTACTTGAGGCTCTGCTGGTCGGTGTTGGCCGTGTTCGGGTCGAGCTGCTGGATCTTCAGGTTGATCCCGAGCGGCTTGAGCTCCGACTGGAGGATCGTGCCGATCGTCAGGTAGTCGGAGTTGCCGGCCGGCAGCAGCAGCGTGGTGCTGAAGCCGTGCGGGACGCTCGACTGCGCCATCTGCGCCTTGGCCTGGGCCATGTTGAACTGGTAACCGGGCGTGCTCGGGTCGTAGTACGGCACCTGCGGCGGGAACAGCGAGTTGGCCGGCTTGCCGTGGCCGAACAGGACCGCCTTGACCAGCGCGGGCCGGTTGACCGCCAGCGAGATGGCCCGGCGCACGTGCACGTCCTGGAACGGCTTGACCTTCTCGTTGAACGACAGGTAGTTGGTCTGCGTCGAGTTGAACAGGAACATGTGGACGCCCGGCGTCGACTGCAGCTGCGACACCGTGGACCAGGCCGGGGTCTGGTCGATCTGCGCCTGCCCGCCCTTGAGCTGGAGCTGCCTGGTGTTGTCGTTGGGGACGTCGGTCCAGGTCACGCTGTTGAGGTAGGGCTTGCCCTGCTGCCAGTAGAACGGGTTGCGGACCAGCTTGAGCGCGGAGCCCTTGTGCCAGTAGTCCCACTTGAACGGGCCGGTGCCGATCGGGTGCTGGTAGAACGCGTTCTCGGTCTGGCCGTCGTAGTTGTTCGGGATGATCCCGTTGGCGAAGATCGACAGGTCGGCCAGCAGCGGCGCCCAGGGGAACTTCAGGTGGATGACGACCGTGTCGGGAGACGGGGCATCCACCGACGAGATGGCCGAGTCGAGGTAGGCCCAGCCCTTGGTCGCCTTGCGGTTCTGGTCGATGGAGAACTTCACGTCGGCCGAGGTCATCGGCTTGCCGTTGGAGAACTTGACCCCGTGCCGCAGGGCGATCGTGTAGGTCTTCTTGTCCGCCGACATGGTGTAGCCGGTGGCCAGCCAGGGCTGCACGCCCTTGCCGTTGCTGGTCACCGTGAACAGCGGCTGGTAGATCTGCTCGAAGATCCAGATCGAGTTGTTGTCGAACACCGTGGTGTTGTTCATCGACTGGGCGTCCTGGACGGCCGCGAAGATCAGGTTTCCGCCGTGCTGCGGGCCGCCGCTGGTGCTGCCTCCGGACGATGACGTCCCAGATCCAGATCCGCAGCCCGCCAGGACCGCGAGCGCCGTGACCGCCACTCCGGCGATCAGGCCCCGCACTGCGGTGGGTCGTTGTCTCACTGAAACTCCCTGGGTCGGAAGGGGCGCGGCTGGGAGGGCCGCGACCCCGTGGACAGTTGCGCGGCCTTGGCCGCGCCGGGGTACCTGCGCCGACTGGGACGGTGCTGGCTCGGGCTGTGATGCCGTATGCGGTCGTACCGGGAGAAGCTGCTGTAGCAACCCACATCGCTACACGGTGTGAGCGAAATTACCGGAGCAAACCTTTGTCTGTCCTAATCTGGCGGCAAGCTCACGATTTGTAAATAGAGGGTCGATACCTGGACTAGGAGATTTACGGTGTTGTAACGTTGCGCGCCGTGCCCTACCTCGTACTTGCCTGCGGTGCCATCGGTGGCACCGTCGCCGCAGGTCTCGTCCGTGACGGCCACGATGTGCTGGTGGCCGACGCCGATCCAGCCGTGGTCGCCGCGGTGAACACCGACGGTCTCCGGATCACCGGGCCGGTCGAGGAGTTCACCGTGCACCCGCCCGCGGTGCTGGCCGCCGACCTGCCCGACCAGATCGACGGTCCGGTGCTGCTGGCGGTCAAGTCCCACCACACCGCCGCCGCGGCCGCCCTGCTCACCGGCCGGCTGCGCGGCGACGGTTACGTCCTCTCGCTCCAGAACGGGCTGAATGCCCAGGTCATCGCCGATGCCGTCGGGCCTGGCCGGGTGGTCGAGGCGTTCGTGAACTTCGGCGCGGACGTCATGGAGCCCGGCGTGATACAGCGCGGCAACCGGGGCACGTTCATGATCGGCGAGCTGGACGGCACGCTCACCGACCGGGTCCGGGCGCTGACCGCGGACATCGCCGACGCCGAGCCGACCGGCGAGGTACTCGGGTACCTGTGGGCCAAGGAGGCCTACGGGGCGCAGCTGTTCGCCACCGCCGTCAGCGACCTGCCGATCTACGCCGTCTTCGACGACCCGGCCTACCGCGACCTGCTGCTGGCCGTGGCCCGCGAGGTCCTGGCCCAGGCCCCGGTCCCGCCGGTCGGCTTCGACGGGTTCGACCCGGCCGACCTGGAGGGCTCGCTGGCCCGGCTGGCCGACTTCAACCGCGCCTCGGCCAAGACCCACTCCGGCGTCTACCGGGACCTGGCCATCCGGCACCGGCCCACCGAGTCGCCGGCCATCCTGGGCCCGCTGTCCGGTGGCCCGCTGATCACCAGGATCGCCGAGCTGATCGCGGCCATCGAGCGCGGCGAGCGCACCTGCACCCGGTCCAACCTCGACCTGCTGGCCGCCTACGAGCGCCTCGAGCGGCTGGGCCGCCCGCTCAACGCCGTCGTCCGCGCGCTGCCGGTCCCCGAGCGGGCCTGGCCCGCCGCCGGCCCGCTGGCCGGACGGCCGGTGGCGATCAAGGACATCGTCGCCGTGGCCGGCGTGCCCACCGGCTGCGACAGCCCGGCCAGCGACCCGGCCCCCGCCCCGCAGGACGCCACCCTGGTGGCCCGGCTCCGGGCGGCCGGCGCCGAGGTCTTCGCCACCACCCAGTGCCTGGAGTACGCGGCCGGCTTCGCCCACCCGGAAGTCGGCGACACCCGCAACCCGCGCGACCCGTCCCGCACCTCGGGCGGCTCGTCGGGGGGCTCCGCGGCCCTGGTCGCGGCGGGCGTCTGCGACCTGTCCATCGGCTCGGACACCGGCGGCTCGATCCGCATTCCGGCCGCCTACTGCGGCATCGTCGGGCTGAAGCCCAGCTACGGCCTGGTCCCGCTGGACGGCGTGTTCCCGCTGTCCCCGAGCTGCGACCACGCCGGCACCCTGACCGCCACCGTGCAAGGCGCCGCCGACCTGCTGTCGGTCATCGCTGACGTCCCGGTGCCCGGGTCAGACGCTTCGCGCAGCCCGTTCGCCGTCGGGGTGCTGACCGGGCAGCTGGCCGACGACTCGGTCACCGACGAGGTGCGGGCCGCGGTCCGGGACGCCGTGGACCGCCTGGCCCGGGCCGGGTGGTCGGTGCGCGAGATCGGCGCCGCGTGGGCCGACGAGGCCGCGGAATGGGACCGGGTGCTGGCCATCATCGTGGCCCGCGAGGCCGACCAGGTCCACCAGGGCCGGGACACCAGCCGGTACGCGGCCGGCACCACCGGGCTGCTCCGTTTCGGATCATCGGTAACTCAGGCCGAGTACGACGCCGCGCTGGCGGCGCGAGAGCGGCTGGTGGCGGCCGTGGAGGCCAGCCTGGCCGGGCTGGACGTGCTGGCCGGCCCGACCGTCGGGTTCACCGCCCCGACCGAAGACCCGCCGTTCGGCTTCGGCGAGGACGGCGGCGGCCAGGACAGCGGCGAGGGCCGGTTCACCGGCCCCTACAACCTGACCGGCCACCCGGCCATCTCCCTGCCGGTCGCCACCACCGGCCTGCCCGTCGGCCTGCAGCTGGCGGGCCGCCGCGACGGGGACGCCGACCTGCTGCGGGTCGCCGCGGCCGCCATGTCACTGCTCGGGCCGCGGCCGGCCCCGGCCAGGCCCTGAGGAGAGCCATGCCCACCACCGTTACCCGCCGCACCCTGGACCTGGCCGGCCTCGACGTCCCGGTCGTGGAGCTGACCGGGGCCCAGGACGGGCCGCTGCTGACCGTGATCGCCGGCGTGCACGGCTGCGAGTACGTGCCGATGGCGGCCGTCCGGCGCTGGACCCGTGACCTGGAGCGGCGCGAGTTCAGCGGCCGCATCCGCGCGGTGCCGATCCTGAACGTGACGGCGTTCCGGGCCCGCAGCCCGTTCGTGGTGCCCGAGGACGGCAAGAACCTGAACCGCTGCTTCCCGGGCAACCCGGACGGCACGCTGGCCGACCGCCTGGCCTACGCCGCGTTCACCGAGCTCATCACGGGGTCGGACGCGGTGATCGACGCGCACTGCGGCGACATGGTCGAGGCGCTGGAGCCGTTCGCGCTGTACGAGGCGGGCTCGGCCGAGGCCACCGCGCGGGACATGGCCCTGGCCTACGGACTGGGCTACGTCATCCGCCAGGAGCGGGGCCCGGACCGCGCCGTGGCCGGCACCTCAAGCGGCGCGGCGGCCGAGGCGGGCATCCCGGCCATCACCGCCGAGGTGGGCGGCTGCGGGCTGGTCGAGGCGTGGGCGGTGGACACCCACGAGCGGGGCCTCAACGCGGTGCTGACCCAGCTCGGCATGACCACCGGCGGCGAGATCACCGGGACCGGCCCGACGGTGCTGAGCCGGTTCATCTGGCCCAGGTGCGAGCGGGCCGGGTTCTGGGACGCGGCGGTACAGGCGGGCGAGAAGGTCAGCGAGGGCCAGGTGCTGGGCACGGTGAGCAGCCTGGACGGGTCGGAGCTGTACGAGACGATCACCGCCCCGACCGACGGCGTGATCATCTTCCTGACCACGTCGCCCGCGGTGGCCGACGACGGTCTCCTGCTCGGCCTCGGCGCCGAGTAGCTCAGCGGGTTAGCGGGGTTCGGGCCGGGTAGCTGCGCTTCGTCCGTGTTGTCCACCGGAGGAAGCGTCATGCAGATGCGCCGGTTCGCAATCGTCGCCGCCACCGTCGCCGCCCTGGCCGGGACCGGCAGCTTAACTTCTGCCCTGGCCAGCCCGCCCCCCGCAACGTCCCGCACCAGCCGGGCCGCCGCCCTGGCCCCGGCCGGCGAGCCCTACACCTGCGCGCCCAACGGCCCGGCCGGCAGCCAGACCATCTACGGCACCTTCGGCGATGCCAGCGTCATCGGCTGGACCGGCAACAGCGAGGCCGTCACCGCCTGCCTGGGCGGCAGCTTCTTCGTCACCACCGGCAACGGCCCCGGCAGCGGCGCGACCGGTCCCGTCGAGGGCACCAGCTACGGCTACGGCATCTACAACGACACCCGCACCACCTGGACCAACGCGGACGGCTACCTGCCCGCGCTGGTGACCAGCTTCCGGCGCGACGGCGCCCGGGTGACGATCACCAACTTCGGGGACCAGGTCACCATCGGCGGCCACCGCTTCGTCGCCATCTACAGCCGGGTCGCGGTGACCAACCCCACCTCGCAGCCCATCACCCTCAGCCCTCAGCCCTCGGCCGGGCTCGTCCCGCTCAACTCGGCCTCCGACACCGTCGCCCCGCACGCCACCGCCGACCATGACTACGTCGTGGCCAGCAACAAGTTCGGCGGCAGCTACCCCTGGCCGTCCAGCCACGCCCTGGCCGCGGCGGGCGGCTTCGACCAGCACTTCGCGCACATGCGCGCGTACTGGAACGCCCAGCTCAGCAACATCGCGCAGATCGTGCGGCTGCCCGACCAGAGCCTGGCCGACGCCTACCGCACCGGCTTCATCTACACCCAGATCATCCGGTCCGGGAACGAGCTGAAGACCGGCGCCAGCGGCTATGACAAGGAGTTCAGCCACGACGTCATCGGCATCCTGGCCAACATGTTCACGCAGGGCTACACCGCTGGCGCGCACGGCCTGCTCGACCGGGCCAGGTACGTCATCGGCAGCCAGACCCAGTACGACGACGGCGTGTGGACCTACCCCTGGATCTGGGCCATCTACCTGGAGAAGACCGGCGGGCTGAGCTTCGTCAAGGCCAACTTCGACACCGAGGGCCCGGCGGGCAAGACCGCGCCGAGCATCGAGGACACCGCCCACCTGATCGCCGCCGACCGGACCGGCCCCGGCGGGATCATGGAGGAGACCAACGACATCGACGCCAACGGCTACTGGACGATCGACAACTACGAGGCACTGACCGGCCTGGCCACCTACCGCTGGCTGGCCGAGCAGGTCGGAAACACCGCCCAGGCCAGGTGGGCCGCCGGCCAGTACAACAGCCTGCTGGCCGCGACCAACAAGACGCTGCACGCCACGATGAGCACCTACCGCCTGAACTACCTGCCGTGCTCCATGATCGAGCCCAACACCGACAACCGGTGCGCCAACGCCGAGGACGCCAACTGGGCCGCGCCGTTCCTGTTCGGGCGCTGGGCCTGGGACGGCTACCTGTTCGGCGCGAGGCTCAGCGGCCCCGGCCTGACCAAGATCGATGCCACCTACGACTACGGCTTCGCCCGGCTGGCCGGCAAACTGCCGCCCGACACGTTCGGCGGCTACCCGACCCAGTACTTCAGCACCGCCTACAACGCCGGCTACGGCGAGTGGGGCCTGGCCAGCAACGACCACCGCGACCAGGGCATCCTCAGCTACCAGTTCATGATCGCCAACGGGCAGAGCGGGCCCTACTCCTGGTGGGAGAGCCAGCAGTTCCCCAACCCCGGCTCGCCCTGGGTCGGCACCCACCCCGAGGCCGGCAACGGCTCGTCCCCGCACGCCTGGGGAATGGCCAACGCCAACCTGGTCCTGCTGGACTCGCTGGCCGCGCAGCGCGCCGACGGCAGCCTGATCGTCGGCCGTGGCGTGCCGGACAAGTGGGTCGCGCCCGGTCAGGTCATCCAGCTGGCCCGCTTCCCGACCGCCAACGGCCACCACCTCGGGCTCACCATCCGCACCAGCGGCACCGCCGTCACGCTGACTCTGAGTGGCGACCGCCCGCAGGGCCCGGTGCTGTTCCAGCTCCCGGCATTCGTAAATAACATCGCGAGCGTCAGCTCGGGCACCATCAGCGAGACCACCGGCACCGTGACCCTGACCCCGTCGGCCACCTCGGTCACCGTCAGGCTGCGGCACGCCGCCTGAGCGGATTACCCCAGCAAATCTGGCCCGGCCAGCCCAGGGCACACCGGGCTGGCCGGGCTCACCGCCAGCCTGACGGAGCCTGTTATATCTGGCCTGGCCGTGCCGCGAGCGCACGGAGCGCCCCATTGCGGGTGGCGGCAGCCGACTCGAGCTGGGCATCATGCAGGCCCGAGGCGCTGGTGGCCAGCCGCTGCCAGATCGCCAGCGCTTCCTCCGCGGCAGGCAGCGCTTCGCCTGGCCGCTCGCATTCGAGAAGACGCCGGGCCAGGCTGTTGAGGACGGTCCCCAGCGGAGGCGCGGCAGCGCCCGGATTGTCCTCGGCCAGTCGGCGCTCGAGCAACACGGCTTCCTCGGACACCGCGAGCGACCGCTCGCGCTCTCCTCGGTCCCACCGGCGATTGGCCAGGTTGGCCAGCCCTATGGCCAGCCCCGATGCATGGGCGTGGGGGTTGATATCGGCCAGCCTCCGGGAGATCTGCACGCTCTCGAGTGCCGCGTCCAGCGCCTCGTCATGCTGCCCCAGGCGCGACAGGCGCATGCTCAGGCTCCGCAATGAGTCGCCGAGCTCGGCCAGGTACGTCTCCGGCTGAGCGGCCACGAGCTCGCGGTAGATCTCGACCGCGTCCCTGGCGCTGACGGTGGCCTCTTCCGCATGGTCAAGCGCGGCCTGGATGATGGCCAGGTTGCGCAGACACGAGCCGACCTCATGCCGGTAGCCGGACCCGGCCGCGGCGCGCTGACGGAATATGGTCGCTGCCTCGGTCGCGGGGGCCAGCGCGTCCGCGTGCCGACGCAGACTGATCAGCGACCCGGCCAGGTTGTTCAGCCCGGCGGCCAGGTCCTCGTCGTAGACCCCGGGGTCCGCGATGGTGCGGCGCCGGTAGATGTCGGCCCCCTCGGTCATGGCCTCGAGCGCTGCCGCCGACTCGCCCGTGCTCCACAGGTCGATGCCCAGGTTGCCAAGCGATCTGGCCAGCGCCGGCTCCTGCTGGTCGGGCTCGGCGCGGGCCAGGCGACGACGGATCATGACGGCATCCCTGGCGGCGGCCAGCGCCTCTGCGTACAGCCCGGCATTGCTCAGCCGGTCGGCGACGTGATCGAAGAGCTCAGCGCGCTCGGCGTCACTTGTCGCGCGGGCGAGGCCATAGTCGGTCAGCCGCCGGCTGAGAGCGGCGATGCCGCTATCCAGGTCGACATGGCGGTTTCCTGGCAGCGCAGGCTCCAGCGCCGTCAGGAGCTCAAGGTCGGCGTAACCGGCCAGCGTGACCAGGGCCGCGCCGCCGGCGGCCAGCGCGAGCCGGGGCCGCTCTCTCAGCAGCGGCGCCAGGTACCGGTCGCGGACGTGGCTCCAGCGGCGGCCGGTCTCGATCAGCATTGACAGCACGGCCGGGACGTACTCCGACAGGCGGCTGTCGGCGGGCATGCTGGCCAGCCGGGCCGGAATCGTGCCCATCCACGGATCTGGAGCACCGGCCCCAGCCGGTTCGCGCACCACGCCGACCAGGCTGTCGCCGCCGGTGCTGACATGGCCGGGATCAGGCAGGAGCTGGGCCAGGAAATCCTCGCCCAGGCGGTCCGGCAGCAGGGGCTCCACGGCCATACCGTCGCCGCCCACGGCCGGATAGCAGCGGCCGTGATCGTCCAGCATGACCCTGGCCTGCGCCGGGCTGGCCGCCAGGCCGACCGCGACCAGCAGGTCCAAGGCGTCGGCCGGGGCGAGAGTCTGCGTCAGGGTCGCCATCGCGACCAGCCGTGCCATATCAAGCGTCCCGGTTGAGATGCTCCTGTTCTCTCTCATGGTCCGCCAGTGGTCGTACTCCCGCCTGACCAGGTAGGCCGATAGCTGGCCGGGAGTGCCCGGCGCCGGCGTCCGTCGCCGACAGGCGTCGACCGCTACGAGCGCCGCCATGTGCAGGGTCAGCGCCAGCTCGTAGGCATCATCGGCGAGCGATCCGGGCGCCCGGAGCCGGGCCACGTCAGTGACCCCGAGAACCTCGGCGAACCGGTCACGGGCCACGGCGAAGGCGGCCTTCCTCCGAGCGGCCGTGCCGGCCAGCGGGCCTAGTGGCAGCTCGGCCACCGTGGCGCCGAGCTTGCTCAGCGGGTGGGCCAGCGCCTGCCACCAGTAGTCGGCCGGACGTGCCAGCAGGAGCAGCCGGACCCGTGCCGCCCGGCGCAGCAGAGGGTGCTCCAGGAGCTTCTTGAGGTCGCCTCCCGGCCACCGCTCGGCGTAGTCCGCCACGACCAGCAATCCGGCCTGATCGCCGATAACGCCGCCGAACACAGGCTGGCGATCCTGGAGATCGGACCAGTGCCGCGCGTTGGCCACCGCCCACCCGGCCTCATCAGCCGAGCCGGCCGCGAACTCGGCCGCCAGCCTGGTCTTGCCCTGGCCGCCCGGCCCGAAGATAAGCAGCGCGGAGAGCCGGTCCGGGGTCTCCCGCCACGCCGTGAGCTGCGCCAGCTCAGTTGCCCGGCCGGTAAAGGGAACAACCTGGTGACTGGCCCGGAGCAGGACACTGAGGCTGGACTGCCGGGCGCGGGCGAGGTCGAGGGGCGCCTCGGCGCGGAACTCCTCCAGCCGGAATGACCCTTCGGCCGCGTTCACGGTCAGGTCGCCCTGTACCGTGCCGGTATTGGCGACGTTCGTGCCGTCGCCCACCTGGATCACTGCTCCAGCCGTTCCGGGCTGGCGTCCGCCGACCTGAGCCGTACCGGGAGCATCCGGCTTAAGGCGGTGCAGGATCTCGAATGCGAACGCGGCCGCATTCCGCGCGGCCGCCGGCTGCGTCGAGCGGTCCGCGGTCTTGCTCTTGCCGTCGAGCAGATCCGACACGCCGCGGATGACGAGGGCTTCCACCTCCCGGTTGACGTAGGCGGCGTGCAGGATTCCGAACCCCTCCATCTCGATCGCCTGCGCGTCGCCGCAGCTCGCGTCGATCAAGCGCGCGGTCTCCGAGGCATGGCCGGCCACGACCTTGGTGCCAGCCGCGAGCGGCTGGACGGACGCGGTCGGCGCGTCGGCCAGGGCCACCGGCTTCACCCGCAGCGCCCACCGCCGCTCACGCACGACCGCGTGAGCCTGCTGGACCAGGCGGAACGAGGAAGGCAGCGTCTTAATCCGGGTGCGCAGGCCGTCGTCGGTGTCCTTGCCCGCCTCGTAGTTGTAGATCACGGAGGCGGCGACAACATCGCCGATCCGCGCGTCGCGCCGTCCGCCCGCGACACCGACGAACAGCACGACGCGCGGCCGGAACCGGGTGATGGCTCGCTCTACCTGAACCGCGGCCGGAGTGTTGTCGCGGTCGGTGAGCACCAGCACTACACGCCAGGTCGCGTAGGCCGTCGGCAACGCGGCAACCTCGTAGAGAGTGCCGCGATCCTCCACCTCCATTGTCGGCCCGGGGATCTGCTCGCGGATCGCCTGATACTCGGTGTCCAGAGCGGCGCACAGTACGGCGACCGGATCTTCGCCGGCCGGCAGCTGAGCCTCCTGATCCTCGGGCCGCAGGCCAGAGGGGCGGAACTCGGATCCTGGTTCCATACCGCGTCCTCCCGAGACAGCCAGCCAGCGCGTCGCGGCACCGCCGCTCCGGGGGGCAGGCTTCCGGCGAAGAACCGGCTGAGAGCCATTTCCCCGCTGTCACCGCGGAGCCCGAATGCGAAGTGGTACTCCGACAACGTGGCCGGGTCCGTCAGGTCGAGCAGCGGGGCGACGGTGGTGGACTCAAGCTCCGTCCACGGGCCGGCGCCGCCGGACTGATAGTACGAGGTCACCGTGTTGCCGTTCAGCGTGAAGGCGAAGCGGTCACCTGGCTGCAGCGTGACATCGGCGCAGCAGGCCACCTGGAAGCCAGGAGGTTGCAGCACCCCGTTCAGCACCAGGTCCTCACCCGACGTGTGGTAGTAGCTGTTGTACCAGACCATGATGTAGTCGGACGCGTCCTTGACCAGCCCGACGAAGACGCCGCTGTTATGGTTGACGGCCCCGCTGTCCAGCGCCGTCACGTCGACCACGGCGGTGGCCTCCGGTGCGGTCGGCGCTGTTCCGGAGACCAGGAATCCGAACCACGGCTCGGCGGCCGTGGCGGATGCCTGGCCGCCGCCGATGGTCCAGGTGGGCGGCACTTCGCCGGTGCCGTTCGTCACCACCGAGCTGACCTGCGTGTACGAGGACAGATCGTCGGTGGTGAACTGGTCGTCGACCTGGCTGACGTAGGCGTCCGGCGAGTAGGCCACAGTCGCCGATAGGCGCCCGTAGGCGACGATCCTGGGCCGGGCTCCCTGCGTTGTAGTGGCGTACGCATACAGCGCGGTCTGCTCGCCGGGGACGGTGTCGGCCGCCGGCGTCACCGACCATGTGACCTGGCCAGGGCCGGTGACAGCGACGGGGCGCACCGTCCAGCCCGCGGGTGCCACCAGGTGCACGCTGGCCTGGCCCGCACTGGTAGCGGTGCCCGGCGTGTAGTCCGTCGTCACGGTAGTGGCCTGGCCATCGGTGAGCGACACGCTGGTGGCCGCGGCGCCGTCGATCCACAGCCGCGCCCCGGGCTGCTGCGGGCCGCCCGCCTCGAGTTCGGTCACCCCGGTGCAGTAGCCAGGCCGGTCGGTCACGTCCACCCGGATCTCGCTCGTGGTGACGACCGGGAAGGTGATCGTGCTGAGCGCGTTGGACGGGGGCGCTCCCGGCGGGTACTGATGACCGGGCACGGCTGCCCACGTGCCGTCCGCGGTCAGGTACTGCACCTGGTAAGAGGCGGGGGCGGCGACCGTGCCGCCCTGGTCGGTGTTGGACCAGGTGTAGAGCCGGACCTCGCTGACCGGGATGACAGCGCCGAAGTCCACGCCCAGGTCGCTGTCTGGCCCCGGTGCCCCGCAGTCGGTCCACTCGGACGCTTGCTGGCTCTCGTCGTAGATGACCTGCCCATCGGTGGCGTACGCCGGGGACGTCCCGGAGCCGCTCGTGGAGGCGAAGGCCTGCGGGCTGCCCTGGCCGTAGACGTTGGCGGCCAGGTCGTCAAAGTCCGCCGCCTGAGTGGAACCCGCGCCGGGGCCGGCCAGCGGCACGTTCATTTCCCTGACCGTCGGCGAGATTGCCGCCAGCCGGCCGTCCACGTACACGTGCAGGCCCGGGCCCTGGTGGAAGTGGTCGCCGGTGCGATCCCACAAGACCGTGATGTTGTGCCCGTGGTAAGGCACGTTCTCGAGCGCGAAGTAGTTCCAGCTCCCGGGGACGCGCGGCTGGATCCTGAGGGTGTTGACCAGCTGGGGGCGGATGCCGATGAGGCCCGAGATGACCAGGTCAGCGTAAGTGGAGTGGTTGTAGTCGGTAGCGTCGTAGATCCAGTCCGGCTGGGACGGGTCGTGCGCCTGGCCGACGTGCGGCGTCCCGTTCTCCATCTGCGTCGCGGCGTAAGTGTGCAGCAGGGAGTCGTAGTCGGCCGTGCTGACGTAGGGCTGGGCCGGGTAGTTGTCGAGCAGGTTGGCCAGCCCGGTAAGGGTCTGGGAGGTCGCGAACGGCCAGCTCGGGCCATCCCACCGACAGCACCCGTCGCTGGCCTGGTACATGAACCACTGGCTGCGCTGCTCCACCGTGGTCGGGCCGTACGGTGCCGCGAACCCCTGCGGGCTGGTGAGCTGGGCCCAGGCCGCCGAGTCCGCCGCGGAGGGCATGTCGAACATCCACGGGATGAGGCCGATCTCCTCCCGAGCGGACAGCAGCGCGTGGCTCGGATTGTCGTCCCTGGCCATGTCGTAGAAGAACTGGCGGCTCGGGTCCCACAGCCACTTCTGCATGCTGGCCTTGAGCGCGGCGGCCCTGGCCGCGTAGCTAGCCGCGACCGCGGGCTGGTGCGCCAGCGCGGCCAGCTGGGAGATCGCCATCGCGTCCCCATACTGGTAGGCGTTGATCGTGGGCCGGTAGCCGGCACCGCCGTGGTAGGGGTCGGCCGGATCGGTCTCGTACGAGGACGCCGAGTACTCCATCCCGTCCCACACCGGCACCTGCCAGTACAGCCCCAGCTGGGAACTGAACTGGCTGCTCCAGCCCTGGTACTGGCGCTCAAGCTCGGGCAGCAGACGCTCGGCGGCGGCGAAGTCGCCGGTGACCTCGGCCTCTCCGAGCACGGCGCTCGCCATCCAGACGCTGTACTCGTGCGCCCAGTCACCCTGGTTGGAGTTGAGCGCGTCGGTCTCGGGCTTGGGCCCCGAGCCGGCCCCCTGGAGCCAGTAGTCGATGTCGTCGGTGACGGGCTGCTGGTCCCGTACCCAGCGGCCTTCGTCGATCTGGTGCGCGGACGACGCGACGATGGCGCCGTAGGGAGCGGAGTAGCCCGGAGCGCCGAAGAACTCGGTGAGGACGCCACCGTTGGCGGTCCCGGTTGGGCGGATGTGCTCCTTCCACACGCGCCACCGGTAGTAGTAAACGTCCTGGATCATCTTGTCAGGGATGTCGAGGAACGGAATGTTCGCCCTATACCATCCCTTTTCGCCCACGTTCCCGAGCAGGGCGGCATCGTCGAGAAAATGAGTACCTCTCCCGACCGAGGGATAGGGGTCCGCCCCGGCACGCCCGGCCGCGATGACGCCAGCCCGTCCGGCAGCGGCCGGCTGGTACAGGGCGGCGCCAGTTCGCTGATCGGTCACCAGCGCCAGGCCCGCGGTCAGCGCGACCACGGCCGTTACAGCGCCGAGTCGCCTGGATGCGGCCCTAGCCCCCCGCGGACGGACCCGTAAACGTGACCGCTGACCAGCGTTCATAACAACTCCTCTGCCCGCCAGCCCGGTTAGCTGCCGAAATTCAGGTCACGGCCGCTGATGTGCCCGACCACCCCGTTGGACTGGATGCGCACGCTGTCGATCTTCACGCCGAGCGGGAGCTTCGGGATCGGGATGTTGATGTTCTGGACCGAGCTGAGCGCCGACTGCGGGACCCCGCTGCTGTTGACCAGCCTGAGCTGGATCTCCTGACCGCTCAGCCGGACCACCCGCCAGGTGGCCGACCCCGAGGCGACCAGGAGGTTCAGGCTGGCCTTCACCGAGCTGGGCCCGGCCGCCGACAGTGTCAGCCCCGACGAGCTGAGCAGGCTGCCCAGCGGGCCGAGGTTGTTGTTCAGGGTGTGCTGCAGGGACGGGAAGGTCACCAGCACCGTGCCGCTGAGCGTGTCGACGGTGCCGCCGGAGAAACCGCCGTGCAAGTGGATCCCGTTCATGACCGCGCTGATACTGGAGATGCTGACCGGGCCCTCGGGAATGTTCTTCGAGCTGATCCGGACCTGGTGGATGTCCTTGGCCAGCACCTGGGTCAGGAACGGGAAGCCCTCGATGCTCACCGACGGCTTCTTGGGGAAGCCGTGCGACTTGATCTGGCTGGCGATCTCGTTCTCGGCGAACGCCTTGGCCACGAAGTCACCGGCCACCAGCAGGACGATCAGCGCGATCAGCGCGATCACGAAGGTCCGCAGGCAGCCGCTGCGGCGTCGGGCCTGCGGGAGCGGCCGGGGCTGCTCGTACGGGCGAGTCACCACTGCGCCGCTCCTGGGCCGACGGCTGCCGTGAGGGTCGCTGCCGTGAGGGTCATTGTCAGATGCTATGGCATTCTGACGCCCCGCCAGGGTCGCCTGGCGAGGCGTTCAGTGCAGGTTCGCGATGTTCACCATCTGGAGTTGCCCGGGCTGTTTGGTGGCGTCTTTCGGGTTCTGCTCGGTGACCAGGAGGACGTTGCCCGGCGCCAGCGTCAGCTGCCTGGGCTGGCCCATGGCTTCGACCACGCTGACAACGATCGACTGGTGGCCGAGTACCGCGGCGGTGTCCACGATCGCCAGCTGGCCGTCCTGGCCGGCGTGGTTGTTGTTTGAGGTGGCGTAGTTGGAGTCGGCCACGATGATCTTCTTGCCGTTGTCGGCCGGGGTCAGGCCGATCGGCCCCGGGCCGACCAGTACGTCGGCCAGCAGCGCACCGTGCGGATCGCTGCGCAGCTTGCTGGCCGAGAAGGCCAGGAGTGAGTTGCTGTCCCGTGCGGTCACCCAGACCGTGCTGCCGTTGCCGGTCAGGATCACGCGGGACGGGCTGCACCCCGCGTCGACCGTGGGCCCCGCCGACTGTTTCGGATCCGTCTCGGCGGTGTGCCAGTTGACCACGGTCAGCGTCCCCACCGACGGCCGGTTGCCGGTGTCATTGCGCTGGAAGCTGGTCACGTAGATAAACGGTGAGTTCTGCGAGGGCGAGCTGATCCCGACCGGCTGGGTGAACAGCGGGACGAAGCCCACGAAATCGTTGCTCCCAGGTCCGCCGGAAATGGCGTTGGCCAGGTTGAAGACCGCCATACTGGTCGTGTTCTGCAGGGTCACGAGGGCGAAGTGATTGTCCGGCGTCACCTGCACGTAGACGGCGTTGTTGCCATTCTTGGTGTTCAGCACGGGTGCGTTCATGGTGCCCAGGACCATCGGGCTGGTCCCCGATTCCGCGTTGGCCACGTTGATGAGCACGACGCCCTGTCCGTTGGCCGACAGCAGGTACTGGCCATTGCCAGTGACGGCCAGGCCCTTGTTGTTCCCGGGGACGGCAACGGTCCTGACATGATGCGGGGCCCGCCCCGGCTGGTCCAGAAACACCTCGATCCCGTTCTTCACCGAGACGAACGAGTAGTGGCCGAGGGCCTTGACCGCGAATGGCGAGGGGTCGGTCGGGCGGTTGTCGCTGTTGAGGTCGACCGTGGTGGTGTTGCTGGGCATGGCGCTTGAGCAGCTGGTGGCGGTCATCGCGCCGCCGGTCTGGCCGTGATTTCCTGTCTTGCTGTGGTGGCCGACGAGGAAGAACGCGCCGCCGCCGATGACCACGACCAGCACGCAGAGCACCGCGATGGGCACGGGCGAGCGCCACCATGGCCTGCCGCCTGATCCGCCACCGCCGCCGTAGCCGCCGCCAGGCGGCCCGCCCGGTCGGCCGGCGCCCGCAGAGGGATCAGTCAGGCCGGGCGTGGTGGGCGGCCGGATGTCGGCGGCCTCGGTGGGCGGTCCAGCCGACGCGACCACTGGCTCAAGGCCGGGGGCCGGGCCGGAGTCGGACTCAGCCGCCTCTTCCGGTTCGGCGGCTGAGTCGGGGCCGGCCGGGCCGGGAGCGGGCTCGGCCGCGGCTTCGGCTTCGGCTTCGGCTTCCGGAGCAGGCTCGCCGGGCTCGTCGCCGGCCGGGATGGCCTCCATCACGCTGGTGTCGTCGTCCGCCGCCCCGCCGCTCTCGGACTCCAGCTCGCTGACCTCGGCCAGGCCCGGACCAGGCTCCGGCCGATCAGCGGGGTCATCGGCGGGGCGGCTGATCGGGGCCGCGATCTCGGTCGCCGTCCGCACCGGCGGGCGAACCTCCGGGGCCGACTCCGGGCGCAGGCCGAACACCCGGCGCAGCTCCGCCGCGAACTCCCGGCAGCTCTGATAACGGTCCTCCGGGCGCTTGGCCAGCGCCCGGTTCAGCACGTCGTCGGCCTCCCGCGGCAGCCCGGGCCGCCGCGAGCTGAGCAGCGGCGGCGCCTGGGAGACCTGCTGGTACATGACCGCTATGCCTTCTTTACCCCGGAACGGGGGCGCTCCGGTCAGCAGTTCGAAGGCCGCGCAGCCCAGCGCGTACAGGTCGGCGCGCCCGTCCACCGGGCGGCCCTCGACCTGCTCGGGCGCGACGTAGTCCAGGGTGCCCAGGAACTGCCCGGTAGCGGTCAGGCCGGCCGCCGCCTGGCCCAGCGACGACTTAGTCAGCCCGAAGTCGGCCAGGTAGACGTGGTCCGGCCGGTCCAGGTCCGGGCTCTCCTCCAGCAGCATGTTGGCCGGCTTGACGTCGCGGTGGACCAGGCCGCGGGCGTGGGCGGCGTCCAGCGCCGAGGCCACCTGGGAGACGATCTCGGTGGCTCGTGCCGGCGGCAGCGGCCCGTCCCGGTCCAGCAGCGTCCGGACATCGCCGCCCCGCACGAAGCGCATGGCGATGAACAGCACGCCGTGGTCCTCGCCGGCCTCGTAGACCGGGATGATGTGCGGCTCGTCCACGCCGGCCGCGGCGCGGGACTCGCGGATGAAGCGCTGCCGGAAGGCCTCGTCCTGGGACAGCCCGGGGGCCAGGATCTTGAGCGCCACGTCGCGGTCCAGCCGCGGATCGTGGGCTCGGTAGACGACCGCCATGCCGCCCCGGCCGATCTGCTCGTCCAGCCGGTACCCAGCAACGAGCGAGCCCGCGGCGAAGTCCTCAGGACCGTCGCGCGATTCCTCGCTCACAACTCCTCCACGGTTTCCGCCCCGCGGCCAGCCGCTCCGCAGCCGGTCCGCAAAATGTCGGGCGCCTGGTCATGCACCATCCAGACGTCCAATTATTCCAGTGCCGATGGCCCTCCCCGGCACCCATAGAACCCCGCGTGGTGAGCCTAACCGGCGGGCGGTGCTGTTACACCAGTGCCCTCCGGCCTGATATGCGATGGTTACTCCCGGTGCGACCAGCGAGCCGACCGGCTCGCTGGTCACGTCCGTCCCCACCAGTAATGACATCGACACTGCGGGGGCCAGGAGCGACACCGCAGACCGCGGCATCCGGGACACAGATCACCGGGCGAGCCGGGATGCGGCATGTGGATTAGATGTACGCCAGATGGAATCCTGGTGCGGTGAACCGCAACGTCCAGACGCCAATTCTGCTCTCGCACAAATCGCTCTAGAGTTGGCAGATGAAGATCGACCGAGCCATCTCGCCGAGCGACCTGCCGCTCTACGTGCGCGCGCAGGGATCCGACCGGATGCTCCAGGCCGGCCCCAGCTACCGGATCGGTCGTGACCCGGAGTCGGACATCGTCGTCGACGACCCGCGCGTGTCGTGGAACCATGCCGTGCTGCGGCTGGAGCGGGACTTCTGGCTGCTCGAGGACTCGGGCAGCCGTAACGGGACGTTCGTGGGCTCAGACCGGGTCCGGCACGTGCCGATAACGGGCACCTGCATCGTGCACCTGGGCCACCCCGAGGATGGGCCGGCCGTCTCCTGCTCGCTCGGCCGGTCGCCCGCCGCGGGCGGCGGTGGTACCG
>Ga0102924_1002446_pt1 | contig 20266 bp, 19 predicted proteins | sample PaiPotPPM11metaG_FD_80116 | JGI IMG/M metagenome (GOLD analysis project Ga0102924, IMG submission 80116) | Iron sulfur acid spring bacterial and archeal communities from Banff, Canada, to study Microbial Dark Matter (Phase II) - Paint Pots PPM... ...
ACCGGCGCGCCGTTGGCCAGCGCCTCCAGTACTGACAGCCCGAACGTCTCCTGCCGGGACGACGCGATGAACAGGTCGGTCGCGGACAGCATCGCGGCCACGTCGTGCCGTTCGCCGGCGAACACCACCCGGTCGGCCACGCCCTGGGCCTGCGCCACCTGCTCCAGGTGGTCGCGCTCGGCGCCGTGCCCGACGATCAGCAGCTTGGTGGCGGAATCGAGCAGCGGCGCGGCGGCCCGGATTACCAGGTCGAACTGCTTGTTAGGGTCGAGCCGGCCCAGCACGCCGAGCACGTAGTCGCTATCCGCGAGGCCGAGCTCGGCCCGCGCCCGCTCCCTGGCTTCCTTGTCGAAGGCCACCCGGTCCAGGGCCACCCCGTTGGGGATGACGGTGATCCGGTCCGGCCGCACCCCCCAGTTCTCCAGCCGCTCGCGGACGATGGCCGACACCGCGATGGTCGCGCTCGACAGCCGCTCGCTGGCCAGGTACAGGGCGCGCACCCCGGCGGTCATCCGCCGCCGCTCGAGGTGCGTATCGCCGATCGAGTGCTCGGTGCTCAGGACCACCGGGGTGCGCGCCAGCCAGGCCGCCGGCCGGCCGTAGACCTGCGAGCGGTACAGGTGGGTGTGCACGACGTCGTAACCGCCGTCGCGGATCAGCCGGCGCAGCCGCTGCAGCGCCGGGAGCTGGGTGTTGCGGGTCATCCCCAGGTCGCGCACCCGGCCGCCGTCCGACCGGATCATGTCCGCGACCGGCCCCGGGTTATACAGCGTGACCACCTCGGACTCATGCCGGGTGTGCTGGAGGATCGACCGCAGCTGGAGCTCGGCGCCGCCGACGCCCAGCCCGGTGATCACGTGCAGGACCTTCATGACAAGTCTCCCCCGTGGTGTGGCTCAGTGGTGTGGCTCAGTGGTGTGGCTCGGTGGTGTGGGTCAGCGCTGTCGCTCACACGAGCGCGCGGTGCGGGACGTCCTCGAACTGATAGGTGGCGTCCAGGACCCGCGGGCAGTCACTCACCCAGGCGTAGTCGACGCCGGGGTGCAGGGTGTGGATCACCGCCAGGTCATAGTCGGGGCCGGCCGGCGCGGCGACGCTGCGCAGCGGCGGTCCGTCCGGCTGCGGGACCTCCGGCACCAGCGGGTCGTACAGGCTGACCTCGGCCCCGCCCCGGCGCAGGCCGGCCATGATGGCCAGCGCGGGCGACTCCCGCAGGTCCCGCACGCCTGACTTGTAGCTGGCCCCGACCACGATCACCCGGGCCCCGGACAGGCCCGGGCCCGCGGCGAGCACCTCGCCCGCGCGGGTGACCACCCGGTCCGGGCGCAGGCCGATGGAGACCATGGCCTGCTCGATCAGCGGTGACCGGTGATCGGCCCGGGCGAGCTGCCACAGCAGGTAGTGCGGGTCGCAGGGGATGCAGTGCCCGCCGACCCCCGGACCCGGGAACACGCCCAGGAAGCCGAACGGCTTGGTCCCCGCGGCCAGGGTCACCTCGATCGGGTCCAGCCCGAGCGCGCCGCAGGCGTCCGCGAACTCGTTGGCCAGGGCCAGCGATACCGCCCGGAAGATGTTCTCGTACAGCTTCGTGGCCTCCGCCGTGTCCGGGGAGCTGACCAGGTACACCGTGCCGGTGAGGCGGCCGATGACCTTCGCGGCCTGGCTGGCACAGGCCGGGGTGGCCCCGCCGACCACCCGGGGGGTCTCCCATTGCAGGTGGTCCGGGTTGCCCGGGTCGATCCGCTCGGGGCTGAAGGCCACGAACACGTCCGAGCCCGCCTGCAGGCCGCGGGCCGCGAGCGGCTCGGTCAGCATTTCCCGGGTGGTGCCCGCGTAGGTGGTCGAGGTGAGGATGATGGTCTGGCCCCGGCGGGCGTGGCGGACCACGTCCGCGCACGCGCCGCGGAGCGCGGCCAGGTCCGGCATCCGGCTGTCGTCCACCGGGGTGGGCACGCAGATGATGACCGCGTCGGCGGTGGTGATCGCGGTCACGTCGCTGGTCAGTTCCAGCGTGCCGTCCGCGAGGGCGGCGGCCAGCTTCGACTGGTCGCCGTCGGTCAGGTCCGCCTCCTGGGCGGCGATGACGTCCAGCCGGTGCTGGCTGATGTCGACGCCGATGATCCGGTCGCACTGTCCGTGCAGGGCCAGCGCGGTCGGCAGGCCCACGTAGCCGAGGCCGACGATCGCCACCGGTGAGGTACGGCTCGCGTGGCCGTTGCCGTGACCCGCTCCGGCGTCGGCCGCCCGGAACGGAATCAGCTGGCGGTGAAACCGCCGCTCCCGCCCGTTGATCGCGAGCGAAAGAAGTTTGTCGGCCACGGTTCCCCCTCGGCTGCGTGGCAATGAAGCGTTGATCGGAAGATGTAGCTCCCAACCTGCCACCGGCCTACGCCGTCCGGTTCCCACAGCGGGGGTAGATGGACTAACCAGGGTTACCTGGATCCAGACTGCTGTCATGAGCTTCAACCAGTACGAGCCGTACGGACCCGTGGTGCCCTCACCGGCCGGGCCGCGCCGGCCGCGCCCGGGCTCGTCTTCTACGACGCCTGGGAGGTCGCGGGCGACGGGTCGCCCGGCCATACCTGGTCAAACCAGAACCCGCTGGCCGCGGTGGCCCTGTACCCCGACCGCCGCTTCGATTACGTGCTGTCGGCCTGGCCGCGGGCCGGCGGCGTAGGCCACCCGGTCCGGTGCGAGCGGCTCGGCGTGCTGGACCCCGGCCAGCCCCAGCTCTCCGACCACTACGGCGTCCTGGCCGACCTGCGCTACTAACAGATCTTCCAGCACGGGGGGTAAAGCCGAAAGGAAGCGTTCATGACCGACATCACTCGCCCGGCGCCGCGCTGCCCGGAATGCGGCGGGGCGCGGTTCTGGTACGGCAGCGTTGAATTCTGGGTCGGCGGCACGTCGCACAGCGGAACCGACAATCTCAACGCCGCGGTGTGCGGCAACTGCGGGTACAGCGGTCTCTACCTGCAAAATATGGCCGGGTTCCGCCAGGCCCTGGCCTCGCTGGGGTATGGCCCGCCAGCCGGGGACCCCGAGGATGCGGTGAGCACGGACCCGCCCGCGACGAGTCCGCCGGACCACTCAGAGGTCCGGGCGTTCCGCAAGGCTTTCCGCAAGCAGAACAGGTCCGGAGGCGGCTGACGCCCGGCCGGTGGCGCCCGCCGCGGCCGGCCATCCCGGCCACTAGGATCGGGTCCTGACCGTGCCGCGGGACCAGCGGGAGGAGGACGGGCATGCCTGTTGAGGGTGAGTACGAGCCGAGCACCCAGGCCTGGGTCCGCGACCAGGTCGAGCTGTACGAGGGCTCCGGCGGCACGCAGGGCACCACGCTGCGCGACACCGGGCTGCCCGTCGTGATCATCTCCAACCGCGGGGCGCGCAGCGGCAAGGTGCGCAAGACGCCGGTGATGCGGGTCGAGCACGACGGCCGCTACGCGGCGGTCGCGTCCAAGGGCGGCGCCCCGGCCCATCCCGTCTGGTACTACAACTTCAAGGCCGACCCCCGCGTCGAGCTGCAAGACGGCCCGCGCAGGCAGGACATGATCGCCCGGGAGGTCACCGGCGACGAGCGGGCGCAGTGGTGGGAGCGGGCGGTCGCCGCGTACCCGCCGTACGCCGAGTACCAGGAGCGGACCACGCGCCAGATCCCGGTGTTCGTGCTCGAGCCCGCCGGCCCGGCCTGACCCGCGCCGGGCGGCCTACCGCGCCTGCGCCACGGCCTTCTCGCGGCGCCGGGCCAGGCTGGAGCCCGATTCCCGGCGGGCCATCCGGCGCAGCACCAGCGGGGCGGCGACCAGGCCGGCCGCGCCCCACGCGCCGAGCACGCCGAGGGTCGCCAGCTGCCGCCAGGAATGGCCGATCTCGACGCTGGCCGCGCTGGCGGGCAGCAGCGCCGAGCGCACGCCGAGGCCCAGCCAGTAGACCGGGAACACCTGGGCCGTGCCCTGCAGCCAGCGCGGCATCGAGGTGATCGGGTAGAAGATGCCGGAGATCGCGATCAGCCCGGTGACCAGCAGCGCGATGTAGCCCGCGGCGCGCGGGCCGGAGATCACCGAGCCGACCGCGGCCCCGATGGACTGCGTCGCCACCAGGCCCAGCGGCAGGACCCAGGCCAGGGTGAGCCAGGTCCGGGCGCGGCCGAGGTCCAGGCCGCCCACCAGGAGCAGGCCGGGGATCGTGAGCATGGCCAGATAGGCCCCGATGCTCCCGGACACGGTGACGAGCTTGCCGAGGAAGTAGCCGCGTATCCCGTTCGGGACCGTCTTGGCCCGGAGCAGGGTGCCGTCCTCGCGTTCGGCGGTGAGGTACTGGATCATCAGGACCATGCCGAGCGCGGTGTACATCCCGAGGACGCCCGGCAGCACGAGGGTGCCCAGGTCGAACCGGGTGCCGCCGAGCGCCTTGTGCCGGAGGAAGAAGATCGCGGCCAGGGTCGCCGCCGGCCAGAACAGCTGGCCGATCAGCGCGGGGCCGGCGAAGGCCTGGCGCAGCTCGATCAGCCCGCGGGCCAGGCCCGGGCGCAGCGCGGCCGCCGCGCGGCTCACCGGGCCGCCTCCTGGCCGACCAGGGAGAGGTAGGTCTCCTCGAGAGAACAGCGCCGGACCTCGAGGTCATCGATCGCCTCGCCGTACCGCCGGAACAAGCCGAAGGCGAACCGGGTGGGCTCGGCGGTCGACTGGGCGTACGAGCGCCCGTTCCGGGTCCAGCGCACCTGGCCCGGCCCGGCGATCCGCCGGGTGAGCTCGGCCGCGGTGCCGTCGGCGATGATCCGCCCGGCGCTCAGGATCACGATCCGGTCGGCGAGCTTCTCCGCCTCGGCCAGGTCGTGCGTGGTGAGCAGGATGGTGATGTCGTTCCCGGCGGCCAGCCGGAGCACCAGGTCGTGGAACTCGCGCCGGGCCTGCGGGTCGAAGCCCGCGGTGGGCTCGTCGAGGAACAGCAGTTCGGGCCGGCCCACCAGGCCGATGGCCACGTCCAGCCGGCGCCGCTGGCCGCCGGAGAGCGTCCGGACCGTCCGGCCCGCGTGCTCGGTCAGCCCGACCGCGGCGATCAGCTCGTCGGGGTCCCAGGGCGGCCGGTCCCGCCCGCCGGGCGAGCAGGCGTAGTAGGAGCCGAAGTGCGCGAGCAGTTCGCGCACCCGCCACCGGGCGTGGTCGCGCCAGGATTGCAGCACGATGCCGATCCGGGCCCGCCACGGCTCGGTGCCGTGCGCCGGGTCGATGCCCAGGACCTCGACCCGGCCCGCCGACCGCATCCGGAAGCCTTCCAGGATCTCGATCGTGGTGGTCTTGCCCGCCCCGTTCGGCCCGAGCAGGGCCAGCACCTCTCCGCGCCGGGCCTGGAACGTCACGCCGTGCAGGACGTCGTGCGTGCCGTAGCGCATGCGCAGCCCGTCGACGTCGAGCACCACGTCCTGGCCCGCGGTCACGGCTGGCCCGCCCGCAGCGCCTGGTCGGCCAGGCCGGCCCGGTCGACGCCAGCCAGCGCGAGCGCGCGCGGAACGGTGCCGCCCTGAGCCTGCAAGATCCCGGCCAGCAGGTGCGCGGCGCGCAGGTTTTTCGTGCCGCCCGCGGCCGCGAAGCCGCGCTCCACGGCGAGCCGGGCCGAGGCGCCCAGGTGCGCGGGGCGCTTGGCGGCCGGGCTCGGCCGCGGCAGGTCGAAGGCGGCTACCGACACGCTGGCCGCGTTCAGGCTGTGCTCGAATTCCCGGTCCAGCGCGGCCCGGATGGCCTCATGATCAAGCCCGGCCGAAGCCAGGACCTGTCGCGTGGCGGGTTCCGGCGCGGCCGCGATGGCCAGCAGCAGGTGCTGCGCCTCCACGGCCGCGAACCCGTCCGCCCAGGCCTCGTCGCGGCCCTGCTCGAAGATCGCGTGCAGGTTTCTCCCGAGGGTCATCTCACCGCCTCCGCAACGCGACGCCGGCCGCGATCAGCCGCTGGGCGTGCTTCTTATGGACCGCCTGCCGGGTCACGCCCAGCGCCTCGGCCACCTGCGGCCAGCTCCAGCCCGCGCGCATGGCCTGCTCGACCGCGGCGTCCTCGATCCGGTCGGCCAGGCGGCGCAGCGCGGCCACGGCGGCCAGCGCGTCGGCCGGCCCGGTGTCAGCCGGCCCGGGGCTGGCCGGCCCGGGGCCAGTCGGCCTCTTGTTCCCAGACACGCAAGCAACCGTAGTTGACTAAATCTCATCCAGTCAACTGAGGTTGCTTACTGGCTCGAGGCGGGCGGGGGAGCGGGCCGTGGCTGGGGCCCAGCCACGGCGCCGCGCCGTTCGGTCGCTTCGGGAGCGGTGGCTACCCGAGACCGGTGCCCGCGAAGGCCAGGCTGAACGCCTGGCCGTTCCAGCTTCCGTTGGTCGAGCCGTGGACCTGCCCGGCCGCGGTCGGGGTGAAAGCGTAGGACATCTGGCACGAGGCGCCGGGCGCCAGGGTGGTGCCTTGGCAATTCTGGGCGCCGCCGAAAACTCCGGCTCCGCCCCCGGCCCCGGACATGACCACCGGCTGGTTGGCGAGGTTCTCAATCGTGACGGTCTGCGGTTTGCTGGTCTGCCCCACCTTGACGGCTCCGAAGTTCATGGATACCGGTGTAATCAGGAACTGCGGCGTCCCGAAACCAGTGAAGTGGAATGCGAACGCCTGGCCATTCCAGCTGCCGTTGGTCGACCCGGAAACGGAGCCGACCGCGGTCGGCGAGAAGGCGTAGAACATCTGGCATGAGGCGCCGGGCGCCAAGGTGATGCCTTCGCAGTTCTGTGCGCCGCCGAAGACTCCGGCGCCGCCCCCGGCTCCGGACATGACCTGCGATACGTGGCTGACGTTCGTTACGGTGACAGTCTGCTGGGCGGTCGTCGAGCCCACCGGGACGTACCCGAAGGAGAAAGAGTTCGGGGTGAGCAAGAAGGGATTCGAGGTGTTTACCGCTGGGGCGGCTGATGCGACAGTGGTTACGCTCCCCGTGAGGCCCGCGGCCAGGAGCGCGGCCAGGACAATCCAGCGAATTGGGTGTCGGAGGGATCGGCGAATTACCATTTGGTTCTCCCTTGGTGGTGCGACTTAAAACCAGTTCCCCACATACCGTGCGGTGCAGCCCGGGGTGGAGCCAGCCGCGGTGATCCCGGCGATCCGCGCTAAAACCCCGCCTGGGCGCATCCTGACGGGTGCCATCCCGGTCGCCCTTTCCCGCCGCCGCTCATCGCGGCGCCCCCGCCCGCCTGGCAACCTGCACGTAGTGCCACACGTGGCCCGATGAGCCTCAGTCTGACCTGGTCAGGCCGGTATTACCAGACCCATTTCGTGAGCACGCCGTCACCTTCGGACAACGGGATTTAGAGCGGACAGCAACCCGGGTTTCGGCGGGGTCGGGAACAATTACGGTCAGGTGGGGTGGAAGCCCGGCGGGACGCCGGGTCAGGTGGGCCCGATGGGCCGGGAGGGGGAGGCGTGGACGTGGACGCGGACTTCGTCATCGTGGGCGCCGGGATCGTGGGAGCCAGCATCGCGTGGCAGCTCGCGCGGCACGAGGTCGGCGACGTGCTGCTCATCGACGCGAGCGGGCCGGCGGCCGGCATGTCCGGGCGCAGCTTCCGGCAGGTGCGCACGCACTACAGCAACGAGGTCACCACCCGGCTGGCCCAGCGGGGCCTGGAGATCTTCCGCGACTGGGGCGAGCACGTCGGGGTGGGCGACGCCGGATTCGAGCCCGTCGGGTACCTGCTCGCGGTGGCGGCGGACCAGGCCGAGGGCTGCGCGGCCAACGTCGCGCTGGGCCAGCGCCTGGGCGTGCGCACCGAACTCGTCCCGGCCGAGCGGCTGCGCGAGTTCGAGCCGCTGCTGGCGGCCGACGGCCTGGCCTGCGGCGCCTGGGAGCCGGACAGCGGGCTGGTCGACCCGGTCAAGGTCGCGCTGTCCGCGACCGTGGCCGCGCAGATGGCGGGGGCCACGACCGTGTTCGGCCGCCCGGTCCGGGCGCTGCGGACCACCGGCGACCGGGTCACCGGCGTGGTGACCGACGCGGGCGAGATCGGCGCGGGCACCGTGGTGCTGGCCGCCGGGCCGTGGGTTCCCCGGCTGCTGGCCGGCACCGGGATCGACACGGGCATCCGGCTGCACACGCTGGAACTGGCCACCGTGCGCAGGCCGCCGGACGCGGCCGGGCTGACCACGGCGGTCACCCACGCGCCCTCGGGCCTGGTCGCCCGGTGTGACCGCGGGCCGTTCGCCGTGATCGCCGCGTACCCCGCCGAGCCGGTCGAGCCGGCCAGTCCGGCGGACGCGCGGGTCGCGGACGACATCGAGGCCCGGGTGCGCCGCGCGCTCCGGGCCGGGCTGCCCGCCCTGGCCGGAGCCGGCCTGGTCGAGACGATCGCGGGGGTCTACGACGTGACGCCGGACTGGCACCCGCTGCTCGGCCCGTGGCCCGGGGTCGACGGCCTCTACCTGGCGGCCGGCTTCTCCGGCCACGGGCTCAAGCTGGCTCCCGCGGTCGGCGAGGCCGTCGCCGACGAACTGGCCGGCCGCGCGCCCGCCATCGACATCGGCCCGCTGCACCCGTCGGCCACGCCGCGACCGCTGCGCTTCGCCTACGGGCCGGGCGCGCGAGCCTAGCCGAACCGGCCACCGCGGAACGCGGCGCGCAGGCCAGCCGCCCGCCGGCGGCCCAGGTTTCACCCGGTGAAAGGGTTATTGCCGCCAGGCCGGCGCGGCTGCCAGCCTGGCAAGGGCTGAGCGCGGAGGGCTGCCGCATGACGACACCGGTTCGGGAGGGCGACCTGCTCTGGACGCCTGACGCCGCCCGGATCGCCGCCGCCAACCTCACGGCGTTCACGTCCTGGCTGGCGGCCGGGCGCGGCCAGCGGTTCGACGACTATCACGCGCTGTGGCGCTGGTCGGTCGAGGACCTCGAGGGGTTCTGGCAGTCGGTCTGGGACTACTGCGGCGTCGACGCGTCGGCCCCGCCCGGGCGGGTGCTCGGCCGCCGGGCCATGCCGGGCACGGAGTGGTTCCCGGGCGCCCGGCTGAACTACGCGCAGCACATCCTGCGCCGCGAGCAGCCGGGCCAGGACGCGCTGCTGTTCCTCAGCGAGACCCGGCCGCTGACCGGGCTGGACTGGGCCGACTTCGCCGGGCAGGTCCGGATCCTGGCCACCCGGCTGCGGGCCCTGGGCGTGCGCCCCGGTGACCGGGTCGCTTCGTACCTGCCGAACATCCCGCAGACCGTGATCGCGATGCTGGCCACCACCAGCGTCGGCGCGATCTGGACGGTCTGCTCGCCGGACTTCGGCTGGCGCGGGGTGCTGGACCGGCTCCGGCAGCTCAGCCCCAAGGTGCTGTTCTGCGTCGACGGCTACGCCTACGGCGGCCGGGCCTACGACCGCCGGGCCGAGCTGGACCAGATCGTCCGCGGCCTGGACGGTCTCGAGCGGGTGGTCCGGGTGCCGTTCCCGGGCCAGGCGGACGTAGGAATCGTTCAGAGTGATCTTTTTGCTTCATGGGACGAGCTGCTTGATCATCGGCCGGTTCCCGCGGCGGAGTTCGCGTTCGAGCAGGTCCCGTTCGGCCACCCGTTGTGGATCTTGTTCTCGTCGGGCACGACCGGGCTGCCCAAGGCGATCGTGCACAGCCACGGCGGGATCCTGCTGGAACAGCTCAAGCTGCAGACCCTGCACATGGACCTGCGGGCCGGCGACCGGATGTTCTTCTTCACCTCGTCCGGGTGGATGATGTGGAACTTCCTGGTCAGCTCCATGCTGACCGGAGTGCGCCCGATCCTGTACGACGGCAGCCCGGCGTACCCGGGCCCGGAAGTTCTCTGGCGGATCGTGCAGGAAGGCGGCGTGACGTTCTTCGGCTCGAGCCCGGCCTACGTGGACATGATGTCCAAGGCCCGGATCGTGCCCGCGGGCGCGTTCGACCTAGCGGAACTGCGCACGATCATGCCCGCGGGCTCGCCGGTCTCGGCCGAGTGCACCGCCTGGTTCTACGAGAACGTCAAGCCCGACGTGTGGGTCGCCACCGGCAGCGGCGGGACCGACGTCTGCACCGGCTTCGTCGGCGGCGTGCCCACGCTGCCGGTCTACGCGGGCGAGATCCAGGCGCCGCACCTGGGCGTGGCCGCCTGCGCGTTCAACCACGACGGCGAGCCCGTGACCGACGAGGTCGGCGAGCTGGTCATCACGCAGCCGATGCCGTCGATGCCGGTCCGGCTGTGGGGCGACGCCGGCGACGTCCGGTACACCGAGTCGTACTTCGCCGACTTCCCGGGGGTCTGGCGGCAAGGTGACTTCTTCCGGGTGAACAAGCGCGGCGGGTGCTTCGTGCTCGGCCGGTCGGACGCCACGCTGAACCGGCACGGCGTGCGCATCGGCACCGCCGAGGTCTACGCCGTGCTGGCCTCGCTCGACGAGATCGTGGACGCGCTGATCGTCAACCTCGACCTGCCCGGCGGGCGGTTCTTCATGCCGCTGTTCGTCCGGCTGGCCGACGGGGTGCGGCTGGACGACCGGATCGAGGACAAGATCCGCGACCGGCTGCGGCGCGAGTACACCCCGCGGCACGTGCCCGACCGGATCGTGCAGGTGCCGGAGATCCCGGTCACGCTGACCGGCAAGAAGATGGAGGTGCCGGTGCGCCGGATCCTGCGCGGCGCCCCGGCCGACCAGGCGGCCAACCGCAACGCGATGGCCAACCCCAGCTCGCTGGACTTCTTCGCCGACTACGCGGCGACCCAGCAGGACTACCCGATCGGCTGAACATGCTGGCGGCTGCTCAAGGCGCCGGGGCCGGGGTGACGGCGAGCAGGTACTCGGTGAGCGCGGCCGGCTGGGAGAGCGCGTTCAGGTGGCCGCCGGGCAGCAGGTCGGCCGTCACCCCGAGACGGTCACGCGCGACGCGGCGCTGGAACTCGGCCGGGAAGAACCGGTCGTCCGCGGCGGCCGCCACCCGGATCGGGATCTCCGGCCAGGCCCGGAAGTCGCAGACCGAGCCGAACACCACGTCGGCCTCGGGCCGCTGGTGCCGCGCGCCGTCGGCCAGGGCCTCGGCCGGGACGTCGTGCAGGAAGTAGACAGGCTCGTCGAAGTCGGTCACGTAGCCGCGCTGCTCGGCTGCGGCCGTGCGCGCCTCGATGGCCCCGGTGTTGTCCCACCAGGCCCCGGCCGTCTCCCCGGGTACCGGGATCATCGCGTTGACCAGGACCAGGGCGCGCAGCGGGACCGCCGTGGCCACCAGCGGCGCGGTGAACGCGCCGAGCGAATGCGCGACCAGGACCACGTCGTCCCGGTCGCCGATCGCGTCCCGGACCAGGCCGGTGTACTCGGGCAGGCCGGCTGTCTCGTCGTCGCCGGGGAGGTCCACCGCGATCGCCTCGTGCCCGGCCGCCTCCAGCAGCGGCACGACGCGGTGCCAGTACCAGGCCGTGCCGCCCGCGCCCGGGATCAGAACGTAGCCGCGGGCCGCGGCTGCGCTCGTCTGCATGCGATCACCTTCTCACGTCGAGAGATCGCCGGCCCGGTGGGTGTTGAGCACCCGCTCCGGGCGCAGGCCCAGCCGCTCAGCCCGCGTGCACCCGCTGTCCAGCCAGTCGAGCTGGCCGGGCGCGTGCGCGTCGCTGTCGATGGCGAACGTGCAGCCCGCCTCGATGGCCAGGGTGAGCAGGCGGTCGGGCGGGTCCTGGCGTTCCGGCCGGCAGTTGATCTCGACCGCGACGTCGTGCTCCCGGCAGGCCGCGAACACCGCCTCCGGGTCGAACTGTGACTCCGGCCGCCCCCGGCCCGCGATCATCCGTCCGGTGCAGTGACCCAGCACGTCGACGCGCGGATGCCCGATCGCGGCCACCATCCGGCGGGTCATCTCCGCGGCGGGCATCCGCAGCTTCGAATGCACGCTGGCCACCACCATGTCGAGCCGCGCGAGCAGGTCGTCGCGCTGGTCGATGGCGCCGTCCTCGAGGATGTCGACTTCGATGCCGGTCAGGATCCGGAACGGGGCCAGCTCCCGGTTGAGCTCGGCCACCAGGTCGAGCTGCGCGCTCAGGCGCTCGGCCGACAAGCCGTTGGCCACGGTCAGCCGGGGCGAGTGGTCGGTGAGCGCGATCCACTCATGCCCGAGGTCGCGGGCGGCCTCGGCCATCTCCCGCGGCGGGCTCCCGCCGTCGGACCAGTCCGAGTGCGTGTGACAGTCGCCGCGCACCGCGGCCCGCAGCCCGCTGCGCTCGGGCGGCGCGGCCTCCTCCAGCAGCCGGGTCAGGTAGTCCGGCTGCTGGCCCGCCGCGGCCTGGGCGATGGCCCCGGCGGTGGCCGGCCCGATCCCCGGCAGGTCCTCCAGCGTCCGGGCGGCGAGCCGGGCCGCCAGCTCGCCTTCACCGAGGCCGTCCAGTACCGTGGCGGCGCGCCGGAACGCCCGCACCCGGTAGGTCGGCGCGCTCGCCCGTTCGAGCTGGAACGCGATCTGCCGCAACGCCCGCGCTGGATCCACCTGTCCTCCGATACCCGAAATCCCCCGGCAGGCCCGCCGCACGCGGCGCTGGTGATCGCGGCACTGATGATCACCGGGCCGGAACGGCCGCCGCCTCGTCCGGCCGGGCGCCGGCCGCTTCCGGTTCCGAGAGCCGGGCCCGGACTTGGTCGGCGTCGGGATGGTCCAAGTCCGCCAGGATGGCCAGCGCATCCCCCCAGGCATCGCGGGCGGCCTGCCGGCTGCCGGCGGCGTGATGCATGTCGCCCAGGCGATTTAGCGTCTGAGCCCGGTAGTAGCGCTCGCCGAGCTCACGGTACAGGTCGAGCGCGCGCTGATAGCAAGCGATCGCGTCGGCATGGTGGCCGAGGCGGTAATGAGCGTAGCCCATGGTGTCCCAGGCGTTTGCTTCGCTGAGCCGGTGGCCGACCTCACGGTGCAGCTCCAGTGCCTGCCGGCAGCAGACCAGGGCCTGACGATATTCGCCGAGCTGGGCGTGGTGCCAGCCGATGCTGCCGAGAGCACTGGCCCGGGCGGCCGGATTGGCCACGGTGCCGAAGAGCGCGAGGGCCCGCCGGGAGTGGTCGAGTGCCTCGCGATGACGAGCCTGGCCGTCGAAGACCAGGCCGAGACCCTGGTGGGTCCGCGCCAGGCCATCTCGATCGCCGCGTTCGCCGAACAGGCCGAGGGCTAGCCCCAGGTGATCCCGGGCGCTCCGGTAGGAGCCGCGCATGGTCTGGGCGATGCCAAGGTCGAGGTGAACGTAGGCCCGCCCGGCCCGGTCGTGGCAGCGCTGCGCGGCGGCCAGGGCGATGCCCAGGACAGCGATCCACTCATGCCAGTGTCCGCGCCGGTCGAGGAATGCTCCCGTAGCCCAGGAAAGCTGCCAGGCGTGGGCGTCGAACCCGCTATCGGCGGCCCGGGCGATGGTGGCGGACAGCGCCCGGTGTTCGGCCTCGAACCAGTCCAGCGCCTGGGGCTCGTCGGCGAGGCGTTCGGGTGTCACTCCCGGCGCGGGTGGCGGCAGCGGGAGGGGGTCACGCGACGGCTTCAGCAGCAGCGCGCCGGCGTGGGCCGTGTGCAGGTAGTGGTCGAGCGTGCGGCGGGCGGCGGCGCGGAGTTCCTCGGCGCTGTCCGCGGCGGAAGCTTGCTCGGCGGCGTAGGCGCGGAGCAGGTCATGCAGCGCGTACCGGCCGGGGCTGTGCTCGGTCAGCAGGTGCGCACTGGTCAGCTCGCCGAGCGCGGCGCGGGCCTGTCGGCCGGGAACCGCGGCCAGGCTGGCCGCGGCGGGCGCCGAGATGTCGGCGCCCGGGTGCGTGCCGAGGAGCCGGAACATCCGGGCGGCCGGCGGGCTCATCGCCCGGTAGGACCAGGAGAACACGGCCCGTGCGCTGGCGACTGGGTCCCCGGTGTCCAGGGCGTCCAGCCGGGAGCCGGTCTCCCGGAGCGCGGCGGTCAGTTCGGCCAGCGGGAACGCGGGACGGGCGGCGGCCCTGGCCCCGGTGATCGCCAGGGCCAGCGGCAGGCCCGCGCACAGCCTGATCAGTTCCGCCACCGCGGCGGGCTCGGCGGCGACGCGGGCGCAGCCGATCCGGGTGGCCAGCAGGTCTCGCGCCTCGCTGTCGGTGAGCACGTCGAGCGTGAGCAGGCGAGCGCCGTCGGCGGCGGCCAGCCCGGTGAGCTGCCTGCGGCTGGTGACGATGGCCAGGCAGCCCGGGCTGCCCGGGAGGAGCGGGCGGACCTGCTGCTCGGACGCGGCGTTGTCCAGGATGATCAGGAAACGTTTCTCCGCGAGCAGGCTGCGGTACAAGGCCGCCTGAGCCTCGACGGTGGGCGGGAGCCGTTCCGGGCGGACGCCCAGCGCGTCGAGGAACCCGCCTAGTACCTCCTCCAGCGTGGCCGGGGCCGCGACCGGGCCGAATCCCCGCAGGTCCACGTAGAGCTGTCCGTCCGGGAACCGGGCGGCCGCCTGGCGGGCAAAATGCACCGCGAGGGCGGTCTTGCCTACCCCGGCCGCGCCGCCGATCGCCGAGATCACGACCGCCCCGCCGGTCCGGTCGACCTCCTGGTCCAGGAAGCCCTGCAGGGTGGCCAGTTCATCCCCGCGACCGGTGAAACCTGGCGGGCCGACCGGGAGCTGACGTGGCAGCACCGGCGGCCGGTGCGGGCCGGCCGGAACGCCCGGCTGGCCGTTCTCGCCGCCCCGGAGGCCGGCACCATCAGCATCAGCCTCGTGGTCCCAGCCTGACGCCGCGTCGATCAGCCCGGCGCGGGATGGGCCGGAGAGCTGGAGCGCGTCGGCGAGCAGCCGCAGTGAGCGGGACAACGGGCGGGCGGTGCGGCCCCGCTCCATGTCGCTGACCGCGCGGACGCTCAGCCCGGCCCGTTCGGCCAGCTCCTCCTGGGTCAGCCCGGCCGCTATCCGATGTTTCCGCAGCAGCCGGCTGAACCGGTCAGGGGTTCCCGCGTCCGCGCTCATTCGTCCTCCTCGCGCGTGCGCACTGGCCCCGCCGTCGCCGCGGCTGCGGCAGGCCACGCCCAGGCTGGCCAGAATACCTGGCAATTTGCCGGAGGACCGGGCGGCGGAGGACCCCGTCTCGCGGACAGGTGCAAGGAATCGGGCGGCTGGAGCGTAAAAGGGGTGTGGAGCAAGACCGGCGCGAGTTTACGGACTTCTACACGGCGGCCCGCGATGATTGCCTGCGCGTGGTGCTGACCATCGTGGGTGACCGGGCGTTGGCCGAGGATCTGGTCGCCGAGGCGTTCACCCGGGCGTGGCGGGGATGGCGGACCGTGCGCGAGCATCCCGCGGGGCGGGCCTGGATCGTGCGCACCGCGCTGAACACCCACGTTTCCTGGTGGCGCCGCCGCCGCCGGGAGATCACGGTGGCCAGCCACGACGAAGGGCCGGGCGCCGTCAGCCCGGATCCGGCCCTGGACCGCTCTCTGGTGGCCGCGTTGTGCCGGCTGCCCGCCCGCCAGCGTGAAGTCATCGCGCTGCGCGTGCTGCTCGACCTGGACACGGCCACCACCGCCGAGACCCTCGGCCTGCCCGGCGGGACCGTCGGCTCCCATCTGAGCCGGGGCCTGGCCGCCCTGCGGCGCGACCTGCTAACCAACGAGAAGGAGCCCATCGCATGAACGGCGACCCGGCGCTGGCCACGATCACCGAGCGCCTGACCGAGGCGCGTGACGCGCTGCACGGCGAGCACATGAACGTTCCGGCCAGCGAGATTTTCGCCCGGGACCGGAGACGCCGCGGGCGGCTCGGGCTGGCGGCCGCGGGGTCGGCCTGCGCGGCGGCCGGCCTGGCCGTGGCGCTGACCGCCGCCACGGGCGGCCCGGCCAGAGCGCCGGACGGCTCAGTCGCCCCACGGCCCGCTCAGCTTGCGGCCTGGACGGTGCAGAGCAACCCGGACGGCTCGGTGACGTTCACCCTGAACAACACCTCGCATCCGGCCAAGCTGCAGCGCACGCTGGCCCGGGTCGGGGTCCGGGCGGTCGTCCGCTGGGGAGAGATCTGCATGGCCGGAGGGCCGGGCCAGCCTCTCCTGGACACCGGCGGCTTCATGAAGAATGACACCCCGCTCGAGGGGGGGGTCGGATCGTATATGGCCGTGCAGGGCCAGGGCACGGGCGGTCCGAACCCGGATCTGGGCTGGTCGGAGACGGTGTTCCCGAGAAAAATGCCCCCCGGCGGGCAATTCGTGATCAGCGCGATGTCCCATTCCGTCCCGGGTGCCGACATCCAGGCGGCCTGGGAGTTCGCGAAAACCAGCGCGCCGATCGCCTGCACGAAGCAGCTCTTGAAGCCTGGCCAGGAGCCCTAGCCGCGGGAGGCGGGCGAATCCGGGCAGGGGGTGATGCCTTTGGCGGCGGCCGGCGCCTGGCTACCCAGCCGCCGACCAGGCCCGGCTCTCCCGGGCCGAGCCTGGCCGCCGTGCCCGCGGCGGCCAGGCTCTGCCCGGGGGGGACGCCAGTCACCGGTTATTCAGTGGCGCCCAGCGTCACCTGGACGGAGCGTTCCTCCACGCCGCGTACGATCTTCAGCTCGATCGCGGCGTCGCCGGCTGCCTGGAGCGCGTCGAACAGGTCGTCCGCGTGGGCGAGCGGGCGGCCTCCGGCCGTCACGATCAGGTCCCCGGAGGCCAGGCCGGCCCGGCTGGCCGGGCTGTCCTCGGTGACCTCGCGGATCAGCACACCCTCGACCTCGGGCAGCCCCACGGCCCGCCGCAGCCGCCGGGCCACGTGGCCGGGCGCGATGGCCACGCCGAGGCGCGGCGTCGTCGCGGACTCGCCGCGGCCGAGCGCGTCGACCCGGGCGCGCAGCGCCTCGTCGGCGGGCAGGGCCAGGTAGAAGCCCTCGCCGAGGCGGTTGGTGTTGATCCCGAGCAGTTCCCCGGCCTCGTTCACGACCGGGCCGCCCGAGGATCCGGGCAGCAGCGGGGAGGTGTGCTCCAGGCTGCCGGTGATGCGCCGGCCACGCGGCCCGCGGAAGGCCCGGTCGATGCCCGAGACGAACCCGAACGTCACCCGCAGCCCGCGCCCGCCCGGGTTGGCCAGCGCGAAGACCGCGGTGCCGATGCTGGCCGCCGCGCCCGCGGCCCAGGGCAGCGCCGGCGCCCCGGCCGTGTCAACGTTGATCACGGCCAGGTCGCCGTCGACGTCGTGCCCGGCCACGCTGCCCTCGGCCGTGCGCCCGTCGGCGAACGTGACCGTCACCTGGTCGCCGCGCACGTTGTGCGCGTTGGTCAGCACCCGGCCGTCGCCGAGCACGATGCCGGAGCCGACGCCCCACCGCTGCCCGACGCCCACGACCGAGGCGCCCGCGCTCTCGGCCAGCCGAGCGATGCTGGATTGAACTTCATCGAGGATCGCCATCACTGTCCACCTTCCGGTTAGTAGTAACTTGCAATTTACTACTAACCTCCGCTGGACTGTCAACGTGGGAGCTACGATTCAGAGCATGAACGCACCGGAGCAGGCCACCGCCGCCTCGCCGCTGGCCGAGGCGCTGACCCGGGTCGGCGACCGGTGGACGCTGCTGGTGGTGGAGGCGCTCCTCGACGGGCCGCGCCGGTTCAACGACCTGCAGGCCCAGATCCCCGGTATCGCGGCGAACATCCTGTCCGAGCGGCTCAAGCGGCTCGAACGCGACGCACTCCTGGTGGCCCGGCCCTACTCCGAGCGGCCTCCCCGGGCGGCCTACGAGCTGACCGCCGAGGGCAAGGAACTGGCCGGCGCGCTCCGCCTGCTGGCCCACTGGGGCACGCGGCACGCCGACCCGGCCGAGGCGCCCCGCCACCCCGCCTGCGGCACCCCGGTCGAGGCCCGGTGGTACTGCCCGACCTGCGACCGCCTGGTCGACCACGAAGCCCCCGACGCCGAGCTCCGCTTCATGTAGGGACGCGGCTGCGGGCGGGCGCGGGCTAGCCGGCCAGCCCGGCCTGCTGGCGGAGGCGGCCGGCCACGTCGGTGCGCTCCCAGGTGAAGTCCGGCTCGTCCCGGCCGAAGTGACCGTACGCGGCGGTGGGCCGGTAGATCGGCCGCAGCAGGTCCAGGCGATCGCGCAGCGCGGCGGGGCGCAGGTCGAAGTTCTGCCGGACCAGGTCGAGGATCGCCGGGCGGGGGATGCGCTCGGTCCCGAACGTATCGACGTGCAGAGACAGCGGCCGGGCCATGCCAATCGCGTACGCGACCTGGAGTTCGGCCCGGTCGGCCAGGCCCGCGGCCACGAGGTTCTTGGCTACGTACCGGGCGGCGTAGGCGGCGGACCGGTCGACCTTGGACGGGTCCTTGCCGGACAGCGCGCCGCCGCCGTGCCGGGCCGCCCCGCCGTAGGTGTCGACGATGATCTTCCGGCCGGTCAGCCCGGTGTCGCCGCACGGGCCGCCCACCACGAACCGCCCGGTCGGATTGACGTAGAAGTTCTGCCGCAGCTCCGCGGGGTCGTACAGGTCGGCGGGCAGGACCTCGGTCACCACCTCGGTCCACAGCGCGTCGGCGAGCTTATCCTCGGCGCCGTCGGCGTGCTGGGTCGAGATCAGCAGCTTCTCCACGGCCACCGGCCGGCCGTCGCCGTCGTAGCGCACGGTCACCTGCGTCTTGCCGTCCGGGCGCAGGTACGGCAGCGTCCCGGCCTTGCGCACCTCGGCCAGCCGCCGGGCCAGCCGGTGCGCGAGCGCGATCGGCGCCGGCATCAGCTCGGGCGTCTCGTTGCTCGCGTAGCCGAACATCATGCCCTGGTCTCCGGCGCCGACCTGCTCGTAGGCGTCGCCGGCCGCCGCGCTGAGGCGCGTCTCGCGCGAGCGTTCCACCCCCTGGGCGATGTCCGGGGACTGCCGGTCGAGCGCGGTCAGCACGCCCACCACGTGGCCGTCGTAGCCGAGTTCGCCGGAGTTGTAGCCGATGTCGCAGATCGTGGCCCGGGCGATGTCGGCGAAGTCGAGGTGAGCCTCGGTGGTGATCTCGCCCGCGATCACGACCAGGCCGGTCGTGACCAGTGTCTCCACCGCCACGCGGGAGGCGGGGGACTCGCTGAGCGCCGCGTCGAGGATCGCGTCCGCGATCGCGTCGGCGACCTTGTCGGGGTGGCCCTCGGTCACCGACTCCGAGGTGAAGTGGAATCCGTCCTGGTCAGGCTGGCTCACGGTGCGTCCTCCGCTGGATGATGGCTAGGTCTGGCTCGGGGCGGGCGTTCGGGCTCGCGCGGTCTCTGCTGGCCGGGCGGGCGGACCGGCGGTCGGCCCGGGTTGCCGGGCGGCGAGCTCGGCCCGGACCTGGGCCGCGCCGGCCACCATCGCGGCCAGCTTGGCCCGGGCCGCGGCGGGCGGCACGTGACGCAGGCCGCAGTCCGGGTTGATCACGAGCTGCTCGGCGGCGACGACCTTCAGCGCCCGCCGGATCCGCGCCGCGACCAGGTCCGGCGACTCTACCTGCTCGGTCTTCACGTCGATCACGCCGAGCCCGAGACGGCGGTCCCAGTGGTGCTGCTCGAGCAGGCTCAGGTCGTCGTCCCCGGTCCGGGCGAACTCCAGCGCGAGCTGGTCCACGTTCGCCTCCTTGACCGCGGGGAACAGGAAGTCATAGTGCCCCTCCCAGAGCGGCCGCGCGTACCGGTTGCCGTAGCAGACGTGCAGCGTCCAGCTCACGTCAGCGCCGCCGGTGACGACGTTGACCGCCTCGATGGCCAGCTCGACGTCCTCGGGGTACCCGGCCAGGAACGGCTCGTCGATCTGCAGCACCCGCGCCCCGGCCGCGGCCAGCTCGGCCGCCGAGGCGGCCAGCACCCGGGCCAGCGCGCGCACCAGGTCGCCGGGCCCGGAGTACGCGCCGTCCGAGGTGTCCCGGATCCGGTGGGCCAGCGAGTACGGCCCGGTCAGCGACAGCGTGACCGGCCGGTCGGTGAGCTGGCGGACGAACCGGAAGTCGTCGGCCAGCCCGAGGTGCGCCCGGCCGGGCGGCGGCAGCTCGCGGCTGACCCGGGCGTCGAAGTAGTCGAAGTAGTCGGCCTTGTCCGGCCGGGGGATCTCGACCCCGGGGATGCGGGCCAGCAGGTAGTCCACGTCGTTGTCGCGCCGTAGCTCGCCGTCGGACACGATGTCGATGCCCGCGCGCTCCTGGTCCAGCACCGCGGCCTTGGTCGCCATCTCGTGGATCTCGTCGAGGTAACGCCGGCTGATCCGGTGCCGGTACCAGTCGTTCTTGAGCTGGCCGAGCCATTCCGGCACCGAATACGACCCGATCACGGTGGTCGGCAGCACCGTGGTCGGCAGCACGGGGGTCGGCAGCACGGGGGTCGGCAGCACGGG
>Ga0102924_1002451_pt1 | contig 20244 bp, 15 predicted proteins | sample PaiPotPPM11metaG_FD_80116 | JGI IMG/M metagenome (GOLD analysis project Ga0102924, IMG submission 80116) | Iron sulfur acid spring bacterial and archeal communities from Banff, Canada, to study Microbial Dark Matter (Phase II) - Paint Pots PPM... ...
ATCACAGAGAGCACAGAGAATGTGAGAGAGCACAGAGTCGGGAGGGTTCGGGATGGAAATCGGCGTTTCATGAGTCGAACTTTGCGCCGGTGGGGACTACGGAGCAATGCTTCGAAGCTCACACGCACCTCATCTGTTTCTCGCTGGGGAAGTGATTGGAGCGACGAGGCTTATTTCGAGTTGTACATCGGGCAGAAAATTCGTCCGAGGCGTGGGATCGAATACACTGGGCGGGATATGGCAGAGCTGCAACAGGTACGGCGCTATCGCTTCGGTGTGTTTGAGGCGGATGGCGCGGCGGGAGAGCTGCGCCGGCAAGGGGTGCGGATCAAGCTGAATGCGCAGCCGTTCCAGGTGCTGATGCTGCTGCTGGGGCGGCCGGGCGAGGTGCTGACGCGGGAGGAGATTTCGCGGGAGCTGTGGCCGGATGGGACGTTCGTGGATTACGAACATGGCGTGAACTCGGCGGTGAACCGGATTCGCGATGCGCTGGGAGATACGGCGAGCAATCCGCGGTTTGTGGAAACGCTGGCGAGGCGGGGGTATCGATTTGTGGCGCCGGTGGAGCGGATCGGCGGGCAGGCGGCTGAGATGGCGGTGTCCGGGGAACCGGCGGCGGCAGAGGCAGAGAATGGGATTCTGAGTGGGATTCTGGCTCGCGAGGAGGACCTTCCAAGGACGCCACATCGGACGGTGCGGACGCTGTTTCTCCTGCTGCAGTTGATGTATGTCGGCTTCTATGTGGGGGCTCTGGCGAACCTGGCCGAGATTGAGGATCTGCTGTCGGTGCTGCCGCGGGCGACGGAGATCTACATGGTCATGATCGCGACGGCTGGAGTGTTGATTCCGGTGCGGGCGTTCGTGGTTTCGATGGTGATCTTCCACGCACCTAGGGCTCGCGCGAAGTTCCTGCAGCTGTGGCCGGTATTGCTGGTGCTGGATGTGGTGTGGTCGCTGGCGCCGTTCCTGCTGCTGCATCACATCAACTTTGGGCTGGCGCTGGCATGTACGGCGTTGCTGGTGTATTCGCCGTTTGCGCAGCGATCGCTGGTGCTGATGGGAGCGGTGGAGGGCGACCGGCTCTAGGCCATTGGTCGGGACTGGTGTGGTCTATGGGCGGCGTTTGGAGCAGAAGACTTGGGGGTGTCCGGGGTGGAGGGATCGCGTAGAAGCGGGTAGGGTGGAAGTATGACTTTTGCGGGGATGACACGGGGCCGGGCAGTTCTGGTTGGGGTGCCATTGGTGGCGTTGGTGGTTTGTCTGGTGGCGAGCTTTCTGACGCGCGGGTCGATGGCGAATCGCGCGTTTGTGAACGGGCAGGGAGCGGGTTCAGGGCTGGTGGATCAACGGCCATGGCAGACGGTGTCGGCGGTGGCTCCGCTGGCGGTGACGGCGGAGGAGAAGGCGCTGGCGCAGGAGGCTGAGCGGCTGGCCGACCACGAGGTGGACCAGGCGTTTGCGATGGCGCTGCGGCAGGCGGAGCTGGAGAACCAGACGCGCGTGCTCTCGGGGCCTGCGAAGGATCTTCAGCAGAAGGTGAACGACCTGGGGGAGATGGTCAAGGAAGACCAGGCCAAGGTGGACGACCTGACCGACAAGTCCAAGAAGCCCAACGCGCCGCAGTCGGTTTCGGACGATCTGGATGTGGCGAAGTCGCAGTTACAACTGGACAGCGACGAGTTGGATGACGCGAGCGATGATCTGGCGCGGGCGAGCGGCGACAAACGGAACGAGATTCAACAGGAGTTGACGGCGCGCGAGGAGTCGATGAAGAAGTATGACGCTCAGCTCAGCGGCGGCGAGGTCGCGGTGATCTCGGAGAAGCGGTACGGGACGCTGGCGAAGCGGGTGGAAGGGTGGTTCAGCCAGCAGAGCCGGACCGACGCGCTGGACCAGGCGAAGGCGGGAGCGGATGCGGACGTTGTGTCGATGGAGGCGCAGCATACGCAGATTGAGCAGCGGTCGAGCAAGATTACGGACAAGATCAAGAATGCGGATGGAAATGCCGCGAATGGCGCGGCGACGGATGTGACAGGTGAGGCCTCGAAGAAAGCAGCGCGGATGTCGCAGGTGCACGAATTGGCGCTGGTGCACTCGATCCTCGATGATCGCATCGCGACGGAGCAACAGCTTTCCGGAGTGTATGGGCGGTGGATTGCGCAGGTGGGCCTGCAGCACCGCATTCTGACGCACCTGATTCTGCAGTCGATGGCGTGGGTTGTCGCGCTGATCCTGGTGGGGATGCTGGTGTGGTGGGGCACGCAGTCGCTGCTGGACCGGATGGAGAATCGCGGCGGGACGGGAATGGATCGGCGGAGCCTGCATACGCTGCGCACGATTGTGGGGCTGTCGATTCAGTTGGTGACGCTGACGCTGGTGCTGCTGGCGGTGTTTGGCGCGCCGCAGCAGATGCCGACGATTTTGGGGTTAGGCGCGGCGGGACTGACGGTGGTGTTCCAGGACTTCATCCTGGCGTTCTTCGGGTGGTTCGTGCTGATGGGGAAGAACGGGATCCGCGTGGGCGACTGGGTGGAGATTAACGGGGTCGGCGGCGAGGTGGTGGAGATCGGGCTGTTCCGCACGGCGCTGTTGGAGACGGGCAACTGGACGGACAAGGGCCATCCGACGGGGCGGCGAGTGACGTTCATCAACAGCTTTGCGATTACCGGGCAGTACTTCAACTTCTCGACGACGGGGCAGTGGATGTGGGACGAGATCAGCGTGAATGTGCCGGCGGGCGAGGCGGGGCAGAAGACGATTGAAGCGATTGAGAAGGCGGTGGTGACGGAGACGGAGAAGGACACGAAGCTGGCGGAGGCGGAGTGGAAGAGTTCGACCCGAGTGCACGGGCTGAGCCAGTTCTCGGCGAAGCCTTCGGTGGATCTGCGGCCGGCGGCGAGTGGGATCGACGTGCTGGTGCGGTACGTGACGCGGGCGGGGGATCGGTTTGAGATGCGGAATAAGTTGTATGGAGCGGTGCTTGAGCTGCTGCATGAGCCGGAGAAAAGCAACCCCTAACCTGCAACTGGCCGCGGCTCCCTCAGGCTGGGTGAACTTCGAGGTGATAGGAGGCCTTCGCGACGGGGTGCGGCGAGGTCAGCTTCAGGCGGTAGACGGCGTTGCCCCAGGCGCGTTTGAGGCCATCGTCGGTGAGAGGGATGGTCTCGAAGTCGGCGGTGAGTTCCTCGGGATTGAAGGCGAGCGCGGCGCTGGCGATGATGATGCGGCCGTTCTGGATTACGGGTTTGGTCGCGGACATCAGCGACAGCATGACCGCGACCGGATTCTGAAGCGCGAAATCCTCCTCGATGAGGACGAGGCCGCGGGCGCGGTTGAGGGTCAGCGTACGCATCCAGCGCTGGACCGCGGCTTCCGGCGGATAGGCTGGGGCGAGGTTTGCACTGAAGGTGGTCCTGGTGTCGTCGCTGGAGTAGTTTAAGTCGCCGGCCCGGTAGGACGTGCCGTCGTGCTGCATGACGCCGCCGATGGTTGGCAGATTGTGAAATGCGGACTGCATCGTCCAGAGCGAGTAGCGGTCCTTGCCGAAGGTCTTTGCGGTGTAGGCTTCGGGGCCGACGTCGATGAAGATGGGGTTGCCGTTGTGGAAGAGGATGAAGCTGCCGGAGTCGTTGTGGGCGTGGCTGCGGCCATTGGATGCCGCCTGGGCAGCGACGTAGAAGCCTTCGGTGGAAGCTTCCTTCTGGCGGGCGGTCATCAGTCCGAGATGGGGATACCAGGAATCGCGCGGCAGGGCGTCGCCGGCAGGGGCCGAGAGGAGTTCGGCGGAGGTGAGTGTGGTGGCGAGATCGCGGGAGAAGGAGCCGACGCCGCTATGGACGGCGAGGACGGCCGGGCTGAGTGCGCCATGGTCCTGTGCGTTGAAGGCTCCGAACCGGGCGAGCATGTCGTCGTGGGTGGCGCGGCCGAAGCGGTAGGCGAGATCGGGCAGCGGGCCATCGTGCAGATGAGCGTCGCCGAAGTTGACGTAGCAGTTGTCGGCGATGTGGACGTTGCAGATGTAGTGGCCCATCGCGCGGGTGAAGGGATGGGTAAGGATCTGTTCCCCGTGGCCGGCGTGTGCGGAGGCCAGCGTCCAGCAGCAGTCGAAGAAGGAGGCGGCGGAACGTGACCAGTAGCCCGGGCCCTCTTCGCAGCCGCCATCGGGCGAGTAGAGGGCGAGGAAGGCATCGACGCTGCGGCAGACTTTTTCGATGACCGCCTGGCGCCGCATCGGATCGGTTTCGAGAAGGAGATTCGCGGTAAGGACGTTGGAGTTAATCCACGGGTTCCAGTTGTTGAGGGAGCGGTTGCGGCCATCGAGGCCCATCCATGTGAAGTCGTTGCGGATGAAGTAGGGATCGAGGATGCGGCGTCTGGCTTCGAGGTGAACGCGTTCGACGATCCGCGGTGAGACGGAGTTGAGCTGTGGCTCGAGGAGGTAGAGGACCCAGGCGAGGGTGGCGGAGGTTTCCGCGCCGAAGAGTTCGATGATCGGCTCACCGACGTCGGCCAGGCCGACACCGGCGCGCTGGGCGCCGAGATGCGCGGGAACTCCCCAAAAGCTTTCTTCGCAGATGAGCCAGACGCCGTTGGCGATCTGGTCGAGGTACTTGCCACGATTCTCGAGGCACTCGGCGAGCACGAGTTCGCCGAGGCGATCGCGGCGGCCGAAGTTGATGGCTTCGAAGCGGCTGCGATTGCCGTTGCGCTTGAACTCCAACTCATCGGTCGCGAGCATCTCCGGCCAGGGCGAGGAGAGCACGTCGTCGGCGCGAGCGAGGATGGCAGCGCGGACGGGTTGCGGGACTGCGGTCCACTCCGGGTCGCCGGGCCGCGCATAGGGACGCCAGGTGTTGCGAGGAATGAGCGCGGCGGCGAGAGGCGCAAAGGTGCTGGAGAGCGCGTTCTGCGGCAGGGGTTCGAGGATTTCGGCGGTGGGAGCTGCGAAGCTGGGCCACAGCGAAGGGCCGCCGATGGTGAATGCGCCTGCCGCCATTGAATGTTTGAGAAATTGCCGCCGATTGGGAAGGTAGGAACAGGCCACTGCGAAACGCCTCCGATGCACTCCCGGCCAGTATAGTGGCGTGGGCGGGGAGGGCGTTTAGCGGCGGGAGAGGGTGAGTTCGAGGCCACCCATGATGGTGCGGCCCTGCATGGGGACCTGGGGGATTTCCTGGTAACCGGTGTTGGCGAGGTTGAGCAGGCGGAGATAGGGGCGGACCGCGCCGGTGTTGCGCGAGAGGCTGACGTCCCAGAGTGGGTAGGCGGTCTGGCCGGTCTTCTGGACGACGTTGACCTGGGTGTTGGCGGCGACCTGGTGCAGGCGGCCGGGCCATTGTCCGGTCCATCTGAAGATGGCGTTCTGCGCGGCGTAGTTGTAGGCGTACTCGGAGAGGTAGGCGGGGGCGACTTTGCCGGATTGGGCGGCGGTATAGCCAAGCTGAATCTGCTGGGTGGCGGCGAGGCGGATGCGGAGGCTGGTTTCGACGCCGGAGAGGTCGAGCGAGGGAACGTTGATAGCCTGCCACTTTTCGGCGGGGGTGAGCGGCAGCAGTTTGGCATAGTCGATGACGTTGGTCTCGTTGAGGCGGAAGCCGACGGCGGTGAACTGCAGGCGGGCTCCGGGGTTCCAGTCGAGGCCGCCCTCGTAACTCCAACTTGATTCGGGCTTGAGGCTGGGGTTGCCGACGGTGGTGGGGTCGGCGTAGTCGAGGTCGACGTAGGTGGGGAGGCGAAAGCCGTGGCCGGCCGATCCGCGGAGGCGGAGCGTTTGGGTGAGCGAGAAGGCAGCGGCGACCGAGGGCGAGAAGACGGAGCCTGCGCTGGAGAGGACCTCTTCGCGAGCGCCGAGGGAGAGCGAGAAGCGGCCTAGCGAGCGGAGGCTGAGGTTCGCGTAGCCTGCGCCCTGGTTGCGCGCGTGCTGGCCGAGGGAGTTGGAATGGATGCTGTCGCCGTCTTCTTCAAGGCCGTAGGCGAGGGTGGTGTTGCGGCCGAGGTCGTCGGCGCGGCGGAGTGCGCCCTCGTAGCTGGTGGTGATGTGGTTGTTCTCGTAGATGGCCGGTTGGCCGACGAAGAGGACGAAGAGGTCCGAGTGGCGGCGATAGCCGAAGCTGGCGGCGGTGCGCACGCCGAGTTGCTGCTGGATGGTGGCGAGGTAGCCCTTGGTGCGCTCCCACGAGGGGTAGGGGCCGTAGAAGAGGTTGGCGCCGTAAGGGCGGTCGCTTGCGGCGAGAAGGATGTCGGTGGTGCCGGCTTTTGTTTTGAGCCAGGACTCGTTGGCGATGGCGTTGGAGGCGTAGTTGCGGTCGGAGATGAAGCCGTCGGAGGTGTCGCGGCCGCCGGTAAGCTGGGTGGCGAAGGGGCCGGCGGAGTAAGAGGCGCGGAGGTGATTTTCGAGCGAGCCGTAGTTGCCGGCGCCGGAGCGGAGGACGAACGAAAGGCCAGGGGCGGGCGGGCCGGTGAGCAGGTTGACGGCTCCTCCCATCGCGTCAGACCCATAGAAGGTCGAGCCGGAGCCATGGAGCATATCGATCCGGGTGATGGCGTCGAGGGGGACGGCGATGTCGAGATTGAGGTGTCCGGTCTCGGGGTCGTTGACGCGGAGGCCGTTGACGAGGATGAGGGACTGCTCGAAGGTGGTGCCCCGGATGGAGAGGTCGGCCTGAACGCCTTCGCCGCCGCGAGCCTGGACGTTGAGCGAGGGGTCGGTGCGGAGCAGGTCGACGGGTGAGTCGGCGCCGGGGGCCAGATCGCGCGGGGAGAGAACGTCGACGGAGCGATCGCTTTCGGCGAGAGGGAGGGGTTCGACGGTGGTGGTGACCTGGATGGTGTCGACGACGATGGGTTTCGCGGGGGCGGCCTGCGGAGATTGAACTGGCGAAGGCGGGGGTGCGGGGACAGTTTGCTGACAGATACCGGGTGCAGCGCAGAGCAGACAGAAGGCGAGGCGGGCGAAGCTCGTTTTCATGAACGGAAGGGGAGGGCTCTTTGCGTGAGATATGGGCGGCCGCCCGGTCTTATGGTAGATCATCGACCACGCGGATCGAGTGACCATGCTCACACTCCGATCGCTGCGCTCTGTTCTGGCCGAATTTACGATCGCGACTTGGAGGAATGATAAGGTTGCTCGCAACGGCATCTGACTGAAGGATGTATGCATATTCTGGTGATGAATCCGGGGTCGTCGTCGATCAAGTTTGCGATGTATGCGGACGGGTGGGCGAACTTACGCCTGTTGTATGAAGGCGAGGTGAGCGACATCGGCGAGGCGACGGCGGCGTTGAAGCTGCGCGATGCGGCGGGGAAGGACCTGGCGGCCGCGGTGGGCGAGGTGAAGGCGGGGTCGATGGAGGAGGCGATCGGCGTTGTGCAGCGCGCGATCGCGCTGCCGGGCTTGAAGCCGCCGGATGCGGTGGGATATCGCGTGGTGCATCCGGGACCGAAGCTGCGGGGGCATCAGCGGGTTACGCCAGAGGTACTGGCGCAATTGCGGGAGGCGACTGCGTTTGCGCCGCTGCACGATCCGGAAGCGGTGGCGATGATCGAAGCGATGATGCAGAGGGCGCCGCAGGTGCCGCGGTTTGCGTGCTTCGATACGGTGTTTCACGAGACGATGCCGGAGGAGGCGTCTGTGTATGCGCTGCCGGCGGAAGTGCGGGAGTTGGGTGTGCGGCGGTATGGATTTCATGGGCTGTCGTGCGAGTCGATTGTGGTGCAGATGCGCGCGGCGCGCGGGGTGGTGTTTCCGCGGCGGATGGTGATTGCACACCTGGGAAGCGGATGCAGCGTGACGGCGTGCGTGGAGGGGAAGTCCGCGGATACGACGATGGGGATGACGCCGACGGGCGGGGTGGTGATGGGGACGCGGCCGGGCGATCTCGACCCGGGAGTGCTGCTGTATCTGCTGCGGCGGGAAGGGGCGACGGCGGATTCGGTGGAGGCGATGCTGAATCATGAGTCGGGGCTGAAAGCATTGGGCGGGATCAACGATATGCGTGAGTTGCGTCAGCGGGCGAAGGTGGGTGACGAGCATGCGCGGCTGGCGATTCGCGTATTCTGCCGCAGCGTGGTGAAGGCGATTGCAGGATACCTGGCGCTCTATACGCCGGATGCGATTGTGTTTACCGGCGGGATTGGAGAGCATGATGCGGAGTCGAGGGCCGAGATTGCGGACGGGCTTGCCGGGCTTGGCGTGGATCTGGATGTGAAGGCGAATCGGCGGCAGTTGAAGATTGCGACCCGAGGTGAGGGCGAGGAGTGGGGGCAGAATGTGCACGCGATCAGCCACGAGGATTCGCCGATTGCGGTGTATGTGGCTCCGGCGGAAGAGGACCTGATGATCGCACGGCATGTCCTGGAGATGTGCCAGGGGTCACCGGTGGGTGCGGGTGTGTCATCGTAAATTGATCCGGTCAGCGTAGTGTTGGGCAGACGGACTTTGTAATGGCGTGATTCGGAAAGAAACCCGGGGTTAAAGCCCTTCATTTGCTTGCGGCTTTCCCGCGGGCTAAAGCCCGGTGCTACTCCGGTTTTAAGGGGTTGGGTCAGCAGCCCGCTGCTACTCCGGCTAAAGCGTTGGAGGACAGGCCCGCTGCTACTCGGGAAGGCATCACAGACAATACGCACTGGAGGAACCATGAGCATAGAGTCCGCAATGCAGATTGAGAAGTCCGAGGCGGCAGTGGCCGCCGGCGCCGAGGCGCTTTCGGCAGAGGAATTGCGCAAGATCGATGCGTATTGGCGCGCCTGCAACTATTTGTGCGTGGGGATGCTGTATCTGCGGGCGAATCCGCTGCTGCGCGAGCCGCTGAAGGTGGAGCACATCAAGAACCGGCTGCTCGGGCACTGGGGTTCGGATCCGGGACAGACGTTTACGTGGGTGCACTTGAACCGGTTGATCAAGAAATACGGGTTGGACCTGATCTACATCTCCGGGCCGGGGCACGGGGCACCGGCGACGCTGTCGAATAGCTACCTGGAGGGCGTGTATTCGGAGGTCTACCCGGACAAGAGCGAAGACGTGGAGGGGATGCAGAAGTTCTTCAAGCAGTTCTCGTTTCCGGGCGGGATTGGCAGTCACTGCACGCCGGAGACGCCGGGTTCGATCCACGAGGGTGGCGAGCTGGGGTACAGCCTGTCGCATGGGTTCGGCGCCGCGTTCGACAATCCCGACCTGATTGTGACGGTAGTAGTGGGCGATGGCGAGTCGGAGACGGGGCCGCTGGCGACGAGCTGGCACTCGAACAAGTTTCTGAATCCCGTGCGGGACGGCGCGGTGCTGCCGATACTGCACTTAAATGGTTACAAAATAGCGAACCCGACGATCCTGGCGCGGATTTCGCCCGAAGAGTTGCAGATGTTGTTTCGGGGGCTGGGGTACATCCCGTACGTGGTGGAGGGTGACGATCCCGCGGTGATGCATCAGAAGATGGCGGCCGTGATGGAGAAGTGCGTGCTGGAGATTCGCGCGATTCAGAAGGCGGCACGGGCGACCCCGGATGTGCCACCGGAGCGGCCGATGTGGCCGATGATTATTCTGCGCACGCCGAAGGGGTGGACGTGTCCGAAGGAACTGGACGGGCACAAGCTTGAGGGATCGTGGCGGGCGCACCAGATTCCGATTGCCGATCCAGTGACGAATCCGGCGCATTTGAAGATGGTCGAGGATTGGATGCGGAGTTACAAGCCGGAGGAACTGTTCGATGAGAGCGGTGCGCTGATTCCGGAACTGAAGGAGATGGCGCCGGTGGGCAGGGCGAGGATTACAGCGAATCCGCATGCGAACGGCGGGATGCTGCGCAAGCCGCTGAACCTGCCGAGCTATCGCGACTTCGCGGTGAAAGTGAAGAAGCCGGGGCAGATGGAGCTTTCTTCGACGGCCAACCTGGCGATCTACCTGGGCGAGGTGATGCGGCGGAACATGACGAACTTCCGCGTGTTCGGGCCCGATGAGACGGCGTCGAACAAGCTGGATGCGATCTACAAGGTGAGCCCGAAGACGTGGATGGAAGAGCTGAAGCCGGAGGATGCGGACGGCGGATTTCTGTCGCGCTCGGGACGCGTGATGGAGATGCTGAGCGAGCACACGCTGGAGGGCTGGCTGGAGGGCTACCTGCTGACGGGGCGGCATGGGTTCTTCTCCAGCTATGAGGCGTTTGTGCACATTATCGACTCGATGTTCAACCAGCATGCGAAGTGGCTGGAGAAGTCGAAGAAGGAACTGCGGTGGCGGGCGCCGATTTCGTCGCTGAATCTGCTGATCACGTCGCTGGTGTGGCGGCAGGATCATAACGGATTTACGCATCAGGACCCGGGCTTCCTGGACGTGGTGACGAACAAGAGTCCGGAAGTGGTGCGGATTTATCTGCCGCCGGATGCGAACTGCCTGCTGTCGGTGGCGGACCACTGCTTGTGCTCGACCGATTACGTCAACGTTATTGTGGCGGACAAGGCGGTGCACCTGCAGTACCTGACCATGGATGAGGCGGTCGACCATTGCACGAAGGGCATCGGGATCTGGGACTTCGCGTCGAACGACCAGGACGGGGAGCCGGATGTGGTGATGGCGTGCGCGGGCGATATTCCGACGTCCGAGTCGCTGGCGGCGGTGGCGATTCTGCGCGAGCGGTGTCCGGACTTGAAGATTCGTTTCATCAACGTGGTCGACCTGTTCCGGCTAATGCCGGAGACGGAACATCCGCACGGGATGAGCGACAAGGAGTTCGACTCGCTGTTCACGACGGACAAGCCGGTGATCTTCAACTTCCACGCGTACGCGTCGCTGATCCACAAGCTGACGTACCGGCGGAAGAATCACGACAACATCCATGTGCGTGGGTACAAGGAGAAGGGGAACATTAACACGCCGCTGGAACTGGCGATTCTGAACCAGGTGGACCGTTTTGACCAGGCAATCGATGTGATTGATCGGGTGCCGAAGCTGGGGAGCGCGGCGGCACACACCAAGGAATGGCTGAAGGACCAGATCTTCGACAGCATTCGCTATGCGCACGAGAACGGGATTGACCGGCCAGAGATCACCGGGTGGAAGTGGCCGTACTAAATACCGGGGTTAATGCCGAAGTCGGCCGTACCTTGCGGCGCTCCACGCCAGGTGGGGGCTGCTGGCATGATTCCAACCAGTTTCAATTTCCTCTTTGCAATCCCCGTTCTGGTCCTATTCGCTTCTATCGATCGAGCGGGCGCCCTTACTCCATGGCACGTTCAGGAAGCCCAACCGAGTGCCGTCAGCTAGGGCAGGCCCGAATCGCAACCGCCCGCGGGATGCCTACCGGTCCGCCGAGAATAGTCACGGGGCAGCGAACGATTCAGCACTATCGCGATGGGGCGGTAGAAGAGGCGGCGTCTCGCTTCAGGTCGAAGATATCCACAGTCACGTTCGAATGTTGATAGGTGGCGATCGGCTGCTGGCAGAAGGAACCGAGCATGTGGGGTGAATCGGGGCCGGCCTGGGTCGGCTCGCGCGTGCGGTAACACTCGCCGACGTGTTCCGGATTGAGGGTTACGTAGTATCGGACATCATAGAGTTGGAGCACCTGGTTCAGATTGCGTTGTGCGCGCAAATTCTGCAGGAAGTCTGCGTCCATCGTCAGACCTTCCAGTTGCACGAGAGGCTGGTGAATCAGATAGCCAGTTGTGCCGGCGCAGTCGCCCATGGCGTAGATGCCGTCATGGTTTTGCGAAAACGCTTCGATGTCCTTGGCGTAGAGGTACCACTGTACTCGCTCGCCGCTTCGGTCGGCGGTGTGGGCCCACGCAAAGAGGAAGGCCAGCAGGGCGATGGGTGCCTGGAGCATCACGTAGTCACCCGCTCGGCGAAATAACTGGGCAGAGGGATATTGCTCAAAGAGCAGGAGGAACAAGCCGGTCATCGCGAGTGGCAGTGAGTAGAGATACCACGGCCAGATTGGCCAATCGCTCAGTGTCACAAATACGAGGAACTGCAGGATGGGAAAGGCCACCAGGCTGATGCAGAAGGCGAGAGTGATTCGACGGATTTGAAGTCTTCCGGCACGACAGAGGCCGATGACGCATCCGGAGAGCACGAGCAGCGCCGGATACACGACTATCACCCAGTAGGGAAAATTGATCGGATCGAAAGCGCTGCGGATGGCGGCCAGATGCAGTGAAGAGTGGAAGCGCATCTGTTTCGCCTGGCCTGAGATGGGCAGCCATACATGAAACCACACATGGTTCGACAATGCGTAGAGAAGAACCGGCAGTGCAAACGACAGCACGGCATAGAGTCTGGGCAACCGGTCTTCAGGGCGGAGGTGGAGGAGTGAAAAGTCCAGAAGGAAGAGCAAGACGATTAAAAGCAACGAATCCAGCCGGGAGAGAACAACCAGTGCGGCCAGGAGCCCGTAGCGCATTGCTTCGGATGCCGTCCAGCGGAACTGCGGACGAAGCCTGTACCAGCAAAGGCAAAGCGCCAAAGGGAGAGTCAACGTGACTTCCATTCCACCGAGGACCAGTTGGAGGACCTGAAGGGCGATAATGGCCGCCGCGATTTGTGTGATCGCCAGATTGGTCGAGAAATAACGAAACAGACTATTGGCAGCCAGGAAAGTGGTCACGACGCTGGCGAAAGCAATACATTGCAGGAGGAAGAAGAGGGTTTTTCCCGGGGCAAGCAGGTTCAGCGCCACCAGCGTCAGCATCCAAAGCGGATGATAGCCATTGGTCAGGTGCGTGCCGTCGAAGGTGGAACCGTGGCGGGAAGCCATGTTGCGGGCTATCTGGAAGTAATAGAAGGCGTCATCATCGTAGAAGCTGAGAAGTGCATTCGAGCGAAGGCGTACGAAGAGGGTGATCGCGGCGGAAAGGAAGATAGAGAAAACGAACCAGTGGGTGGGTTTTTTATGCATAGCGAGGCGTATCGCGAGTTGCCTTTGCAAAGCACCAATTTAGCATCTGCCGGACAGGCCGCCGAATGCCGTGTGGACCCGCCACTGGAAGTGGATTGGCGGGCACACGAGGATTTCGCATCCAACGGACGTTGGAAGACGGGAGCAGATATGACGACGCAATACCATACAGGTCCACGCCACGGGAGCCGATTCGTGGGTTTTGTGCTGGCGGTGGTGCTGGGGGTGGCGGCGTGCGTCGTCTTCGTCCGGTATGCAACGAAGGGTGTGCTGGGGCGGATGGCCACGCTAATCACGGGGAGGGCGACGACGTTTGACACCTCAGTACCGGCGGTGGTGGAGAAGATTCGGAGGCTGAATCGGCTGGAAACGGTCGAGTACTCGATCGACACGGTGGTGGAGGGCGACCGCTCAACGCCGCTGCTGCCGGATGCGCTTGCGGGCGACCGGCTGTTGCTGGTGGTGCATGGGCAGAGCATCGCGGGCATCGACCTGTCGATGCTGAAGCCGGAGGATGTGAGCATCGATCCGGGGACACGCAGCATTCACGTGGCGCTGCCGGCGTCGGAGATCTTTGTGACGTCTCTGGACAACCAGCACACGCGGGTGTTTTCGCGGGTAACGGGGCTGCTGGTGCCGGTGGACCAGGACCTGGAGACGGAGACGCGGGCGAAGGCGCAGGACCAGTTGCAGCAGTCGGCGCTGGCGGACGGAATCCTGGATGCGGCACGCAAGAATGCCAGGGCCACGGTGACAACGCTGCTTTATTCGTTGGGATTTCAGAAAGTGGATGTGACCTAATCGAGGGATAGACGTCACACGCAGAAGTGGTACGAGCGTGTGGAAATAGGTGCTTGTACCCAGGAGGTGCTGCGCTATCATGATTGGCATGAGGTTCCTCTCCAGGCGCGGTTGCGGCGAGAATACGAATGATGTTTCCGGCGGTGCCGGTGAGGCCGGGGATGCCGGCGTTTCCTCCGAGGACGAGGAATCCAATCTGCTGAAAACGGTGGGCTGGGTCTCGGCTGCGTTGGGCGCGGTCGCGATCGGACTGCTGGTGGGGCGCGAGCTTCGTCTGCGGTACAAGTTCAATCGCCGCACGCCGTATGACCTGTATTCGCACTCCGGGGACGAGTTGCCGGATGTGGACTGCGGCGTCGGGATCTAGCCGGAATATTCCTTTTCTCAAGAGATATCGCACGATCTGAGTGGCGGTGCGCGCAGGCGTGACTCGGAGAAGTGCATCCGTTTGTGCCTGCTTCATTTACCATCGAGTGCGATGGCAATTACGACGAAGTTAGCGTTTCTATTTCCCGGGCAGGGGTCGCAGCACGTTGATATGGGCCGCGCCCTTTACGACCGTTATCCTGCCGCACGGGCGGTGTTCGACGAGGCCGATGAGGCGCTCGGTTTCGAGCTTTCCGAGATCATTTTCGAGGGACCGGAAGAAAAGCTGAAGCTAACGGAGCACACTCAGCCGGCGATTCTGACGGTTTCGACTGCCGCAGCGCGGGTTTTGACCGAGGAATTGGCGGCGAAGGGCCTGGCGGCGGCGATGGCGGCGGGGCACTCGCTGGGCGAGTACTCGGCTCATGTGGCGGCGGGGACGCTGAGTTTTGCGGATGCGGTGCGTGCGGTGCGGTTGCGCGGGCGGTATATGCAGGAGGCGGTGCCGCCGGGTGAAGGCGCGATGGCGGCCATTCTGGGGCTGGATGCGTGGCTGATTAAGGAAATCTGCGAACAGGTGTCGGATCAGTTGACGCCGCTGCCGCAGACTCCGGAGGCTGCGGGGTTCGATGCGAGGCTCGCGGTGGTGTCGGCGGCGAATTTGAACTCTCCGGGGCAAACGGTGATCTCGGGCGCGGTGACGGCGGTGGAGCGTGCGGCGGATTTGTGCAAGCAGGCCGGCGCCAAGCGCGCAGTGATGCTGCCGGTGAGTGCACCCTTCCACTGTGCGCTGATGCAGCCCGCGCAGGACGCCCTGGCGCGCGACCTGGTAGGGCTGGAGTTTCACGATCCGGCATTTCCGGTGGCGGCCAACGTCAGCGCGAGCCTGGTGACAACGGGGAGCCAGGCGCGGGAGGCGCTGATCGCGCAGGTGACGGGCGCGGTGCGATGGGTGGAGTGCATCGATCTGCTGGCGAAGCAGGGCGCGACGCACTACATCGAAGTAGGGCCGGGCAAGGTGCTGAGCGGGCTGATGCGGCAGATCCAGGGCAAGGATTCGGCGACGCCGGCACTGAATGTTGAGGACTCGTTGTCGTTGGAGAAGACGGTGGCTGCGATAGCTGCTTCTTAGGCGCTGCCACCCGAGGATCAGGGTTGCGCGTAGTATCCGGTGCGAGTGCGGGCGATCAGGCCAGGTTGCGATACCTTGATCTGCAGGGTGTGGTAGTCTTCGCGACGTTCGTCCTGCGGCGGGTCGAAGGATAGTTCGTAGTACGCGGTAAGGTCCGTCAAACAGTGATCCAACGCGCTTGCGATATCGTTATTGCCCGTTAACGCCAGGCCTCCGCTTTGTATCGCCATCACCTGCAATGCAAGATACCCAGGCAAGGCCTGGCTGGGCTTGGTTGCGCCCTTCAGAAACTGCTCGTAGTCAAGCTGGTGGGCGCCTTCGCTGGCACCTACGGGATTGATGCTGTAGAGCGTAACGCCCGCGCGGCGGAGCAGTGTGGACATGACCACTGTCTGCCTGAAGAGCTGCTGAGTTTGCTTTTCATCGTAGTTCAGGTTCGGAGTAGAAAGCAGAGGCCATCCAGGCGAAACCCACAGAACGATCTTGCGGCCTGGCCGGGTCGCTTCCTTTATTGCCAGTCTTTGCGCGGCGACCAGGGACAGATGCGCCCGGTCTGCATCGTTGGATACGCCGGTGTCCTTATGTATGGTACGAAGTCCGAGGTCGCTCTGGGCAAGTGCGGCGCTGAGTAGGTTGCCGTCCTTTGTGGGAGTATCGCCCATCCTTAGTCCTGAGTCGTCAACTATGGCGAGCGACGTCGGATAGGCTAGACGGCCGCCATCTGCCTTGAAGAACTTGTCGATCTGAGCCCGCTCGAAGGTAACAGTGGTTACGTCGGCGTTGATTGTATCGACCAGAACAACCACCTCAATCGCAGCCTGTGGACCGCCCAGCGCGGCGAAGCTGGTGATGGCCTGCGGGGCTTTGTTGTCGAGAATGGTGAAATCCTGCTGCTGCAGGCCAGAAGCCGGCGGGCCCGATTTGGGCGTCACAACTACGTCAAGGACCATGCGGGCGGAAGCGGGCGGGGGAGGCGATGCCGTTTGCTGAGACGGGGTGGCCGTCGAGCAAAGGGCCAGGACGAGATAAGAAACTCCGCAACACGTGCGCAAGTGCATGATTGCTCCCGATCCAGCGGAGGGCGGAGCCGACGCCACAGCTCTGTCGGGACCACGAGCGATGATTTTAGCGCCAATCTATAGTTCAGATGCAATTCCCTGCTTGTGGCTAGGGTTCGGAGTAATAGCCGGTGCGGGTGCGCGCGGTGAGGCCGGGCTTCGCGAGCTTGATCTGCAGTTGGTGATACTCGTCGGGATGCTCGGACGGGGGCGGGTCGAAGGACAGCCGGTAGAAGGCCTGCAGGTCGGCGATACAGCGATCGAGTTGGCCTGAGATGTCGTTGCTGGCACTGAGGGCGAAGCCGCCGCTCTGCACGGCAAGCACTTGCAGGGCGAGATTGCCGAGTTGGGTCTGTTCGGGCTTGGTCACGCCCTTGAGGAACTCCTCGTAGTAGGACTCATACGCGACGCCGGAGCCGGAGCCGTGCGGGTCGACGCTGTAGATGGTGATGTTTCCCTGCCGCAACATTGTGGAGGTATTGGTGACGTCGGAGAAGATCTGGCGTTGCTGCTTCGAGTCCAGATCGATTCGCGTGCCGGAAAGATAAGGCCAGCCGGGCGACACCCACAGGACGATCTTGCGACCTGGTTGCGCGACCAGCTTGGTCACGAGCGCGTGGAGGGCGGTCAGCGAGAGGTTGAACTTGTCCTCTGCGCCGTAGACCCCGGCGCTGCGGCGTATCTCCCGGAGTCCGATCTCAGACTGATCCAGCGATGCGCTGAGGGCATTGCCGTCGGTTGTATATTCCGGCTGAAACTGGGTGCTGGTGTCCGTGAAGATGGCGAGCGACATGGGATGCGCGAGATGACCGTCGTTGGCCCGCAGGAATTTGTCGACCTGCTCGCGTTCGTAGGAGAGGTTCGTGAAGTCGGTGTTGACTGCGTCGATAAGCAGCACGATATCGATGGGTGCCTGGTCGCCAGTGAAGGCGGCGAAGGTGGTGATGGGCCGCTCTGCTTTGTTGTCGACGATGGTGAAGTCGCCCTGCTGCAGGCCCGCCACGGGTTTCCCGGATTTTGGTGTTACTACGACGTCGAGGTAGATGCGGCGGGACGCAGCCGCGGAGGCCGGCGCATCGGGTTGCATGGGCTGCTGGCCCAGTAATGCGGTTGCGCAGAAGAGTGAGCCGAGAAGAACGGATGCGAGAGGACTATGGGAGGACATGATTTCTCCGGAGACTATGTGAAGCCTGGGGGAGCGGCCCACGTCCCGTTCGAGCTCTCTGCAATTTTAGTGCAACGGCGAGGGAGAGGTAGACTTGAGGGCGGAGAGGACACTATGGAGCCAGGCGATAAGGTAGAAGACTTTACATTGCAGAATCAGGATGGCAAGACAGTGCACCTGAGCGACTACAAGAAGTCTCCGGTGGTGCTGTTCTTTTATCCGCGGGCGGACACGCCGGGATGCACGATTGAGTCGTGCGGGTTTCGCGATGCGTTCGAGAAGTTTCTGAAGGCGGGCATCGTAGTGCTGGGGATTTCGCGCGACACGGTGAAGGACCAGAAGAAGTTCAAGGACAAATACGACCTGCCCTACGATCTGCTGGCCGATCCGGAGATGGTGTTGATCAAGCGCTACGACCTGCTAAAGGAAAAGAAGATGTACGGCAAGCCGGTGACCGGCGTGGCGCGCACGACGTACCTGATTGGGCCGGACACGGGCAAAGGGCAGCGGCTGATTCATGTGTTTGAGAAGGTGACGCCGGCGGGGCACGCGGAAGAGGTGCTGACGCTGCTGAAGTCGAGTGTGGCCGGGAAGAAGTGACGTGGCTGGAGTGATCGTAGATGCTGCAGCCGCGGCTGCGGCGCTGGGGCTGCTGGGCGGCGGGATGGTGTACGGGTCGGTCTGGCCGACGTCGCAGATTTTCGGACGGGCGCTGATTGCGGGGAGCGATCCACGCGAGGTGGCGCTGACGTTCGACGATGGGCCGAATGATGCGGCGACAGGGGAATTGCTGGAGGTGCTGGCGCGGCACGGAGTGCGGGCGACGTTTTTTGTGATGGGCGACTTCGCGCTGCAACGGCCGGAGATTGTGCGGCTGGTGCATGGGGCGGGCCACCTGATCGGCAACCACACCATGAGTCATCCGAAGCTGTCGATGGAGCCGGCGGCGCGGGTGCGGCAGGAACTGACAGGGTGCAACGCGGTGATTGAAGATATTACGGGGGCGAAGGTGCGGTATTTTCGCCCGCCGTTCGGGGCGCGGCGGCCGGTGGTGCTGCGCATCGCGCGGGAGATGGGGCTGACTCCGGTGCTGTGGAATGTGACGGGCTACGACTGGAAGCCGATTGGGGCGGCTCGCATCCTCGGCAAGTTGGAGGCGGGGATGGCGAGGAACCAGCGGCGCGGGTGTTCGTCGAATCTCCTAATGCACGATGGCGGGCATCGCGGGATGGGGGCGAACCGCATGGACACCGTGCGGGCCGTGGATCGGCTGCTGACGGCGCATCCGGGGGATGGAACGCGGTTTGTTACAGTGGATCGGTGGGTTGAGGCGGCCGGTTGAATTCGGTGGCTGGATCGTTTTTATTGTCAGCTATCGGCTCTGAGCTATGAGGCGTGAGCTTCATGCGGAGGCGCTTTCGGCGGCGAGGAGTTTGCGTTTGCGCTCGATACCCCAGTGGTAGCCGGTGAGGCTGCCGTCCTGGCCGATGACGCGGTGGCAGGGGATGGCGATGGCGACGGGGTTCTTACCGCAGGCGGAGGCGACGGCGCGGGCGGCGGTGGGGCTGCCGAGTTCGCGGGCGAGTTGTGAATAGCTGCGAGTCTCGCCGCGGGGGATCTGCTGCAGCGCTTTCCAGACGCGCTGCTGGAATGCGGTGGCGCGGACGTCGAGCGGGAAGGTGGCGGCGAGCGGGTGTTCGGTGGTCTGGCTGGCAACGAAGGCGACCGCGTCGGCGAGCCAGCCGGTGGTGCCTTTGACCGGGACGAGTTGGGCTTTGTTGAAACGCTTGCGCAGGTCGGCGATGACCTCGGCGTCGTCGCGGCCGAAGGCGATGGCGCAGACGCCGTTGGGGGTGGCGGCGACCAGCATGCGGCCGAGCGGGCTGGCGGCGGTGGTGTAGCGGATGACGAGGCCGGCGCCGCCTTCGCGCAGGACGCGCGGGGTCATGCCGAGGGACTCGGTGCTGGATTCGTAGAGGCGGCTGGAGGAGCCGAAACCGGCCTCATAGATGGCGTCGGTGATGCGCTTGGCAGGGGCGGGTGTTGTACGCCGCGAAGCTGCCGTAGAAAATTCGGCGGGACGGAGTGCGTCCTTGAAGCGGGCGACGCGCTGGGCCTTGGCATACTCGCCGGGGCTGACGCCGAGGACGCGACGGAATCCACGAAGGAGCGTGAGGCGGCCGACGCCGGTGGCCTTGGCCAGGTCGGTGAGGCGGGTGCGTTCGGCGGCGTGCTCGGTGAGGTAGTCGGTGGCTGCGGCGATGACGGCGGCCTGCGGGTCGGGACGCGGGATCGCTCGATCGGGCTCGCAGCGTTTGCAGGCGCGGTAGCCGGCAGACTCCGCGGCTAGGGCGGTGGGGAAGAAGGTGACGTTCTTGCGCGTAGGGCGCCGGCTGGGGCAACTGGGGCGGCAGTAGATCTTCGTCGATTTGACTGCGTAGAAGAACTGGCCGTCGGCATGGGCGTCGCGTTCGAGCACTTGCTGCCACTGCCGGCCGGGGAAGAGGCTGGGTGCGGCGGCTGGCGATGCGGTTGGCATGGCTTTGGGGCTGCGCAGCGTTGGTGGCGGGGCGGTGTGGGTGTGGGTGGACATTCGGTGGGCTCTCATACTCAGTATCTTCGCCCGCGAGGAAAAGTGCGACACTCCGCAATGTTCAGGGAAGTTGGGGGCCGGCAGTTTGTCCAACTTTACCCGTGCCAGCGACCCGAACGGAGTGTGCCGGTGATCACACGTTTGGGTGCGGGCTGTCTGGTAGGTTCGATTCCATGTCGAGCAGTACGTTGTTGGCGACCCAACAAGAGCAGATCGAGGGAATCGACTACGAACTGGAGGCG
>Ga0102924_1002454_pt1 | contig 20231 bp, 15 predicted proteins | sample PaiPotPPM11metaG_FD_80116 | JGI IMG/M metagenome (GOLD analysis project Ga0102924, IMG submission 80116) | Iron sulfur acid spring bacterial and archeal communities from Banff, Canada, to study Microbial Dark Matter (Phase II) - Paint Pots PPM... ...
ACGGAAGGCGGCCCATTTCTCAGCCGGCTCGACCACGATGCGGGGCGCGACCGCCCAGCCGGCCACGGCCTCACGCACGCGCGCAGCGAGGTGCGGCACGGTCGGCAGCACGACCTCGATCGCTCCCTGGCGCGCGGTCGCGGCCGCCAGCGTCCGGCCGAAAATGTCGATATGCCGCTTGATCTCGGTCGAGCGGCTGCCGGGAAGCGCTAGAACGAGCGGCGACCCGTTTTGCCGCCGCGCCGCTTCCTGCGGGTTTGGCCGCAGTTCGGACAGGCGCTCGATCAACGGATGGCCCACATAGCTGCAGGGCGGGCCGTTGAGGCGGATATAGGCCTCCGGCTCGAACGGCAGGATGGCCAGAACCCGGTCGACATAGGCGCGCATGGCGCGCGCGCGTCCGGAGCGCCAGGCCCAGACCGAAGGCGAGACGTAATCGAGGATCGGGATCGCCGGCATGATCCGGCGCACCCGCCGGGCCACGCGATGAGTGAAATCAGGACTGTCGACGATCACCAGCGCATCGGGCCGTGCGGCCAGAACGGCACGCGTGGCGTCGCTGATATGGCGAAAAATTTGCGGCAGTTTTTGTGGGATTGCCATCAATCCGACGATCGACAGGTCGTCGATCGGAAACGGGCTCGCAATTCCCTGCGCCGCCATGGCGCGGCCACCGACGCCGGCAAGCTGCACGGCGCCGCCGGTCTGCGTCACCAGCGCGCGCGCCAAAGCAGCGCCGAGCGCATCGCCGGATTCCTCGCCGGCGATGATGTAGATCGACGGCCCTCGCGCGCTTTGCGTCATCGCGCCATATCCTCGCGCACGCCGACCATGAAAATCCCGGCGCGGTCGGCCGCCGCGATCGCCTGATCCGCTTCCGCGATCATGGTCGAGCCGGCAGTGACCGCGAGCCCGGCAAGGCCGGCGCGTGCAATATTCTCGATGGTGCGGGGACCGATCGACGGCAAGTCGAAACGGCGGTCCTGGCCGGGCTTGGGCGCCTTGACCAGAACGCCCGTGCCCGGCGGCAATGTCACGCGGCCAAGCTTACGCAATTCGGCAATGCGCAGGAGCATGTTGTCGGTGCCTTCGGCGGCCTCGACGGCGAGAACATTGTGGTTGGCGACGACGGCCGCCTGGCCGACGTCAAAAGGTCCCAGCGCACCGATCACCGTCAGCGCGCGCGCAATGTCGGCTTTGTCGCGTTCGGATGGTGCATGGCGTCCCAGCACGCCCTCAGGAGCAAAGACTTCAGGTGCCACTTCCTTGACACCGACAACCCGCAAGCCGCCGCGCTCGGCAACGCGGGCCACGCCCGACAGCAGTTTGTCGTCGCCGCCGCGGTAAGCGCGCACCATATGCGGCATCAGCTTGATGGTCTGCCAATCGAGCCGAAGCTGTGTAATTGGCGGCCGCAAAAGCGTGCCGATGAACAGCACCTCGCGGCAATTCTCGGCGCGCGCCAGGCGAAAGAACCGCCCCGCCTGGCCGATCGCGATCCAGTGATGCGCATAACGTCCGATCACCTCGGCATCGGCCCAGCCGCGGATACCGAACATCACTGGGCGGCGGCCGCGCCGCGCCACGGCATCGGCCACGGCGGCCGGAAAGCTGCCGCCACCGCAGATGATCGCCAGTGGATCGTCATGCGGACTTTGTGGCGGCTGCGTGTCGGCCATAGCGAGGCTCACTCAAGGCTCTCTTACCTGGAGCATGATCTTTTCGGAAAACCGGTGGCCGCTTTTCCGGATCATGCTCTGCAACTCTATCCCGGATCGGCATCGTCCGTCGGCCCATCGGCGCCGCGCCGCACCCGCGGCCGCATCAATGGCCGTTTGCCGCCAGCGCGAATGAAGGCGATCATCTTGCCGACAATCGGATCGTCGGCAAATTCGCGCGCCACCGCCTCGATGCGTTCGGCGATCCGGCCCTCGACAAAAAACAAGGACCGATAGGCGCTGCGGATGCGGTGCATTTCCGCCTTGGTCGCGCCGCGCCGGCGCAAGCCAACGATGTTGAGGCCGACCAGCGCGCCGGTCTGGCCGAGCGCGAAGCCGAACGGAATGATGTCGTCGCGCGCTGCCGACATGCCGGCCATCATCACGCCCTCGCCGATGCGGACGAATTGATGGATGGCGACATGGCCGCCGAGAAAGGTGAAGTCGCCGACCTCGACATGGCCGCCGAGCACGGTGTTGTTGGCGAGCGTCACGCTGTTGCCGACATGGCAGTCGTGGCCTACATGCGAGCCGACCATGAAGCTGCAGCGCTCGCCGACGCTGGTGATGCCGCCGCCGGCTTCGGTGCCGGTATTCATGGTCACGCCTTCGCGCAATTCGCAGTGCGCGCCGATGACAAGCCGCGTCGGACCGCCCTTGTAGTGCACCGATTGCGGCGGCGTGCCGAGCGAGGCGAACGGATAGACCACCCCTTCTTCACCGATAGTGGTCGCGCCGGTGACGTTGACATGGCTGATCAGGCGCACGCCGCGCTTGAGCTCGACCTGCGGCCCGACAATACAATAGGGCCCGATCTCAACGCCTTCGCCAATGCGCGCGCCATCGGCAACACGCGCGGTCGGATCAATTGTCATTTACGCCTCGGAGATAACCGCGCCGACTTCGGCCTCGGCGATGAGCGCACCGCCGACCTTGGCCTCACCACGATACCACCACATGTTGCGGCGATGCGCGATCTTATTGACGTGATATTCGATTGTATCGCCCGGCACTGCGGGCTTGCGAAATTTCGCCTTGTCGATCGTGAGGAAATACACCAAGCGGTGCCGTTCGCGAGTGCTCATCTTGCGCAGACATAGCACGCCCGCCGTCTGCGCCATTCCCTCGATCAGCAATACGCCCGGCATCACCGGATTGCCGGGAAAGTGACCCACGAATTGCGGCTCGTTGATCGTGACATTCTTGATGCCGATGCCGTGATCCTCGCCGCGGATATCGACGATGCGGTCGATCATAACGAACGGATAGCGGTGCGGCAGGAGTTTCAGAATCTCGCTGATGTCGGCAGCCTCGATGGTTGCTTCAGTCATGCCTCACCCCCATCGTCGCCGTCTCTGCCCAAGACCAATTTGCGCACCATCGCAACGCCCTTGAGCCATTCTCGTGCCGGTCGTGCCGGGAAGCCGGCCCAGCGCGCCTTTGCCGGTATGTTCGACATCACGCCGCTCTTGGCGCCGAGCACCGCAAAGGCACCTATTTTCAGATGATCGCCTACCCCCACCTGCCCGGCCATGGTGACAAAGTCTTCCACGATGACACTGCCGGATATCCCGGTTTGCGACACGATCACGCAGTGCCGCCCGATGCTGGTGTTGTGTCCGATTTGCACGAGATTGTCGATCTTGGTGCCCTCGCCGATCACGGTGTCGCGCGAGGCGCCGCGGTCGATGGTGGAATTGGCGCCGATCTCGACATCGTCCTGAATGATCACGCGGCGAGTCTGCGGAATTTTTTGATAGCCTTTGGCGCTCGGCAGATAGCCGAAGCCGTCCTGACCGATGCGCGCGCCCGGATGGATGATGACGCGGTCCCCGATCAAGGCGCAGAGAACCGAGGCATTGGCGCCGATCGCGCAATCGCGCCCGATACGGACGTCAGGGCCGATGACCGCGCCGGGACCGATCAGCGTCCCGGCGCCGACCTCAGCGCGCGGCCCGATCACGGCGAGCGGATCGACGATCACGCCGGCCTCGAGCCGCGCCGTCGGATGGACCTGCGCGCTCGCCGCGCGGCCCTGCGCCTCGAACAGCGATGACGGCCGCAGCGCATCCGGGAACAGCTTGCGCGTCACCGCGACGAAGGCCGGATAGGGATGCGCGATTTCGAGCACGGCGACACTAGGCGGCAGCGAAGCGGCAAAGCGCGGCCCGACCAGACAGGCGCCGGCGCGCGTCGCCGAGGCGTCGCTGAGGTATTTGGAATTGTCGAGGAAGCTCAGATCGGCCGGGCCCGCGGTATCGAGCGGGGCGATATTGCGGATGCGGCGATCGGCCGGATCGCCTTCGCGCAATTTGGCGCGCGTCAGCGCGGCAATCTCGCCGGTCGTCAACTCGCAATCGGGGGTGACAAAGTCGGGCATCCAGCCGTCCGCAACACAAGCCTTGAGCGTGGATCAGGAAGCGCGGATCGCGCGCTTCCGCACAGATCGCACGGAGTGATCCGTCAGAATTTCGCGCCACCGCCGAAGGCGAACCACTGCGTGCGGTCGTAGGCGCCCTTGGTGATCGGGTAAGCGAAATCGAACCGCAGCGGACCGAACGGCGAATCCCAGATGAGGCTCGCGCCGACCGAAGAGCGGATGAACATGCCGTCGCTGTAGGGCATGCCGCAGCCACAGTTCGGTATAAGGCCGCCAGCCGCATTGACCGTGCCGTTGACTTCGCCTGTGGTGAGAAACTGGGTCTCGCCTTTGTAGCCCCAGACCGATCCGGCATCGGCGAACACGGCGCCGCGGAAGCCTGAATCCTTGGGCAGGAAGTAGAACGGATACTGGAATTCGAGGCTCGCGCCCCAGAAATGCGTGCCGCCAATATTGTCGTCGGTGGCGCCGAACGTGATGTCGCGCGGGCCGAGGCCTGCGGGCTCGAAGCCGCGCACCAGGTTCGGTCCCATCTTGAAATCGTCGAGCATGCGCACATAGCCGCCGCCGGTGCCGTTGGCGCAAACGGCGTTCGACGGACAATTGTTGAAACCCGTCATCGTGCCGCCCTGCAGATGCACAATGCCAACGAGATCGGACACGACCTCGTAATAGGTGCGGAAATCCAACGTGCTCTTGACATAGGCGGTGTCGCCGCCAGCGCCGGCGTAATCCTGGCCGAATATGAAATAAACGCCGTTAGTTGGATTCTTGTTGTTATCGAGCGAGTTGTAGACGATGCCATAGCCGGGCGCCGACGTGAACGTTGCGCCATTGGCGAGTTCGGCACGAACGGGCAGCGAGGCTTCACCGTCGGCGAGGCAGTTGGTCTGACCGCCCGCCGCCACTTGGGCAGCGAAGCCCGGCCAAGTTGGTCCTGTTACTGGGTTGGCGGCTTGCGAGGCGTTGATCGCCGATTGCGTCGGGAAAGTATTGACGAAATCTGGATTGATGTTGTTGCAGTTATTCAGAACCGACGGGAGCTGGATGCTCTGCGAAAACGCCGAATAGCGCAGTTGAACGGCGAGGTCCTCGCGCAGCGGCAGGCTCCATTTGAGAGTGCCGCCGAACGACTCGGTACCGTAGGAAATGTAGGTGTTGGACAATGTCTGCTTGGCGAATAGATCGATGCCCATGCTGGCGCGGTAATCGAGGAAATACGGCTCGGCGTAGCTAAGCTCGACGCCCTTGGTGTACTGGCCGTAGGTTACCGCAGCACGTGCGAAGCGGCCGGTGCCGAGCAGATTGCGCTCCTGCACCGAGACCTCGCCGAGCCAGCCGTCCGATGTCGAATAGCCGCCCATGATCGAGAAATCGCCGGTCGAATTCTCCTCGACGTCGACATTGATCACCACGCGGTCGGGCGCCGAGCCCGGCTCGTTGCTGATCTTCACCGACTTGAAGAAGTTCAGGTTCTTGATGCGCCGCTCGGCGCGATCGACCAGGGCGCGGTTATAGGGATCGCCTTCGCCGATATCGAATTCGCGGCGGATCACATAGTCGCGGGTGCGGTAATTGCCGCGAATATTGATGCGCTCGATATACGCGCGCTGGCCCTCGTCGACGACAAAGACGACGCTGATGGTGCGCGCCTGCGGATTGCGGTCGCCGCGCGGACGCACCGTGCCGAACGGATAGCCGCGCCGCGCCAATTCGATGGTGACCTGCTCGACCGTCTTCTCGATCGCTTCGCCGTTATAGGTCTGCCCGCTCCCCATCAACAGATACCGGCGCAGGCTCGCGGAATCGACGGCGCGCACATTCGACTGAATATCGACGGCGCCGAAATGATAAAGCGGCCCTTCCTCGATGGTGAAGGTGACGGTGAAGCCCTTTTGCCCCGGATCGTAGACGCCGGTCGCCGACACGACCTGCACGTCGGCATAACCGTGCTTGAGATAGAAGCGCCGGATCAGATCGCGATCGGCCTCGATGCGGTCCGGGTCATAGACGTCGGTCGTCTGCAGGAAGCTCAGCCAATTGGATTCCGCGGTCTTGATCACCTCTTTGAGGCGCCAGTCTGAATAGGATTTGTTGCCGACGAAGACGAGATGCTTGATGCCGGTCTTCTCGCCTTCATTGATCTTGAAGATCAGATCGACGCGATTGTTAGGGCGCTCGATGATCTGCGGCGTTACCGAGACGTCGAAACGGCCGTTGCGCTGGTAGATCTCGATGATGCGCTGCACGTCCGCCTGCACCGTGGGCTTGGACAGAGTGCTGCGTTCCTTCGACTGAATTTCCTGGCCGAGCTGCTCATCCTTCATCCGGTGGTTACCTTCATAGGCAACCCGGTTGATGATCTGGCCCTCGGCCACGGTGACGATCAGCTTGCCGCCCGACTGGGAGATGTGGACGTCCTGAAACAGGCCGGTCGCATAGAGCGCCTTCAGGGCGGCGTCGATGCTGGCCTCATCCAGGAGCCCGTTGGGGCCGGGCTTGAAATAGGATCGCACCGTGTCGGCTTCGACGCGGCGGTTACCCTGGACGACGATATTATTCGGCGAAATGCCAGCGGGCGCGGCTACGGCGGCGCTTGGCAACGCCGTAATTGGCACAAAGCCAAATAGCCCCATCCCGAGGAGCAAGCCGGCCACGACTAGCCCTCGTTTTACCCGCACACCCATGTCCATGCGCAACGCGCCCTTTACCCCTCGTGGCCGCCCCCAGTGGCGGGTTACTGCAAAGTCTCCCTATGCGCCTTGCTCAATTCTCAATTTCTCTTGTGATTTCTTCCACTTCTACCATCCCCGTAACGTTACCGCCACCCCGATCGAACCGCGTCCGGGCCGCCGCAAATACCCCCGCCGCGCCAGCCGTTAAGACGTCGTCAGGTGAACGATGTCATTGAAAGTTGCAAATATCATCAACATGACGACGATCGCGAGACCAATCCGGAACCCCACTTCTTGGGCCCGTTCCGACAGCGGACGACCGCGCGCGGCCTCGATCCCATAGAACAAAAGGTGGCCGCCATCGAGCAGCGGGATCGGGAACAGATTGAGCAGCCCGATCGACACCGACAGCACACCCACGAGGTGGATCAGCGGCATGATCCCGATCTTGGCGACTTGGCCAGAAATCTGCGCGATCCGCGCCGGACCGCCAAGCTGATCGGCCGACTCCCGGCCGACGATCACTCCGCCGATATAGCTCAGGGTGCGATCGACAATGAACCAGGTCTCCTGCACCCCCATCAGCAGCGCTTGCGGCGGCGACACCGGCTGGAACTTCATGTCATCCGCGTCCATCGAGCGGGTAATGCCGAGAATGCCGATGCGATGCATGTTGCCGAAATTGTCCTTCACTTCCTTCAACAGCGGCGTCGCCTGAAGCGTCAGCTGGGCGCCCTTGCGATCCACCTTGATGTCGAGTTTGTCGCCGGCGCTCTCGCTGACGATGCGCTGCATCTCGGCGAAATCCTCAACCGGCTTGCCTTCGATCGCGAGCACGACGTCGCCCGGCTGGAACCCGGCGGCCGCGGCGGCGCTGTCCGCCTGCACCTGATCGACCCGCGCGCTCATCGACTGCTTGCCGTAGATGCCGAAAATCGCGGCAAAGATGACAATCGCCAGGATGAAATTCGCAAACGGTCCGGCAAACACGATTGCTGCGCGCTTGCGGACCGGCTGAAAGAAAAAGCTCTGGGCGCGCTCGCCCTCGTTCATGGTTTCAAGCTGCGGCAGTTCCGGAACACTTGCGGCGTTCTCGTCGCCAAAAAACTTCACATAGCCGCCGAGCGGGATGGCGGAGATCTTCCAGCGGGTGCGGTGCCGATCATTGAAGCCGCAGATTTCGGGCCCAAAGCCTATGGAAAAGACCAGGACCCGCACGCCGCACAGGCGCGCGACTATGAAGTGCCCGAACTCGTGAATGAACACGACAATGCTGAGCACGAAAATGAAGGGGACGATGTAGCCAACAAAACCGCCCCCAGCGCATGCAAATGCGACAGCAAATACGACCCCATACGATGTTCCGACGCCCCCGCTCTGCAGCGTTCCCCAACCTGTAAGCCTAGGATGCCATTGCGGCAATTTCGGGCAAGAGGTCGGCGGCCACCCTTCTCGCGGTATGGTCAACGGCGAGCGCTTCCTCGACCGTCTGCGGCTCACTGGTTTCGCCGCGCCGCGCCATTGCTACAAGGGTCGCCTCGACCAGAGCGGGAATACCGCTAAACCCAAGATTTTTATCGACAAATTCCCGCACCGCGACCTCATTGGCGGCGTTGAGAATGGTCGGCGCTGAGCCTCCGGTTGCAAGCGCGCGCCGCGCCAGCGCCAAAGCCGGGAATCGCACCATGTCGGGCTCTTCGAATGACAGTGTCGAAACCTGGGCCAGATTGAGCCGCGCGGCGGGTGTTCCCATCCGCACCGGCCAGGCCAGGCAGTGCGAGATCGGGATTCGCATGTCCGGCGAGCCGAGCTGGGCGATCACCGAACCGTCGCGGAATTCGACCAGGCCGTGCACGATGGATTGCGGATGCACTACGACATCGAGCTCTTCCGGCGGCAGGGCGAAGAGGTGATGCGCCTCGATCAGCTCCAGGCCCTTGTTCATCAGGGTCGCGGAATCGATGGTCACTTTCGGGCCCATCGACCAGGTCGGATGCTTGAGTGCCTGCTCCACGGTGACATTGCGGATCTGCTCGGCGGTGAAGGTGCGGAACGGCCCGCCCGATGCCGTCAGCACAATGCGGCGGACATCCTCGCGGCGGCCGGAGCCGAGCGCCTGGAAGATCGCGTTATGCTCGGAATCGACCGGCAGCACGTTGGCGCCTGCTGCGGCGGCTCGCCGCATGAACAAGGCGCCGGCGCAAACCAGGCATTCCTTGTTGGCGAGAGCCACGGCCGCACCGCGCTCGGCCGCAGCCAGGGTCGGCGCGAGGCTTGCCGCGCCGGTGATCGCGGCCATGACCCATTCGGCGGGACGCTGCGCCGCCTCGACCACGGCTTCCGGACCGGCTGCGGCTTCGATACCGGAGCCCGACAATTCGGACTTGAGCTCGGCATAGGCCGCCTGGTCGGCGACCGCCGCAAAACGCGCGCCGAGTTCGCGGGCGAGCCGCGCCAGAGCGGCTGCGTCGCGATTGGCGGTCACCGCTTCGACGGCATAGCTGTCCGGGTGGCGGCGCAGGAGATCAGCCGTGCTCGAACCGATCGATCCGGTTGCGCCGAGGATCGTCACCGTCTTGGGCGCGGCGCCCGCCTTGGGTAGGCGGGTGACTTTCGCCGCTGGGTGTTTCTGCTTCATCGAACTCATCAAATGATCCTACCAGACCAACAGACCGCGTGCCGGAGCGACTAGACCCTGGCGCAAAATCCCGATCAGGACAGCGGCCAGAGCGGCAACCAGGAATCCGTCAAGACGATCCATCATGCCGCCGTGACCCGGGATGAGATTGCTCGCATCCTTGACGCCAAATCGCCGCTTCACCGCGGATTCGAACAGGTCGCCGGCTTGCGCAACGATCGAGAGGATCAAGGCCAGAACTCCTGCGACCGCTGCGCGCGGGCCCCCGCTCGCATAAGCGACCGCGATGCCCGCGGCAACCCCCCCGACGAGGCCGCCGACAGCCCCAGCCCAGGTCTTGTTGGGCGACAGCCGCGGCCACAGCAGCGGCCCACCGACCGCGCGGCCGACGAAATAGGCCAAAATGTCGGTCGCCCAGACGATGGCGAACAGAAACAGCAGCGCCTGCAGTCCGAACTGCGGATCGTTGCGCAGGAAAATCGGACAGAGCAGGACAATGCCGGCATAGATCACGCCCCCCGCGCTCCATCCTGACCGGAGTGCAGTCACCGAATACCGGGGAGACAAAGGCGCCGCGGCGGCCAGCATCGCTCCGACCATGGTCACGGCAATGGCGGGCTGGTTTTCGCCCTGTCCCGCCAGAGCGGCGGCGAACACCAGCATCGGCAAGCCACAGGCAAGGACTGCCACATCGGGCGGATGGCCTTTGAGCGACGCCCATTCCCACAGCACCGCACTCGCCGCGATGAGGCACACCGCAATAAAGGCCCAGCCGCCCACATAGGTGGCGCCAAGTGCAAGCGGCGCCAGCACGCAGGCCGAGATGATGCGGCGCGTCAGATTGCGCGCATTCGCCCTTGCCGGCGCGAGGGAGCCGCCTGCGCCGGTATTGCCTTGGTTGGCCACGATCACGAGCCGGTCTGCGCGATGAGTCCGCCGAAGCGGCGCTCGCGGCGGCGGTATTCGGCAATGGCGGATTCAAGCGAGGCGCGGTCGAAATCCGGCCAATTGACCGGCACGAAGACCAGTTCGCTGTAGGCCGATTGCCACAACAGAAAATTCGACAGCCGCTGCTCGCCACTGGTGCGGATGATGACATCGGGATCGGGCACGTCCGGCGCATCGAGATGCTGGGTCAGCAGCTCCGGCGTGATCTCGCTTGCCTTGAGCCGCCCCTGCGCCACTTCGGTGGCGAGGCGCCGCGCCGCGCGCGCGATCTCCTGACGCGCGCCGTAATTGAAGGCGACGACCAGAAGCAGGCCGTCATTGCCGCGGGTGAGGTCTTCGGCCTCTTCGAGCAGGCTGCGAATATCCTTGGCAAGATCGTCGCGCTCGCCAATCACGCGCACCCGCACATTGCTCTTGTGCAATTCGGCGAGATCGTTGCGGATGAAGCGGCGCAGGAGCGACAGCAAATCGCCGATCTCCGATTGCGGCCGGGTCCAGTTCTCCGAACTGAAAGCGAAAATCGTCAGCACTGAAATGCCGAGTTCGCCGGCCGCGCGCACGGTCCTGCGCAACGCCTCGACGCCGCGCCGGTGGCCCTCCACCCGCGGCAGGCCGCGCGCGGCGGCCCAACGCCCATTGCCGTCCATGATGATGGCGACGTGCCGCGGCATGTCGTAACCGCCCGTTGCGGCGGTGCGCGGCTGCGTCGCCTCGGTTATCGAGGCTGCGTCACTCAAACCGTCATGATCTCCTTTTCCTTGGCGCCGAGCATTTTCTCGACCTCGGCGATGGTCGAGTCGGTCGCCTTCTGCACTTCGGCCGCCTGATGCTTGTGCTCGTCCTCGCTCATCTGATGATCCTTCTCCATCTTCTTGAGAAGATCGAGACCGTCGCGGCGGACGTGGCGAACGGCGACGCGGGCACCTTCGGCATATTTGTGCGCGACCTTCACCAGTTCGCGGCGGCGCTCCTCGTTGAGCTCAGGAATGCGCAACCGCACGTTATGGCCCTCGGTCGAAGGGCTCAGGCCCAGATTGGCGGCCGAGATCGCCTTCTCGACCGCGTGTACCATGGAATGGTCCCAGACCTGCACGTTGAGGAGTCGCGGCTCCGGCACGCTGATCGTGGCCAGCTGATTGAGCGGCATATGCGCGCCGTATGCGTCGACCTGGATGCTGTCGAGCAGCGCAGTCGAGGCGCGGCCGGTGCGCAGCCCCGACAGTTCGTGCTTGAGTGCACCGATCGCGCCCTGCATGCGACGCTTGAGATCGTTCATGTCGAATGTAGCGGCTGCCATTTTGCGCTCTCCTGGCACTTGCCGAGAATCGAACCGGGCTCTCAGCAAACTCTACTTGGAATCCTACCTGGAAACCTGATCGATCGCACGGGCCCGGCCGTGATCCGCTTGCGCTATGGCTAACCGACCGTGGTGAAGTGCCCTTTTCCGCACAGGACGTTCTCGATCGCGTGCTCCCCCCGGATCGAAAACACGATGATAGGCATCCGGTTTTCCTGGGCAAGCGCGAAAGCTGTCGCGTCCATGATCTTGAGCCGCCGGTCCAAGGCCTCCTGATGGCCGAGCTTCTCGTAGCGGGTCGCCTTCGGATCCTTCTTCGGGTCGGCGGTATAGACGCCGTCGACATCGGTCGCCTTCAGGACCGCGTTGCATTCCATCTCGGCGGCGCGCAGCACCGCCGTCGTATCGGTGGTGAAGAACGGATTGCCGGTGCCGCCGGCGAACACGATGATGCGGTCGTGCTCGAGATGCCGCAGCGCGCTTTGCCGCTCATAGGTCTCGCAGACCTGGGGCATGATCAAAGCCGACATGGCACGCGCCTCGACGCCCGCCCGCTCAATGGCAGCGACCAGCACCAGCGCATTCATGACCGTCGCCAGCATGCCCATGGCGTCAGCGGTGGGACGCGACAGGCCGTCTTCGGAAATGTGCGCGCCGCGCAGCACATTGCCGCCGCCGACCACGACCCCAAGTGAAATGCCGAGCCGGTGGGCGGCGACCAGATCGGCCGCGAAGCGGTCGATGGTCGGCTGATGAATGCCGAACTTCTCCGGGCCGGAGAGCGCCTCGCCGGACAGCTTGACGATCACCCGCCGAAAGTTCGGTTTGTCCATTGGAGGCTCTTGGGCCGGGCTCTAATGCGTGCCGGCAAGTGCGGCGACTTCGCCGCTGAAATCGTCGGCCTGTTTCTCGACACCTTCGCCGAGCGCAAAGCGCACAAAGCCCGTGACCTTGATCGGTCCGCCGACTTTGCCTTCGGCCTCTTTCACCGCCTGCACGACCGACTTCTTGTCGTCATGGATGAACGGCTGATCGAGCAGGCAGACTTCCTTGTAGAAAGTCTTCAAGCCCGACTCCACGATCTTCTCGATGACATTGGCGGGCTTACCTTGGGCCTTGAACTTGTCGGCGAGCACGTTCTTTTCGCGCTCGACCGCCGCCGGATCGAGACCGGACGGATCGACCGCTTGCGGATTGGCGGCGGCGACATGCATCGCCACGAGCCGGCCGAACGCTTTCAGTTCGTCAGCCTTGCCGGCAGACTCCAAACCGACGATCACGCCGATGCGGCCGAGCCCGTCAGTCACCGAGCTGTGCACATAGGTCGCCACCACGCCCTTGCCGACCGAAAGCGCGGCGGCTCGGCGCAATGTCATGTTCTCGCCGATCTTGGCGACATTGTCGGAGATCGCGTCGGCAATCGTGATGCTGCCGGCCTTGGCGGCGAGGATCTTGTCGACGTCGGTGCCGGTCGTGAGCGCGACATCGGCGATCATCTTGACCAGGCCCTGGAACAGCTCGTTGCGGGCGACGAAATCGGTCTCCGAATTGACCTCGACGACGACACCCTTGGTGCCGGACGTAGCGACGCCAATCAGGCCTTCCGCGGCAACGCGGCCAGCTTTCTTCGCGGCCTTTGACAGGCCTTTCTTGCGCAGCCAATCGACCGCAGCCTCGATATTGCCGCCGCTTTCGTTGAGTGCCGCCTTGCAATCCATCATGCCCGCGCCGGTCTGCTCACGGAGCTCCTTGACCATGGATGCGGTGATCGTCTCTGCCATTGCTATTGTCCTTGTCTCAGCCGCGCGGCGTCCCAACGGGCCGCACAGCGTCCACACAGCGCGATCGGTTACGCCAAACGTCCGCCGAAGAAACGCGCGGGCCGTTACACTTCCTCAGCCGTCAATTCCTTGGCCTTGGCGATCCAGCCTTCGACGCGGCCGGGGAGCCCGACCTCTTCGCCGACATTATGCGCCGCCGTCGGCGACAGTTCGGCGATCTGCTGGTAGTGGAAAATGCCAAGGTCGTTGAGCTTCTTCTCGATGGTCGGCGACACGCCGGTCAGCTTCTTGAGATCGTCGGCGACGCCGCGCGGACCCGACAGCGGCTCAAAGCCGAGCGGATTCGTTTCGGCCGGCACCTCTTCGGCGATCGGCTCGGCCTGGGCCCCGATATCGACGCCGTGCGAGCCTTGGGCGCGCGAAATGCCGTCGAGCGCTGCGCGGGCGACGAGATCGCAATAGAGCGTGATGGCGCGGCTGGCGTCGTCATTGCCCGGCACGACATAGGTGATGCCATTCGGATCGCAATTGGTGTCGACCACGGCTGCGACCGGCACGTTGAGGCGCCGCGCCTCTTTGATCGCGATGTCTTCCTTGTTGGTATCGATCACAAAGACCAAGTCGGGCAGTCCGCCCATGTCTTTGATGCCGCCAAGCGCGCGGTCGAGCTTGTCGCGCTCGCGCTGCAAGGTCAGGCGTTCCTTCTTGGTGTAGCCCTGCGCCTCGTTGGAGGAGAGCATCTCGTCGAGCGCGCGCAGCCGCTTGATCGAGTTCGACACCGTCTTCCAATTGGTCAGCGTGCCGCCGAGCCAGCGCGAATTGACGTAATATTGCGCGCAACGCTTGGCCGCTTCGGCAATGCCGTCTTGCGCCTGCCGCTTGGTGCCGACGAAGAGGATGCGTCCACCCTGAGCAACCGTGTCACTGACCGCCTGCAAGGCGCGATGCAGCATCGGCACGGTCTGGGTCAGATCGACGATGTGGATGTTGTTGCGGGTGCCGAAGATGTACTCCGACATCTTCGGATTCCAACGATGGGCTTGATGGCCGAAATGCACGCCAGCTTCCAATAGCTGGCGCATGCTGAAGTCAGGCAGCGACATAGGTCGTTCTCCGGTTGATCCGCCGCGGACCGTGAGTCCACCCCTTTCGGGGGCAGACACCGGACGGCATTAAGCCAAGGTCCGCGTGTGAGATTGCGGCGCTTATATAGGGACGATGGGCGGGACGCAACAACCGATAGCGTCTGGCGGGCCTTTCCGGCCTCTAGACCTTTAATAGCCTCGGCGCCGCCGCTTTTTGGCGGCCTTTCGGGCGGCAAAGCGGGCTTCCTGCGCGGCCGCCTCCTCGGCTGAGAGCACGGTGTCGGCATCGGCCAGATCGCCCGCCGCCGCCCGGTGGCCGGCCTCTTGCGACGGCGCCCGGCCATCGGTCTTGGCCCGGTCCAGGACGAAGCGGGCATAGTCGTCCATGTCGCCCTGGAACGGCCTGATGGTGCCGTCGGCGGTCAGCCAGAGCCGGTCGGCGACCAATTCAATGAGCGACCTGTCGTGGGTGATGAGGATGACGGCGCCTTCATAGTCGTTGAGCGCATCGAGGAGTGCGCGGCGGCTGTCGATATCGAGATGGTTGGTCGGCTCATCGAGGATCAGCAGATGCGGTGCTGTCATGGCGACGAGATTGAGCAGAAGCCGCGCCCGTTCGCCGCCGGAAAGATTGGCGACCGTCGTATCCTGCTTGTCGAAGGACAGGCCGAATTGCGCGAGCCGCGACCGGCGCGACGACTCGCTGTCCTCCGGCCGCTCGCGGCGCATGATGTCGAGCGGCGTGTCCTCGGGATCGAGCGCTTCGATCTGATGCTGATGAAACCAGCCGACCTTGATGCGGCTTTCGCGATTCATGGCGCCGGATTGCAGCGGCAAGGCACCCGCGATCATCTTGGCGAAGGTCGACTTGCCGGCGCCATTGACGCCGAGAAGGCCGATGCGGTCGTCGACGTCGAGCCGCAGATTGAGCTTCTTGAGCACCGGCGTGTCGTCATAACCAACGGAGGCGCCTTCAAGCTGGAGGAGCGGCGGCGCCAGCGGCCGCTGAGGCGACGGCAGCGTGAACGGCGCGACGCGCTCCTCGACCACTTCGGCGATCGGTTCGAGCTTGGCCAGCCGTTTGATGCGCGACTGCGCCTGCGCCGCCTTGCTCGCCTTGGCGCGGAAGCGGTCGATGAACTTTTGCAGATGCGCGCGCTCGGCATCCTGCTTGGTTTTGGTCGCCAATTGCAGCCGGGTCTTTTCCGCCCGCCGCGTCTCGAACGCGTTATAGCCGCCGCTATAGAGATCGAGCTTGCCCTGGCTCAGATGCAAAATGGCGTCGACCGAATTGTTGAGAAGCTCGCGGTCATGGCTGATGATGAACGCGGTGTTGGGATATTTCTTCAAGCGCGCCTCGAGCCAGAGCGCGCCTTCGAGGTCGAGATAATTGGTCGGCTCGTCGAGCAGGAGAAGCTCGGGCTCGGCGAACAGCGCCGCGGCGAGCGCCACCCGCATGCGCCAGCCGCCGGAGAATTCCGCCATCGGGCGGGTCAGATCGTCATTGGAAAAGCCAAGCCCGCTCAGGATTTCGGCGGCGCGCGCCGGCGCGCGATCCGCGTCGATGGCGTTCAGGCGCTGATAGATTTCGGCCATCTCCTCGGGTGCGGCAGTCTCCAATTGCGCGTTGAGCGCTTCGCGCTCGTTATCGGCGGCGAGCACGGTGTCGATCAGCGTCACCGGCGTCGCCGGATGTTCCTGATCGACCGAGCCGATGCGCGCGTTCTTCGGCAGGGTGATCTCGCCGCCTTGCGCGGCAAGCTCGCCGAGAATGAGCTTGAACAACGTCGACTTGCCGACGCCGTTGCGGCCAACGAGCCCGACCTTGGTGCCGACTGGAATGGCGACGCTTGCGCCGTCAAAGAATTTGCGGCCCCAGGCACTAAAAACGAGATTGTCGATCCGAAGCATGTTTTCGGGGTCCGAACGCCGACTGCGATTGGTTTGGGAAGAAGCGGCCGTTCTTTAGCGCGGCCGACTTGAGATAGCGAGAGAAGAAATGAGCGCAAGACCGGCACCAAGGCCGCACCTGACGTCGGCCCACAAAGTCAGCGCATTCGTGGGGTTTGCTGCCATAGTGGTGCGCGGGGAAGGATGAGGGAAGCCGATGGCAAAGCGCCGGATCGAGACCGAAATCGACATCCATGCGCCGGCCGCAAAAGTCTGGGCGGTGCTGACGGATTTCCCGAAAATGCCGCTGTGGAATCCGTTCATCACCGCGATTGCCGGTACGCCCGCGGCCGGCCAGCGCCTAGCCATCACCATCCGACCGCCCGGCAAGTCCGCCATCACCTTGCATCCGACCCTGCTTGCAGTTCGGCCGGAACGTGAGCTGCGCTGGCTAGGCCGTTTCATCTTCACGGGAATCTTCGACGGCGAGCACTATTTCCTGCTCGACCCTTTGGGCGATGACCGCACCCGCCTGACCCATGGCGAGAGCTTCACCGGCCTCCTAGTCGGCTTCCTCGGCTCAACGCTCGACGCCACGGAGACCGGCTTCAACAACATGAATGCCGCGCTGAAGCAGCAGGCCGAACTAAGTCTCGCCTAGAGCGCTTCCACCGTCACCACGCCGGTCACCGCCTTGATGGCGCCGGCGATCTGCGGCGAGACTTTGAAGCGGCCCGGCAGCTTCACCTCGACTTCGCTGCCGTTTTGCAGGAGCAGCACCACCGAGACTTCGCCGTCGCCATTCTGCTCGGCAGCACCACGGCCGTTGCGCGATGGTTCGAGCCGCTTGGCCACCCCGGCGAGCGGCTCCTCGTTGCGCAAGAAGACGCGCAAGCCGCGCTGCATGCGCGCCGCCGCTTCATCGAGCGGCTCGACCGATTGGATGCGCGCGCGCACCTCGTCGCCCTGCACCTCGGCGCTGAGAAACAACAGCACCGCGGTGCCTGGCTCCAACAGATCGCGATATTGGGCGAGGCCTTCGGAGAACAGCACCGCTTCGTAATGACCGGTCGGGTCGGACAGGCCGATAATGCCCATCTTGTTGCCGGTCTTGGTGCGCCGCTCGGTGCGCGAGACGACGGTGCCGGCGACACGGCCCGCCCCTGCCCCGCCTTTGACGGCGCGGGAGAATTCCGACCAGGACTGCACGCGAAGCCGCTTGAGCGCGGCACCATAATCGTCGAGCGGATGGCCGGTGAGGAAGAAGCCGACCGCCTCATATTCGCGCTGCAGGCGATCGGCCGGCAGCCACGGTTCGAGCGCCGGCACGATAATTGGCGCCACAGCGGCGCTGCCGCCAAACAACTCGGATTGGCCGCGCGCGGCGTCATCATGGGTGCGCTGGGCAGTGGCAAGAAGCGTATCGACGGCGGCAAAGGCGCGCGCGCGATTGGGCTCGATCGTGTCGAAGGCGCCCGAGGCCGCGAGGCTTTCCAGGACACGCTTGTTGACCGCGCGCGGATTGATGCGGTGGGCGAAGTCGGCGAGATCCTTGAACGGCGCCTCGCCGCGCGCGCCGACCACGCTGTCGACCGCCTGTCGGCCGACGCCGCGCAGCGCCGCAAGCGCGTAGAAGATCGTATTGTCGGCGACCTCGAATTCCACCGACGAGCGGTTGATCGAGGGCGGCTCGACCTTGATGCCGAGCCGCTCGGCCTCGGCGCGGAATTCGGCGAGCTTGTCGGTATTGCCCATGTCGAGCGTCATCGACGCCGCCATGAACTCAACCGGATAATTCGCTTTCATATAGGCGGTCTGATAGGCGACGAGCGCATAGGCCGCGGCATGGCTCTTGTTGAAACCGTAATCGGCGAAGCGCTCGAGCAGTTCGAAGATCGCTTCGGCGTGCCCCTTCACGACGCCTCGCTCGACGGCGCCGGAGACGAAACGCTCGCGCTGCGCCTGCATCTCGCTGCGGATCTTCTTGCCCATGGCGCGGCGCAAGAGATCGGCTTCGCCGAGCGTATAGCCCGACAGCATCTGCGCCGCCTGCATCACCTGTTCCTGATAGACAATGACGCCATAGGTCTCGCGCAGGATCGGCTCGAGCTTGGGATGGATGTAATCGGGCTGTTCGAGCCCATGCTTGCGCACGCAATAGGTCGGAATGTTCGCCATCGGACCGGGCCGATAGAGCGCGACCAGCGCGATGATGTCCTCGAAACGGTCCGGGCGCATGTCGATCAGCGCGCGCCGCATGCCCGCGCTTTCCACCTGGAACACGCCGACGGTCTCGCCGCGGGCCAGCATGTCGTAGGACTTCTTGTCGTCGAGCGGCAGGTTCGACAGATCGATATCGATGCCGCGGCGCTTCACCAGTTTCACCGCGGTCTCGAGCACCGTCAGCGTCTTCAGGCCGAGAAAATCGAACTTCACCAGGCCGGCCGGCTCGACCCATTTCATGTTGAATTGCGTCACCGGCATCTGCGATTTCGGATCGCGATAGAGCGGCACCAGTTCCGACAGCGAGCGCTCGCCGATGACGATGCCGGCGGCGTGGGTCGAAGCGTGGCGATGCAGGCCTTCGAGTTTTTGCGCGATGTCGAAGGCGCGCTTGACCACAGGCTCGGCGTCACGCGCCGCCTGCAGCCGCGGTTCGCCGTCGATGGCGCTTTTCAGCGAGATCGGCGCAGTCGGGTTCTGCGGCACGAGCTTGCAGAGCTTATCGACCTGGCCGTAGGGCATCTGCAGCACGCGGCCGACGTCGCGCAGCACGCCGCGCGCCTGCAAGGTGCCGAAGGTGATGATCTGGGCGACCTGGTCGCGGCCGTATTTGTCCTGCACATAGCGGATGACTTCGTCGCGCCGGTCCTGGCAGAAGTCGACGTCGAAGTCGGGCATCGACACCCGCTCGGGATTGAGGAAGCGCTCGAACAAAAGCCCGAAGCGGATCGGATCGAGATCGGTGATGGTGAGCGCGTAAGCGACCAGCGAGCCGGCGCCCGAACCGCGGCCGGGGCCGACCGGAATGCCTTGCGCCTTCGCCCATTGGATGAAGTCGGCAACGATGAGGAAGTAGCCGGCATATTTCATGCGGCCGATGACGCCGAGCTCGAATTCGAGCCGCTCGTGATATTCCTCGTCGGTGTGGCCGTGGGCGATGCCGTAACGCGAAATCCGCGCCTTGAGTCCTGCCAGCGCCGCCTCGCGCAATACCTGCGTCTCGTCGCTCTGCGCTGCGTCGCCCTGCGCGGCGCCGGTTCGATCCAGGCTGAAGCGCGGCAGAATCGGCGCCTGGGTGCGCGGACGATAGGTGCAGCGCTCGGCAATCTCGACCGTGGAGGCCATGGCCTCGGGCAGATCGGCAAACAAGGCCGCCATTTCGGCGCGGCTCTTGAAGCGGTGCTCGGGCGTGAGTTGCGCCCGGTCACTGTCGGCGATCAGCCGGCCCTCGGCGATGCACAGTAGCGCGTCATGGGCCTCGTAGTCCTCGCGCGCGGCGAAGAACGGCTCGTTGGTGGCGACGAGCGGAATGCCGCGGGCATAAGCAAGGTCGATCAAGCCCGGCTCGGCGGCGCGCTCGGCCGGCATGCCGTGGCGCTGCAATTCGACATAGAGCCGATCGCCGAACAGCTCCTGCAATGCCGCGCAGCGCGCCTGCGCCAGCGGATTCTGCACCGAGGCCAGCGCGACATCGAGCGGGCCCTTCGGACCGCCGGTCAGCGCGATCAGGCCTTGGGTCTCGCCGGCAAGGTCGGTCAGCTTCAGATGCGCCCGCTCCTGCGCCGAGGTGCCAAGATAGGCATGCGAGATCAGCCG